>PVBE011120738.1_pt1 | contig 324906 bp, 316 predicted proteins | sample 1631181 | NCBI WGS metagenome assembly PVBE01 (sample SAMN08397723, study PRJNA350692) | Marine metagenome, whole genome shotgun sequencing project. | isolation source: water | place: Pacific Ocean | collected 2012-04 | reverse complement strand
CTCGACCGGCGGCGGCTCGACCGGCGGCGGCTCGACCGGCGGCGGCTCGACCGGCGGCGGCTCGACCGGCGGCGGCTCGACCACGGGCGGCGCCGGATCGGCATCGGCTGTCGCGGACGGCGGCGCCGGGCTGACCAGCGAGACCGTCACGGCCCGCTGCGGCCGCGACACAGATGCCGGCTCGACCGGCGGCTGGCGGTGCCACAACCACCAGAGCAGGCCGTGCAGGGCCAGCGAGAGCACGAGCAGGGCCACAATCTCGCCCCGGCGCAGCCCCGCCCTGCGCCACCCCTGACCGGACGGGGCCGGCACGGACAGCGCTAGTGCCACGCCGCGCCGGTCGTTGGCAGAGACGTCCACCCAGCAACTTCGTTAGCTAAGTTACTTGACGGACCGCTCATGGCAATTGCATGACAGTTGCTCATGCGCTGCCCCGTCTGCATCAGCGATGCCAACACCGGCGCTGCCGGCACGATGGCAGTGCTGACGCGGCAACGGCAGCAGCAGGCGGCCGCGGGGTCGATCCGCCGGGCGCACCGCCCGGGCGCATCGTTGACATCGATGCGCCCCAGAAGGCGGCAACCCTGTCTCAGGTTAAGGGCGCGCGCCCGCGCCGGCCGGTCGATCGCCGTCCAGTAGCACCGCCTCCAGCGCGGCCATGTCGGTGATCACCGCATCCGCCCCCAGGCCCTGCAGCGCCCTGCCCTGCCGATATCCCCAGCTGACCGCGATGGCGGCACAGCCGGCGGCACGCGCCGCCTGCATGTCGATGACCGAGTCGCCCACCATCGCAGCCTCGGCAGGCACAACCTGCAGCCGGCGCAGCGCGGCCAGCAGCGGCGCCGGATCCGGCTTGCGGACCGCCAGATCGTCACCGGCGACGATCGCGCCGAAGTGACGGTGCAGACGCAACTGCCTGAGCAGCGGCACGGTGAAGCGTGCCGGCTTGTTGGTCACGCAGCCGAGCGCGAGGCCATGGCCGGCCAGCGCCGCCAGCGTCTCGCGCACCTGCGGATAGACCTGCGTGTGGGCAGCCAGATTGGCCGTGTAGCTGCGTTCGAACGCCGGCCAGGCGCGGGCCAGCACCGCGGGATCGACATCGCCGGCCTGACGCCCGCTCAGGGCGCGCGCCAGCAGCATGCGCACCCCGTTGCCGACCCAGCCGGCGACCGCCGCCTCCGGCGCCGGCGGGCGACCCACCGCCGCCAGCGCGGCGTTCACTGCGCGGGCGAGATCGGGCACGCTGTCGATCAGGGTGCCGTCGAGATCGAACAGCACGGCGCGGATGGGCCGGGGCCGCATGCTCAGGTGAGGCGCTGCGCCTCGATCTCCGCCCGCATGCGGTGGATCACCGCCGCGTAGTCTTCGGCGCCGAAGATGGCCGAGCCGGCGACAAAGGTGTCGGCGCCGGCCGCCGCGATCTCGCCGATGTTCTCGACCTTCACGCCGCCATCGATCTCCAGCCGGATCGGGCGTCCGCTGGCCTCGATGCGGGCCCGCACGGCGCGCAACTTGTCCAGCGCGCCCGGAATGAAGCGCTGGCCGCCGAAACCGGGGTTGACCGACATGAGCAGCACCAGATCGAGCTTGTCCAGCACGTAGTCCAGATAGTGCAGCGGCGTGGCGGGGTTGAACACCAGGCCGGCCTGGCAGCCCTGGTCGCGAATCAGCGAGAGCGTACGGTCGATGTGCTCGCTCGCTTCCGGATGGAAGGTGATGCAACTGGCGCCGGCGGCGGCGAAGTCCGGAATCAGCCGGTCGACCGGCTTGACCATCAGGTGCACGTCGATCGGCGCGCTGATGCCGTGCTTGCGCAGCGCCTCGCAGACCAGGGGACCGATCGTGAGGTTCGGCACGTAATGGTTGTCCATCACGTCGAAATGCACCCAGTCGGCACCGGCTGCCAGCACCGCCTCGACCTCCTCGCCCAGGCGTGCGAAGTCCGCCGAGAGGATCGAGGGCGCGATCACCGGCGCCAGGGCCCGGGCCGGCGCGGTCATCGGCACGCCCTCCGCCGGCCCGTATACTGCCGGCCGCGATCCTGCATTCCTCGCACTACCGGTGACCCGACATGGCCTGGCTGATCCTGCTGCATCAATTCGCTGCTCTCGTGTGGGTGGGCGGCCTGTTCCTGATGTACCTGGCCGTGCGCCCGGCGCTCGCGCCGCTGGCACCGGCCGAGGCCCTGCCGGTCTGGCAGGCCCTGCTCGGCCGCTTCTTCGTCTGGATCTGGCTGGCCGTGCTCGCCCTGCCGCTCACCGGCTATGCCATCGTCTTCGGCGTCTGGGGCGGCATGGGTGCGGCCGGCTGGCACGTGCACACGATGCAGCTGACCGGCCTGATCATGATCCTGCTGTTCGGGCACGTGTACTTCTCGCCCTACCGGCGCCTGCGTCAGGCGTTGGCCGCCAACGACCCGGCCGCGGCCGCCGCCCAGCTCGGGAAGCTGCGGCCCTTCGTGCTGGCCAATCTCATCCTCGGGCTGATCACGGTCGCCCTCGGCAGCGCCGGGCGCTATCTCTGAGGCCGGGGGGTGGCCGGCACCCGTGGCGGCGGTGCGGGGCCCGGCTACCGAGCGCCAGCGGGCTACGGCTTGGCCGGCAGACTCGCGAAGTAGGCGGCGAGATTCTCGATGTCGGCATCGGTCAGGCCGGCCACCATATTGTTCATGATCGGATTCTGCCGCTCGCCCCGCTTGAACGCCTGCAGCTGCGTCTCGATGTAGGCCGCATCCTTGCCGGCAAGGTCCGGGAAGGTCGGCGCCACACCGATGCCGTTCATGCCATGGCAGCCGGCGCACATCGCCGCCTTGCTCTTGCCCGCATCGACATCGCCGGCGGCACCGGCAGCAAAGGGTACGGCCAGGGCGGCCAGCAACGGCAGCGTCAAAGACAGCGTTCGGATCATCGGAGGCTCTCTACTTGGGCGGATACCAGAACGGTAAACTCCCGTATTTTCGCACGCACCGATAAGGCGCCTCAAATGCCCACCTTTCCGCCGATGCTGCACAGCCTGCCCCTGCACTATCAGGGGAAGGTGCGCGATATGTACGAGATCGACGACACGCGCCTGCTGATGGTCGCCACCGACCGACTCTCCGCCTATGACGTGGTGCTGCCGGACGCCATCCCCGGCAAGGGCGAGATCCTGACGCAGGTCAGCCGCTTCTGGTTCGAACACCTTGCCGAGGTGGTGCCCAGTCATCTGACCGGCGATGCCGTCGCCAGCGTGGTCCCCGATGCGGCCGAGGCGCGGGCGGTGGCGGCACGGGCGCTGGTCGTGCGTCGCCTGCAGCCGGTACCGATCGAGGCCATCGTGCGCGGCTACCTGATCGGTTCGGGCTGGCGGGAGTACCAGCGGACCGGCAGCGTGTGCGGCCTGCAGCTGCCAGCCGGTCTCCCGCAGGCCGCCCGGCTGGCGCAGCCGATCTTCACGCCCTCCACCAAGGCCGCCGTGGGCGATCATGACGTCAATATCGACTTTGCGCAGGCCGAGCGCCTCGTGGGGCCGGCGCTGGCGGCGCAGATCCGGGAGGTCAGCCTCGCGCTCTATTCGCATGCCGCGGCCTACGCGGCCGAGCGCGGCATCCTCATCGCCGATACCAAGTTCGAGTTCGGCCTCGACGCGCAGGGCCGGCTCACCCTCATGGACGAGCTGCTGACGCCCGATTCCTCCCGCTTCTGGCCGGCGGCCGACTGGCGGACCGGCATCAGCCCGCCGAGCTTCGACAAGCAGTACGTGCGCGATTACCTGGACACGCTGGCGTGGGACCATCAGCCGCCGGGGCCGTCGCTGCCGGCGCAGGTCATCGCCAACACCAGTGCGAAGTACCGCGAAGTCGCCGCGCGGCTGCTCGCGGCCTAGGCGGCGGGCCGGTTCCGCCGGCACCCCGCGGGCCGGCGAGGCACCGCCGCGGCGATGGGCCGGCACGCGGCGATACTGTTGGCGGCCGCCACCGGCAAGCCTAACGCGGCCGCTGCCCCGCCGAGCACACCTCGCGCAGCCGCCCGATCTCGCCGCGCAACTCACGCAGCTCACGCAGGATTTCTTCCCGCTCGCCGCCGGCTTCGGCATCGGCGCCCTCATGCATCGCGTTGACGATCACCGCAATGAAGAGATTCAGGACGATGAAGCTGGTGAGCAGGATGAAGGGCACGAAGAACATCCAGGCGAAGGCGAACTCTGCCATCACCGGCCGCACGATCCCCATCGACCAGCTTTCCAGCGTCATGATCTGGAACAGGGTGTAGAGCGAGGCGCCGATCGTGCCGAACCAGGCCGGAAACGCGGCACCGAAAAGCTCGGTGGTCATGACCGCGCCGACGTAGAAGACCAGCAGCAACAGCAGAACCACGGTGCCGAGCGAGGGAATCGCGCTGAACAGCCCCTGCACGACCTTGCGCATACTCGGCACCACCGAGACCAGACGCAGCGCGCGCAGGATGCGCAATGCCCGTAGAACCGAGAATGGTCCGGACGCCGGCACCAGCGCCACGCTTACCACCGCGAGGTCGAACAGGTTCCAGCCGCTGCGGAAGAAGGCGAGCCGATGGGCCATGAGCCTGAGCAGAAGCTCGACCACGAAGATGGCGATCGCCAGCCGATCGAGAAACACCAGCAGCGCCCCGTGCCGGGCCATGAGCTCAGGGAGGGTCTCCAGCCCCAGCGCGATGGCGTTGATCACGATCACGAGCGTGATCAGGGCTTCGAACTGCCGACTGTCGACCAGTGCCTGCAGGCGTTCGCGCATACTCATCGAAGGGGGGTCCTGGCGTGGAGGATCGAGTGTGCCCGGCGAAGTTCGCCCGGTCACGTCGCCCTCTCCTAGCATCGCCCGTCGCATCCCACAAGACGCCTAGCCGCAGACGGGCCGGCATCGGCACGGTGCCGGTTAGCCGCCCTGTCAGGCGCTACCCGGAATGCGGGGCAGACACACAGGAAAGTTCAAGCGGGATTGCCGCTTAGCGGTTGCCGCCGGCATTCGGCATCACAGGGCTTGACTTATGCACACTCCCGACCTTTCGGCAACCTCTCCGCGAGCGATCGGGCAGGTAGCGGCACCAGTTGTCACAGCGTCTCGGATGTCATCCTAAGATGCTGAATTATTTCGAATAACACAGGATCGATCAAATCATCACCAATCTGTAACACAGCCAGCCATGGTGCCGCTTTTCACCTCTTTCCCGCAGGCGTTCCACAATGTTATCCACAGATCCTGGGGATATCTCCCAGAGGCCGGGCGCGGCGCGATCCGGCGGCGGACTAGCCGCGAGACACCCCCTCCGCGGCAGACGGTTCAAGCACCGCTGCGCAACAGCGACGAGCCGCGCGGCCCGCGCGGTTGGCCAAGCACCTCGCACAGCGCTCGACGGGCAACGCGGCCACCGCCTCGGGTATGCTGGGGGCTGGCAGTTTCAGAGGGCAGGGAGTGGCCATGCAGGGCGACGGCAAAGTGATCGAGTACCTGAACCGGGTACTGAAGAACGAACTCACCGCGATCAACCAGTATTTCCTGCACGCCCGCATGTACCGGAACTGGGGCCTGAAGGCACTGGATGCCCATGAGTACGGCGAATCCATCGACGAGATGAAGCACGCCGACACGCTGATCGAGCGCATTCTGTTCCTCGACGGCCTACCCAACCTGCAGGATCTCGGCCGCCTGCGCATCGGCGAGACGCCGGAGGAAATCCTGCAGGCGGACCTCAAGCTCGAGCTGGAGGCCATCCCGGTGCTGCGCGAGGCGATCGCCCACTGCGAACAGGTGCGCGACTTTGTCTCGCGGGAGATCTTCGAGCGCATCCTCGAAAGCGAGGAGGAGCACGTCGACTGGCTGGAAACCCAGCTCGACCTCGTCAACCGCATCGGCGTGCAGAACTACCTGCAGAACCAGACCGGCAGCGCCGACTAGCGGTTGGCTGACGCTGCCGGCGCCGGCAGCTCGACCCGCACCGGCTCCTCGCCCGCCGGCAGCCGCAGATAGGCGAGTATGGCCGGGGTCGCCTCGAGCCGGCCCGCGGCCGTGACCCGCAGCACCGCACGCACGCCGAGCATCGCGGCAACGGCCGGCCAGTCGGCATCACCGGCGACGAACAGCGCCGTCGCGGCGGCATCGGCCAGCACCGGGTCCGGATCGACCACCGTCACCCCGCGCACGCCGGCGACCGGGTAGCCGGTCGCAGGATCGAGAATGTGATGGTAGCGCCGGCCGCCCTCGGTAAAGGTGCGCTCGTAGTCACCGGAGGTGAATGCAGCCAGGCCACCGGTGAGATGCAGCTCTCCGAGCACGCCCGGTCCGCGCGGATCCGCGATGCCGATGCGCCAGGGCTGGCCATGGCGCCGACCGAGCGCCACCAGGTCGCCCCCGGCCTCGACGACCGCATCGCCAAGACCTGCCGCCTGCAGCCGGGCCGCGGCGCGGCGCACCGCCTCACCCTTGGCGATACCTCCCAGATCGATCCAGCTGCCGGGCGGCGCACACAGGTGCGTGTCCCGAACCGCTACCGTCGTCGGCGCCGGCAGGGGCAGCAGCGCGGCGATGGCCGCGGCCGATGGTGCCGGTGCCAGCGGCCGCGGCGCGGCGTGGAACTGCCACAGACGCACGAGAGGGCCCACCAGCGGCTGGAATCGGCCGCCGCTGGCGGTGGCCAGCGTCATCGACCGGCGCAGCAGCGGCGCCATCGCCGGCGGCATCGGCACGCAGGGGGCCTCGGCGAGATTGCGGTTCAGCTCGCCGAGCGCGCCATCGCCCCAGGCCCACCAGTCGTGGCCGAACGCGACCAACTCTGCCTCGACCCCTGCCAGCGTGGCGTCCAGGGCCGGCGATGCCGGCGCCGCCACGCGCAGGCGCACCAGCGTGCCCATGGCCGGGAAGCGCGCGTCCTGCAGCGGTGCCGGCTCGCTGCAGCCGGCACCGAGCAGGCCCAGGCAGACGAGCAGCACGATGCGCAGGCACCGGCTCGCCGAACCCGGCACCGGCTGCGGCGGACAGAAGAAACGGCGCATGCGTCCATGGTAGCCTCCGGCGGCCATAACTGCCGGAGCCGTGGGATGGAGATGCACCTGCTGGGTCGGTCGGATCTGCGCGTCAGCCGCCTGTGCCTTGGCACCATGACCTTCGGCGAGCAGAACAGCGAGGCGCAGGCGCACGCCCAGCTCGATCGCGCAGTGGCCGCCGGCATCAACTTCATCGACACGGCCGAGATGTACCCGGTGCCGCCGCAGGCGGCCACCCAGGGCCGCACCGAAGCCTGCATCGGCAGCTGGTTGGCGCGGCGCGGGGGCCGGGAGCGGCTGATCATCGCCACCAAGGTGGCTGGGCGGGCGGACTGGCTGCCCTGGCTGCGCGGCGGGCCGCGGCTGATTCGAGAGCAGATCACCCAGGCGCTGGCACAGTCGCTGCGCCGGCTGCGGACCGACTACGTCGATCTCTACCAGCTGCACTGGCCGGAGCGGACCACCAACTTCTTCGGCCGGCTGGGCTACGAAGCGAGGCCCGTGGAGGACGCCGTGCCGCTGGCGGAAACGCTTGCGGTGCTGGGAGAGCTGGTCGGCGAGGGCAAGATCCGGCACATCGGCCTGTCCAACGAGACGCCCTGGGGCGTGATGCACGCACTGGCCCTGAGTGATCGGCTGGGGCTGCCGCGGGTGGTGAGCGTGCAGAACCCGTACAACCTGCTCAATCGCAGCTTCGAGGTGGGTCTGGCCGAGGTCGCCCATCGGGAGTCGGTGCCGCTGCTGGCGTACTCGCCGCTCGCCTTCGGCATGCTGAGCGGCAAGTACGCCGGCGGCGCCCGCCCGGCCGGCGCCCGCCTGACGCGCTGGGACCGCTTCAGCCGCTACAGCAATCCCGAGGCGCAAGCGGCCACCGAGGCCTATGTGGCGCTGGCGCGGGAACACGGACTTCAGCCCGCGCAGATGGCCCTGGCTTACGTCAACAGCCGCCCGTTCCTCGGCGCCAACATCATCGGCGCCACCACCCTCGAGCAGCTCGAGACCAATCTCGCCAGCGAGGCGCTCGAGCTGCCCGAGACGGTGCTTGCGGGGATCGAGGCAATTCACCAGCGTCAGCCCAACCCGGCGCCCTAGCGGCCGGCGAATGCGCGGGTCAGCGGGCGCCGATCGATCCCTGCACCGCGGACAGCCGAAACCGATTCTCGCCGCCGACGGACAGCTCACCGCCGGTTCGAACGGCCGGGCGAAGGCCCGATGGGCCGGATCCGGCCATGGGCCCGTATGCCGTCCCTCCGGCAGGGAAGCCAAAAAAGGCACTGCCGGCTTGCGAACGAGGATCCGGGGATACATGGCGCAAAAAACGGCAAAGGGCGGCCGAAGCCGCCCCTGCCTCAGGACCGAGGGCGGTCCCTCAGTCTTCGCTCAGGGCGACCGAGAACGGCAGGCCGGTCGGCAGCAAGGCGGCATTCACTGCAGCCACGAACTGATCTCGTGCGGTCGGCAGGGCAGGCAGATCGCTCACGGCAGTGGCCAGCGCCACCAGGCGCGGGAACTCGCTGGCAGCCAGCGTATCAACGAGGAAATCCACTTCGTAAACGGGGTAGTCGAACGGACCCAGCGTGGCCAGAACGACGTAACCCTGGCCGGCGACCGTCGCCAGCGCCGCGTCATCCAGCGGTTGCAGTTCGGCTTGGGCGAGCGGCGCAGCGAGCAGCAGGGCGCCGGCGAGCATCATCTTCTTCATCGGTTCCTTCCTCATGATTGCGCGTTGACAGAGACGGATGCTGTCAAGCAGCTCGACCCTATCACGCGGTGTGTTGCCAATGGGCGACACTGCCTCCGGATCGGCGCCGATCCGCAGCAGCCGCTGGCAAGCTCGTGGAAAGCGGTGGGCAAAGCGGCTATAATCAGCGTCCATTCGCGGTAACGCCATTCCAATTCCCCGGCGCCCGCTGCGAAAAGCCCATGGCCGCCAACAGCGGCCACCGCCAAGCACGGCGAGCGAAATAAAGCTCCCGCTGCCGTAACCGAATGTCATCCAGGCAACCGACGATGCCCGTCGAAATCGGCGCGCCGAGCAGCACCGACGGCGCTGCCGTTCATGCATTGATTGCCGCCTGCCCACCGCTCGATACGAACTCGATGTACTGCAATCTGTTGCAGTGCTCGCACTTCGCCGGCACCAGCGCGATTGCGCGCGATGCCGAGGGTGTCCTGGGCTTCGTCTCCGGCTATAGGCCACCGGCACAGCCGGACGTCCTGTTCGTCTGGCAGGTGGCGGTCGCGCCACGGGGTCGCGGCCAGCGCCTGGCCGGGCGACTGATCGAGGACATCCTCGGCCGACCAGAGTGCCGCCGAGTCCGGTTTATCGAAACCACCATCACAGCCGACAACGAGGCCTCCTGGGCGCTGTTTCGCAGCATCGCCAGACGAGGCAACGCCGAGTTGCACCACGCGCCGCACTTCGAGCGCGACGAGCACTTTCTCGGCTCGCACGCCACTGAGCACCTGGTGCGCATCGGCCCGTTCCCCACCGATTCCGGAGACAGCAACGCATGACCGACCCAGCCAGTACCGAGAACGCCAGTCACGCGAACAACGAGGCGACCGACACCAGCATCTTCGAGCAGCGCGAATCCAACGTGCAGACCTACGCCCGCTCGTTCCCGGTCATCTTCGAGCAGGCACGGGGCGCGGTACTGACCGATGCCGATGGCGAGCACTACCTGGACTTTCTGGCCGGCGCCGGCAGCCTCAACTACGGGCACAACCATCCCGTGCTGCGCGATGCGCTGATCGCCTACATCCAGGGCGATGGCATCGCCCACGGCCTCGACATGCATACCCGGGCCAAGGCGGATTTCCTCGCTGCCTTCGAGGCGAAGATCCTCGAGCCCCGCGGCCTCGACTACGTGCTGCAGTTCACCGGCCCGACCGGCGCCAACGCCGTGGAAGCGGCCATGAAGCTCGCGCGCAAGGTCACCGGCCGCCAGAACATCGTGCACTTCACCAATGGCTTCCATGGCGTGACCCTGGGCGCGCTGGCGGCCACCGGCAACAGTCACCATCGCGGCGGCGCGGGCATGACCATTCCCGGCGGCACGGCGATGCCCTATGAGGGTTATCTCGGTGAAGCGATGGACACCACCGAGTACCTGGATAAGGTCCTGGCCGACAACAGCAGCGGCGTCGACCTGCCGGCGGCGGTGATCGTCGAGACGGTGCAGGGCGAGGGCGGCCTGAACGTCGCCTCCTTCGACTGGCTGCGCAACCTGCAGGCGGTCTGCCGCCGGCACCAGGTGCTGTTGATCGTGGACGACATTCAGGCCGGCTGCGGGCGCACCGGCACGTTCTTCAGCTTCGAGCCGGCCGGCATCGAGCCAGACATCGTCACGCTGTCGAAGTCGCTGAGCGGCTTCGGCCTGCCGTTCGCCGTCACGCTGCTGCGGCGCGAACTCGACCAGTGGGCGCCGGGCGAGCACAACGGCACGTTCCGGGGCAACAATCACGCCTTCGTCACCGCCACGGCGGCCATCGACACCTTCTGGCAGGACGGAGAGTTCGCCGCCGAGGTCCGGCGCAAGAGCGACGATCTGGCCGCACGGCTGGACGCCATCGCCGCGTCCCGCCCGGGCCTGCAGCGCAAGGGTCGTGGTCTGATGCAGGGGCTGGCGTGTGCCGACGGCGAGACGGCCAAGCGCATTACCCGCCACTGCTTCGAACACGGCCTGGTCATCGAGACCGGCGGCCCGGAAGGCGAGGTCATCAAGTGCCTGGTGCCGCTGACCATCACGGATGAAGAGCTGCAGCGCGGGCTGGCCGTGCTGGAACGCGCCGTGCATGCGATCCTGCCGCGCGAAGGCGTCATCGGCCTGGCACCAACGAACCCCTGAGCCACTGCAAGGAGCGAACATGAAGATCCGACGCCTCGAGCAAGCCCGCAACAGCGACCGTCGCATCACCAGCAAGACCTGGGAAAGCACCCGCATGGCCCTGCGCGACGACAACATGGGCTTTTCGTTTCACATCACCACCATCTACGGCGGCACCGAAACGCACATGCATTACCGCAACCACCTGGAGGCGGTGTACTGCATCAGCGGCGAGGGCGAGATCGAAGACAAGGCCACGGGCGAAGTGCACCAGATCGCCCCAGGCACGCTCTACCTGCTGGACCAGCACGATGCGCACGTGGTGCGGGCGCGCGCCGATCTGGAACTGGCCTGTGTGTTCAACCCGCCGCTGTTCGGCACCGAGGTGCACGATGAGTCCGGCGCCTATCCGGTCGAAGCCGACACGGTAGCCGACTGACCGGCCGGCCGCTGCCGGCCCTTGCGCCGGCGGCGCCACGCGCGTGACTGCACTCAGCTTTCTGGTCTTTCTCGGCGGCTTTCTGGCAGTCGGGGTGATGTCCATCACCCGGGCGCGCGATGACGCCGACGACTACTACCTCGCCAGCCGCGAGCTATCGCCGTTGATGACGGGGCTTTCCGCCGTGGCCACCAACAACAGTGGCTACATGTTCATCGGCGTCATCGGCTACACCTACGCCACCGGGCTGGCGGCCATCTGGCTGATGGTCGGCTGGATCCTCGGCGACCTGCTCGGCTCTCTGCTGCTGCACCGTCACCTGCGGGAGGCCTCCGGCCGGGCCGGCGCCGCCACCCTGCCCGGCACGCTGGCCGGCTGGCAGGGCCAGCACATGGGTGGCCTGCGGGCCGCGGGCGGGCTGATCGCGGTGGTATTCATGGGGGCCTATGCCGCCGCCCAGCTGGCCGCCGGGGGCAAGGCGCTGACGGCGCTGTTCGGCTGGCATCCAGACGCCGGCGCGCTCATCGGCAGCGGCATCGTGCTGCTCTACTGTTTCGCCGGCGGCATCCGCGCCTCGATCTGGACCGACACTGCCCAGGCGATCGTCATGCTCGCCGCCATGACCCTGCTGTTCGGGGTCGGGGTACACACCCTCGGCGGCCCCGGCGCCACCTGGACCAGACTGGCCGCGATCGACGGCTATACCGACTTGGTGCCGCCGGCGCTGCTGCTGCCCGGCGCCGCGGGCCTGGCGCTGTTCATCATCGGCTGGCTGTTCGCCGGTCTCGGCGTGCTGGGCCAGCCCCACATCGTGGTGCGCTTCATGGCGCTCGAGCAGCCCTCGCAGATGATGCGGGCGCGCTTCTACTACTACGTCTTCTTCTCGCTGTTCTACGCCCTGGCCACGGGGGTGGGCATGCTGGCACGGCTATACCTGCCGGAGCTGGCGGCAGGTGACCCGGAGCTGGCGCTGCCGACCATGGCCCGCGAATTGCTGCCGCCGGTGCTGGTGGGGCTGATTCTCGCCGGCATCTTCGCCGCGACGCTCTCCACCGCCGATTCGCTCGTGCTGGCCTGCTCGGCCTCGGTCACCACCGACCTGCTGCCCGGCCGGCAGCAGAGCCGTCGCACCGCCAAGCTGGCGACCATCGCGGTGACAGGCCTCGCGCTGCTGCTGGCCGTTGCCGAACCGCCGAGCGTGTTCGCGCTGGTCATCCTGGCGTGGAGCGCACTGGCCTCCGCCTTCGTGCCGCTGGCCGTGCTGCTGGCGCTCGGTCAGCGGCCGGCGCAGTGGCAGACGATCGCCATCATGCTCGGTGGCCTCGCCGCCAGCCTTGGCTGGTACGCCGTCGGCCTGAACGCGTTGCTCTACGAGGGGCTGATCGGCCTGCTCACCGGCCTCGCCCTGTGGCCGCTGAGTGAATGGTGGCGTCGCCGGACCGTCGCCGTCGAAGCCGCCTGACCGCCCTATTCGCCCTGTTGCAGCAACAGCCCGCGCTCGCGGGCGATGCGAAAGACCCAGAGGAACACGCCGGCGCCCAGCGCCAGATAGCCGACGTTGAGCGCCGCGGCCGCCAGCAGGTGCCCGACCGGCAGCTGCTGCTCGAACATGATCTGGCGCATGCCCTCGAACACGTGCGCGGTGGGCAGAGCAAAGGCCACCGGCTGCAACCAGTCCGGCAGCGTCGCAATCGGATAATAGATGCCGCTCAGCGGCGCCAGCGCGAAGATCGAGGCCCAGCCGATGCTCTCGGCGCCAAGGCCATAGCGCAGCAGCATCGCCGCCACCAGCAGCCCCATGGCCCAGCCGAAGACCAGCAGATTGCCGAACAGCGCCACCAGAGGCAGGCCGAGGCCGAGGATCGAGTAGCCGAACAGCGGCACCGCCAGCAGCGCCGCCACGCCGACGCCGAAGAGCGTGCGGAAGAAGCTGATGCCGATCATGCCGGCGATCATCTCCCACGGACGCAGCGGGCTGACGAACAGCTGCCCGAGGTTGCGTGCGTAGACCTCCTCGATGAAGGCGAGAAACACGCCCAGCTGGCTGCGAAAGACCGTGTCCCACAGCAGCACCGCGGCGATGAACACGCCGGCCGCCTGCGCGACCCAGCCACTCTGGCCGGCCATGAACTTGGTGATGAACCCCCAGATGATCATCTGCACCGTCGGCCAGTACGCCTGCTCCAGCAGGCGCGGCCAAGAGCCGCGAATCAGGTAGTAATAGCGCAGCATCAGCGCGCCGATGCGCAGCAGCGAGTCGTTCATCCGGCCAGTCGCTCCTGTCCCCGCGCGATGTCCAGGAAGACCTGCTCCAGATCGCGCCCGCCATAGCGGCGGATGAGTTCGGCGGGCGCGGCCTGCGCCACTACCTCGCCCTGGCGCAGGATCACGGCGTCGTCGCAGATGCGCTCGACCTCCTGCATGTTGTGCGACGCCAGCAGGATCGAGGCGCCACTGCGATGCGCATAGGCGGCCAGATAACGCCGCAGCCGATCCGCCGTGTCCGGATCCATCGAGGCGGTGGGCTCGTCGAGCAGCAGCAGCTCCGGCTCGTTCAGCAGCGCCTTGGCCAGCGCCACGCGCGTCTTCTGCCCGGCCGACAGGCTCCGGTAGGGGCGGTCGATGAAGGCCTCCAGCGCCAGCTCGTCCGCCAGCGCCGCAATGCGGACCCGGCGGGCCCGCACGCCGTAGAGCTGGGCATAGACCGTCAGATTCTCCCGCACCGTCAGACGCTGCGGCAGGTCGACATAGGGCGAAGAGAAGTTCAGCCGCGGCAGCACGCGGTAGCGGTCACGCTGCATGTCGGCGCCGAGCAGCACCGCCTTGCCCGTGGTTGGGATCAGCAGCCCGAGCAGCATGGCGATGGTGGTGGTCTTGCCCGCACCGTTGCCGCCCAGCAGGCCGCAGATACTGCCGCGCGCCACCTCGAAGCTGACCGAACGCACGGCGAGCGTCTCGCCGAAGCGCTTGCCGAGCCCGGAGGCGCGGATCGCCGCCTCAGCCATGCTGCGCCACCGGCGCCCGCCGCGCCCAGACGCCGGCCAGGGCGGCGCCGGAAAGATTGTGCCAGACGCTGAACACGGCCCCGGGTAGCGCCGCGGCGGCACCGAAGTGCTGTGCGCCGAGCAGCGCCGCGAGTCCCGAATTCTGCATCCCGATCTCCAGGGCGAGCGTGCGGCAGGTGGCCTCGTCCTGCCGGGTGATCCGCGCCAGGCCGTAGCCCATCGCCAGCCCCCCCGCGTTGTGCAGGGCGACCGCGACCAGCGTCGCGCCGCTCAGTACGCCGAGCAGGTCGTGGTTCATGGCCACGACGATCGCGATGATCAGCGCGATCGCGCCCGCCGCCAGCCCCGGCAGGACCGGTTCCAGCGCCGCCAGACGTGCGCCGAACCACCAGCGCACCGCGAACCCGGCCAGCACCGGCGCCAGCACCACCTCGGCGACCGATCGCAGCAGCCCCAGTGCCGGCACCGCCACCTCGGCACCGAGGTAGAACGTCGCCAGCGCCGGCGTGAACAGCACCGCCAACAGCGTGGACAGCGCCGTCAGCGAGACCGACAGCGCCAGATCCCCGCGGGCGAGGAAGCACATCACGTTCGATGCCGTGCCGCCCGGCGCCGCACCCACCAGCACCAGGCCCACGGCGATCGGCTCGGGCAGACGCAGCAGCCGCACCAGCAGCCAGGCCAGCAGCGGCATCAGGAAGAACTGCGCCGTGACGCCCAGCAACAGCACGGCCGGACGCGCCCGCACGCTGGCGAAGCTGGCCGGCGTCAGCGTCAGCCCCATCGCGAACATCACCGCGCCCAGCAGTGGCAGCAGGGCCGGCTGCAGCGCCGCGAACGGTGCCGGCAGCAGGCCGGCGATGAGAGCGGCGCCCAGCGCCAGCAACGGCAGGGCCCGGCTGACGCGGGACAACGGCAGACTCCTTGCGCAGGCATGAACACGCGGCGCCCGTTGGTGGAACGGCGCCGGCCGCGTAGCATACCGCGCACGGCCGCCGCGAGGCCGATCCCATCCGTACCGGCCGCCGTCCTCCCCTGATGAAACCGCCCGATCGATCCGTGCTGCGGTCCAAGTTCTTCTGGGTCGGTCTGCTCTATTTCGCCGAGGGTCTGCCGCTCGGCATCTTCTACGACCTGTTCCCGGTGCAGTTCCGCCAGGCGGGCGTCGACCTGCGCTCGATCGGCGCGCTCAGCCTGCTGGGGCTGGCCTGGACGCTGAAGTTCCTCTGGGCGCCGGCGATCGACCACTGGCGCCATCACCGCCGCTGGATCCTGGCGATGAACCTGGCCATGGGCGGCGCGCTGCTGGCCTTGGCCGCCGTCGGCGGGGCACCGGGCTGGGTGTACCTCGCCATCGGCGCCTTCACGCTGGCCTCGGCGACCAACGACATCGCGATCGACGGCTACACCATCGAGCTGCTCGATCGTGATGAGCTCGGGCTGGCGAACGGGCTGCGCATCGGCTTCTACCGCGTCGGCATGCTGGCCGCCGGCGCCCTGCTGGTCCTGAGCGACCTGATCGGCTGGACCGGCGCCTACGCCACCAGCGCCGGCCTGCTGGCGCTGCTGGGCGTGATCGTGCTGGGCGCCCCGCGCGAGCGGGTGCTGCCGGCGCCCGAGGCCCCGATCGGTCGTGAGCTGCAGGCGTTGCGCCGTTCGCCGCCAGCGCTGCTGGCCGCCGGTGGGCTGCTGCTGGGAACGCTCTGGCTCATCCTGCGCCAGCTCGATGCCCTGCCGCCGACGGCCGGCACCGTGCTCGGCGCCAGCGCGGCGGCGCTGCTGGTCGGCGCTGCGCTCTGGCTGCGCCGCGGCGGCGGCGGAAGCACCCTGCAGACGTTGCGCCAGGGCGGGCTGTTCGGCGCCCTGTTCACGCTGCTCGAGCGGCCGGGAATCCTGCCGGTGCTCGCCTTCGTGCTGCTGTTCAAGCTCGCCGACAGCGCCATGGGCTTCATGATCAAGCCGTTCTGGGTCGATGCCGGCTTCACCGCCAGCGAGATCGGCCTGGTATCGGTGAACATCGGCCTGGTGATGTCCATCGCCGGCGGCGTGGCCGGCGGCTGGCTCACCGATCGCTGGGGCATCTTCCGCGGCCTGTGGGTGCTCGGGCTGGTGCAGGCGCTGTCCAACCTCGGCTACGCCTACGTCGCCTCGCTGTTCGCCGGCCTGCCTTTGGAGGCGGGCATCCCGGGCGCCTGGCGCAGTCTGATGTACGGCGCGAGCATGGTGGAGTCGTTCACCGGCGGCCTCGGCACGGCGGCGTTCCTGGCCTTCCTGATGGCGATCGTCGACAAGCAGCGGGTGGCCACGCAGTACGCGCTGCTCTCCTCGCTGTTCGCGCTGTCGCGCTCGTTGGCCGGCTGGGCCGGGGGCTACGGTGCCGCCGGTCTCGGCTACGCCGATTATTTCCTGCTGACCTTCTTCCTGGCCTTCCCGGCCTACCTGCTGCTGCCCTGGGTCGCCGGCATGCTGCGCCGCACCGCCGGTGCGGCTACCAGTGCAGCGCCCGCAGACGGCTGAACTTCTTCTGCTGGTGTGCCTGCATGCGCACCAGAATGTCGTCGAGCGCGCGGATCGCCCGCTCGATGTACGGGCCCTTGTTCAGCATCACGCACTCGGCACGCCCCGCCATGGCGGCGTCGGTCAGCTCGCCACGTGCCGCGCGCCCCTTCTTGGCCAGCGTTTCCAGCACCTGGGTCGCCCATACCGCCGGCACGTGCGCCGCCTCGCACAGCCAGAGGATCTCCTCCTGGATCTCCGCCATGCGCTCGGGGCCGATCTCCACCGCCAGATCCCCCCGCGCCACCATGATGCCGAGCGGATGACGCGGCATGCCGGCGTAGAGCAGCGCCGGCAGGCGCCGCACCGCCTGGCCGGTCTCGACCTTGACGATCACCGGCATCGAGGCGGCGCCGCGCGCATCCAGGGCATCAAGCAGCGCGGTCACGTCCGCGCCGCTGCGGGCGAAGGACAGCCCGCAACTGTCGGCATGGGCGACGACGAACGCCAGATCCGCCAGATCCTGGGCAGTCAGCGCCGGCAGTGTCAGCTCACTGTCCGGGAAGTTCAGGCCCTTGCCGGCCTTGAGCTTCTCGCCCTGCTCGCGCGCCTGCTCGATCTCCAAGATGACGCCGTCCCCCTCGCGCGCGACGATGCGCGCACCGATCCTGCCGTCGTCGATGAAGACCCGCTCGCCGGGCTGCACGTCGGCCAGCACCTCGCCATCCTCCATGCCGAACTGCGCCAAGGCCTCGTGCCCGGCATCCGTCGCAGCAGCCCGGGCGCCGGGCGCCGGCGCCGGCCGTGCCTCGATGGGCTCGGGCCGCAGCCGCAGCCGCTGCCCCGGGAACACCCGCAGGTGCCCCTCGGCCCCCGGAAAATCCGCCAGCCGGGCTTCGCCCACCTCGCGCGCCTGCGGGCCGTTGCCGCGGCGGCAGACGAAGCCGGCGCCGGCGCACAGCCAGACATCGCGATCGCAGTGCAGCCGCAGGACGCCCGGCGCGAGCCGACCGGCCACCCGCAGTTCGACCGGACTGCCGCTGGCGTCGGTGAAGATCAGCCGATCCTTCACCTGCACCCGTGCCAGCGTCGCCGCGGCCACCGGCAGCAGGGGCAGGCACCGCTCGGCCGGCGGCAGCGGCGCCAACGCGGCCTCGTCGGCCAGCAGCAGCGCCGCTGCCGCGCCGCGCGGCCGGCCGAGGGCATCGCGCGGCACGCGCAGCACCCGCACCGCCGGTCCCGCCGGCACCGGTCCGGTGCGCAGCTTCGGCCCGCCGAGATCCACGTGCACCCGACAGGACACCCCCTGCGCCTGCGCCGCCGCACGCAGGTGGCCCACCATCCGCGTCCAGGCGGCGGCATCGTCATGGGCGCAGTTGATGCGCGCCACGTTCATGCCGGCGGCGAGCATCCCGGCGGCCAGGGCAGGGTCGTTGGCCGCCTCGCTCGGCATCGTCACCATGATCCAGCTGCGACGTTCGCCGGCGGGTGGCGGGCCGAACAGCTGCTCGGCCCGCGCCGCCAGCCCCTGAGGCTCGACCGGCGGAGCCGCGGCCGGCAGCGTCGCCGCGTGCCTCTCGCGCTCGGCCGGCGGCAGCACGAGCCAGGCCAGCAGGTCGATCACCCGGTCCAGTGTCGGCAGCACCTGACCTTCGAGGCGGCCGAGCGAGGACAGCCCCTCGGCCGCCAACCGCTGCTGCAAGCCACGCAGGTCCTGCGAGCGCAGGGCGAGGTAGTGGGCGAGATTGCAGGCCGTGGCATCCGGCGTGGTCAGGCCGGCCGCGGCCAGACGCCGGGCACCATCGGTGACCACGTGCCGGCGCAGCGCGAGCAGTTCCCGCAGCAGATCGGCGAGCACGTCCCGGCGCAACGGCGCGCGGGGCAGTGCCGCCGCTGCGGCGCTCGTGCCGGAATCGACGGGCGGGGTCATGGCAGGCTCCTCGGTGGGCTGGGCCAGCCGATGCTAGCGCGCCGTATCCGCCGCCGGCATGACAGCCCCACGCGGCTCCTCGACGCGGAGCATGTCCAGGTCGTAGTCCATCACCAGCGGTGCGTGGTCGGAGAAGAACTCGTCGCGGTAGACCCGGGCGGCACGCACCGCCGGCGCCAGTTCGGGCGAGACGATCTGATAGTCGATGCGCCAGCCGACGTTGTTCTCCCGCGCACGGCCACGATTGGACCACCACGTGTATTCGTCCGCGGCCTGGTTCACCAGCCGGAAGGCATCGACGAAACCGACCTCGTCGAACAGACGTGTGAGCCAGGCCCGCTCTTCCGGCAGAAAGCCGGAGTTCTTCTGGTTGCTGCGCCAGTTCTTGAGATCCCGCTCGGTGTGCGCGATGTTCCAGTCGCCGCAGACGATGTACTGACGGCCATCCGCCCGCAGCGCCTGCAGATGGGGCAGAAACGCCTCCATGAAGGCGAACTTGATGGTCTGGCGGTGTTCGCCGGCGGAGCCCGAGGGCAGGTAGAGCGAGATCACCGAGAGACGGCCGAACTGCGCCTCCAGGTAACGGCCCTCGGCGTCGAACTCCGGCAGGCCCAGCCCCTCGATGACCCGGTCCGGCGCACGCCGCGCATATAGGCCGACGCCGCTGTAGCCGCGGCGCTCGGCCGCATGCCAGTAGGCATGATAGCCCGGCGGGTGGAACAGGACATTGGTGAGCTGGTCCGGCTGCGCCTTGAGCTCCTGCAGGCAGACCACGTCCGCCGCCTGTCCCGGTAGCCAGTCATAGAACCCCTTGCGGGCCGCCGAACGGATGCCGTTGGCGTTGAAGGTGATGATGCGCACGCCCGCTCCTCGTCGCGGCTTCGGCTGGATGGCCCGCTATCATAGCGGGCCGATCCTCCCGCAAGCGCACACCATGACCGACCCGCTGGCCCAGCAGTTTATCCGTTTTGCCCTGGATCACGATGCGTTGCGTTTCGGCGAGTTCACCCTCAAGTCCGGCCGGGTGAGCCCTTACTTCTTCAATGCCGGCCGCTTCCACAGCGGCGCGGCGCTGGCCCGGCTGGGCGCCTTCTATGCCCGCGCGATCGTCGCCGACGGCATCGACTTCGACATGCTCTTCGGCCCGGCCTACAAGGGCATCCCGCTGGCGACGGCCAGCGCCATGGCGCTGGCCACGCATGAGGATCGCGACGTGCCCTGGTGCTTCAATCGCAAGGAGGCGAAGGATCACGGCGAAGGCGGCGCGCTGGTCGGTGCGCCATTGGCCGGGCGGGTGCTGATCGTGGACGACGTCATCACCGCCGGCACGGCGATCGGCGAGGCGGTGGAGATCATCCGCGGCGCGGGCGCCCAGCCGGCGGGCGTGGTGATCTGCCTGGATCGCCAAGAACGCGGCGCGGCGCCCGACATGGCCGCGGCAGCGCGCAGCGCGGTGCAGGAGGTCGCGGCCCGCTACGATCTGCGCGTGATCGCGATCGCGCGGCTCGCCGACCTGCTCGAGCACCTGTCGAGCACGGCCGACGCCCATCTGCCGGCAGTCGCGGCCTACCGGCGCCACTACGGAATCGACGAGCGGGCCGAAGCCGACACCACCCGCGACCGATAACTTGGGATGACGCGTCCTGGCGTCGCCGTCCAACCGCCACGATGCCGCGTTTCGCGCCCGCCCTGCCCATCGGGGCGATCCTGCTGCTGGTCGCCGGCGCCGCCCCGGCAGACCGGCTCTACCGCTGGGTCGACGACACCGGTGTGGCGCGCTACAGCGACCGGGTGCCGCCGGACGAGGCCGGGCGTGAACAGCTGATCCTGGACGGGCACGGCATCGCCGTGGAACAACGCGAGGCACAGGTCGTGCTGACCCCGGCCGAGCAGGCGGCGCAGCGCAGCGCCCACGCCCGGGCCGAGGCGCAGGCGGCGCAGGACGCCCTGCTCCTGAGCACCTATGCGAGCGAGGCCGAGGTCTTGGCAGCGCGTGATGCGCGTCTGGACGATCTGCGGCATCTGGTGGAAGTCGCGGAGCAGCAGCAACGCAATCTGCGTCGGGTGGTCGAGCAGCATCAGGCCGAGGCGCGCCGGCTGACGGCGCAGGATCAGCCCCTGCCCGCCCATCTGGCGCAGGCGCTGGCACAGGCCCGCGGCGAACTCGAGCAGCGTCAGCACTACATCCAGCGTCGGCGTCAGGAGATGGCGGCGGCCCGGGTGCAGTTCGACGCCCAGGCCGCCCGGTTGCGGGCGCTGCAGGCAGCGGCGCCCTGAGCCCGCCGGCTCCGGCGACGCCCGCCGGCTAGGCCGGCCGCTGGATCAGCGTGCCGACCCCGACGTCGGTGAACAGCTCCAGCAGCACGGCATGCTCCACCCGGCCGTCGACGATATGCGCCGCTCGCACGCCACCGGCCACGGCCTCCAGCGCGCAGCGGATCTTCGGCAGCATGCCGCCGTGGATGGTGCCATCGACGATCAGCGCCTCGACCCGCTCGGGCGAGAGCCCGGTCAGCAGCGTGCCCTGCCGGTCGAGCACGCCCGCCGTGTTGGTCAGCAACACGAGCTTTTCCGCGCCCAGTGCCTCGGCGATGCGCCCGGCGGCCAGATCGGCATTGATGTTGTAGGACCGACCGTCCTCGCCGACGCCGATCGGCGCGATCACCGGGATGAACTCGCCGGCATCCAGCATGTTCACCACGGCCGGCTCGATGCCCGCCACCTCGCCGACGTAGCCGATGTCCAGCGCGTCGCCGCTCGCCGCCGGCAGCGTGAGCTTGCGGGCGCGGATCAGGCCGCCGTCCTTGCCGGTCAGGCCGACGGCTCGCCCGCCCTGGGTATTGATCAGGCTCACGATCTGGTTGTTCACCAGCCCACCGAGGACCATCTCCACCACGTCCATGGTCTCGCTGTCGGTGACGCGCATACCCTGGATGAACTCACTGGTCTTGCCGATCCGGCCGAGCAGCTCGCCGATCTGCGGCCCGCCGCCGTGCACCACCACCGGATTGATGCCTACCGCCTTCATCAGCACCACATCGCGCGCGAAACCCCGCTGGAGTTCCGCATCGACCATGGCGTTGCCGCCATACTTGATGACCACCGTCGTGCCGGCAAAGCGCTGCAGATAGGGCAGCGCCTCGGTCAGCACGTGCGCCACGTGCATGGCTTGCTCGGAACTGAGCGGCATGAGGCAGACTCCACGGCGGAACGAGCCCGGATTATACGGCCGGCCCCTTGCGGCAACGGGCCGCGGCAGCGGCCGATGACAGCGTCCGGCGGCGATGCTAAGGTGGCCCATTGACCCAACAACTGCCGAGGAGACAACGAGATGCAGTGGACCAAGCCCGCCTTCGAGGAACTGCGCCTGGGCTTCGAAGTCACCATGTACGTGTTCAATCGCTGAGACGCGTTTCCCCGCGGTGACCACGGCCCGCCTGCGCGGGCCGTCATCGTTTCGGCCGGCCTCCGGCAACCGCGGCCCGCGCGGTAATCCCGCATGCAGATCCTGATCCTCGGCGCTGCCGCCGGCGGGGGCTTCCCGCAGTGGAACTGCGCCTGCGCCAACTGTGCCGGCCTGCGTGCCGGGACGCTGGCCGCGCGGCCGCAGACGCAATCCTCTATCGCCGTGAGCGGCGATGGCGAACGCTTCCTGCTGATCAACGCCTCGCCGGACATCCGCCAGCAGATCAACGCGAACCCGGCCCTGCAGCCGGCACGCGGGGCGCGCGATACCGGCATCGGCGCCGTGCTGCTGGTCGATGCCCAGATCGACCACACCGCCGGGCTGCTGATCCTGCGCGAGGGCGAACGCCTGCCGGTGTACTGCACTCCGCCCGTGCACGAGGATCTGACCACAGGCTTTCCGGTGCTGCGCATGCTGGAACACTATTGCGGCGTCGACTGGCAGCCGCTGAGCGCCGACGGCACGAGCTTCGAAGTGCCGCAGGTGCCGGGCATTTCGCTGCAGGCCTTCGCCCTGTCGAGCAAGGCGCCGCCTTATTCGCCGCACCGGCACGATCCGCATCCGGGCGACAACATCGGCCTGCTGATCACCGACAGCGGCAGTGGGCGCCGGCTGTTCTATGCGCCCGGGCTCGGCGAGCTCGAGCCGCACCTGTGGGCGCCGATGCGGGCCGCCGACTGCGTGCTCGTCGACGGCACCTGCTGGACGGATGACGAGCTGAGCCGGCGCGGCGTCGGCAGCAAGCGCTCCCGGCAGATGGGCCACCTGCCGCAGCACGGCCCCGGCGGCATGATCGAAACGCTCGAACGGCTGCCCGAAGCGCGCAAGATACTGATCCACATCAACAATACCAATCCGATCCTGGTCGAGGATGGGCCGGAGCGGGCGGCGCTCGCGGCAGCGGGGATCGAAGTGGCGCACGACGGCATGGAAATCGTGCTGTGAACGCCGAGGCACACGAGCGGGCGGCCTGGCCGGGAGTGGAATTCGAGCGGCGACTGCGGGCGCTGGGGGCGCGCTACCACATCCACCACCCCTTCCATCGCGCGATGCACGCCGGCGAATGCAGCCGGCGTCAGATCCAGGGCTGGGTGGCCAATCGCTACTACTACCAGATCAACATCCCGCTGAAGGATGCGGCGCTGCTGGCGAACTGTCCGGACCGGGCGGTGCGCCGCGCGTGGGTGCAGCGCCTGCTCGATCATGACGGCCAGGGCGGCGCCGAGGGCGGCATCGAGGCCTGGCTGCGGCTGGGCGAGGCGGTCGGCCTGGCACGCGGGGAGCTGGAGGATCTCCGCCATGTGCTGCCGGGCGTGCGGTTCGCCGTGGATGCCTATGTCGACTTCGTGCGCCATGCCCCGTGGCAGGAGGGCATCTGCGCCTCGCTCACCGAGCTGTTCGCGCCGATCATCCATCAGCAACGCCTCGACGGCTGGCCCGAGCACTATCCGTGGATCGACGACGGTGGGCTCGACTACTTCCGCAAGCGGCTCGGCGAGGCGCGACGGGATGTGGACCACGGGCTTGACTTCACGCTGCGCCACTTCAGCAGCAGCCATGCCGCGCAGCAGCGGGCGCTGGCGATCGTGCAGTTCAAGCTGGACGTGCTCTGGAGCATGCTGGACGCCATGCAGCTCGCCTACGTGCTCGACATGCCGCCCTACTTCACCTGCGCCCAGCCGTGAGCGAGCCGTCGCCGGAGACGCGGCTGCGGCTGCGGCGGGGGTATCGCCTGCAGTGGGAGCCCGCGCAGGCCGCCCACGTACTGCTCTACCCCGAGGGCATGGTGCGGCTGAACGAGAGCGCCGCGGCCATCCTCGCGGCCTGCGACGGCCGCGAACTCGGCGCGATCACCGCCGAACTGGCCGACCGGTACGATGCGCCCGGGCTAGCGGCGGACATCCGCGAATTCGTCGCCACGGCACTGGCAAGGGGCTGGCTCAGCCGTGAGTGAACCAGCCCTGGCACCACTGGCCGACCGCCTGCCGGGCCCGCTGTGGCTGCTCGCCGAGCTCACCTACGCCTGCCCGCTGCAGTGCCCGTACTGCAGCAATCCGCTGGACTATCCGGCGGTGAAGGCAGAGCTGGATACCGACCAGTGGATCGATGTCTTCACGCAGGCACGGGCGCTCGGGGCCGCGCAGCTCGGCCTGTCGGGCGGCGAGCCGGCGGTGCGGCGGGATTTGGAGGCGCTGGTCGAGGCAGCGCGCGGACTCGGCTACTACACCAACCTCATCACCTCCGGTAAGGGCCTGACACCGGCGCGGGTGCAGGCGCTGGTCGGCGCCGGTATCGATCACGTCCAGGTGAGCTTCCAGGCGGCCGATGCCGCGCTCAACGACGCCCTGGCCGGCACACGCAGCTTCGCCCACAAGCAGCAGATCGCGCGGGCGGTGAAGGCCGCCGGGCTGCCGATGGTGCTCTGCTTCGTGCTGCACCGGCAGAATCTGCATCAGGTCGGAGCGATGCTCGCCTTGGCCGAGCGGCTGGAGGCGGACTACGTCGAGCTGGCGACCGCCCAGTACTATGGCTGGGCGCTGCAGAACCGGCAGGCGCTGCTGCCCACGCGCGGCCAGCTGGCCGAGGCGGAACAGGCGGTGGCGGCGTTTCGCGCCGCTCATACCCGCGGCATGCAGGTCTACTACGTCGTGCCCGACTACTACGAAGGCCGGCCCAAGGCATGCATGCACGGCTGGGGCCGACTGGCGCTGAACGTGGCGCCGGACGGGACTGCCCTGCCCTGCCACGCCGCGCGCGTCCTGCCGGGGCTGCACTTCCCCAACGTGCGCGAGCGGACGATCGCCGAAATCTGGCAGGACGATCCGGCTTTCCAGCGCTTTCGCGGCACCGACTGGCTACCCGAACCCTGCCGCAGCTGCCCGGAGAAGGGCCAGGACTTCGGCGGCTGCCGCTGTCAGGCCTATTTGCTGACCGGCGATGCCGAGGCCACCGATCCCGCCTGCGATCGCTCGCCGGCACACGCCGCGGTACTCGCCGCCGCCGAGCAGGCCGAGGCCGCGGCGCCGGCGCCGCTGGTCTTCCGCCGCCCGCAGAACGCCAGCCGCTGAGCGCGCGGCGCCTGTACTAGACTCCCTCGCGCCGGCGGCGGGTCCCGGCACACAAGGAGCTGACGCGATGACCACGACGATCGCCTCGCCGCTGACACTGCCCTGCGGCGTGCAGCTGAAGAACCGTCTGGCCAAGGCCGCGCTCACCGAGGGCCTAAGTGACGGGCACAATCGGGCGACGCCGGCACACCAGCGACTGTATCGGGCGTGGTCCGAGGGCGGCGCCGGACTGGTCATCACCGGCAATGTGCAGGTCGACCGCCGCTATCTGGAGCGGCCGGGCAACATCGCCATCGACGACAACGGCGGCGAGGCGGCGCTGGCCGCCATGGCCGAAGCCGGCACGGTCGGTGGCAACCAGCTCTGGATGCAGCTCAGCCACGCCGGGCGCCAGACCATTCGGTACCTGAACTCGGCGCCGGTGGGGCCCTCCGCCGTGCCGGTGAAGCTGCCGGGCGGCGCCTTCGGCAAGCCGCGGGCGCTGACCGAGGCCGAGATCGAGGATGTCATCGAGCGCTTCACCCGCGCCGCCCGCCTGGCGCAGCGGACGGGCTTCACCGGTGTGCAGCTGCATGCCGCGCACGGGTACCTGCTGAGCGAATTCCTCTCGCCGCGCGCCAATCACCGCACCGACCGCTGGGGCGGCAGCCTCGGGAACCGCGCCCGCCTGCTGCTGACGCTGGTCCACACGCTGCGCAGCGAGCTCGGCGCGGCGTATCCGATCTGCGTGAAGCTGAACTCCGCCGACTTTCAGCGCGGCGGCTTCACCGACGCGGAGTCCATGCAGGTAGCGGGCTGGCTGGAGACGGCTGGCGTGGACCTGCTGGAAATCTCCGGCGGCACCTACGAGCAGCTCTCGTTCTTCGGCACCGGCGCGGAAGATGGTCCGGCACCGGCGAAGGCGCAGAGCACCGTCGAGCGCGAAGCGTACTTCCTGGACTACGCCGAACGGATGCGCGAGCGCTGCCACATCCCGCTGATGGTGACCGGTGGCTTTCGCAGCCTAGCGGGCATGAACCGGGCGCTGGCCGACGATGCGCTCGATGTGATCGGGCTCGGCCGGCCCCTGTGTGTCACCCCGGCGCTGCCGAACCAGCTGCTGGCCGGCGAAGTCGACGGCGCGCCGCGCCACGAGGACCGCCTGCGCATCGGTCCCGGCGTGCTCGGGCCGGCCAGTCGCATCAACCGCATTCGCAACTTCAACCACATGTATGCGCAGGGCTGGTACTGCGTGCAGCTGCTGCGCATCGGTCGAGGGGAGGCGCCGGATCCGCAGATGGGCCCGCTGCGCGGCATGATCGGCTATCTCGCCAACGAGTGGCGCGGGGTGCGGGCGCTGGCGGATCGCTGAGCGTCCCCGCCGGGTAAGCCCGGCACCCGCTCAGTAACGATCGCGCGCTTCGGGCGCCAGCGTCGGCCCGGCCGGCGTCGGCTGCAGCGTGAAGTTGTATTCGGTGCGGTGCGGGAAGGCATAAACCGGCGCCGTGGCGGCGGCGGTGAGTTCCGGGTCGGGCGCGGGCGTCAGCACCTGCAGGTTGCAGGCGCCGGTCTCGGGCGTGGCGAGCCGGTAGCGGCCCTCGGCATCGGTGCGCGTTTCGTAGACACGATCGGCACAGGCCAGGCGCACCGGCGCATCGGCCAGTGGCTCGCCGGCAGTGCCGACGATGGTGCCGTGCATGATTCCGGTACAGCCCAGCAACGCGCCGGCCATGAGCAGCACGAGGCCGGTGGCGAGGCGGAGCGCTGGGCGGCGTGACGGGCGCGGCGTCTTCGGCATGGTTGAGGCTCCGGGTCTTGGCCTTGGGACATGGCCGGGTGGAACTCCGGCGATGCCGGCTTCACATCCTACGCAACCGCGCCGCGACGTGACCGCCCCGGCGTCTGCGGCGCCGGCCGCAGCCGCTCCTGCCCGCCGGCCGATGTCGCCGCCGAGCCGCCCGGGTCGTTGCCGGTCAGGCGCGCTTGCCGAACCGTGTCTGGCATCGCGGCACGGGCCTGCAGGCCCTGCGACAGCGAATCGCCATGCCGCGGCCTCGTTCGGCCCCGGCGGCGTCTGCCGGGCGCGAAACAATGCCACTCCGGTTCGAGGTCAACCGCGTACGAGCACGTCCGGCTGGTGCGGACGCAGCCAGAAGAACAGCAATGCCAGCAGCAGCAGGGCCGGCACGTCGCCGATCAGGTGCATCGGCTCGCCGTAGGCGATGGCGTCCCAGGCCATCACCAGGCCGTGCAGCGCCATGGAAATGATGGTGAAGTCGATGATGATGCGGTTGCGCACCGGATCCCGGACCGCCATCAGCAGCGCAATGCCGTTGGCGGCGAACATCGCCCAGATCATGTGTTCGTATGGCGGATGCGGCGCCGGATTCATCCAGCGAAAGCCTGCCGGCCACAGATCCAGCCCGATGGGCGTGGCGACCAGCAGCGACACGCCGACCACCGCCATCACCACACGCAGCAGCGTGAGCTTGCGTCCCTCGTTCATCCCCTCTCCTTATCGGCCAGTGCTGCCCGGCGGTCGGACCGTCGCGACGGCCACGGTCCGCGCGGCGATGCTACGGTAGCAGGAACCGCCGCGCCGCGGCGGCGATGGTCAATCCCGGATCCACAGGAGTCTTGCGCATGGACGATCTCGGCCGACTGATTCTTCGTCTTACCCTCGGCGGCCTGCTGCTGCTGCATGGCATCGACAAGATGATCCACGGGATCGAGCCCATTGCCGGCATGCTCGCCGCCCGCGGCCTGCCGGAGGTGCTCGCCTGGGGCGTCTATCTCGGCGAAGTGGTCGGAGCCCTGCTCGTGCTGGTCGGCTGGCTGACGCCGCTCGGCGCGCTGCTGATCGTCGGCAACATGCTGTTCGCCCTGGTGCTGGCGCACGGCGAGCACTTCTTCATGTTGAGCCAGACCGGTGGCTGGCGACTGGAGCTACAGGCGTTCTATCTGCTGACGGCGGTGGCGGTGCTACTGCTCGGCCCGGGCGCCTACAGCATCGATCGGCGCCGCCTGTGACGGCTTGATCTGCGTCATGCCCCCGCCAGACCGTCCGGACTAGACTGGCACCGGGGCGGCTGCGGCAACCGTCCCACTGGGCAAGGAGAGGCTGATGTCGCGCACCTGGCTGCTCGTTCTGGGCGCCCTGGGACTACTCGTGTTCGCCACCATCGGCGGCTATCACTGGCTTGACGGCGACGGCGAACTCCCGCCGGGGTTCATCGCCGGCAATGGCCGCGTGGAAGCCGACGAGGTCGACGTCGCGACGAAATACCCGGGCCGACTGCTGGAGATCACGGTCGCCGAGGGCGACGTGGTCGCGCGCGGTCAGGAGGTGGCCCGGCTGGATCCGGCCGAACTGCAGGCACAGCTGCGTCAGGCCGAGGCCCAGGCGCGCCAGCTGGAGCGGACCATGGCCTCGGCCGCCAGCCAGCTGGAACAGCGGCGCAGCGAGCTGGCCCTCGCCGATCGCGACGTACGGCGCAGTGAGCAGCTCGCCAAGGACGGCTACATCCCGGCGCAGCGGCTCGACGAGCTGCGCACCCGGGCCAGCGCCGCCCGCTCGGCGGCACGGGCCAGTGAATTCCAGCTGCAGGCGGCAAGAGAAGCGGTCCTGGCTGCCGAAGCGACGGTCGAACAGCTGCGCGTGCGGCTGGCGGAAACCCGCCTCAATGCGCCGATCGACGGCCGCGTGCTGTATCGGCTGGCCGAGCCGGGCGAGGTGCTGCCCGCGGGTGGGCGCGTCCTCACGCTGCTGGACCTGACCGACGTCTACATGACGATCTTCCTGCCCGCCGCCGCCGCCGCGCGGCTGCCGGTCGGCAGCGAGGCGCGGATCGTGCTCGACGCGCTGCCCGACCTGCCGCTGCCGGCCCAGGTGAGCTTCGTCTCGCCCGAGGCCCAGTTCACGCCCAAGGAAGTGGAGACGCGCTCGGAGCGCGAGAAACTCATGTTCCGGGTGAAGCTGCGCGTGCCCGAGGCGCTGCTGCGGCGCAGCATCGACCGCGTCAAGACGGGCGTGACCGGCGTTGGCTACGTGCGGCTGGATCCGCAGGCGCCCTGGCCGGCATGGCTGGAGTCCCGGCTGACCCAGCCGGCCGCACCAGCCGCGCCCCCATCGCCCTCGCCCGACGCGCCGACGCCGCCCCCCGAATCCTCCGCCACGGCGCCATGAGCGGTTCGCCGCCGATCGTGGCGGTGCGGGAGCTGTCCCACCGCTATGGCCAGACGCAGGCGCTGGAGGCGGTATCGCTGACGCTGCCGGCGGGGCGCACGCTGGCACTCATCGGCCCGGACGGCGTCGGCAAGTCCACGCTGCTCGGCCTGCTCACCGGGGCCCGTCGCATCCAGGCCGGCGAGGTGCAGGTATTCGGCGGCGACATGCGCAGCGCCGGCCACCGCAACCGCGTCTGCGCACGCATCGCCTACATGCCCCAGGGCCTCGGTCGCAATCTCTACGGCGACCTCACGGTAGCGGAGAACCTGCACGTCTTCGGTCGCCTGTTCGGCCAGCCGCCGGCCGAACGGCGGGCACGGATCCGAACGCTGCTGCGCGCCACCGGGCTGGCCGGATTTCCCGACCGGCTGGCCGCCAAGCTGTCCGGCGGCATGAAGCAGAAGCTCGGCCTGTGCTGCGCGCTGATCCACGATCCCGACCTGCTGGTGCTGGACGAGCCGACGACCGGCGTCGACCCGCTCTCGCGCCAGCAGTTCTGGGCGCTGATCGAACGGATTCGTACGGAGCGCCCGCAGATGAGCGTGATCGTCGCCACCGCCTATATGGAGGAGGCCGCTCGCTTCGACACGCTGATCGCGATGCACGACGGCCGCGTGCTGGCCACGGGCACGGCCGAGGCGCTGCGTGAGCGCACCGGCGCCGAGTCGCTGGAAGCCGCCTTCATCGCCCTGCTGCCGGCAGCGGTGCGGCGCGGCCACCGGGCACTGACGATTCCGCCGCGGCCGGCCGACACGGAGGAGCCGGTGATCATCGCCACCGAGCTGACGCGCCGGTTCGGCGACTTCGTCGCCGTCGATGGAGTCAGCTTTCGCATCGGCCGCGGCGAGATCTTCGGCTTTCTCGGCTCGAACGGCTGCGGCAAGACCACGACGATGAAGATGCTGACCGGCCTGCTGCCCGCTTCCGCTGGCGAGGCCTGGCTGTTCGGGGAGCGCGTGGCGAAAACCTCACTGGCGATGCGCCGGCGCGTGGGCTACATGACGCAGGCCTTTTCGCTCTACGAGGAGCTGACGGTGCGCCAGAACCTGGCGCTGCACGGCCGGCTGTTCCACCTGTCGGCCGCCACGCTGCGCGAGCGCCTGCCGACACTGCTGGAGACCTTCGGTCTCACGCGGCACGCCGACGCGCTGCCGGCCGACCTGCCGCTCGGCGTGCGCCAGCGGCTGTCGCTGGCGGTGGCGGTGATCCACGAGCCGGACCTGCTGATCCTCGATGAGCCGACCTCCGGCGTGGATCCGATCGCGCGGGACCGGTTCTGGCAGCTGCTGGTCTCGCTCTCCCGCGAGCGCGGCGTGACGATCTTCATCTCCACGCACTTCATGAACGAGGCCGAGCGCTGCGACCGGATCTCGCTGATGCACGCCGGGCGCGTCCTGGCCAGCGATACGCCGGCCGCGCTGCAGGCGGCGCGCGGGGCGCCGGATCTGGAAACGGCCTTCGTCGACTATCTGCAGGAGGCCGCCGGCGAGGCGGACACACCCGCCGAGATGCCGGCATCCGGACCAGTGCCGCCGGCCGTTACACCCGCCGGCCGGCCACCGCGGCGCTGGCCGTTCAGCGGCCGGCGGATGCGAGCGTTCCTCTATCGCGAAAGCCTGGCGCTGCTGCGCGACCCGATCCGCCTGTCCGTGGCGCTGGTCGGCACGGCGCTGCTGATGCTCATCTTCGGCTACGGCATCTCGCTGGACGTGGAGGACCTGCCGTTCGCCGTGCTCGACCGTGACGACACGCCCGAAAGCCGCGCCTATGTCGAGAACCTGGCTGGTTCGCGCTACTTCATCCCCCGGCCACCGCTGCGCGACGAGGCGCAGATGCAGCGGCGGCTGCAGACCGGCGAGCTGACGGTGGCGCTGGAGATCCCCCCGGGCTTCGGCCTCAGCCTGCGGCGCGGCAGCCGGACGGAGATCGCGGCCTGGATCGATGGCGCCATGCCGTTCCGGGCGGAGACGGTCGCCGGCTATTTGCAGGGGGCACACCTGGACTTCCTGGCGCGGGAGCTGGCGCTGCGGCCGCTGCCGGCAGCCGCGACCCCTGCCACCGCTCTGCCCGTCCGGCTGGAACCGCGCTTTCGCTACAACCAGGCCTTCGAGAGCATCAATGCCATGGTGCCCGCGGTGATCGCGCTGCTGCTGGTGTTCATTCCGTCGATCCTGATGGCGCTTGCCGTGGTCCGGGAGAAGGAGCTCGGCTCGATCACCAACCTCTATGTCACTCCGGCCGGGCGGCTTGAGTTCCTGCTCGGCAAACAGCTGCCCTACGTGGCGGTCGGTATGATCAACTTCGCACTGATGACCGCCATGGCGCGCTGGCCGTTCGGCGTGCCGCTCAAGGGCAGCCTGCTGGGGCTGACGCTCGGCGCACTGGCCTATGTGGCGGCGACCACGGCCATCGGTCTGCTGATGTCGGCCTTCACCCGCACGCAGATCGCGGCGCTGTTCGGTACCGCCATCGTCACGATGATGCCGGCGGTGCACTACTCCGGCATGCTGCAGCCGGTCTCGAGCCTGGAGGGCAGCAGTCAGCTCATCGGCCAGCTGTTTCCGACGACGTATTTCGTCAAGATCAGCGTCGGCGCCTTCGCCAAGGGCCTCTCGCTGGTCGATCTGATGCCCTTCCTGCTGCCGCTGGCCGCCTTCGCGCCGACGCTGCTGCTGCTGAGCCTAATCTCGCTCCGTCGACAGGCGCCCTGATGATGCTGGATCTGCGCAACGTGCTCTGGCTGGGGCTCAAGGAACTGCGCAGCATCCGCTACGACCGCTTCATGCTGCTGTTCGTGATCTATTCGTTCACCTTCTCGGTGTACAGCCAGGCCACCGGACTGCAGCACGATCTGCACAATGCCGCGGTCGGCGTGGTGGACGAGGATCATTCCGTGCTGAGCCGGCGCATCGCGGCGGCCTTTCTGCCACCGGAGTTCAAGCCGGCGCGCTACCTCGAGTTCGCCGAGCTGGACGACGCGCTGGAGCATGCCCGCGTCACCTTCGTGGTGGTGCTGCCGGCGGGACTGGCGGCGGACCTGCGCGCGAACCGCCAGCCGCAGATCCAGATCGTCATCGATGCCACGGCGATGATGCAGGCGGGCCTTGGCGCCAACTACATCCAGAACATCATCGCGGCAGAGGTGGCCGACTACCTGCAGGTGCCCCGCCAGCCCCTGCCGATCGCGCTGGAGACGCGCTTCGCCTTCAATCCGGCCCTGGAAAGCGGCTGGTTCACCGGGGTGATGGCGCTGATCAATAACGTGACGATGCTGGCGGTGCTGCTGAGCGGCGCGGCGTTGATCCGCGAGCGCGAGCACGGCACGATCGAACACCTGCTGGTGATGCCGCTGCGGCCGGCGGAGATCATGATCGCCAAGGTCTGGGCCAACGGACTGGTGATCGTGCTGGCCGTGATCGTCTCGCTGCTAGTCGTCATCCGAGGGCTGGTCGGCGTCCCGCTGGTCGGCTCGCCGGCACTGTTCGTCGGCGGCGTCGTGCTGTATCTGTTCTTCGCCACCGCGCTCGGCATCTTCCTCGGCACGCTCGCCCGCTCCATGCCGCAGCTCGGCCTGCTGTTCATCCTCATCGTGTTGCCGATGAATCTGCTGTCCGGTGGCAATACACCGCTGGAAAGCATGCCGAGGCTGCTGCAGTGGGTGATGCAGGCCGTGCCCTCGACACACTTCGTTCACTTTGCGCAGGCTATCCTGTTCCGTGGCGCCGGCATCGACGTGCTCTGGCCGCGCTTCGCCGCGACCTTCGGCATCGGTATGCTATTTTTTGCGGTCAGCCTGTATCGCTTCCGCCGGGCGCTGGCGGTGACTGGCTAGAACGATGCCCTGATCCCCCCACCCTGCCTGCGGAAAACATCATGCTGGATATGGAAATCCCGCCAATCGCCTCGCCGTTCATTTCGGCCAAGCGCGATGTGCTCAATGGCGTCATCGCCGGCCGCGAGGTCGACCCCGACCTTCGCTGGCGCCTGCGCTACACACGTGTGATGAATCGCCTGCTCGGCCCGCTCCGGTATCTGGAAGAACGCTACTACGACGACAAGGTCCGGCAGGTGGAGATCGCCGAACCACCGGTGATGATCATCGGCCACTGGCGCAGCGGTACGACGCACCTGCACTACCTGATGGATCAGGATCCGCGCTTCGCCTCCATCACGAACGTCGAGGCCGCCGGCAGCAGTGCCCTGTTCGTGCTGGCCCGATGGCTGGAGAAGCTGGGCGGCATCCTGCCGACGATGCGCCGGCCGATGGACAATCTGCCGGTGGGCGTGGACATGGCGCAGGAAGAGGAGTTCGCGGTCGCCTCCCGCAGTGACACCGCGATGTACTTCCACTGGATGTACCTGCGCCACACCCGCGAGATCTTCGAGCGCACCGTGCTGTTCGAGAACGCCCCGGCGGCGGCCGAGGAATATGCGGCGCTGCACAAGTTCATCCTGCAGCAGGCGACGATGCTGCACGACAAGCCCATCCTGCTGAAGAATCCGCCGAGCACCGGCCGGGTGGCACTGCTGACCCGGCTCTACCCGGGCGCGAAGTTCATCTTCCTGCACCGCGACCCCTACCAGGTGTTCCGCTCGACCCGCCATCTGTATGAAAAGATGGAGAACACCTACGCCGTCCAGCGTCTGTCGCCGCGCGAGCGCGACGACACCGTGCTCTACGTCTACGGCCGCATCATGCAGCGCTATCTGGACGAGCGTTCGCAGATCCCGGCCGGCCAACTGGTGGAAGTTAGCTACGATGAGCTGGATCGCGATGGCCTCGGCACCCTGCGACGCATCTACGAAACGCTGGGCCTGCCCGGCTGGGCGCAGGCCGAACCTCACTTCAAGAGCTACCTGGCCTCCCAGCAGGACTACCAGAAGAACAAACACCGGGATGACCCCGAGGTCTACCGGATGGTCAACGAGGTCGCCGGGCCGGTGTTCGACGCCTTCGGTTACGAGCGCCGAGGCGAGGCACCTGCTCGAGCGGTTGCCGCAGCCGGCTGAACTCATCATCCTGACGCGAGACATCCATGCGCCAACCGTCGAGATATCTGCCGGCCTGCGCCGGCCTGCTGCTGATCGCCCTCACCCCGGCCGTGGCCGACGAAATGCCGTTGCCCGCCGGACTGTGGCGGATTCAGACCACGATGGAGAGCTCGCTGCCGATGCTCAATCGCCAGCAGACCCAAGAGCAGTGCGTGGCATCCGACGAGTCGTTCGATCCAGCGCAGATGACGCAGGGGCTCGAGTGCAGCATGCTCGAGTCCAGCCGGCAGGGCGACCGGCTGGACTGGCAGGCCAAGTGCACCAGCCAAGGCATGGAAATGGACACCGTCGGCCATGTGATCGTGCGCGGGAACACGGCAAGCAGCGAGATGACGATGCAGGCCAGCGGCCCCATGCCAGTCACCATGACGGTGACGTCCGAGGGCAAGCGCATCGGTGACTGCTGAGGCCGAGGGCCAGGCGCCCGGCCTCGTGCCATCCTCGCTACCGCCGATCCAGCGGACCGCCCTGCCCGAGGGCAGCATGGCCCATCACGCCTGGGGCGAGGGGCCGACGCTGGTCCTGCTCCATGGCTTCCCCGACTCCCCAGCCAGCTTCGCCGCTCTGGCGCCGCGGCTGGCAGCCGCCGGCTATCGGGTCCTGGCGCCGTACCTGCCCGGCTACGGCGAATCGACGCTACCGCCGCCGAGCGACTTGCTGGCCGCCGCCGGGCAGCTGGAGCAGTGGCTGGCAGCCGTGGCAGCGCCGGAGCCGGTGGTGCTGGTCGGCCACGACTGGGGGTCGATCCTCGCCCAGCTGCTGCTGGCTCGCCAGCGCCACACACCGCGGCCGGCATGCCGCATCGAGGCGGCAGTGCTGGCGGCAGTACCGCCGATCCGCACCTTCCTGCGGCATCTGACGCCCGCCCAGCTCTGGCGCTCGCGCTACATGCTCTATCTGCAGCTGCCCGGCATCGTCGGCTGGCTGCAGCGCCGCCGTCTGCGCTACCTCGCCCGCCTCTGGCGGCGCTGGTCGCCGATGCTGCCGCGCGAGGAGCCCGCCCGGGTGGCGGCGCAACGGCTGCTGTCGCCGGCGCCGACCCTCGAGCAGGCGATCGGCTACTACCGCAGCCTGCTCAATCCCGCCCATAGCGGCCCGCGCCGCTGGGCCCGTACCCTGCGCCTGCTGCTCGGCCGGATCGAGCAGCCGGTGTTGGTGCTCGCCGGCAGCGGGGACGGCTGCATCGGTCCCGGCATGTTCGTCGGCGCCCGCCGCGACTGCCCACATCCGGCCAGCCGCCAGCAGTGGTTCGGCCCGTGCGGGCATTTCATGCAACTGGAGCGGCCGGCGCTGGTGGCCGACAGCATCACCGCCTTCCTGGACACAGCCCTGCCCCGGCAGATCGTCACGGCCCCCGGGCAATGAGCACTGGCGCCCCCGAGCCGGTCTGGCTCGCGCGCCTCAGCCTGCTGCTGCTTGCCCTGCCCGTCGTCGCGCTGGTCTGGCAGGTGCTCGATCGGCCGGCGCCGGCGCGACTGCCGGCGCCGGCCGTGATGCCGGCGGCACTGCGCGCAGCGGCCCCGCCACCTGAATCGATCGACTGGGCGGCCTTCACCTCCGAACGGCGCCGCCGCGAGCAGCTACTGCAGTTCGTGCACGCGCCGCTCGAGCACCACAATGCGGCGATAATCGCCGATCGGCGCCGGCTAGAGCGCCTGCGCACGCGCCAGCCGCTGACGCCGACCGAACTCGACTGGCTGGCGGGCCTCGCGAGCCGGTACGGGCTGCCACCGCAGGACTGGCAGTCGCAGGGCAGCTTTCGGCGCCTCGCCGCACGGGTGGACGTGGTGCCACCTTCCCTGCCGCTCGCGCATGCAGCGCTGGTAACGCGCTGGGGCCATCACGAGCAAATGCTGGCGCTGCACAATCTGTTCCGCCGGCTGTGCCACACGCCGGACTGCGGCGCCCTGCCGCCGACCCGCCCGGCCGGGCGCCACTACCGCTGGCAGCGATTTGGCAGTGCGGCGGAGGCGGTGGCCGGCGAACTGCACCGCTACAACACCCACCCGGCCTATCTGGCCTTCCGGCAGGCGCGTGCCGAACGGCGGCGGGCACGGCAGCCGCTTGCGGGGCTGGCGCTGCTTGCCGCGCTGCCGCCTCACGCCTTCGACCCACACCCGACGGCGGAGATCGAAAGCGTGATTCGTACCCGCCAGCTCAATCATCTGGACGCGATCGCCAGCTGCCGCACCCACCACTGGCCCGGCTGTCCGGAGGCGCTGACGGCTCCATAGCGCCTCGCGGTGTCATGGCTCGCGAGGCGTTCCACCCGGGGTGCGCTAGCGGCGGTGCGAGGGACCCAGGTGAAAGCGGCCCTCGACGGCATCGTGATCGGCGGCGCGCAGCGGAGTGTCGGCCAGATCACCCAGCGCATCCGGCCAGCCGGCGTTGAAATGCAGGATGTCGACCCCGCGCAACCGCTTGAGCAGCGCCGGACTGACCAGCATGTGATCGAGCACCTGGCTGTTGCCGTCGAAGACGAAGGTGTAGCGCTGGTCAGGGCGCTCCAGCCGCACGAGATTGTAGAGGGGGATGTCGGCCCGCCCGGTGCCTTCCAGAATCGCTACCGGATGATCCCCGCCCTCGCCCGGCTCGCCGAACTGGAAATCGTTCAGATCGCCCGCCACCATCAGCAGCGCGGCCGGATCGCTGGCCAGCCGCTGGTCGACGTAGTCGCGCACCGCCCGTGCCTGCGCCTTGCGCTGCTCCTCGGTCACCCGGACCGGCGGCTGTGTCGCGCCGAACAGCGCCCCATCGCCGCCCTTGCTCTTGAAGTGGTTGCCGATGATCGTCACCTCGGCACCGCCGATCCGGAAGCGGCCAACCAGCGGCTCTCGGCCCGGGCTCGCGCTCTGCGGCCCGAAGGCGGCACTCACTGCCGGGCCGGCGAGCTGGAACGCTTCCAGCAACTCGACCCGATCGGCGTCCCACAGGAAGCCGACCTCGATGCCGCGCCCATCGCTGGTCTCGAACGAGGTGGCGGTGTAGGCGGTGCCGGCGGCGGCGTTCACTCGATCACCCAGCGTCTGGAGGATGGCCGTGTTCTCCACCTCCTGCACGATGAGCACGGCCGGCAGTTCGAGCTCAATGCGCAGCGCGAGTGCCAGCTTGGCGAGCTGAGTCTCCAGCGCCGCAGCGCTGGGCGTACTGGAGCCATCGTCCTTGCCCGGCGCATCCTGCAGGTCGAACAGGTTCTCGACGTTCCAGCTGGTGATGCGCGTCGCGTCGCGCCCGGCGGGGCCGCGTTCGCTCACCGGCGCCGTAGGCACCGGCGCGATGTCGAGCTCGAGGCTCGTCGGCTGCAGCTTGTAGTTGCCGAAGGTGTAGTCCACCACGCCGATCAGCTGACGGACCCGATCGCCCGGCACCACCTGCGGCGGCGTCTGCAGGGTGGCATCGTCGATCAGGATTCGCTCGGGGTTGTAGTCGACGACGTTCTCGCCCAGCGGGCGCAGCCGCAACGCGTGATGGGTGGGCAGGTAGCCGGAAAGCGCCCGCGCGTCGGCCGGTGTGATGGCGGCGAATTCGCCGAAGCGCGTGGTCGGTGCCACCACCACGCCGTTGGTGAGCGAGACGCGCATGCCCTCCAGCCGCTCCCAGAAGTCGATGCCATCGACGAGGCTTTCGTCCGGCAGGTCGGTCAGCGCTACCGGTGCCGGCAGTGGAGTGCCGGTCGCCACCACGGTCAGGGCCGATACGCCGGTCAGGCGCGTGCGCGGCAGCGCGTCGCCGAACTGCTGCTCGTCGACCACCGCGGTCAGCTCGACGGCATCGCCGACGGCGACGGCCGGAAGTGACGAGTTGCCGGGCAGATCGACGAGGATACCGTCGGAGGTCTGGGGATCCGCATCGCCCTGCGGGTCCTGCAGCCAGAAGTCGCGCCCGGCCAGCGCGGTGACCACGCCGGTGGTCGTGATGGTCTCGCCCGCAAGCGCGGCGCGCACGCCGGCGCCCTGGATTTCGTAGATGGGCACGGACTCGCCACCCACGCCGGTGCCGCCGGATACCGGCGTATTGGCCGGGCCCAGGTTGAAGTCGGCGAAGACGAAATCGGCTGGTGTGTCGGTATCGAGCCCGTCGGCAAGGCGGCGCGCACCGGCGGGAAAGAAGCTGCCGTCCGGCCCGATCAACGGCGCGGCGAAGAAGAAGATGTCACCCGCATCACCGTCGGTCAGGCCGAAGGCGTCGAGCACGACCTCACCGCCGCTCACACTGCCCCCGGTCAGGCTCGCGGTCTGCACCAGCGCCAGCGTCACGCTGCTGTTCTCCAGGCTGTTGGCGCCGATCGCGAGATCCGGCGTCACCGCGTAGGCGCGCGCCAGGCCCGTCGGGTTGCCGAGCAGCAGGAAGCCGTTCGGGCCCAGCACGGCACCGGCCGGAAAGTCGTAGCGGAAGTCGATGCCGCCCGGCCCGCTGCCCGCATCGCCCTCCACGCCGATGATCGAGAGCCCGGCGAGCGCGGTGTCGGGCGCGCCGAACAGCTCGATGTATTCGGCATCGTCGACCCCGGTCATGCTGACCAGTGCCTCGTTGATGATCACGGCGCCGGCGACGGGAACGCCGGTCAGCAGCACAAGGCCGGCGAGAACGGAAGCGTGGCGTGACTGCATGACGAAGATCCGGGCTCCGAGGTTGCCGGCAGCCTAGTGGGCACCGGTGACGACCGCATTGCAACGCCGTTGCCGCCGGATGGCACAAAGAAACAGGCCCCGCGTGAGCGGGGCCTGCGATCTGCCGGAACGGCGTGGTGGACTAGAAGTCCATGCCACCCATGTCGGGCATGCCGCCGCCTGCCGGCGCGGCGTCCTTCTCGTCCTTCGGCTCCTCGGCGATCATGCACTCGGTAGTCAGCATCAGGCCAGCCACGGAGGCGGCGTTCTGCAGCGCCGTGCGCGTCACCTTGGCGGGATCGAGAATACCGGCCTCGATCATGTCGCAGTACTCATCGGTACCGGCGTTGTAGCCGAAGTTGCCGGATTCGCCGACCACCCGGTTGAGCACCACGGAGGGCTCGCCACCGGCATTGGCCACGATCTGGCGCAGCGGCTCTTCCATCGCCCGCAGCGCGATGCGCACGCCCACGGTCTGCTCGGGGTTCTCGCCCTGCAGCTCGCCGATGATGGCCTTGGCCCGAACCAGGGCGACGCCGCCGCCCGGCACGACGCCTTCCTCGACGGCAGCACGCGTGGCGTGCAGCGCGTCCTCGACGCGGGCCTTCTTCTCCTTCATCTCGACCTCGGTCGCGGCGCCGACCTTGATGACCGCAACACCGCCGGCGAGCTTCGCCATGCGCTCCTGCAGCTTCTCCTTGTCGTAGTCCGAAGTCGCTTCCTCGATCTGGCGGCGGATGGTCTCGATCCGCGCCTCGATGTCGGCCTTGCTGCCGGCGCCGTCGACGATGACCGTATTCTCCTTGGTCACCTGCACCTTGCGGGCCGTGCCCAGATCCTCGAGGCTCGCCTTCTCCAGCGTCAGGCCGACTTCCTCGGAAATCACCTGGCCACCGGTCAGCACGGCCATATCCTGCAGCATGGCCTTGCGGCGGTCACCGAAGCCCGGCGCCTTCACGGCAGCGACCTTGACGATGCCGCGGATGGTGTTGACCACCAGCGTGGCCAGCGCCTCGCCCTCGACATCCTCGGCCACGACCAGCAGCGGGCGGTTGGACTTGGCAACGCCCTCGAGCACCGGCAGCAGCTCACGGATGTTCGAGATCTTCTTGTCGTAGAGCAGGATGTAGGGATCCTCGAGCTCGGCGCTCATGCTCTGCTGGTTGTTGATGAAGTAGGGCGAGAGGTAGCCGCGATCGAACTGCATGCCCTCGACCACGTCCAGCTCGTTCTCGAGACCCGAGCCGTCCTCGACCGTGATCACGCCTTCCTTGCCGACCTTCTCCATCGCCTCGGCGATCAGCTCGCCGACGATCGTGTCGGAGTTGGCGGAGATCGAGCCCACCTGTGCGATCGACTTGTGGTCGGCGCATGGCGTGGACAGCTTCTTGATCTCTGCCACGGCGGCCGAGACGGTCTTGTCGATGCCGCGCTTGAGGTCCATCGGGTTATGGCCGGCGGCGACCGCCTTCATGCCCTCGCGCACCAGCGCCTGGGCCAGCACGGTGGCGGTGGTGGTGCCGTCACCGGCGACGTCGGACGTCTGCGAGGCGACTTCCTTCACCATCTGCACGCCCATGTTCTCGAAGCGGTCCTTCAGTTCCACTTCCTTGGCGACCGAGACGCCGTCCTTGGTGACGGTCGGGGCGCCGAAGCTCTTCTCGAGCACGACGTTGCGGCCCTTCGGCCCGAGCGTGACCTTGACCGCGTTGGCGAGCGTGTTGACGCCCTTGAGCATCCGGGCGCGCGCGTCCTCGCTGAATTTCAACTGCTTGGCAGGCATGTTCAACTCCTGAATGAATCGATCTGGTTGAATACGGGGAAGGGCGCGATCAGCCTTCGATCACCGCCATGATGTCGTCTTCGCGCATCACCAGCAGATCCTCGCCTTCGACCTTCACTTCGGTGCCGGCATACTTGGCGAACAGCACGGTGTCGCCGACCTTCACGTCCAGCGCGCGGACGTCGCCGTCGTCGAGCAGCTTGCCGTTGCCGACGGCAACGATCTCGCCGCGGCTCGGCTTCTCGGTCGCCGAATCCGGGATGACGATGCCGCCGGGGGAAGTGCGCTCTTCCTCCAGCCGCTTCACGACGACGCGATCATGCAACGGGCGGATTTTCATCGACGTCTCTCCTTGAAAAGGAACAGGTTGTGGTCACGGAGGTGTTAGCACTCCCCCCGAGTGAGTGCCAATGATAGTGACGACGCCCGTAGCGTCAAGGGCCTCGCGATGTCACCGGCGTGACAATCCCCCGCCGTGGCGCCCCGCCCGCCACCGGCGAGCAGGTATACTGAGCAGTAATCCTGGCGGCGACCGGTCCTGATGTCGTCGTTCGCCGCGGACCGATGACCATGACCGACTCGATCAATCCCCCGATGCTCATGCTGTGCAACTGTCCCGACCAGGCCGTTGCCATCGATCTGGCGCAGCAGCTCCTGCAACAGCGGCTGGCGGCCTGCATCAACGTGTGGCCCGGCGTGCACTCGCTGTACCGCTGGCAGGGCCGCATCGAACGCGAGCGCGAGGCGACGCTGCTGATCAAGACGACGCAGCGCCGCTATCCGGCACTGGAGCGGCTGCTGGCGGCGGCGCATCCCTACGAGGTGCCGGAAATCATCGCGCTGCCGATCAACGCCGGACTGCCCGCCTATCTCGATTGGCTGGATGACGAATGTCGCGACTGAGACTGCGCCGGGGCACGCTGTTGATCCTGCTGCTGGCGCTGCTGCCCGGCGCGGCGCCGGCGGTCGATCTGGACCGATTGTTCGAGCGCCAGGCCAGCCCATTCCTGCAGGCCGAGCAGGCCTTCCCGCTCGAGATAAAGGCCCCCGCCGATCGGCTGACCGTGCGCTGGCAGGTCCAACCAGGCTACTACCTCTACCGGCACGCGTTCGCCTTCATGCTGCAGCCGGCCGACGCCGATGCCGCACCGATCGATCTGCTGGCGACCGGCCGAGTCCGGCTGCCTGCCGGCACGCCGAAGGATGATCCCTACTTCGGCCGCACGGCGGTCTACACCGAGCCGGTCACCGCCACGCTGGAACGGCCAGGGCCGGCGGGCACCCTGACGATTCGCTGGCAGGGCTGCGCCGAGCGTGGCATCTGCTATCCCCCTGCCGAGCGCGTGATCGACCTGGCAGCCTGGCTGCCCTCCGCCCCGGCCCCAGCCCTGGCCCCGACCGGCAGCGACCCGGCGCCGCCAACGGACGACGCCACATCCCCGGCAGCGGACGCCCCGCCGGTGGCAACGCTCTCGCGGCTGGCCCAGCTACTCGATGCCGGCGCGCTGGCGCCGATCCTGCTGACCTTCTTCGGCCTGGGCTTGCTGCTGGCCTTCACGCCCTGCGTGCTGCCGATGGTCCCGATCCTCTCCGCCGTGATCATCGGTGAGCAGGCGAGTCGCGGTCGGGCCTTTGCGCTGTCGGCCGCCTATGTGCTCGCCATGGCCCTCACCTACACCGCGGCCGGCGTGCTGGCCGGGCTGTTTGGCGCCAACCTGCAGGCCTATGCGCAGCATCCCGCCGTACTGATTGGCTTCAGCGCCATCTTCGTGCTGTTGGCACTGGGCCTGCTCGGGCTGTATACGATCCAGCTGCCGAGCCGCCTGGCCGGGCGCCTGCAACAGCTCTCCGCCCGCCAGCGTGGCGGCAGCTATCTCGGCGTGGGCGTGATGGGCGCGCTGTCGGCACTGATCGTCGGCCCCTGCGTGGCGGCGCCGCTTGCCGGCGCCCTGGTCTACATCGGCCAGACCGGCGATGCCCTGCTGGGCGGGTCGGCGCTGTTCGCGCTCAGCCTCGGCATGGGCGCGCCACTGCTGCTGGTCGGACTCGGTGCCGGCGCGTTGCTGCCGCGAGCCGGGCAATGGATGGCGGCGATCGAGAGCCTGTTCGGCCTGTTGCTGCTGGGCGTGGCGCTCTGGCTGCTCGGCCGCCTGCTGCCCGGCTGGGCCAGCGTCGCCGCCTGGGGCGGGCTCGCCATCCTGACCGCCGTGCTGGCCGGCGCGCTGACACCCGGCATGACGCGCGCCGGCCGGCTGCGTCAGGGGCTCGCCCTGGTGCTGCTGGCCTGGGGCCTGATCTGGCTGCTGGCCGGCGCGCGCGGCGGCGACCGGCTCTGGCCGCCGCTGGCGCTGCCGGCCGGCCAGCAAACAGGCGCTGCGAAGGTCGCGTTCCGTCCTGTGGCCTCGGTCGCCGAGCTCGAGCAGGCACTGGCCGCGGCCCGCGAGGCCGGCCAGCCGGTGGTGCTGGACTTCTACGCCGACTGGTGCGTGGATTGCGTGCGCATGGCCCGCAGCACCTTCCGCGATCCGCAGGTCATCGCGCGGCTGGCACCATTGGCGCGACTGCAGGCGGACGTGACGGCGAACGATGCCGAGGATCGTGCCCTGCTGCGTGCGCTCGGCGTACCCGGCCCGCCGGCACTGCTGATCTTCGGTGCCGACGGCCGTGAGCGCAGCGATCATCGTCTGTACGGTTATGCCGGGCCCGACGCCTTCCTGCGCCGGCTCGAACTCGCGCTATCGGAGTCACCATGAGCGTCTCCCGCCAACAGCTGTCGATCGTCGTGGTGGCTCTGCTGGCCGCCATCCTGGGGGCCCTGCTGGCGCGTCAGCATCGCGAGCCCCCGGCCGCCCCGGCCATCGATGGCGAGATCGTCGGTGCGCCGGCGCCCGCCTTCACGCTGGCGGACCTGGACGGCGAGCCGCGCACCCTGGCGTCCTGGGAGGGGCAGTTGCGGCTGATCAACTTCTGGGCGCCCTGGTGCGGACCGTGTCGCGAGGAGATCCCGCTGCTGAACGCGACCTACACCCGCTATCGCGAGCAGGGCCTGACCGTGATCGGCATCGCTCTGGACCTGGCGCCGGCGGTGCGTGCCTATCGCGACGAGATGGGCATCGACTACCCGCTGCTGCTCGCCGGTGACGAGGGCATCACCCTGACCCGCGCCTACGGCAACCGGCAAGGCGGCATTCCCTACACGGTGCTGGTGCGTCCGGACGGCACGATCGCCGCGCAGCACATGGGGCTGCTGCAGGCAGAACAGCTGGCGGAGTGGCTACGCGAGGCCGGGCTCACACCGGCGGAACGCTAACTTCGGCCAGCGTGCAGGCATCTGCCCGAATCGTGCGCCCTGCGGTTGCCTGACGCGCCCGGCCCGGCCAGAATAGGCGCCACGTCGCCCGGCCTGCGGGCTCTGAGAAGCGACCCGACACCCAACACCAGCCGGCCTCACCGGACCCGATCGTCCGGCGGCGCGAGCCGCAAGGATGTGCGATTCCCCATGGCGTCGATTCTGCTCCTGAACGGCCCCAATCTCGACCTGCTCGGCCGCCGCGAGCCGGCGCACTACGGCGCCACCACGCTGGCGGCGATCGAGCAGCGCCTGGCCGGGCTGGCGAGTCAGGCCGGGCATCGCCTGGTGGCCTTCCAGAGCAACGCCGAGAGCGCGCTGATCGAGCGACTTCACGCCGCCATGGACGAGGCGATCGACTTCATCCTGATCAACCCGGCGGGCCTCACGCATACCAGCGTGGCGCTGCGCGACGCGCTGGCGGCCACCGGCCTGCCATTCATCGAGATTCACCTCTCCAACATCCACGCCCGCGAAGCCTTTCGGCGACATTCGTATTTTTCGGATCTGGCGAGCGGTGTGATCTGTGGCCTCGGCGCCCAGGGCTATGAGCTCGCGCTGCAGGCCGCCGTCCGCCGGCTCGATCCAGCCGCCGATCCCGCGGCGCCCTAGCACGGAAAGCGACAGCCATGGATATCCGCAAGGTCAAGAAACTGATCGAACTGCTCGAGGCGTCCCACCTCGACGAGCTGGAGATCAAGGAAGGCGAGGACAGCGTACGCATCAGCCGGCATGCACCGGCGGCGGTCGCGCCGGTGCCCGCGGCGTCGGCAGCGTCGGCGGCGCCGCCGACGCTGCCGCCCGCGGCGATCACCGCTGCCGACCTCGTGGAGGAACCGGGTCAGCCGGCGCTGCCACCCGGCACGCCGGTCACCGCGCCGATGGTCGGCACCTTCTACCGGGCGCCAGCGCCCACCTCGCCGCCGTTCGTGGAAATCGGCCAGCAGGTCGAGGCCGGCCAGACACTGTGCATCATCGAGGCGATGAAGATGATGAACCCGATCGAGGCCGAGCAGGCAGGCAAGGTGGTCGCGATCCTGGTGGAGAACGGCCAGCCGGTCGAGTTCGGTCAGACGCTACTGGTCATCGAGTAGGCATCGCATGTTCCGGAAGATCGTGATCGCCAACCGCGGCGAAATCGCCCTGCGCATCCTGCGGGCCTGCCGGGAGCTGGGCATCCGCACCGTGGCCGTGCATTCCACCGCCGACCGCCAGCAGCAGCACGTGCTGCTGGCGGACGAGTCGGTGTGCATCGGTCCGCCGGCGGCGGCCGAGAGCTACCTCAACATGCCGGCGATCATCTCCGCCGCGGAAGTGACCGACGCGGAGGCGATCCATCCCGGCTATGGCTTTCTCGCCGAGAACGCCGATTTCGCCGAGCGGGTCGAGCAGAGCGGCTTCACCTTCATCGGTCCGCGACCGGAGACCATCCGCCTGATGGGCGACAAGGTCTCGGCCATCCGGACGATGCAGGCGGCCGGCGTCCCCTGCGTGCCGGGCTCGGGCGGGCCGCTGGGCGATGACGCCGAGGAAAACCTCGCGCTGGCGCAGCAGATCGGTTTCCCGGTGCTGATCAAGGCCGCTGCGGGCGGCGGCGGGCGCGGTATGCGGGTCGTGCACAGCGCCGGCCACCTGGCCAGCGCCATCTCGCTGACCCGCACCGAGGCGGCGGCGGCGTTCGGCGACGGCACGGTGTACATGGAGAAGTACCTCGAGAAGCCGCGGCACATCGAGTTCCAGGTGCTGGCCGATACGCACGGCAACGTCATCCACCTCGGCGAACGCGACTGCTCGATCCAGCGGCGACACCAGAAGATCATCGAGGAGGCGCCCGCGCCCGGCATCAGCCAGCAGCAGCGCGATCACATGGGATCGATCTGCATCGAGGCCTGCCAGCGCATCGGCTATCGCGGTGCCGGCACCTTCGAGTTCCTTTACGAGAACGGCGAGTTCTACTTCATCGAGATGAACACGCGCGTGCAGGTCGAGCACCCGGTGACCGAACTGATCACCGACATCGACATCGTCACCACGCAGATCGGCATCGCTGCCGGCGAGCCGCTCGCCCTGCGCCAGGAACAGGTGGAGTGGCGGGGGCATGCGATCGAGTGCCGCATCAACGCGGAGGATCCACGCAACTTCCTGCCCTCGCCGGGCAAGGTGACCGACTACCACGCGCCCGGCGGCCCCGGCATCCGCATGGATTCGCACCTCTACAACGACTACGTGGTGCCGCCGTACTACGATTCGCTCATCGGCAAGCTGCTGGCCCGCGGGCCGACGCGGGAGCGGGCGATCGCGCGCATGGCCTCGGCCCTCGGCGAATTGGTCGTGGACGGGGTGGCGACCAACGCCCCGCTGCACCGCGAGCTGATGCAGGACCCGGCGTTCGTCGCCGGTGGCACCGATATCCACTTCCTGGAGCACAAGCTCGGGCTGTAGGGGAACGCCAATGGCCTGGCAGGAACTGTCCTTCGCGGTCGATGCCACCACGGCGCCGGTGCTGGAGGCGGCGCTGGAGGCGCTCGGCGCGCTCGCTATCACCACCCAGTCCGCGGATGAACAGGCCCTGTTCGAGCCGCCGCCGGGCACGCATCCAGCCTGGGTGCACAACCAGCTGACGGCGTTGTTCGAGGCGGGGACCGACCTTGATCTGGTGGAACTGGCGCTGCGCCGGGAGCCGGCGCTGGTCGGCCTCGCGCCGGCGGCGCGCCGGCACATCGCCGCTGCCGACTGGCAGGCCCAGATCCAGTCCGGCCTGCAACCGCTGCGCTACGGTCGCCGGCTCGCGGTGTGCCCGCCCCACCGCGAGCCGCCCGCCGACGCCGTCACCGTCTGGCTCGACCCGGGCCTCGCCTTCGGTACCGGCACGCATCCGACCACCCGACTGTGCCTGACCTGGCTCGACGCACTCGGGGCCGAGGGCGCCCTGCGCGGCGCGCGCGTGCTGGACTACGGCTGCGGCTCCGGCGTCCTCGGCCTGGCGGCACTGGCGCTCGGCGCGGCGACGGTGCACGCGGTGGACATCGACCCGCAGGCGGTGCGCGCCACGCAGGCGAATGCGGCGCTCAACCAGCGTGAGGGCCAGCTCACGGCGTCGCTGCCGGCATCGGCGCCGGACGGCGACTTCGACCTCGTGCTGGCGAACATCCTGCTCAACCCCCTGCGGGCCCTGGCGCCGGCGCTGCTGGCGCGACTGCGGCCCGGCGGACGTGTCGGCCTGTCCGGCATCACCACGGCGCAGGTCGAGGCCCTCGGCAAGAGCTACGCCGCGCTGCAGCTGGCGCCGGCGCAACTCGACGAAGGCTGGGCGTTGCTCACCGGCACGGCCGCCGCCGGTACCTGATGCCTGCCCGGTGCCCGGAATGCGACCAGACCAATCCGGTTTCGCCGGCGCAACTGCAGCTCGAGGGCGGCCTCGTTGCCTGCCGGCATTGCGGGGCGCTGTTCGACGCCCTGCCGCGGATCGTCCGCCAGGCTGCGGATGACTGGCCGCTCGCGCCCGGCTGGAGCAGCGCCACTGCCGGGCTACCCCCCGTACCGTCCGGCGTCGTGGAAGAGGCCTGGCCGGCGTCTGCCGACGAGCGTCGCGGGGCGGGCAGCCGGCGGCGGCTGGTGCTGCTCGGCGCGCTGCTGACGCTGCTGCTACTGCTGGCCTACGCGCTCCGACCACCGCTGGCGCAACTGCCGGGCGTCAGCCTGCTGGCCGAGGCCGGCTGCCGTGCCGGCGCGCGGCTCGGGCTGCCCTGCGCCTCACCCGCCGGCTTCGATCCAGCCGCCCTCGATCTGCGCGGCCACCGGCTGACCCGCACTGGCGACGATGCCGGCGAGCTGGCGTTCGCCGCGCGGCTGATCAACCGCGGCAATGCGGCACAGCCACTGCCGGTGATCGAGCTGACACTGGAGGATCGCAACGGCGCCGCCCTGGCACGCGAGCGTTTCGGTCCGCAGCGATATCTTGCGGCACCCACCGCGACACCGCCCGGCGCTGTCCGGCTGCCACCGGGCCGTGAGCTGGCGGTGCAGCTGGCTCTGCCAGCACCCGCCCGCGAGGTGGCAGGCTATCGCTTCCTGCTGCGGCCACCGACAGCGGTTGGTGCCGGCGGCGAGGCTGATTAAGATGTTCGGCCTTCCGGCCGGCGGGCTGCGTCCGCCACCGGCCATGACATGACCCGGCGCGCGAGGAAAACAACATGAACAAGGATGCGGCATCGACGGCGTCAGCCGTCGACAGCGCAGCCGCCGCCGAGCGCCCCTCCCTGCGCGCCTGTGTGGAACAAGTGCTGGACAATTTCTTTCACGATCTGAACGGACAGCGCCCGAGCGACCTGCACGCGCTGGTAATGCGCGAGGTCGAGGAGCCACTGCTGCGGCGGGTGCTGCAGGAAGCGCAGGGCAACATGACCGTCGCCGCCTCCATGCTCGGCATGAATCGCGCCACGCTGCGCAAACGACTGGCCCACTACGATGCCCGCGGCTGAACCGGCCGTGACCGCACCCATCCGCCGCGCCCTGCTCAGCGTCTCCGACAAGCGCGGTCTGGAACCGCTGGGTCTTGCGCTGCAGCAGGCGGGGGTGGAAGTGCTCTCCACCGGCGGTACCGCCCAGGCGCTGCGCGGAGCGGGGGTGAACGTGGTCGAGGTAAGCGCCTACACCGGCGCACCGGAGATCATGGGCGGACGCGTGAAGACGCTGCACCCGCGGATCCACGGCGGGCTGCTCGGCCGTCGTGACGAGGACGAGGCGGTGATGCGCGAGCGGGACATCCCGCCGATCGACCTGCTGGTGGTCAACCTCTATCCCTTCAGCGAGACGATCGCGCGGCCCGGCTGCACGCCGGCGGTGGCCATCGAGCAGATCGACATCGGCGGCCCCGCCATGCTGCGCGCGGCGGCGAAGAATCACGAGCGCGTCACGGCCATCGTCGATGCCGCCGACTACGACGCACTGATCGCCGCCCTCGGCCGCGGCGAAGGGCCCGGCAGCGCCTGGCGCCGGCAGCTGGTCGCCAAGGCCTTCGCCCACACGGCGGCGTACGATGCCGCCGTCGCAGCGTACCTGGCGCAGCTCGACGCCGAACCGGCGGCGAGCGAGGCGACGCTGCCGATGGCACTGACGCCGCGCTGGCAGCGCGTGCAAGCGCTCCGCTATGGAGAAAATCCGCATCAGCAGGCCGCGCTCTACCGCGAGGCCGGCGTGACCGCCGAGGGTACGCTGGCCGGTGCCAGGCAACTGCAGGGCAAGGCGCTCTCCTACAACAATCTCGCCGATGCCGACGCGGCGCTGGCCTGCGTGCTGGAGCTGGACCGCCCGGCCTGCGTGATCGTCAAGCACGCCAATCCCTGCGGCGTGGCGCTGGCCGAATCGCTCTCGGCCGCCTATGACGCCGCCTTCGCGACCGACCCCACCTCCGCCTTCGGCGGTATCCTCGCCTTCAATCGGCCACTGCCGGGGGAGCTGGCTCGGCGGATCGTCGAACGCCAGTTCGCGGAGGTGATCCTGGCGCCGGAGATCACGCCGGCAGCGGCCGAAGTGTTCGCCGGCAAGCCGAACCTGCGGGTGCTCGCCCTGGGTCAGCCGGCGGCTGCCGCGCCGCTGCAGTGGCATGCCATCAGCGGTGGCATGCTGGTGCAGACGGCCGACACGGCGCAGCTGGCGCCGGATGCGATGCGCGTGGTCACCCGGCGGGCGCCCTCGGCGGCGGAGCAGGCCGATCTGGCCTTTGCCTGGCGCGTCGCGAAATACGTGAAGTCGAACGCCATCGTCTACGCGCGTGACCAACGCACTGTCGGCATCGGCGCCGGGCAGATGAGCCGGGTGTACAGCGCGCGTATCGCTGCGATCAAGGCGGCCGACGAGGGGCTGCAGGTGGCCGGCGCGGTCATGGCCTCGGATGCCTTCTTCCCCTTTCGCGACGGCATCGACGCCGCCGCCGAGGCCGGCATCCGCGCGGTCATCCAACCCGGCGGCTCAATGCGGGACGCGCAGGTCATCGCGGCCGCGGACGCCCACGACATCGCGATGATCTTCACCGGGATTCGCCACTTCCGCCACTGATCGGCCGACGGCCGACGAACGAGCCTTCTCATGAGCGACAAGATCCTGATCGTAGGCGCCGGCGGGCGCGAGCATGCGCTGGCCTGGCATTGTGCGCAGATGCCGGGACGGACGGTGTACGTCGCGCCGGGCAACGCCGGCACCGCCCGCGAGCCAGGCGTGGAGAACGTGGCCATCGACAGCAGTGATCTGGACGGCCTGGTCGCCTTCGCCGAACGCACCGGCATCGACCTGACGATCGTCGGCCCCGAACAGCCGCTGGTCGCCGGCATCGTCGATCGCTTCACCGCGGCGGGCCTGGCGTGCTTCGGCCCTTCGGCCGCCGCCGCCGCGCTGGAAGGTTCCAAGGTGTTCAGCAAGGAGTTCATGGTCCGCCACCGGATTCCGACGGCGCAGCACGCGAGCTTCGAGGCGCTGGAGCCGGCGCTGGCCTATCTGGAGACGGTGGCGCTGCCGGTGGTGGTCAAGGCCAGCGGCCTGGCCGCCGGCAAGGGCGTGGTGATCGCCACCCGCCGGGAACAGGCGTGCCAGGCGGCCGCGGCCATGCTGCGCGATGCGGCATTCGGCGAGGCCGGTCGGTACATCGTGGTGGAGGAATTCCTGCAAGGCGAGGAGGCGAGCTTCATCGCCCTGGTCGATGGCACCGACATCCTGCCGCTGGCGAGTTCACAGGACCACAAGGCCCGCGACGAGGGCGATCGCGGCCCGAACACCGGCGGCATGGGCGCCTATTCGCCGGCGCCGGTGGTCACGCCGGCGGTGCACGCGCGGATCATGCGCGAGGTCATGCTGCCCACGGCCCGCGGCCTGGCGGCCGAGGGCTTGCGCTACCGGGGCTTCCTTTATGCCGGCGTGATGATCGATCCCGCCGGCGCGCCGCGGGTGCTGGAGTTCAACTGTCGCTTCGGCGATCCGGAGGCACAGGTGGTGCTGCCGCGGCTGGCCAGCGATCTGCCGGCCCTGTGCCGGGCGGCGCTGGCGGGCGAGTTGGCCGCCGCCGAGGCACGCTGGCGGCCGGAACCCGCGCTCGGCGTCGTCATGGCCGCCGCCGGCTATCCGGCGCAGACCCGTCGCGGCGACGCGATCGAGGGCCTGGCGGCGGATCTGCCCGAGACGCTGGTCTTTCATGCCGGCACCCGCCTGGCGGGTGATCGCATCGTTACTGCCGGAGGACGCGTACTGTGCGTCACCGGCCTCGGCCCCACCCTGCGCGAGGCGCGCGATCGCGCCTATGCCCGCGTCGATCGAATCGGCTGGGAGGGGGCCTTCTGCCGCCGGGATATCGGTCATCGCGCACTCGCTCGGGAGGATTGAATGCTGCGTGTGAGGAGTCTGCTTCGTACTGGCCTGCTGGTCGGCCTGCTGCTCGCGGCGGGCGCTAGCCTTGCTGCCGACCGGGAGGGCGTCGATCTGTCCGGTCGCACCCTGATGGGCTATGTCGAGAAGATCGTGCTGCTACCGGAGGGCCTGACGCTGAAGGCGCGCCTGGACACCGGCGCCAACACCGCCTCGTTGCACGCCGACAACATCGAGGAGTTCGAGCGCGATGGCGAGCACTGGGTCCGCTTCGACTTCGATCACGGCGGTCGCGACGCGGTACAGATCGAGGCACCGATCGAACGCCGCGTGCGCATCGCCCGTCACTCCGGCAAGGATCAGCGGCGGGCCGTGGTCAATCTCCCGTTCTGTCTGAACGGGCAGCGCCACCATGCGCAGTTCAGCCTGATCGACCGCGACGAACTCACCTACCCGGCCCTGCTCGGGCGCCGCTTCCTGCGGGATGTGGCGGTGGTCGATCCCGCCGCGCGCTACCTGACGCAGCCGGAGTGTCCGTCCGCTGAGCCGCCGGCCGAGCACGCCGACGAGGACGCGGCGCCGTGAGATCGCTGCATCTGCCGCTGCTGGCGCTGACCCTGACGCTGGCCGGGATCGGGCTGTTTCTGTACAAGACGCAGGTCCTCAACTACCCGCTCGATCCGGACGCCGAGCGGGCCCTGTGGACGGTGGAGGCGCGTGTCGACTTCCTCGCCGAACGTGGTCGGCCGGTGCAGGCGGCGCTGGCCATACCGGAGTCGCCGCCCGGCTACGTGATCCTCGATGAGGACTTCATCGCGCCGAACTACGGCATCACGACGGAGGAGTCGGACGGCGCCCGGCGGGCGCATTTCACCATTCGGCGTGCGCGTGGCCAGCAGACGCTCTACTACCGCGCCGTGATCGACCGCTACGTCAATGGCGGCGAAGCCGCGGCGCCCAGCCCGCCGCCGCCGGTCGAGCCGACGCTCACGCCGCCGATGCGCGGCTTGGTGCGCGGTCTGACCGACCGGGTGCGTGAACAGTCTGCGGACGTGGCCAGCTTCGCCCGCGAACTGGTCCTGCTGCTGAACGATGCCACGCCCGAGGAGGACGTGCGGATTCTGCAGGAGCAGGCAAAGACCCCGCGTGCCTGGGTGCAGCAGTTGATCGACATCCTGGCCACCCGCGGCATTCCCGCCCGACCGGCGCTGGCGCTGCCGCTGACGGAGAATGCCAGCAACCTCACCCCACGCCTGCTGCTGCAGGTCCACAACGGCTCGCGCTGGCTGACCTACGATCCGGTCACCGCCGAACCCGGACTGCCGCCGCAGACCCTGCTCTGGCACACCGGCGCCGAACCGCTGATCGCCCTGGAGGGGGGGCAGCAACCACGTGTCGAGTTCGCCCTGGCCCGCACCTACGAGCCCATGCTCGAGGTGGCCATGGAGCAGACGCTGGCCTCGCACTCGCCCATCGCCGCGTTTTCGATCCTGCAGCTGCCGGTGCAGACGCAGAATCTCTACCGCATCCTGTTTCTCGTGCCGATCGGCGCCCTGCTGGTGGTGCTGCTGCGCAACCTGGTGGGCGTAAAGACCTTTGGCACCTTCATGCCGATCCTGATTGCGCTGGCGTTCCGCGAAACCCAGCTGCTCTGGGGCATCGTCATGTTCAGCACGCTGGTGGCGGCCGGCCTGCTGCTGCGCTTCTACCTGGAGGAGCTGAAGCTCCTGCTGGTACCGCGGCTGGCCTCGGTACTGATCATCGTCGTGCTGCTGATGTTCGGCCTGAGTCTGCTGACCCATCAACTCGGTCTGGAGCGGGGCCTGTCGGTCGCACTGTTCCCGATGGTGATCCTCGCCATGACCATCGAGCGCATGTCGATCATCTGGGAGGAGCACGGTCCGGCCGAGGCGCTGCAGCAGGGCATCGGCAGTCTGGTGGTCGCCAGCCTGGGCTATCTGGTGATGGCCTGGCCGCTGCTCGGCTATCTGATGGCAGTGTTCCCCGAACTGCTGCTCGTGGTCCTGGCCATCACCCTGCTGCTCGGCCGCTATACCGGCTATCGGCTGAGCGAACTGCGCCGCTTCCGCGCGGCGGGCGAGGACTGGTAATGGCGCTGCTCGCTTCGCCGCGCCGCCTGCGCCAGCTGGGGCTGCTGGGCATGAACGGGCGCAATGGCGATTACATCGCGCGCTACAACCGCCGGCGCCAGTACCCACTGGTGGACGACAAGCGGCGCACCAAGGAACTGGCGCAGCGGGCGCAGATGTCGGTCCCGCCGCTCTACGGCGTGGTGGAGACCGAGCACCAGGCCCGGCGTTTGGGCGCGCTGCTGGCGCAGCATCAGGACTTCGTCATCAAGCCGGCGCACGGCAGTGGCGGCGACGGCATCCTGGTGATCGTCGGTCGGCGCAACGAGGCCTTCGTCCGCGGCGACGGCAGCCTGCTGCGGCTGGAGGACCTGCGCTTCCACGTCTCGAACATCCTGAGCGGTATGTACAGCCTTGGCGGGCTGCCCGATCAGGCGATGATCGAGTATCGCGTCAATTTCGACCCGGTGTTCGACCCGGTCAGCTATCGAGGTGTGCCGGACGTGCGCATCCTGGTCTTTCTCGGCATACCGGCCATGGCGATGATCCGCCTGCCGACGCGGGCATCCGACGGTCGGGCCAACCTGCATCAGGGGGCGATCGGCGTCGGCATCGACATCGCCAGCGGCATGACCCGAACGGGCGTGCTGCAGAACCTGCTGGCGCAGGAACATCCGGATACCGGCCATAGCATCGTCGGCCTGACCATTCCCCAGTGGCCGAAGCTGCTGGAGCTCGCCGCACGCTGCCACGATTTGGCGGGGCTGGGCTATCTCGGCGTGGATCTGGTGCTGGACCGGGACCGGGGCCCGCTGATCCTGGAGCTGAATGCGCGGCCCGGCCTCAACATTCAGCTCGCCAACCGCGCCGGCCTGCGCCACCGCTTGGCCCGCATCGAGCAACTGGAGTCGATTCCGGCAGCCGCAGGCGAACGGGTGGCACTGGCGCGCCAGCTCTTCGCCGGCCCTACCCCGGCAGAGGCGACCGACTAACGCCGCCGCGCGATGGTGACGCCATCGGCCAGCGGCAACAGGGATAGGTCGATCCGCTCGTCCTGATGCAGTGCCCAATTGAAGCGGCGCAGTGCCCGGGTATCGGCGTCGTTTGCGGCAGGCTCTGCCACCTTGCCGTCCCAGAGCGTATTGTCGATGGCGATCACGCCTCCCGGCCGCACCAGCCGCAGGCAACGCTCGTAGTAGTCGGCATAGCCGGTCTTGTCGGCGTCGATGAAGGCGAAGTCGAAGCGCCCGCTCTGGCCGTCGAGGATCAGGGCATCGAGTGTCTGCCGGGCCGGGGCCAACCGCAGGTCGAGCCGCTCGGCCACGCCGGCGCGGGCGAAGTAGGCCTGCGCCACCGCCGTCCATTCGGCGCTGGTATCGCAGCCGACCACCTGCCCACCCGGCGGCAGCGCCAGCGCCACCGACAACGCGCTGTAACCGGTGAAGACGCCGACCTCCAGGGTGCGGCGCGCGCCGATCAGCCGCGCCAGCAGCGCGAGGAACTGCCCCTGCTCCGGCGCGATCTGCATGCGCGAGAGCGCCAACTGGGCGGTCTCTGCCCTCAGCTGCGCCAGCACCGGGGGCTCACGCAGCGAGTGCGCCAGCAGATAGTCGTGCAACGCCGGCGTTAGCTCGAGCGTCTTGCGGGTCATCAGGCCCGCTTCATCGAGTCGAAGAACTGCGTGTTGGTCTTGGTGTTCTTCAGCCGGTCGAGCAGGAATTCGATGGCGGCAAGTTCATCCATCGGATGCAGCAGCTTGCGCAGCACCCAGATCTTCTGCATGTCCTCCGCGGAGATCAGCAGTTCCTCGCGGCGCGTGCCGGACCGGTTGATGTTGATCGCCGGGAAGATGCGCTTCTCGGCGATGCGCCGGTCGAGGTGCAGCTCCATGTTGCCGGTGCCCTTGAACTCCTCGTAGATGACATCGTCCATCCGCGAGCCGGTATCAATCAGGGCCGTGGCGATGATCGTCAGCGAGCCGCCTTCCTCGATGTTGCGGGCGGCGCCGAAGAACCGCTTCGGCCGCTGCAGGGCATTGGCATCCACGCCACCGGTCAGCACCTTGCCCGAACTCGGCACCACGGTGTTGTAAGCCCGAGCGAGGCGGGTGATCGAATCCAGCAGGATCACCACGTCGCGCTTGTGCTCGACCAGCCGCTTGGCCTTCTCGATCACCATCTCGGCCACCTGCACGTGGCGTGTGGCGGGTTCGTCGAAGGTCGAGGAGATGACCTCGCCCCGCACCGAGCGGGCCATCTCGGTGACTTCCTCCGGGCGCTCGTCGATCAGCAGCACGATCAGGTAGCAGTCCGGGCAGCTGGCGGCGATGCTCTGAGCAATCGTCTGCAGCATCATCGTCTTGCCCGCCTTCGGCGGCGAGACGATCAGCCCGCGCTGGCCCTTGCCGATCGGCGCGATCATGTCGATGATCCGCGAGGTCAGATCTTCGGTGCTGCCGTTGCCCTGCTCGAGCTGCAGCTGCTCCTTGGCGAACAGCGGCGTGAGGTTCTCGAACAGGATCTTGTCGTGCGACTGATCCGGCCTTTCGAAGTTGATCTCGGTGACCTTGGGCAGAGCGAAGTAGCGCTCGCCCTCCTTCGGCGGGCGGATCTTGCCGGAGACGGTGTCCCCCGTACGGAGCGCGAAGCGCCGGATCTGGCTCGGCGAGACATAGATGTCGTCGGGGCCGGCGAGATAGGAGCTGTCTCCCGAGCGCAGGAAACCATAGCCGTCGGAGAGGATTTCCAGCACACCGTCGCCGGAGATCTCGTCGCCGTTCTTGGCGGCGGTCTTCAGGATCGAGAAGATGATGTCCTGCTTGCGCGTGCGGGCAGCACCCTCCACCGCCATGGACTGGGCCAACTTGGCCACCTCCGCGGCGGACATCTTCTTGAGCTCGGTCAGGTTCATGGACGCACCCGAAGGATTCTCTGCCACGACGATGTCGTTGTCGAACGCATCATCGTCCACGTTGGGATTGGCGGAACCTTGCGCGGCGCGCGCCGGCCTGCGCTGGCGACGGCCTGCAGCCATGGCGGTCAGATGTTGCTGTCGAGGAAGGCCGTCAGCTGCGACTTGGACAGCGCGCCGACCTTGGTGGCCTCGACCTCACCCTGCTTGAACAGCATCAGGGTCGGGATCCCGCGAATGCCGTACTTGGGCGGCGTATCGGGGTTCTCGTCGATGTTCAGCTTGGCCACTTTCAGCCGGTCGCCGTACTCCTCGGCGATTTCCTCGAGCAGCGGCGCAATCATCTTGCACGGGCCGCACCATTCGGCCCAGTAGTCGACCAGCACGGGCTGACCGGCCTGCAGGACCTGGCTGTCGAAGGAATCATCGGTGACTTTGACTATCTCGCCGCTCACAGGCAGTGGTTCTCCGTTGAGACGATACGAGAGACGCGTTGTACGCCCCGCGCAGCGGAAGGTGGGTTGGCGCATGACGCCGGGTATGGAATTCAGGCAGAATGTGCAGTCAATGCGTGATGCGCTGCACTTGCTCAGAACGATACGGCCGGATACGGCCGGATGCAAGTCCTTCGCCTTGAACGCGCATTCTCCCTTATTTCAGGCGTCGCGCCAATACCTGCCGCGGCGCCCTCCACCCTGAATCGCCGATGACGCAAAACGCGCTCACCACCGAGCTCGCCCTGGCGCAGCTGCCGCTGCACCCGCTACTGCTGGCCAGTGCCGCGGCAGCGGGCTTCAGCCACTGCACACCGATCCAGGCGGCCACCCTGCCCCTGCTCCTGCAGGACAGGGATGTCGCCGGCGAGGCGCAGACCGGCACGGGCAAGACCGCCGCCTTCCTGTTCGGCACCCTGCAGCGACTGCTGCAGCGACCGGCACCGCCCGAGCGGCGGGCGAATCAGCCCCGTGCGCTGATCCTGGCGCCGACGCGGGAACTCGCCGCGCAGATCCACAAGGACGCCGAGGCGCTGGCTGCCGGCACCGGGCTGGTGCCGGTGGTGGCCTACGGCGGCACGGGCTATCAGCAGCAGCGCGAGCAGATCGCCAGCGGCGTCGACCTGCTGATCGGCACGCCCGGGCGCATCATCGACTACTTCAAACAGCGCGTGTTCGACTTCCGGCACACCGAGGTTGTCGTGCTGGACGAGGCCGATCGCATGTTCGATCTCGGCTTCATCCGCGACATTCGCTATCTGCTGCGGCGCCTGCCGCCCACCGATACGCGGCTGAACCTGCTGTTCTCGGCGACGCTCTCCTACCGGGTGACCGAGCTCGCCTACGAGCATATGAACGCGCCGCAACTGGTGCGCATCGATCCGGCCAGGCGGACCGCGGCGGGCGCACGCCAGCGGCTCTATCACGTGGCCGACGAGGACAAGATCCCGGCGCTGCTGACCCTGCTGGGCGAAATCGATCAGGGCCGGGTGATGATCTTCTGCAATACCAAGCGGGACTGCGATCGCGTCCATCGCTACCTGCGTGGCAACGACTATCGTGCCGGGCTGCTGAGCGGTGATGTGCCCCAGCAGAAGCGGGAACGCCTGCTGCAGCGCTTCGACGCCGGCGAACTCGACGTGCTGGTGGCGACGGACGTGGCGGCCCGGGGCCTGCACATTCCCGACGTCTCGCACGTGATCAACTACGACCTGCCGCAGGATGCGCAGGACTACGTGCATCGGATCGGCCGCACGGCGCGCGCCGGCAGCACCGGCGAGGCCATCGCGCTGTGCTGCGAGCGCTACTGCTACTCGCTGCCGGAGATCGAAGACTATATCGGTGAGAAGATCGAGGTCACGCCGCTGCCGGCGACACTGGTGACCCCGGCGCCGGCCACGCGCAGTGCGTCGGCCGCCACCCCCCGGCGCGGCCGTCGTCGCCCCCCTGCCACTGCACAAGGATCCGACTGAATGAGCGAGCTGGAGAGTTATCTGGAGCCGGTGGCGCAGCTGGCCCGCGAGGCAGGCGATGCCATCCTGGCGATCTACGGCGATCCGATCACCGTGGAGACCAAGGCCGACGACTCCCCGCTGACCGCCGCGGACACCGCCTCGCATCGGATCCTGGTGCGCGGCCTCGGCGCCCTGACGCCCGCCATCCCGGTGCTTTCCGAGGAAGCGGCGGCCATCCCCTACTCGGAGCGGCAGAGCTGGACGCGGTACTGGCTGATCGACCCGCTGGACGGGACCAAGGAGTTCATCAACCGCAATGGCGAATTCACCGTCAATGTCGCGCTCATCGAGCACGGCGAGCCGGTGCTGGGAGTCGTCTACGTGCCGATCGGGGGCAACATGTATCTGGCGGCCCGCGGCGGGCAGGCGCACAAGCTGACGGCGGACGGCGAGCGACGGGTCATCCGTGTGCGCCCCGCCGATCCGCAGGCCCTGGTGGCCGTTGCCAGCCGCAGCCACCGCTCGGCGGCGATCGATGCCTATCTGCGGCACTTCGGCGAACCCAGCGTGCGCAGCATCGGCAGCTCACTGAAGATCTGCCTGATCGCCGAGGGCGAGGCCGACATCTACCCCCGCCTCGGGCCCACCAGCGAATGGGACACCGCCGCCGCGCAGGCCGTGCTGGAAGTCGCCGGCGGCCGCCTGACCGATACCCAGCTGGCCCCCCTGCGCTACAACGGCAAGGCCGAATACCTCAACCCGCACTTTCTTGCCTTCGGCGATGCCTCGATCGACTGGGGCGCGCCACTCGCCTAGCGCGGCGGCGAAGGCACCGGCCGGATGCCGTTCACCAGCACGCCGCCCACGGTAAGCACGACGAACCACAGCAGCGCCCAGTCGGGGATGCTGAGCGACAGCCAGGTCCACTGCGTCGCCGCGCAGCTGCCGGAGCCGCGCAGGATCACCTCCAGCGCCTCCAGCAGCGGCAGCGAAGAGACGATGTAGCCAAGATCCGGGCCGCAGGCGGCAACCTGATCCGCCGGCAGGTGCTGCAGATAGACGTGCCGCCCGGCGATCGCACCACCGGCCCCGCCCACCACCAGCAGCAGCAGCACGTAGCCCCAGCGGCCGACGCCCCGCGGCGCATGCGCCGCAGCGACCAGAAAGACCAGCGCCAGCAGCAGGAACGCAATGCGCTGCAGAATGCACAGCGGGCAGGGCGGCAAGCCCTGCGCGTACTGCAGGTAATAGGCGAAGCCGATCAGACCGGCGCAGGTCAGCGCGCCCAATCCATTGAGCCCCCGGCGCGCGTCCGGACGGCGCAGCATCTGCCGCATGTACTCCCTCCTGCCACCAGCCCCCAAGGTGGCCACATGATCCCGCACCCACCCGGCCACGTCACCTGCGCGTCACCGCAGCGTCAACGAGCGGTCACTGCATCGTCCTAAGGTGCCGCAAACCCGCAGCGGAGAACCTGATGCCCCAGCGCACCGATCCCTCGCAACGCGACCGCGTCGCCATCGAGCCGGCGCGGCGGCTGCAGGCCGTGGTCACCGACGCCCCCCGCTGGATCGAGCAGGCCCAGGCCCTGCGGCATGAGGTGTTTCTGCCCGACACCACCGTCACGGCCAGCGCCGGGCGGCAGGAGGCGGATCGCTTCGATGCGCATTGCGAGCATCTGGTGGTGATCGATCGGGCGGCCGACAACGTCGTGGGCTACACCCGCGTGCTAACGCCGGAAGGCGCCGCGCGTGCCGGCGGCTACTACTCGCAGACGGAGTTCGAACTCGGCGCGGTGCTGGGCCTGCCGGGCCGCTTCATCGAGCTCGGCCGCACCTGTATCCACCCCCGCTATCGCAGCGGCGCCACCCTGGCCGTGCTGTGGCAGGGCGTGGCGCAGCTGTTCAGCCACACCCGGGGGGACTACCTCATCGGTTGCGGCAGCATCCCGCTGGCCTGCGGCATCGGCGCGATCCACGCCATGATCGCGAACATCACACCGGATCGACGCCTGCCCGAGGAACTGGCGGTGGCGACCCGGCACCCGCTGCCGGCGCCGGATGGCACGATCGTGCCGCCCCTGCCGCTGCCGCCCCTGCTGCGGACCTACCTGCGCGTCGGCGCACGCGTGTCCGGCCAGGCCTATTGGGACCGCGACTTCGACTGCGCCGACCTGTTCGTGCTGCTGCCGCGTCGGCAGTTGGCGGATCGCTACGCCCGACACTTCAGCGTCGCTGCGTGAGGCGCCACCTGCGGCGGCTGAGCCGCGCGCTGCGGCTGGCAGTCTGGCTGGCCGCAGCATGGCTGGAAGTCGGCCTCGCGCAATGGCGCGGTCGCCGCGTCTCGCCGGCACGACGCCAGCGGGCGTACCGACGGCTGGCGCGGATCCTGGCGCTGCGGATCTCCCTCCATGGCACCTGCCCGCCGGCACCGACGCTGCTGGTCGCCAACCACATTTCCTGGCTCGACGTGATCGCCATCGGCGCCTGCAGCCCCACGAGCTTCATCGCCAAGGCCGACGTGCGCGGCTGGCCCGTGCTCGGCCGGATGGCGAGTCATCTCGATACGCTCTTCCTGCGTCGGGAGGTGCAACGGGACGCGGCGCATGCCGTCTTCCAGGCCGGCAGCCGACTGGGGCAGGGACACACACTGACGCTGTTCCCCGAGGGCACCACCACGCGCGGCGAGCGCCTCGCCCCGTTCCGCGCTGCGTTGCTGCACGCGGCCGTGATCGCCGAGGTGCCGCTGACGCCGGTGGCGCTGCGCTATCTGGACGGCAGGGGGGAACGGGATCGGCTGGCACCTTTCGTCGACGACGACAGCCTGCTGCCTCACCTGTGGCAGCTGCTCGGGCGCGAGCGCACCCATGTGGAGGTCGCCTTCCTGCCGGCCATTCGCGTCGCACACCGCAAGCAGGCTGCCGGCGCGGCGCATCAGGCGATCGCGGACTGGCTTAGCGGGGCGCCTCGTCAGCCTTGGCCTGTTCCTGCGTGGCGCCGCTGGGCGAGCGCCAGACGCGCCGGTAGCCGGGCTGCCAGGGGTTGATCGGCACCAGCGCCTCGCGCCGCTGGGCATCGGTGTCGAGCAACCGTTGACGCCAACGGCGAGCCAGGGCGCTGCGCGCCAGCAGGCCGAGCACCACGACGGCCGCCACCGCCAGCAACATCAACGCGACGACGATACCGACTACCCAAGCCCACATGCCGGCTACTCGTACCGCTTGACCACCAGTCCCTTCTGACTGGCGAAATAGGCGGCGATGTCTTTGCGGTCCTGCTCGCTCAGGGCGGCCGCGAACCCCTGCATGATGGCGTTCTGTCGCGAGCCGTCGGCGTAGGCTTCCAGCGCCTTCACCAGATAGTCCTGGTACTGGCCCGCCAGCCGGGGAAAGGCCGGCGACTCCGCGTTGCCGGTCTCGCCGTGGCAGGAAAAGCAGGCAGTGGCCTTCTCGCGCCCGGCGACTGGATCGGGCGCGGCGGCGTACGCCACGCCCATGCCCAGCATCAGGGCAAACCCCACGCTGCAGTTCATCACGCGCCGCATGTCCGCTCCTTACTCGTTGCCGGCCGCGAAATACGCGGCGATATCCTGGATCGCCTGCTCGCTCAGCGCGCTGGCATTGGCGTGCATCGTGTCGTGCGCGCGCTGACCGTTCTTGTAGGCCTGCAACGCGCTGACGATGTAGTCGGCGTGCTGACCGCCGAGCTTGGGCACATGGTAGCTGGGATACACGTTCTGGTAGCCGGGAATCCCATGACAGCCCATACAGGTCGACGCCAGACGCTTGCCAGCCTCCGGATCACCCTGGCCGCTGGCCGCGCCGGTGGCGAGACAACACAGGAGCGCGCCGACCAACAGAAGCTGATTCTTCATGGAGTTCCTGCACCTTTGTCGACGGATCGAATGCGGGCCGCGGCCGCGAACGGGCGCCGATTATAGGCGAGGCCATCCTCGCGGCATAGCCGCGCCCGCGCTACGGCGCCACGGCTCGCCGGATGAGGTTCATGAAGACGCGGTCCGGCAGCCATCGGCGCAGCGTCAACAACAGCCAGGCGTACTTGCCGGCGCTGTAGCGCAGCCGCGAGGAGGGGTCGTTGGCCGCGCGGAAGATCACCTCGGCGATTGCGGTCGGCGGCGAGCCGCTCTGGCCCTGCTGCAGTCGCTGTGTGAGCCGCTCGATGCGCTCGGCATAGAAGGGGATTTCGTGCTCACCCTGCTGCAGGCCGCCGGTGGCAAAGTCGGTCTGCGTGAAGCCGGGTTCAATCAGCTTCACCCGCACCCCGGTGTCGTGCAGTTCGAGCCAGATCGCCTCGCTGACCGACTCGAGCGCATGCTTGCCGGCGTTGTAGTAGCCATAGAAGGGGAATGTCATGCGTCCGCCGATGCTGCTGACGTTGATCAGCATGCCGGCGTCGCGCTCGCGCATCTGCGGCAGGAAGGTGCGGATGACACGCAGCGTACCGAACAGGTTGGTCTCGAAAAACGCCCGTACCTGCGCCTCCGAACAGGTCTCGATGGCGCCGGTCAGACCATAGCCGGCGTTGTTGACGACCACATCCACGAGCCCGAAGCGGGCCTCGGCCGCAGTCTTGGCCAGCAGGATGCTGTTGGCATCATTCAGGTCCAGCCGCTCGACCAGCACATCGTCCGGCCAGTCGAAATCCGCCGCGTCCGCCGGCTGGCGCATCGTCGCCACCACCTGCCAGCCGGCGGCCGCGAAGCGTTCCACCGTCGCCTTGCCGATGCCGGACGACGTGCCGGTGATCAGAACCGTGGGCATCTCGCTCTCCTCGCAACCGTCAATTGCCGAGCACGCAGCATAGCGGCTCTTGCCGTCGTGGCGTTCCTTGACGCTCCGGTGAGGCGATACCTACTATCGCACCACCTTTTTTCCACTGTTGACGGATCAGCAGGAGCGCAACGCTATGGCGAAGCCCATCTCTCCCGACCTGGTTGGGGAAACATTCAACCCGATGCCCGCGTCCTGGACCAAGAAGGACGTACAGCTCTACGCCCTGGGCGTCGGCGCGCAGCCGGAGGGCGAACTCGAGTTCGTCTACGAGCAGAAAGGCCCGAAGGTCCTGCCGACCTACGGCGTGATCGCCGGCATGATGTCCATGGGCGGCATGATGGGCAAGGTGCAGATCAACCTCGCCAACCTGCTGCACGGCGAACAGTCGATCACCCTGCACCGGCCGATTCCGCCGCAGGCCAAGGTCGAGTGCGTCGGCAAGATCACCGAGGTGTGGGACAAGGGCAAGGCCGCGGTGCTGGGCGTGGAAGGCCTGGTACAGGACAAGGACGGTCCGATCTGCACCACCCACGCGACGATCTTCCTGCGTGGCGCCGGCGGTTTCGGTGGCGAGCGCGGGCCGTCCTCGGAAGGCATCAACGAGCCGCCCGCCCGCGATCCCGACCATGTGGTGACCTACCAGACGCGTCCCGAGCAGGCGGCGCTCTATCGGCTGTCCGGGGATCCGAACCCAATCCACATCGATCCGAATTTCGCCATGATGGCCGGCTACAAGAAGCCGTTCCTGCATGGCCTTTGCACCTATGGCTTCACCGGCCGCGCGATCCTGCACGCGCTGTGCGGTGGCGATCCGGCCCGCTTCAAGTCCTTCGAGGCACGCTTCGCCGATCAGGTCTATCCGGGTGACGACATCGTCACCAAGATCTGGGTGACCGGCGAGGGCGAGGCGCTCGTGCAGGCCGAGACGCAGAAGGGCAACACGGTGCTGTCCAAGGCCAAGGCGACCTTCGAGCCAGGCTGAGCCGCGGCCGACACCGGAACTTACAAGGGGACCTCGGGGTCCCCTTTTTCGTATGCCGCCAGGCAGCGCGCCCGGGGCAGGAGGAGAGCAGATGACGACGAACAAGATCGACGTGGGAGACCGCGCGCCCGACTTTACGCTGCCGAACGCGGCGGGTGAGCCGGTCCGGCTCTACAACCTGCTGGAAGCGCAGCCGGTCGTGCTTTATTTCTATCCGAAGGACGACACCCCCGGCTGTACGGCGGAGGCGTGCGCGTTCCGCGATCAGTATGAGCAGTTCACCGACGCCGGGGCGGCCGTGGTCGGGGTCAGCGGCGACTCGCCCGCCTCACATCAGGCCTTCGCGCAGAAGCACGGGCTGCCGTTCGTGCTGCTGAGCGATGAGAGCAACGAGGTGCGCAAGCGCTACGGCGTACCGGCCACCTTGGGCTTCCTGCCCGGCCGAGTCACCTATGTGATCGACCGGCAGGGCACGGTGCGAATGGCCTTCAACTCGCAGTTCAAGGCCAGACAGCACGTCAGCCGTGCGCTGGGGACGCTGCGTGAGGCGATGGGCGCCGACGGCGAGGCGGCGCCACCGGCAGGCTAGAACGTCAGCCGCGCGCCCAGACGCCATTCCTCGAGCGTCAGAAAGTCGAGTTCGTCCTCGTAGTCGCCGTGACGGTAGGCGAGCGAGACACCGAGCCAGTCGATGAACTGGTACAGCGCGCCGAGTTCGTAGGCGGTACGCGAGGTCTCGCCGTCGCTGGAGTCGAGTTCCAGATCCTGATGGGTCAAGCCGGCTTGGAACTCGAACAGCTCGCCCACGCCCACGCGCACGCCGGCCCCCAGGCCGTAGCCGTCCCAGTCCTGGCTGAACACCGTTTCCGACAGCCGGGCGTAACCGCCACGGGCGTAGAGGTCGGCCCTGACCTCGCGCCAGGCCGGCAGCGGATAGTGCAGGCCGGCGAACAGCTCGGAGGTGTCCCAACCGAACTCCTGACCCAGCACCTCGAGATCGCGATTGATGAACTCGCCGCCGACGAAGGCGTATCGGCCGATCGCCTTGGCGCCGGAGAAAGCGATGCCATCACCGTCCAGCGTGGCAGCCTCGCCCTCGAGCTCCGCATCCAGCACATAGGCCGGTTCGATGTAGTCGTAGCTCAGCAGCTCGGCGCCGGCGAGCGGCGCCACGCCCAGCGTCACGAGTGCCGTGGCGGCCCGGTAGTCCAACATGCGGAAGATTCCTTGCGTTCGTTGATCGGCGCGATTCTAGCGGAGCGGCGGCGATGCCGGCACCCGTCGTCCGCCGGCGACGCGCCAGGGCATGCCAGCGGCATCGCCGCGCTCGCTCCGGCACGCCTCGCGGACGCCGCTGCGGACCTCGGGAGGCAAGCGCCGTGGCGCGACGACCCGGCGGTCACAGCGGGCAGCCGGGCCCCGTCACGCGGCTCGGCCAACGCGTGGCAAGGCCGGCTGTCGGCACCAGCCGGGTAGGCCCTCAGCGATCACTGTGACCGAGATCTCGCGCCGGCGCGATCTCGTCGCGCAGCCGCTGCTTGAGCAGCTTCAGCTCCGGGAAGCCGCCCTCCTCGGCACGCGAGAACAGCCGGCGTTCGTCCACCCACACCTCATAGGTGCCCCGCGCGGCCGGCACCAGCGCGACCTCGCCCAGTTCCTGCTCGAAGGTCGTCAACAGCTCCTGCGCCTGCCAGACCGCCCGCGGCAGCCAACGGCAGCCCGGGCAGTAGAGGATCCGCACCCGCGGCTTCGTCATGTCCCGTTCCTCCATCCACTGGCACCATAGTGCCACGCGCGGCGGCCGCTTTAGGGCAGGCGCCGTCGACCCTGTGGAGCCCGCATGAACCATCTCGCGCACCTGCTGCTCTCCGGCGACGCGCCGCAGCATCAGCTGGGTAACCTGCTTGGCGACTTCATCCGCGGTTCGCTCGGCACCCCGGCGATACATGCGGCCTATCCGCCGGCCGTGCGCGAGGGCATGGCCCTGCATCGACGCATCGATGCCTACACCGACGCCCATCCGCGGCATCGGCGCAGCCGCCAGCGCTGGCCCGCGCCCTGGCGTCGCTACGGCGGCATCCTCACCGACGTGCTCTACGATCACTACCTGTGCCGCCATTGGCAGCGCTTCGTCCACGCCCCGCTGACGGCCTTCACCCAGCAGACCTACACCGACCTGCTCGCGCAGCGCGCGCTCATGCCCCCGACCGCCAGCCGCTACGTGACCCGGCTCGCGGCGGTGGACGGACTGGGCGCCTACGCCGATGCCGCTGGCCTTGGCCGGGTACTGGCGGCGCTGGACGCCAGGCTGCGCCGGCCGGCGAACCTGCCGGCGGCACTGACGCGACTGCCGACGCTCGATACCGCGCTCGAGGCCGACTTCCTGGCCTTCTTCCCTGAACTGATCGCCCACAGCGGGGTCGAGAACCGGTGGCTGCAACCCGCCTCGCCGCGCCCGGCGACCCGCACCGGAGACCGACCGTGACCATGCCAACGCCTCCTCGCCTGCTCGCGCTCGGACTCTGGCTCGGACTCGGGCTCTGCGGCACCGCAGCGGCCGCGACCTGCCCTACAACGGTCGATGGCCTGTCGGTACCGGCCGGCTTTTGCATCGATGTGTTCCACGAGCAGACCGGGCCGGCGCGCCATCTGGCCGTGCGCCCGGACGGCACGGTGCTGGTCCGCCTGGGCCAGGCGGAGCCGGGTGGAGTCGCCGTCCTGCGCGATACCGACGGCGACGGCAGAGCGGACGTCACCGAGCACTTCGACGACAGCGGCGGCACGGGGCTCGCGCTGGCCGGCGATGTGCTCTACCTCGGCACCGAGACGGCGGTCCGTCGTTACCGGCTGGGCGCCGACTCGCTGCCGACCGGCCCCGCCCAGACTTTGATCGAGGGCTTTCCGCGCCAGTCGCAGCACGCGGCCAAGAGCCTGGCGCTGCACGATAACTCGTTGTACGTGAACGTCGGCGCGCCCTCCAATGCCTGCCAGCAACGCAGTCGTCAGCCAGGCTCGCCGGGCCAGCAACCGTGTCCGCAACGGCAACGCCAGGCCGGCATCTGGCGGTACGCCGCCGATCGACCGGCGCAGCAGGCCAGCGAGGGCGAGAACATCGCGCGTGGCATACGCAACGCCGTGGCGTTGGCCTGGCGAGCTGACGATGCGCTCTACGCCGTCCAGCATGGGCGAGACCAGCTGCATCAGCTCTGGCCCGACCTGTTCGACACGGCGACCAGTGCCGCCCAGCCAGCGGAGGAGCTGCTGCGCATCACACCCGGCAGCGATTTCGGCTGGCCCTACTGCTACTACGACAGCGATGCCGACCGGCGCCTGCTCGCGCCGGAGTATGGGGGCGACGGGAGCCGGAGCGGGCGCTGCGGCGAGTACGACACACCCGTTGCCACCTTCCCCGGCCACTGGGCGCCGAACGATCTGGTCTTCTACGACGGCGAGCAGTTCCCGGCGCGCTACCGCAACGGCGCCTTCATCGCCTTCCACGGCTCGTGGAACCGCGCACCGCTGCCACAGGCGGGCTACCGCGTCGTGTTCGCGCCCTTCTCGGACGACGACGCCGGTCCATGGGAAACCTTCATCGACGGCTTTGCCGGCAGCTCGACGCTGTACTCGCCAGGCGCAGCGCGCTACCGGCCCACCGGCCTGGCCGTCGGACCGGATGGCAGCCTGTTCATCGCCGACTCGACGCAGGGCCGGATCTGGCGGGTACGCCATCGCGACGGGGCGGCGGATTAGAATGATTGCGACAGCGACCTGCGAGGCCTCATGAACGCACGACGCACCTGCCTGTTCGGTGGCACCGGCTTCATCGGCAGCCACCTGGCCAGCGCCCTGTCCCGCCGCGGCGATTCAGTCACGATCTTCAGCCGGCGCCCGGAGCGGCACCGGGAGCTGCGCATCCTGCCGGGGGTGCGACTGGAAGCGCTGGACCCGGGCGATGAGGCCGCCATGGTACAGGCCCTGGCGGGCGCCGACTGCGTCGTCAACCTGATCGGCATCCTCAACGAACGCGGCCATGACGGCGCCGGCTTTCGTGCCGTCCACGTCACGCTCGCCCGGCGAATCGCAGCGGCAGCCGCACAGGCCGGCGCCGGACAACTGCTGCACATGAGCGCCCTGGGGGCCAACGCCGACGCCGCCAGCCACTATCTGCGCAGCAAGGCCGAGGGCGAGCAGGCCGTGCGCGCGGCCTGCGCCGGCCGGCTGCCGGTCACCTGCCTGCGGCCCTCGGTGGTCTTCGGGCCCGGCGATTCCTTCCTCAGCCGCTTCGCCGGCCTGCTGCGCCTGACGCCGATCTTCCCGCTGCCCTGCCCGGAGGCGACGTACGCGCCGGTCTATGTGCAGGATGTGGCGGCTGCCTTCTGCGGCGCCGCCGAGCAGCCGCAGGCGCACGATGGGCAGGCCTACGAGCTGTGCGGCCCGCGGCGCTACACGCTGCAGGCACTGCTGGAGTACACCGCCGCCGTCAGCGGCCAGCGGCGGCTGATCATCGGCCTGCCCGATCGCCTCTCGCGCCTGCAGGCAGACATCGGCGAATACCTGCCCGGCAAGCCGTTCTCGCGCGACAACTATGCCTCTGCCCGCGCCGGCAGCGTATGCACCGTCAATGCCCTGCCGAGCACCTTCGGCATCCGGCCGACGGCGCTGGAAGCCGTGGCGCCGGCGTATCTCGGCACGCGCAACCCGGCCGCCCGGCACCGCTACCGACTGCGCCAGCGCAGCACCGAACACCGCGTGCGCACCTAGTGCAGGTCTACCTCGTCGGCGGCGCGGTGCGCGACGAGTTGCTGGGCCTGCCGGTACAGGATCGCGACTGGGTCGTCGTCGGCGCCACCCCGGAGGCGCTCGCCGCGCAGGGATTTCGGCCGGTCGGTCGGGACTTCCCGGTGTTCCTGCACCCCCGCACGCACGAGGAGTACGCGCTGGCGCGGACCGAGCGCAAGGCGGGACGCGGCTACCACGGCTTCGCGATCGACGCCTCGCCGGCGGTGACGCTGCCGGAGGATCTCGCGCGGCGCGACTTCACCATCAATGCGATGGCCCGGGATGACGCGGGCCACCTGATCGATCCCTATGACGGCCAGGCCGATCTGGCGGCGCGCTGGCTGCGCCACGTCTCGCCCGCGTTTAGCGAAGACCCACTGCGCGTGCTGCGCGCGGCGCGGCTGCTGGCCCAGCTGGCGCCGCAGGGCTTTCGCCTGCACCCGAGCACGGCGGGGCTCATTCACCAGATGGTACGCCGCGGCGAGTTGGCCGAGCTGACGGCCGAGCGTGTCTGGCAGGAGCTACGCAAAGCGCTGCTGAGCGCGCAGCCGCGGGCGTTCTTCGATTGTCTGCTCGAACTCGGCGCACTCCGGGCGCTCTGGCCTGAGCTGGCGGCAGCGCCGCGACTGCCGGCCGGCCTGGCCGCGCTCGAGCACGTGCCGGGGTTGCCGGCCTCGCCGCCGCTGTCGGCGGCGGAGGCGACGCTGGCGGCGCGGCTCGGCGCGCTGGCGCTCGGCGCCGCGCTAGGCGTCGAGGCTGCCGGACGATGGCTCGCCGGGCTGCGCGCGCCGCGACGGATCGCTGAGCCGGTCGAACTCGTGCTGACGATGCCGCCGCCCACGCCGGTCTGTGCCCGCGAGGCCGACTGTCTGCAGGCGCAGCTCGAGCGCCTCGATGCCTTCCGCCGGCCCGAACGGCTGCCGGTGCTGGGCGCGATCTGGCGCGCCTGCGGCACCGACCCCCGCCTCGTCGGGCGGCTGGAACAGGCAGGCGAGCTCGCCCGCGCCATCAGCGCCCGGGACCTCAATCTGCCACAGCTGACCGGGCCGGCCGTCGGCGAGGCGCTGCGCCGGACGCGCATCGACGCCATCGCCCGGGGGCTGGCGGACGCGGGTTCGGCTCAGGCGAACACGACGAGCAACAGCACGCCGAGCAGCAGCCGATAGGCCACGAACGGCCACATGCCGACCCGCGCCACCAGCGCCAGAAAATAATGAATGGTGAGGTAGGCGGTGAGGCCCGAGACGGCCGCCCCGCCGACCAGCGCTCCCCAGCCGATGCGCGCCGGCTCGGCTATCAGCGCAGCGGTCTCGTGCAGGCCGGCCAGCGCGATGATCGGGATCGCCAGCAGGAAGGAGAAGCGCGCGGCGCCGGCGGCCGTGAGGCCGAGCGCCAGGCCGGCGGTCATGGTGATGCCGGAGCGCGAGGTGCCAGGGATCAACGCCAGCGCCTGCGCCAGGCCGATGAGCAAGGCGTCGCGCCAGCCGAGCGCCTGCTCGTTCCGCCGGCGCGGCCCGAACCAGTCCGCCAGGCCCAGCAGCAGACCGAAGCCGATGGTGGCCCAGGCGATCACGATCGGCGAGCGCAGCTGCTCGATGGCGGCGTCGAAGCCCAGCGCGGCGACACAGGCTGGCACGGTGGCGAGCAGCACCGTCCAGGCCAGCCGGCCGTCGGGATCCAAACCCCGGCCGTTGAGGCTGCGCCACCAGCCGGCGCCCATCTGCCGCAACTCCTGGCGGAAGTACCAGAGCACCGCCAGCAGCGTGCCCACATGGACGGCCACATCGAAGCTCAGGCCCTGGTCATCCCAACCCAGCAGCTTCGGCACCAGAATCAGGTGCGCGGAGCTGGAAATCGGCAGGAACTCGGTCAGGCCCTGGATCAGCGCCAGAATCCAGAGAGTCAGGTCCATGACTGCACGTGCTCCTGCGTCCGTTGCGTGGTTTGGCGCATCGATCGACTGCCGGCGGCGGGCGGGGGCGGCCCGCTACAGCGGCTCGATCCGTTCGATGCGCTCGAATGCCGCCGGTGGCGGCGCCTGGCGTCCCAGCACCATCACCTTGAAGCGCTCGCCCATCTCGCTGGGCAGCAGCAGCCGCTTGAGCTGCTGCGCCTGCCGGTAGTTGGCGACAGCGTCGCCGGCGCCCTCGGCGGCCAATGTCTCGAGTCCGGCGCCCAGCAGAAAGCCGGCCTGCGTGGTGTAGCCGAGCAACTCGAGGCCGGCCGCATGCCCCGCCTCGGCCAGGGCGGTGAAGTCGACCCAGGCGGTGATGTCCTGCAGTCCCGGCCAGAGGTAGGGATCTTCGTGCGCGCGGTGCCGGTAATGGCACATCAGCGTGCCGCGGTGCCGGCTCGGATGGTAGTAGGCCGCGCGCGGGTGGCCGTAGTCGATGAACATCAGCCAGCCGGCCTCGAGCGGCGCGGCGAGGGTCTTCAGCAGGGCGTTCAGCGCGGGATCGAACTCGGCATGATGGCCGACCGGCAGCGGCACCGGCAGCGCCGCTGCCAGCCGTGCCAGGTGGTCCGCCCATGCCGGCGGGGCCGGCATGGGACGGTCGATGAAGCCATGGTCCGAGAGCCCTGTGCCGAGCAGCTGCCAGCCGCTGGCGGTGACCATGAAGCGGCTCACCGGCTGCGCATCGAGCACCTCGTTGGCCAGCACCACGCCCCGCCAGGGCGCATGTGGCGGCGCGTCGAGCCAGTGCAGACGCCCGGCCAGGCCGGGCAGCGCGGCCGTCAGTGCCTGCTGTTGCCGGGCGCGCAGATCGGCGGAGGTTTCCAGCAGCAGGTAGCGGGCGGGCAGTGCGCGGCGTGCCGCCAGCCGGCGCAGCACGGCAATTGCCAGTGCGCCGCTGCCAGGGCCAAGCTCGAGCACCTGCGCATCCGGCCAGTCCCGCAGCAGGGGCACCAGCTGATCGGCGATGCAGGCACCGAACAGGGGCGAGAGTTCCGGCGCGGTGATGAAGTCGCCCGCGGCACCGAACTTGGCGCTGCCGGCACTGTAGTAGCCGAGGCCCGGCTCGTAGAGCGCGGCCCGCATATACTCGCTGAAGTCGATGACGCCGCCCGCCCTGCGGATCCGCTCGGCGATCCGCGCCTGCAGCGCGGCGCTGTGGGCCAGCGCGTCTGCCGGCGGCGATGGCACGGACGGATCGGTCACGGGAGGAGATCTCTATCGTCACGAACAGTGCGGCCGCGGCGCCCGTCGCCCTGGTCACCGGCGGGGGGCGCCGTATCGGCGCCGCCATTGTGCGGCATCTGCACGCCCGGGGGTATCGCGTGGCGATCCATCACGCGCGCTCCGTGGCGCCGGCGGCGGCGCTGGCCGAGGCGCTGGAGGCCGAACGGGGGGATTCGACGCTGCGCGTGCAGGCTGATCTGCGTGAGCCGGCCGAGCTGGCGCGACTGTGCCGGGCGGTAGGAGAGCACTGGGGCCGGATCGACGCGCTGGTGAACAACGCCTCCACGTTCTTCCCCACGCCGCTGGATACCGCCTGCCCTGCCGACTGGGAGGCACTGTTCGACGTCAACGCCAAGGCGCCCTTCTTCCTGGCCCAGGCAGCGGCGCCGTGGCTGCGCCGGCAGGGGGGGAGTATTGTCAACATCACCGACGTGCATGGCCAGCGGCCGATGAAGGGCTATCCCATCTACAGCGCGGCCAAGGCGGCGTTGACCCTGCTCACGGCGGCGCTGGCGCGCGAGCTGGCACCGGAGATTCGCGTCAACGCCGTGGCGCCGGGGAGCATCCTGTGGAGTGAACCGCCTCCGCCGGCCGGGGCGCAGGCGCAGATCCTGCAGCGGATCGCGCTGCGCCGACAGGGGGAGCCGCAGGACATCGCCGAGGCCGTGGCCTATCTCCTGGCCGCGCCTTACGTGACCGGGCAGGTGCTGGCCGTCGACGGCGGGCGCACCACACAGCAGTAGGGCCGGCGCCGCGGGCAAACGCCGCGGCGCCGGTGCGCAGTCCGCCTAGTGCAGGACTTCGCCGCTGGTGCTGAGGCGCACCCGGTCGAACATGTTGCGGGCCACGACCATCTGCTGGATCTGATGGGTGCCCTCGAAGATGTCGAACACCTTCACGTCGCGGAACAGCTTCTCGGACAGCGTGCCCTTGGCGGTGCCATGCATCTCCATGAGCTGCACGGCGGCGGAGGTGACCTCCATGCCGACCTGCGGCCCGTAGAGCTTGGACATCGACGCCTCCTTGGTATTGCGCAGGCCGTTGTCCGCCATCCAGGCCGCCTTCCAGCACAGCAGCCGGGCCGCGTCGATCTTGCGCTTCAGATCCGCCAGACGGTCGGCCAGCAGCTGGTAGCGCGGAATCGGCCGGCTCAACAGGTAGTTGTCGAGCACGAACGACTGCAGCTCCTCGAACGCCGCCCGCGCGATGCCGACGGCCATGATGCCGACCAACGGCCGGCTGGTGTCGAAGAATTCCATCGCGGTCTTGAAGCCGGCCTTCTCGCCGCCGACGTAGGCTTCTTCACCGCCGAGCAGGTTGGCCGCCGGCACACGGCATTCATCGAACACCAGTTCAGCCGTTTCCGAGGCGCGAAAGCCCAGCTTGTCCTCGATCTTGCCGACCTCGAAGCCCGGCGTGTCCTTCTCGACGATGAACACCCGGTGCCCAGCGTGGCCGAGAGCAGGATCGGTGGTGGCGAACACCAGCGTCCATTCGGCGCGGGCCCCGTTGGAGATGTAGCACTTGCGGCCGTTGATGACGTACTCATCGCCCTCCTTGCGGCAGCGCGTGCGGATCGCCGCGGCATCCGAACCGGTACCCGGCTCGGTCAGCCCGTAGGCCGCCCAGCGAGGTTCACGGCCCTGCAGCATGCCGAAGTACTTCTCCTTCTGCGCCTCGGTGCCGCGTGCCGCCAGCGCCGGACCGCCGGTCCCCGGCCCGGGCATTACCAGCGAGATCGACGGATCGCCCCAGCCGAGTTCCTCGCCGGCAACCACGGCCAGCAACGCCATGTTCTTCATGCTCATGCCGGCGCCCGCCCCGGCCTTGCCGCCGCCGGCCGGCTTGGCGCTCCCGCCGCCGCCCATGGCCGCAGCCAGCGGCGCGAGCTTCTTGTACAGAGAGTCGGGATAGGCCGCATCGCGATCGGCCTGCAGTGCCAGCGGCCGCACTTCCTTCTCCATGATGGAATGGAGCATGTCCCGCGCCATCTTCATCTGTGGCGTCAAGGTGAAATCGATCATGCCAGCGCCTCCTGTCGCTCGGCCGAGGTCGCATTCGGTGCAGCGCTCATCGGCATCAGCGCGCCGCCTGCGAGGTGCAGATGATCCTCCGGCGTGCCAGCCATGTTGGCCAGCGTGCGCACATCGCGCATGTAGCGCTCGACCGGCATGTCCTTCATGAAGCCCGCGCCGCCGAATACCTGCACGGCATCGACGGTGACCTTCACACCGGCCTCGGCGGCATGGGTGGCAGCGGCACAGCTGCTGCCGATCGCCGCCTGCCCCTGGGCGAGCTCCCAAGCGGCCAGCAGCGTGAGATTGCGGGCGCCTTCCAGCGCGACCTCCATGTCGGCCATGAAGAACGCCAGGCCCTGGTGGCCGCAGATCGGCTTGCCGAAGGCGGTCCGGTCTTGGGCGTAGTCGATGGCATGCAGCAACGCGCCCCGCGCCGCGCCGCAGATGCGGGCCGCGGCGAGCGTGCGGGCGATGCTCAGCACCCGCTGCAGGGCAGCCTCGTCGTGACCGGCGGCCAGCAGCGGCCGGGCCGGGGTCGCCTCCAGCCGCAGCGAACAGGCGCCGCCGGCGCGCAGGCCCATCCGATCCTCCGGCGTCACCGCCAGGCCGGGGGCGCCGGCCTCCACCAGATAGGCCTGCACGCCATGCAGGCCCTCGCCGTCGCGCTCGCGAGCGAGCACGACCAGACGCGAGGCCTCGGCGGCGTTGTACACCCCCCGCTTCTGGCCCGTCAGCCGCACCTCGCCGCTCTGGCGCTCGGCACGGGTCTGCAGCAACCCGACGTGGGCACCGGGCAGCGCCTCGGCAGCGGCGAAGGCGAGCACGTAGTCATGCCGCTCGGCCAGCGGCGAAAGCCACTGCGCCCCGGCCTGCTCGCCCGCCAGCCCGAGAATGGCCTGAGCGGCCGTGCCGGCATTGTCCAGCGCCACGGCCTGCGCGGCGTCGATCTGCGCGAGGGCCTCCTCGGCCAGCACCTTCGCGATCAGGTCGAACCCGATGCCGCCGCAGGACTCGGGCAGGCCGAGCAGCGGCAGGCCGAGGTCGTGATAGGCCTGCCGCAGTCCCGGTTGCAGCCGGCCCTCGCGATCGGCCGTCTTCACGCCGGGAGCGAGTTGCTCGGCCGCGAACCGGCGCGCCGTTTCGAGCAGCGCCTGCTGCTCTTCGCTGGGCGCGAATGAAATCATGCCTTCTCCTCCTGATGCCCGCCGCGACCGGAATGGCCGGCGGATATTCTTCTCGTGGGCCGCGCAATGCCGACCGGGCGGTCGGTAGTCGGCTGATGGGTCGATCCTAGTCGCGCCCAGCCTCGATTTCCAGCCCCGGAACGGCCTTCCCCATAGCCGCGCTGCGTTGCTTTTTCAAGCACGATCGGTCAGCATGCCGACCGTTTCCCCTCTTTCCACCCCTTTTGCATCCTGCAAACCATGAGGACGACACCATGAGCGAGAAGAGCGCGCAGGAGCCGCAGCTGTTCGATCTCACGCTGACCGACGAGCAGCGGATGACGCGCGAGAGCATGCAGCGCTTCGCCGAGACCGAGATGCGGGAGCTGTCCCGCCAGGTCGATGAAAGCCGCGAGATCCCGGCCGAGTTCTTCCAGAAGGCCAATGAGCTGGGCATCACGGCATTGGCGGTGCCGGAAGCCCACGGCGGCGCCGGCTTCGACCGCTCGCCGGTTTCCAACGTGCTGATTGCCGAGGACCTGGCCCATGGCGACATGGCGCTGGCGCTGGGGGTCCTGGCGCCGCTCGGCATCGTCAACGCGCTGCGTGACTTTGGCACCGAGGCCCAGCAGGCGGCCTACCTGCCCCGCTTCGTCGAGGAGAACTTCTACCCGGCAGTGGTCGCACTGGACGAACCGCGGGTGACGTTCAGCGTCCGCGAGCTGCAGACGAAGGCCGTCGCCCAGGGTGACGGCTATGTGCTGAACGGCGTCAAGTCGGCGGTGCCGCTGGTCGAGACCGCGCAGCTGTTCCTGGTGCTGGCCGAGCTCGAGGGTCAGGGCCCGCAGGCCTTCCTGGTGGCAAAGGACACCGCCGGCGTCACGGCCAAGGCAGAGCCGTTCATGGGGCTGGCCGGTCTGCAGCTCGGCGAGCTCAAGCTGGAAGAGGTCAAGCTCGGCAAGGATGCGCTGCTCGGCGAGGGCACGGGCTTCGACTACACCCGCTTCCTGGACCTGCACCGGCTGGGCGCCTGCGCCGCCGGCCTCGGCGTCGCCCAGGCCGTGCTGGATCACACCAGCGTGTACGTCAACGAGCGCGTGGCCTTCGGCGAGCCGATCTCCCATCGCCAGGCGGTGGCGTTCATGGTGGCCAACATCGCCATCGAGCTGGAATCGATGCGGCTGCTGGTCTGGCGGGCCGCCTCGCGTGCCGAGCATGGCCTCGACTTCCACCGTGAGGCGCATCTGGCCTACATCAACTGCTGCGAACGACTGATGGAGATCGGCACCAACGGCGTTCAGCTGCTGGGCGGCCATGGCTTCACGAAGGAGTACTTCGAGGAGATGTGGTATCGCAACCTGCGCAGCGTCGCGGCGGTCAACACCGGCTTCCAGCTCTAGGCAGTCAGGCCCTGAATCAGAGGAATTCGCAATGATCTATCTCGAACTTCCCCCGAAGGTCACCAACCTTCAGAAGATGGCGCACGGCCTGGCCAAGTCGATGTTCCGGCCGATCTCCCGCAAGTACGACCGCGCCGAGCACGAGCGGCCCAAAGAGCTCGACGCCATGAAGAACATGATGGGCGGCAGCGGCGGCGGCATGGGCGGCCTCGGCGGCGGCGACAAGAAGGACAAGAGCAGCGGCGTCAAGAACGGCGGCAACATGATTGCCATCCCGGCCATGATCGAAATGTGCTGGGGCGATGCCGGCCTGGCGATGGCGATCCCGGGCCAGGGCCTCGGCAACGCCGCCATCATGGCAGCGGGCACGCCGGAGCAGAAGGAAGAGTTCGGCAAGGTGTGGGCCGCCATGGCGATCACCGAGCCGGGCACGGGCTCGGACGCCGGCAACATCAAGACCACCGCCAAGAAGGACGGTGACGACTACATCATCAACGGCGAGAAGATCTACGTGACCGGCGGCGGCTGGGCCTCGCACGTGGTGGTCTGGGCGAACATCGACCCGTCCAAGGGCAAGGCCGGCATCAAGTCCTTCGTCGTCTCGAAGGACACCCCGGGCGTGGAGGTCGTTCGCCTGGAGAAGAAGCTCGGCATCCGCGCCTCGGACACGGCGGCGATCACCTTCACCAATGCCCGCGTCCCCGCCCGCAACCTGCTGGGCTCGGCGGAGATCAAGGACAAGAAGGAAGGCTTTGGCGGCGTCATGCAGACGTTCGACAACACCCGCCCCGCCGTGGCGGCCATGTCGCTCGGCGTCTCCAAGGCTGCCCTTGACCTGACGCGTGAGCTGCTGGCCAAGGAAGGGGTCGAGGTCGACTACGGCAAGGACCGCTGGGACAACGACACCGTGCGCGCCGAGCTGGAGTGGATGGAGTCGGAGTGGGAAGGTGCCCGCCTGCTGACGATGAAGGCTGCCTGGATGGCCGACAATGGCCAACCCAACTCGAAGGAAGCCTCCATGTCCAAGGCCAAGGCAGGCCGGGTCGGCAACTACATCGTGCTGCGCTGCGTGGAGCTGTGCCAGAGCGTGGGCTACAGCGAGCGCGAGCTGCTCGAGAAATTCGCGCGTGACCAGAAGATCATGGACATCTTCGAGGGCACCCAGCAGATCCAGCAGCTGATCGTGGCCCGTCAGATCCTCGGCAAGAGTTCGAAGGAACTGAAGTAAATCAAGAGCCGCTGGTTCACTGCCGTTAACAAGCCCGGGTGGCTCTCGCCCGGGCTTTTTCATTGGCGGACCGATGACACAGGCGGCGACTGCGAGCATGGGCGCGCCGGCCATCGCCGGCACCGAGGCCGAGCGGCTCGGCCGCAAGCGGCGCCGTGGCGCCCGCACGGCGCTCTCCAGCAGCGCCTTCTGGCTCATCGTCGCCACGCTCTACCCGGTGACACAGGCGGCCGGACTCAGCGGGCTGTCGCCCCTGCAACTGCTCGGCTGGCTGCTTCTGCCGATCGGCTGGATCGCGGTCAACTACGGCTACTATCGAACCGACCTGTCACGGCGCTACCCGATCCCGTTCTTCTGGGTAACGCTGATCTCGACCACGATGCACGCCACGCTGCTGCTGCTGATGACCGTGGCCGATGGCTTCTCCTGGCACATGACCTTTGCCGACCTGATCGGCACCGTCGTCGTACTGGCCTACGTCGGCCTCAACGCCGGCATTCGGCTGACCCTGCTGTGGGGCCTGACGGCGACGACGCTGTTCGCTCTCGCCTACGCACTGACGCCCCACGATGCCGCCACGGTGCCGCCGCCGGTGTACGCGCTGGTGGTCATCGCCTCGCTGATCTACACGCTGGTGCTCGGTCTGATGAACGAGTTCAACCAGTTCTCCAAGCGACAGGTGGTCGCGGCCCTGCACCAGCAGAGCGCGCAGCGGGAAACGATCCAACGCCAGCACGAGGCGCTGGAGCAGGCCAACGAGGTGCTGCGGCAGATGTCGATGCGCGATGGGCTCACGCAGCTGGCGAACCGGCGTCGCTTCGACGAGGGATTGCAGAGCCTGTGGGCGCAGGCCGGTCGTCGCGTCCACCAGCGCCGCGTCGATCGGACCGATGCCCCGCCGGCACTGGGGCTGGTGCTGATCGACATCGACAGCTTCAAGGCCTACAACGACCATCTGGGGCACCTGGCCGGCGACGATGCCCTGCGTCGGGTCGCCTCGGCGATCCAGGCCTCGCTGCTGCGCAGCAGCGATATCGCGGCCCGCTACGGCGGCGAGGAATTCGCCGTGCTGCTACCGGATACCGACCTGCCTGGCGCCATGCGGGTGGCCGAGCGCATCGCCATGCAGGTCCGCGACCTGCGTATCCCCCATCCCGCCTCGCAGGTGCAGTCCTACCTGACCGTGAGTCTCGGCGTGGCGCACGAAACGAGCTTCGAACCGGCCCGAATGGCCGAGCTCGTCCAGCGGGCGGACGAGGCGCTCTATGCGGCCAAGCGCGGCGGCCGCGACCGCGTGAGCAGCGCCGCGGCCGCCGCCGCGCTCAGTCCAGTCGCGCCCTGAGCTGCTGCTCAAGCTTGTAGGCGTCGGCCGCAAAGCGGCGGATGCCATCCGCCAGCTTCTCCGTGGCCATGGCGTCTTCGTTCAGCAGCCAGCGGAACCGCGCCTCGGTCAGCGACAGCGGCTCGAGTGCGGCAGCGGCGGCCGTCCGCGGTTCCAGCCGGCGCGGCAGCGGCGCGGTCTCGGCGGCCAGTTCCGCCAGCAGGGCGGGCGAGATGGTCAGCAGGTCACACCCGGCCAGCGCCCGCACCTGGTCGACATGGCGAAAGCTCGCTCCCATCACCTGGGTCGGATATTCGAACTTCTTCAGGTAAGCGTAGATGCGGGCCACCGACTGCACGCCGGGATCGGCATCGGGGGGATAGGACGCAACGCCCTCGCGCTCACGATACCAATCGAAGATACGGCCGACGAAAGGCGAGATGAGCGTGGCCCCCGCCTCGGCACAGGCGACCGCCTGCGCCAGGCAGAACATCAGCGTCATGTTGCAGCGGATACCTTCCCGCTCCAGCTCGGCGGCCGCCTGGATGCCTTCCCAGGTAGCGGCGAGCTTGATCAGCACACGCTCGCGGGGCAGGCCGGCCGCTTCGTACAGCGCGATCAGCCGCCGGCCGCGCGCGAGACTGGCGGGTGCATCGAACGAGAGCCGCGCGTCCACCTCCGTCGACACCCGCCCCGGCACGAGGTCGAGGATGGCGCAGCCGAAGTTCACCGCGACCTTGTCCATGGCGTGTGCCAACCGCGCCGTGGTATCGCCATCCTGCGCCTGCGCGAAGGCCACGGCATCGGCGATCAGCGCTTCGCCCGCCGGATCGCTGGCCGCGGCCAGGATGAGCGAGGGATTGGTGGTGGCGTCGGTCGGCTGATGCCGCTCGATCGCGGCCAGGTCACCCGTGTCGGCGACCACGGTGGTGTAGCGGCGCAACTGCTCGAGCTGGTTCATGCGCTGTCATCGATTCGCGGCGGGCCGCGCATCATACCGCGCCGGCCGACGTGGCGGACAACGCTTGCGGCTGCAGCCGGAAGCAGCGCCGCGCGGTCGCGGTGGTATGTGCGGCCAGCGCCGCCTCCGCTTCGCCGCGCGCTGCCGCCACGACCCGCAGTACCTCCGGCAGATACGCGGGTTCGTTGCGCCGACCGCGCGGGCGGGGGCGAAGGGTGCGCGGCAACAGGTACGGCGCGTCGGTCTCGAGCAGCAGCCGGCCGGCCGGAATGCGCGGCAACAACGGCACAAGGTGCGCGCCGCGACGCTCGTCGCAGACCCAGCCGGTGATACCGATATGGCAGTCGAGATCGAGATAAGCCGCCAGCGCCTCCCCATCGGCGGTGAAGCAATGCACCACCGCATCCACCAGACGGTGCCGCCAGCGCGAGAGCAGCGCCAGGAAGTCCGCATGGGCATCGCGCTGGTGCAGGAAGACCGGCAGGCCCACGGCAGCCGCGAGCTCCAGCTGCGCCTCGAACGCTACCCGCTGGGTCGACCGTGGCGCGAAGTCACGATGGTAGTCCAGCCCGGTTTCGCCGATCGCCCGCACCGCGGGTGCCTGTGCCAGCTCGGCGATCTCGGCGGTGGCAGGCCCCAGCGGCCCATCCGCGCTGTGGTGCGGGTGGATACCGGCGGTGGTGAAGGCGACGTCCGGCAGGTCCGCTGCCAGTGCCAGCGCCGCCCGCGAGCCCGCCAGATCGGCGCCGGTGATACCGATCTGCACGACGCCGGCGGCCTGCGCCCGGGCGATCACCTGCGCCAGGTCGGCAGCGAACGACTCGTGCGTCAGGTTGGCACCGATGTCGATCAGCTCGGGCATGCTCAACGCCCGGCGAACAGGCGGCCCGCCAGCCAGGGCAACAGCAGCCCGGCGACCACGTAGAGCGCGATCAGCAGCAGGACCGGGGCCGGCCATGGCGCCGGCTGTTGCAGCAGGTAGTGACCCCAGGTCACCGCGCCGGCGAGCTGCCAGATCAGCACCACCACCACGCCGGACGCGCCCGGCGTCGGCCGCCCGGCTGTATTGGTGCCCGCTCGGCGCCAGGCCGGCACCCGGGAGAGCCAGAGCGCACTGGCCAGTCCGGCGATGCCGAGCAGCGCGAGCGCGTAGCCCCGAAAGCGCCGGCGATCGTCCAGGAACGCGTTGCGCGGCGCGGCGCGATCCACGTACGCCTGCACGCGCGGCGTGGCCGTGAACCGGGCCACCAGCGCCTCGGCATCGCGGCGGCCGAGCGCGGCAGCCTCCGGCAGGACGCGATCGGCGCGGTAGATGCTGTCGTCCAGTCTGTAGCGGTAGGTCACCGCCGGCACGAACCGGCCCGGCGCGACCTGCCGCACCTCGGCTTCCATCACCTCGGCCACCACCGGCTCGTAGTCGGCAAAGAACTGTTGCTGCGAGACGATCGCATCCACGCCGAGGAACAGCGCGCCGAAGCCCGCGCCCAGGCAGAGCAGCAGCCAGCGGCGGCGATCGCGCAACGTATCAGTGACGGAAGCCATACGCTAAAGCCTGCAAATGTTGCTAAATTCCGCGGCGCAGACCATACTTGAACACTTGCCCGACTCTCAACACGACGGAATCCCCGCCCGTCCATGAGCACCGATTCCAACACTCGTGGGCCCGACTCCGCCACGGGTGAACGCATTCTCGAAACGGCCTTCGTCATGTTCGGGCGCTACGGCTACGATGGCGTGTCGATCGACCAGATCGCCAAGGCCTGCAAGCTCAGCAAGGGCGCCCTGTACTGGTACTACCGGAACAAGGAAGCCTTGTTCGTCGAGTGCCTGAAGCGGCTGCGCAAGCTCTTGGTGGCACACATCTACGGGCCCATGGCGGCCACCGACGATCCGCGCGAGCAGATGCGCCTGTTCTTCCTCGGCATCGAGAGCGCGCTGAACGATTCCGAGCACCTCGACAGCCTCGCCGGGCTGCTGATCGGCATCGGCCGCACCGACAAGCAGCTCGTCAAGGACTTTCGCGCCCGGGCGCGGGTCGAAGCCGAGGAATTCATCGGCCATGTGCTGGAGCAGGGTCGTCAGCGCGGCCAGTTCCAGTTCAACGGGCCACCCCGGCCGCTGTCGCGGGCGCTGTTCGTGATTGTCGAGGGCGCCTTTGCGCAGGCCCGGGCGGAGACCGCCGAACAGACGGCCGACGCCCTCCACCAGATCGCCATCGCCTTCTTCCTGGCGATGCAGGCCACGCCGCCGGCGGACCTGCTGCGGCGTTCCGGCCACGCTTGACGCTTTCAAAGCACTACTTGTAGTGTCGGCCATCTTCGACGCACGAGGTGGCGGACGGCCTCCGGACTCGTCGCCCGCTCACACCGGTCAGTGGTGAGGATTGCATGTTCGGCAAGCTATTCAAGCGCGATAACGGCCCTTTCAAGCTCCGGATCGAAGGCGTCGCCGAACCCATCGAAGTCGACAACAAGACCTTCCTGCTTACCGCGGCGCTGGATGCGGGCATCCCCATCCCCTACAGCTGCCGGGTCGGCGGCTGCGGCACCTGCAAGGTTCGCCTGCTCGACGGCAAGGTCAAGGAATACACCGACAAGACCTATCTGCTGACGCCAGAGCAGCTGCAGCAGAACTACATTCTCTCCTGCCAGGCCGTCGCCCGCAGCGACCTGAGCATCGCCGTGGACGATCTCGACCTGACGGCCAGCGCCGAGGAACGAATCACGCGCAGCGGCCGCATCAGCGCTGTGGCGCCACTGACGCACGACATCCTGCAGCTGACCATCGAGCTCGACGGGCCGCTCTCCTACCGGGCGGGGCAGTACGCCGACCTCACCGTGCCCGGCGTGATCGCCGAGCATCGCTCCTATTCGTTCGCCGGCCGCCCCGAGCCGGGCGGCAATCGCCGCGTGGTCTTCCACGTGCGCAAAGTGCTGGGCGGCGCCTTCACCGAATGGCTGCACGGCGGCGCACGGGAGGGGACGGAACTGACCGTGGCCGGACCCGGCGGCGACTTCTGGCTGCGGCCGAATGACGCACCGATGCTTTGCGTCGCCGGCGGCAGTGGCATGGCACCGCTCAAGGCACTGCTGGAGCAGGCCGTGGTGGAGGGCGTGCAGCGGGACTGCACCTATCTCTACGGCGCCCGCACGCAGCAGGACCTGTACTGCGAGGCGGAGATGGCGCAGATCGCTGAGCAGTGGCAGGGACGCTTCGAGTTCGTGCCGGTGCTCTCGGAAGAACCTGAGGACAGCGACTGGCCGGGACGCCGTGGGCTGGTCACCGCGTTCCTGCAGGAGGGCGGACGCAACCTCAGCGAATACCACGCCTACATGTGCGGTCCGCCGCCGATGCTCGATGCGGCGATCGCCGAACTGCAGGCGCAGGGCATCGGCCCCGCCAACATCCACTTCGACAAGTTCCTGGACAAGAGCCACGCGGCGCGACTGAGCGCCTGATCCCTCGGCGGAAGGCGATTCAGGCGTCGGCCAGCTCCACCCGCACCGGCGCATGATCCGATGGCCGCTCCTGCGCCCGCCAGTCGGCATCGATGCTCGAGGCGCGGCAGCGGGCAGCCAGCGACCGGCTCAACAGTGCCAGATCGATGCGCAGCCCCCTCCCGCGGCGGAAACTGTTCAGCCGATAGTCCCACCAGGAAAAACTGCCAGCCGGTTGGCTGAACAGCCGGAAGCTGTCCACCAGCCCCAGATCCAGCAGGCGCCCGAGCGCCGCCCGTTCCGGCTCACTGAACAGGACCCTGCCCTCCCAGGCTGCCGGATCGTGCACATCGGCAGGCGCCGGTGCGATGTTGAAATCACCGACCACCGCGAGCGCCCCATGGGTCGCCAGCTCCGTCTGGAGGAAGCGCTCCAGTGCCGCCAGCCACGCCAGCTTGTAGGCGTACTTCGGGCTGTCCACCGCCTGCCCGTTCGGCACGTACAGATTGATCAGCCGCAGCTCGCCGAAGCTCGCCGCCAGTACCCGCCGCTGCGGATCGGCGAACTCGGGCAGCTCCAGCACCACCTCGCGCGCCGGCTCGCGGCTGAGGATCGCAACGCCGTTGTAGCTGTTCTGGCCGCTCGCCAGCACCTGCCAGCCGGCCTCGGCGAACGCCTCGCGCGGGAAGCGCCCGTCCGGCACCTTCGTTTCCTGCAACGCCAGCAGGTCGAGCGAGCCCTCTTCCAGATAGGCGAGCACCTGCGGCAGCCGGACGTTGATCGAGTTGACGTTCCAGCTGGCCAGCTGCATCAGGCCGCGCTCAGGCCGTGGTGGCGCAGCAGCGCCTCGATCTGCGGCTCCCGGCCGCGGAACTCGACGAACAACGCCAGCGCATCCTTCGAGCCACCCTGCTCGAGCACCGACTCCAGGAAACGCCGACCGGTCTGCGGATCGAAGATGCCGGCCTCCTCGAAGGCGGCGAACGCATCCGCGGAGAGTACCTCCGCCCATTTGTAGCTGTAGTAGCCGGCGGCGTAGCCGCCGCCGAAGATGTGCCCGAAGCTGTTCGGAAAGCGGTTCCATGCCGGCACCGGCACCACGGACACCTCATCGCGCACCGCGGTGAGCGTCTCATAGATCCGCGGGCCGCTCGCCGGGTCGAAGTCGCGGTGCAGCCGCAGGTCGAACAGCGCGAACTCGAGCTGGCGCACGGTGTGCATGCCGGCCTGGAAGGTGCGCGTGGCCAGCAGCCGATCGAACAGCGCCTGCGGCAGGCGCTCGCCGCTGTCGACATGGCCGCTGATCATGTCGATGACCTCGCGCTGCCAGCACCAGTTCTCCATGAACTGGCTCGGCAACTCGACCGCATCCCATTCCACACCGTTGATGCCGGAGACGGCGAGGTGCTCGACCCGCGTGAGCATGTGGTGCAGCCCGTGGCCGAACTCGTGGAAGAGCGTCAGCACCTCGTCGTGGGTCAGCAGTGCCGGCCGCTCGCCGACCGGCGGCGTGAAGTTGCAGGTCAGGGTAGCCACCGGCACCTGGATCCCGCCCGTCTCCGGCAGCCGCCGACGACCGGCCAGATCGGCCATCCAGGCGCCGCCGCGCTTGCCGGTGCGGGCGAACAGGTCGGTGTAGAAAACGCCGCGCACCTCGCCGTCCTCGCCGCGGATGCGGAAGACGCGCACGTCCGGATGCCAGACGTCGACGCCGCGCATCGCCTCCACCCGCAGGCCGTAGAGCTGCCCGACCAGCTCGAACATGCCCTGCAGCACCCGATCGATCGGGAAGTACGGGCGCAGCGCTTCCTCGGAGAGCTCATAGCGCGCCTCGCGCAGGCGCTCGCCATAGAAACCCACATCCCATGCCGCCAGCGAGGACAGCCCGTCACGCTGCTGCGCGAACTCGGCCAGCTCGGCGAATTCCCGGGCCGCCGCCGGGCGGGCCCGCTGGGCCAACTCGCGCAGGAAGGACTCTACACTCGCCACGTCCGGCGCCATCTTGCTGAACAACGACTCCTCGGCGTAGTTCGCAAAGCCGATCAGTCGAGCCGCCTCGTGCCGCAGGGCAAGGATTTCGGCCATGACCGGCTGGTTGTCGAACTGCCCCGCCTGGGGACCGAGTTCCGAGGCGCGGGTGACGTATGCCTCGTAAACCTCCCGGCGCAACGCTCGATCCTCGGCGTGCAGCATTACCGTCAGATAGCTCGGCTGCTCCAGCGTGATCAGATAGCCGGGCAGTTCGCGCTGCGTCGCCGCCTGGGCGAGCAGTTCGAGGCCGCTCTCCGGCACACCACGCAGTGCACCGACATCCGGCACGTGCTTGTGCCAGGCCTGGGTGGCGTCCAGCAGCTGCTGCTGGAACTTCGAACCGAGCTCCGACAGCCGCTGCATGATCTCCTTGAAACGGGCCTTCTCGGCCGGCGGCAGATCGACGCCGCCCAGGCGGAAGTCGCGCAGGGTGTTCTCGACCACCCGCCGCTGCACCGGCGTGCAGTCGGCGAAGGTCGGTGCGTCGGCCACGGCCTGGAAGGCCTGCTGCAGCTCCGTGCGCTGGCCGAGCTCGGTGCCATAGTCACTCAGCTGCGGCAGGCAGGCGTCGTAGGCCGCGCGCCAACCGGGCGAGTCGACTACCGAGTGCAGGTGGCTGACCGGCGCGAATACCCGCTCCAGGCGATCGTCCATCGCCTCCAGCGGCGCGACGACTGCAGCCCAGCTCCGCTCGGGCTGCGCCAGTACCGCCTCCAGACACTCCCGATTCTGTTCGATCACCGTGCGCACGGCGGGTTCGGCGTGGGCCGGCTCCAGCGCGGGAAACGGCACCAGATCGGCAAGCGCGAGCAGGGGATTGGACATGGACGGGACCGGTGGCGGGAGACGACCGGGTACTCTAGCATGGCCGCCGCTGGCAGCCGGGAGCGCCCATGCGCACTGCAATGGACTTCGATTTCATCGTCATCGGCGGCGGCAGCGGCGGCCTGGCGGCGGCAAAGCGAGCGGCCGAACATGGCGCGCGGGTCGCGTTGCTCGAACCGGCGCGGCTGGGGGGTACGTGCGTCAACGTCGGCTGCGTGCCGAAAAAGCTCATGTGGTATGCCGCCGGCCTGGCCGAGGCGCGTCAGCTGGCGCCGGCCTACGGCTTCGCTCCGGCACCGGCCGGGCCGCCGGACTGGGCAGCGCTGGTGGCGCGGCGCGAAGCCTACCTGCGGCGACTGAACGGCATCTACGCGGACCAGCTCGCCAGCCGGGATGTGCACTGCTTCGCGACGTCCGGCCGGCTGCTGGGGCCTGGCCGGGTACAGGCCGGTGAGGCGGAGCTGCGGGCACCGCACGTCCTGATCGCCACCGGCACGACGCCACGGCGGCCAGTCCTCGCCGGCCGGGAACTCGGCATCGATTCGGATGGCTTCTTCGCCCTGGGGCAGCAGCCGGCGAGGGTCGGTATCGTCGGCGGCGGCTACATCGCCGTCGAGCTTGCCGGGCTGCTCGCGGCGCTCGGCTCGGACGTGACGCTGATCCTGCGGAGCGAACGGGTGCTGCGCGACTTCGACCCCATGCTCGGCGAGGCGCTGATGGCACACATGCGCCACGCCGGCATCTCGATCCACAGCAAGATCCGCCTGGCCGGCGCGGAGGAGGAAATCGACGGCTCGCTCTCGCTGCACACCGCCGACGGCATCGCCCATGGACCGTTCGACAGCCTGATCTGGGCGACCGGTCGCGCACCTGCCCACGCCGCCCTCGCGCCCGAAGCTGCCGGCGTCGCCTTGGACACAGCCGGGTTCATCGCGGTCGACGCGCATCAGCGCACGAACGTGCCCGGCCTGTACGCCGTCGGCGACGTCTGCGGCCAGCCAGCGCTCACCCCCGTCGCCATCGACCGTGGCCGCCGGCTGGCCGACGATCTATTCGGTGCCGAGCCCGCCGCCTGGCCGCCGCTGACACTGATTCCCACCGTCATCTTCAGCCATCCGCCGATCGGCACGGTGGGTCTGGGTGAAGAGCAGGCGCGCGAGCGCCATGGCGAGACGGTGCGCGTCTACCACACGCGCTTCAACCCGCTGTACTACGCGCTGACCGAGCACAAGGTGGCCACACAGATGAAGGTGATCGTTGCCGGCGCCGAGGAGCGCGTCGTCGGCCTGCACCTGATCGGCCGGGATGCCGACGAGATCCTGCAGGGCTTCGCGGTGGCCCTGCAGATGGGGGCCACCAAGAGAGACCTCGACGCGACGCTGGCCATCCACCCGACCAGCGGCGAGGAACTGGTGACGTTGCGCTAGCGGCGCAGCGCCTCGATCACCGCGGCCGTGTCCGGCCGCACACCATGCCAGAGCACGAAGGCGGCGGCCGCCTGCTCCACCAGCATGCCCAGCCCGTCGACCACCCGCGCGGCGCCGGCTGCCTGCGCCCACTGCAGGAAGACCGTCGGCCCGTCCGCATAGGCGAGGTCGTAGCACACGGTGCGGTCGGTCACGACCCGGGCCGGCACGGGCGGCACCTGGCCCTCCAGGCTCGCAGCGGTGGCGTTGATGATCAGATCCCAGGCGCCCTCGCCGGCGGCATCCTCCCAGCCGCCGCCGGCCACCGGCCCGAGCGGACGGAACAGGGCGGCCAGGTCCCGCGCCCGCTGGGCCGTGCGGTTGACCAGCTGCACCGCCGCCGGCCCCGCCTCCAGCAGTGGCCCGAGGATGCCCCGGGCGGCGCCGCCGGCACCGAGCACCAGCAGCCGCCGGCCGGCGAGCGTCAGCCGCTGGTTGTGCGTCAGGTCACGCAGCAGGCCGATGCCGTCGGTATTGTCGCCGGTCAGCGGACCGTCGGCCCAGGCCAGCGTGTTCACCGCCCCAGCCTGCTCGGCCCGCGGCGAGACCTGCTCGGCCAGGGCGTAGGCCTCCTGCTTGTAGGGCACCGTCACGTTCAGCCCGGCCCCGCCGGTCTGCCGGAACTGCCGCACCACGTGGGCGAAATCGCCCGGCGGCGCATCGATCGTCTCGTAGCTGAGCACCCGGCCGAGCTGTGTCGCGAACGCCTGGTGGATCAGCGGCGACTTGCTGTGCGCCACCGGATGGCCCACCACCGCGTAGCGCGCCGTCATGCGCCCTCGTCCAGCCAGGCCAGGACCTGCGGGGCGAAGTAGGTCAGCACTGCGTCGGCGCCGGCCCGGCGCAGACAGAGCAGCGATTCCATGACCACGGCACGCTCGTCCAGCCAGCCGTGCGCGGCGGCGGCCTTGAGCATCGCGTATTCGCCGCTGACCTGGTAGGCGAACACCGGCACCCGGAAGTGATCCTTCACCTGCCGCACCACGTCCAGATATGGCAGGCCCGGCTTGACCATCACTGCATCGGCGCCCTCGGCAAGATCCAGCGCGACCTCCTGCAGCGCCTCGTCGAGGTTCGCCGGATCCATCTGATAGGTCTTCTTGTCCGCCTTGCCCAGTCCAGCCGCCGAACCCACGGCCTCGCGGAAGGGCCCGTAGAAGCCCGAGGCATACTTGGCGGCGTAGGCGAGGATGCCGGTGCGCACGTAGCCGCCCTGCTCGAGCGCCTCCCGGATGGCGCCGATGCGCCCGTCCATCATGTCCGACGGTGCGACGATGTCGGCACCGGCCTGCGCGTGGGAGAGCGCCTGGCGGACCAGCATCGTCACGGTCTGGTCGTTCAGCACCTCGCCGACGGGGCCGAGCACCCCGTCCTGCCCGTGCGTGGTGTAGGGGTCGAGAGCCACGTCGGTGATGACGCCGAGCTGCGGAAAGGTCGCCTTGAGCTGACGGACCGCCCGCTGTACCAGGCCGTCGGCCTCACAGGCGATCTCACCCTCCGGCGTCTTGCGCAGCGGATCGATCGAGGGGAAGAGCGCCACGGCCGGCAGGCCGCGCTCAACGAGCGGTGCCAGATCCGCCACCAGGCAGTCGAGCGAGCGGCGCTCGACGTCCGGCATCGCGCCGATCGGCTCCCGGCGATTCTCGCCCTCGACGATGAACACCGGGTAGATGAGGTCATCCGCCGCGAGGCGATGCTCGCCCACCAAGCGCCGGGAGAACGCCTGCTGGCGCAGGCGCCGCAGCCGCGTTGCCGGGAAGCGCCGCGTCATCCGCGTGTCCCGCCGAATCCGGCAAGACCCGCGCCGACGAAGGTGCCGGGGGCAGGCTGGGGTCTCACGCCGGCTTGCGGCCCTGGAAGATGCCGTAGTGCCACAGGCCGCGGTTCAGCGCGAACCACTGGCGGTGCACGGCGCGCACGTTGCCATCCTGCGTATCACTGCGAATCCGAAGGAACTTCAGGATCTTGCCGCCCCAGCGGGACAGCATGGCGTACGTGTACAGTCGCTTCGCGCTTGGCCGGACGTGCTCGGTCGCATCCTGCATGCTGATCTCGTCGAAGCCGGTCTCCTCCAGCCCCGCGCGGAAATCGCCGCTGTAGGCCAGTGCCTTCACCGACCAGCCATGCACCCATTCATCCATCAGCTGCTGTTCATCGGGCGCGAAGTCCGCCTTGGCAGCAAAGAAGTCCGCCAGGATCAGGCGACCGCCGGGCTTGAGCACCCGATAGGCCTCGCGGATGAAATCCCGCTTGTCCTCGGCATGGCAGACCGCCTCCACGGCCCAGACGACATCGAAGCTGGCGTCCGGATAGCCGGTCGCGGTGAAGTCGCGACGCTCGAAGCGTACCTTGTCGGCGACGCCGTGCTTGCGGGCATTGGCGGCGGCGCTGTCGACCTGCTTCTGGCTGAGCGTGATGCCGGTCACTTGGCAGCCCTGCTCCCGGGCCAGCCAGATGGCACTGCCGCCGACGCCGCAGCCGGCATCGAGCACCACATCGTCGGCCGTGATGCCGGCCCGCTCGGCGAGGATCTGGTTCTCCCGCAGCAACGCGTCGGAAACCCCCTTGGTGGTTTCATCCCAGTAGCCGTAGTGCAGCGCCATGCAGCGATCGAGCCGCCACAGCATGCGATAGTCGATCTCGCAGCTGTCGTAGTAGTCGATGATCGCGCTTTCGTAATCTTTTCCGGTATTGGCTGCCATGCCTGCCCCTCCACACAGCCTCTCGCTTCTGCGGCCGAACAGTGCCGCGCCGGCAGGAAGATTGCAAGCGAGCGGGATCAGGCGCGCAGGCGCGCCGGTTCGGCTTCGTCGAGGTAGCGCACGCCCGGCAGGACGCAGGCGCGAATCGCCCGTTGCAGTGCCTCGATGGCCGCGGCGCGCGGGAAACTGGTACGCCAGGCCAAGGCTACCCGGCGAGAGGGCGGCTGACCGGCGAAGGGTCGGACGAGCAGCATCTCGTTGCTGCCGTTGCTGATCATCGAGGTGGCCGGCAGTACCGTCACCCCGAGGCCACTGGCGACCATGTGGCGGATCGTGTCCAGACTGCTGCCCTCGAGGCCACGCTGCACGCCGCCGCCACTCTCACTGCCGAGGCAGTCCGGGCAGGAAGCGAGCACCTGATCGCGGAAGCAGTGGCCATCGCCCAGCAGCAGCAGGTTCTCGCCGGCCAGATCGTTGCCGGGAATGTGCTCGCGCTTGCGCCACGCATGCTGGGCGGGAAAGACCACCACGAAGGGCTCCTCGTAGATCGCCCAGGTCTGCACCATCGGCTGCTGATAGGGCAGCGAGATGATGATCGCGTCCAGATCCCCGTGGCGCAGACGCTCGGTGAGCACATGCGTGTAGTTCTCTTCGATCTGCAGCGGCATGCGTGGCGCCAGCGCGGCCAGTTGCGGGATCAGGTGTGGCAGCAGGTAGGGGCCGATCGTGTAGATCGCCCCGATCCGCAGGGGGCCGGCGAGCTGATCCCGGCCGGCCTCGGCGATCGCCTTGACGGCCGCCGCCTCTTCGAGCACCCGGCTCGCCTGATCGACCACCCGCTCGCCGATCTCGGTGAGCGTGATCTCCATGCGGCCACGTTCGAACAGGCTGACGCCGAGTTCCTCCTCCAGCTTGCGGACGGCGACACTGAGGGTTGGCTGGCTGACGAAGCAGGATTCAGCGGCGCGCCCGAAGTGCCGTTCCCGGGCCACGGCGACGACATAGCGCAGCTCGGTGAGCGTCACCGGCTACACCGGTTCCCATACCGGGACATGACGGGCAGGCGACATCGACCGCTGGCAAGCATATTGCACCGTTACGGATCAGCTCACCCCACTGAACACCATTCCAGGTGCCTTTTCAAGTCGCCCCGCCGCCTGGCGGCGACAGCCAGTCCCGCGGCTGCAGGCACGCATACAGCGCAGCCTCAGCACTGCCCGGCTCCGGCTGCCAGTCATAGCGCCAGCGGACCTCCGGTGGCAGCGACATCAGGATCGATTCGGTGCGCCCACCCGACTGCAGCCCAAACAGCGTGCCACGGTCGTAGACCAGGTTGAACTCGACGTAGCGGCCCCGCCGGTAGAGCTGGAAGTCCCGCTCGCGCTCGCCGTAGGGCGTATCGCGCCGGCGGCTCAGGATCGGCTCGTAGGCGGGCCAGAAGTGATCGCCCACGCTGCGCAGGAAGGCAAAGCTGCGCTCGAAGGGCCATTCGTTGAGATCATCGAAGAACAGGCCGCCCACGCCCCGCGTCTCGCGCCGGTGCGGCAGATAGAAGTAGCGGTCGCACCAGTCCTTGAAGCGGGGATAGACGGTCTCGCCGAAGGGCACGCAGGCGGCGCTGGCCTGCGTGTGCCAGTGACGGATGTCCTCCTCGAACGGGTAGTAGGGCGTGAGGTCGAAGCCGCCGCCGAACCACCAGATCGGCGGCTCCCCTTCCTGCTCGGCGACGAACAGCCGCACGTTCGCATGCGTGGTGGGCACGTAGGGGTTGCGGGGATGGAACACCAGCGAGACACCCATCGCGGTAAAGCGCCGGCCCGCCAGCTGCGGGCGGTGCGCGGTCGCCGCGGCCGGCATGCCGGCGCCGCTGACCTCGCTGAAGTTGATGCCCGCCTGTTCGAACACCTCGCCGCCGGCGAGCACCCGTGTCTGGCCGCCGCCGCCGCCCTCGCGCTGCCAGCGTTCGCGCCGGAAGCGCCGGCCGTCGGCTTGCTCCATCGCCTCGGTCAGCGTTTCCTGCAGCCCCTGCAGGTAGGCACGCACACCGTCGATGTCGATCGTCTGGTCCATCGCTGACTCCTCGGGATCCCGCGGCGGATTGTGCGCGTCGGCAGGCGGTGGCGGCTGACCTGCATCAAGGTCGCGGCAGCGATCAGGAACCGCGCAGCAGCCGGCCGTCGCGCGCGTCGCGGATCGTGGTGGGGGCCGCCGACGGGTCGGTCGACCCCGGCAGCGTGAAGTCGATCAGCCGGCCGAGCGCGTGCTCCACCTCCACCGCCGTCCGCGCCGGCGTTGCGCCGCGCCGGTTCGCGCTGGTCGAAACCAGCGGACGGCCGAACCGGCGCACCAGCGCCGCGGCGAGCGGATGGGCGCTCACGCGCAGCGCGATAGTACCGTCCTCGGCCTGCACCCCGGCGGTACCCCCGGGCCGGCCGGGCAGACCCAAGTGTAGGGGCCCGGCCAATCGCGCTGCATCTGCACCCGCTGCGCCGCCGGGATTTCGCCGATCAGCGCCAGCGCCGCGTCCACCTCGGGCACCAGCAGGATGAAGCCCTGTGCCGCCGGCCGCTGCTTGATGTCGCGGACGCGCGCGAGCGCTGCCGGCTGCCAGGGATCGCAGCCGATGCCGTAGACCGCCTCGGTGGGATAGGCGAGCACGCCGCCGGCGACGAGCGTTGCCACCGCCGCCTCGAGCGCGGCGGCTGCCTCGTTCATGCCGGTGTCTTGGCCCGGCCGGTCCGCTTGCGGCCCCGCCGGGCGCCCTTGGCCGGCGCGGCGGCCAGCAGTTCGCGGCATTCCTCGAGCGTGAGCGACTCGGCCTCGCGATCCTTCGGCACTCTGGCGTTCTTGTCGCCGTCGGTGATGTACGGTCCATAGCGACCACGCAGGATCGAGATGCCCGCCTCCTCGAAGTGGGCGATCACCCGCGCGGCATCGGCGGCCTTCTTCTCCCGCACCAGCTCGAGCGCCCGCGGCAGATCGATCTGATAGGGATCGTCGCCCTCCTTGAGTGAGACGAACTTGCTGCCGTACTTCACGTAGGGCCCGAAGCGACCGATGTTCGTGCTCACCGGCTCGCCCTCCGGCGTCTCGCCGAGCTGCCGCGGCAGCTTGAACAGCTCCAGCGCCTCCTCGAGCGTGATCTTGTCCAGGCTCTGGCCGCGCCGCAGGCTGGCGAAGCGCGGCTTCTCCTCGTCGTCCTTGCTGCCGATCTGGGCGAACGGCCCGTAGCGCCCGAGCCGCACGCTCACCGGCTTGCCGCTCTTCGGATCGGTGCCGAGCTCGCGCGCCTGTGCCACGTCGCTGCGGCTGACGGTCTCGTGCGTGACCTCCACCTGCTCACGGAATGGCTGCCAGAACTCCTCCAGCAGCGGCACCCATCGCTTCTCGCCGCGGGAGATCGCATCGAGCTGGTCCTCCAGCCGGGCGGTGAACTCGTAATCCACGTACTGGGTGAAGTACTGCGTCAGGAAGCGGGCGACGATCCGGCCGACGTCGGTCAGGAAGAATCGCCGGCCCTCCAGCTGCACGTACTCGCGATCCACCAGCGTGGAGATAATGCTGGCGTAGGTGGACGGCCGGCCGATGCCGAACTCCTCCAGCGCCTTGACCAGGCTGGCCTCGGTGTAGCGCGGCGGCGGCTCGGTGAAGTGCTGGTCGGCGAACACGTCGCGCAGCTCGATCCGCTCCCCCTCCGCCAGTGCCGGCAGGTCGCGATCCTCGTCCTCGTCGCTCTTCTCGTCGCGCCCTTCCTGATAGACGGCGATGAAGCCGGGCGAGACCAGCGTCTGTCCAGTCGCGCGGAACAGATCGTCCGAGCCGGTGCCGGCCGCCAGGTCCACTGCCACGGTGTCGTAGAGCGCCGGCTGCATCTGGCTGGCGACGGTCCGCTTCCAGATCAGCTCGTAGAGCCGCAGCTGATCCGGGCTCAGCCGCGCCTTCAGCGCCGCCGGATCGCGGAATACATCCGTCGGGCGGATTGCCTCGTGCGCCTCCTGAGCGTTCTTGGAGCGGGTCTTGTAGACCCGCGGCTGATCCGGCAGGGCCTCGGCGCCGTAGCGCTCGCCGATCAGGCGGCGCAGGGCGGTGAGGGCGTCGCCGCTGAGCACCACCGAGTCCGTCCGCATGTAGGTGATCAGGCCGACGGTCTCGCCGCCGATGTCGATACCCTCGTAGAGATCCTGCGCGGTGCGCATGGTCTTGCGGGCCGTGAAGCCCAGCTTGCGCGCGGCTTCCTGCTGCAGGGTCGAGGTAATGAAGGGAGGACTGGGATTGCGTCGGCGCTGCTTGCGCTCCACGGACACGACCTGCAGCCAGCCCTCGGCGACCTGCAGCAGGTGCGCCCGGGCCGCCTCGGCGGCGGCGGCATCGGTCAGCGAGAACTGCTCGACCTTCTCACCGCGCAGTCGCGCCAGCCGGGCGGTAAAGCCCCGGTCGTCCTTCGCGGCATCGGCCGCCACCGTCCAGTATTCGCGCGGCTCGAAGGCGTCGATCTCATCCTCACGCTCCGCGATCAGCCGCAGCGCCGGACTCTGTACCCGCCCGGCGGACAGCCCACGCTGGACCTTGCGCCACAACAGCGGCGAGAGGTTGAAGCCGACGAGATAATCCAACGCCCGTCGCGCCTGCTGCGCATCGACGAGGTCGCCCGAGACGGTGCGCGGATGGGCGATGGCCTCGGCCACGGCGCGGCGGGTGATCTCGTGGAACACCACACGCTGCACGGGCTTGTCGCCCAGCACGCCCCGCTCGTTCAGCAGCTGCAGCAGATGCCAGGCGATCGCCTCACCCTCGCGGTCCGGGTCAGTCGCCAGCAGCACGGCATCGGCGTCACGCGTGGCCTTGGCGATGGCGTTGACGTGCTTCTCGTTGCGCTCGATGGGGGCATAGCGCATCAGGAAGCCGTGCTCGGGATCGACCGCTCCTTCCTTCGGCACCAGATCGCGCACATGGCCATACGAGGCCAGCACCTGGTAATCCTTGCCGAGGTACTTGTTGATGGTCTTCGCCTTGGCCGGCGATTCCACAATCACGAGTTTGGTCATGACGATGCCGTGCGGCAGCCGACTCCTGAAGATGCGCGAATTGAAGGGATGGTCACCGACGACGGCCTCGCGGCCGCCGGCCTAGTGGAACAGGCCGATCTGGTTCTCGAAGACCAGATCCTCCATCCAGGCGTAGGTGGCCTCCTGGCCCGGCAGGTTGAACAGGACCATGAGGATGACCCACTTCACCTGCTCCAGCGCGACTTCCTCGTCATCGAGCGCCATGGCGCGTTCGATGACGATTTCCCGATGGGTCGGATCGAGGATGCCGTGCTGGCAGAGATAGAGAATGAAGCCGCGGGACTCGACGTCCAGACGCTCGAGCTCCGGCCCGGAGAACACGCGAACCGCCTGCTCGGCATTCGCGTTCGACTCGCTCAGGCCCGCCCGGTGGGCCGCCAGCCCATCGAGCCAGTCCAGCGCGCCGCTGATCTCTCCGTCCCGGAAACCCGCCTGTTCGAGCTCGAGCACCAGATCGTCACGATCCGGCTCCCATTCCGTGTCTTCGTCCATGTAGTTGTCGAAGAGATAGATGAGCACATCCAGGACGTTTTCTTTCATTCACTCCGACCCTTGGACGACGCGGCTGTACAGGCCACCCGGAATGGCAAGCACATGCCCCTGAAGCTCGAGTTCCAGCAGGATGGAGGAAAGGGCATCGACCGTCAACGCCGTCCGGGCGACCAGCACATCGACGCTCACCGGCTCGAAACCCATGGCCTGCAGCGTGTGCCGGGCCGGTGCGGACAGCGTCGGATCCGCAGCCGGAACGACGTGCGCCGGGGCGGGCGATGCCGGCTCCAGCTGCCGGCCGAGCGCCGGCAGCTCGGCCAGCACCTCGCTCGCCGTTTCCACCAGCACAGCGCCCTGGCGCAACAGGCGGTGGCAGCCTCGCGCCAGTGGATTGCGGATCGAACCCGGCACCGCGAACACCTCCCGGCCCTGTTCGGCCGCCAGCCGTGCCGTGATGAGTGAGCCGCTACGCTCGGCGGCTTCCACCACCAGCACGCCGTGCGCCAGGCCGCTGAGGATACGGTTACGACGGGGGAAGTTCGCCGGCAGCGGCGGCGTGCCCGGCGGAAACTCGGTCACCAGGGCGCCTTCGGCCACTATCCGCCGCGCGAGCCCGGCGTGCCGCGCCGGGTAGATGCGGTCCGGGCCGGCGCCGCAGACGGCCAGGGTCGAACCCTGTGCCGCCAGCGCCCCCTCGTGCGCCGCCGCATCGATGCCGATGGCCAGGCCGCTGGCGATCGTCAGGCCGCTGCGGGCCAGCGCCCGGGCGAAGTCACACGCGGTCCGCTGGCCCTCCGGGGTAGGGCGCCGGCTGCCGACGATGGCGATCGACGGCGTGTGCAGTGCGGCCGGATCGCCGGTGACGAACAGCAGCGGCGGCGGGTCGGGGATCTCCGCCAGCAGCGCGGGATAGTCCGGCTGACCCTGCAGCAGCAGATGATGTGCCGGCGCCTCGAGCCAGCGCAGGTCCTGGTCCACCTGCTGCCAGGGTGGCGCGCGCAGCCGTTTCACCCACACCGGGCCGAGCCCGGCCGCCCGCCAGCCCTCCTCGCCGGCGGCGAATACTGCCTCCGGTGTCCCGAAGCGGGCGACGAATCGAGCGTAGGCCGCCGGACCGACGCGCGGCAACCGCATCAGTGCGAGCGCGGCCCGCAGCCGCGCCGGGGCGATGCTCAGCTGTCCGCGGCGAGCGGGCTGCGCACCAGGTCGCCGGCGTAGATGCTGCTCGGCGCCGTCATCACCAGGGCGTAGCTCACCCGCTCGAAGGTCTGGAAGACCAGCAATTCGCCGCCCGGCCGCGGCGGCAGCGACACGAAGTCCGCCGCCACCGGATCGAACATCACCTCCGCGTTCTCGAAGGTCTGCAGCACGTGACCGGCCTCAAGGCCGTCGCGCTCGCCGAGGTTCACCACCACGATGCCGTACTGGCCGACCTGCGAGACACCCTGATACAGCGAGATCACCAGACCGGCCGCCGGCGCCGGCGCCGGCCGCGGCGCGACGGCGCCCGGGCGGACCGTGGCCGCTACCGGCACCAGTCGGTCTCCCGCCGCCATCTCCCGCCGGCTGGCGGTGATGCGCCCGATGGCGGGATCCCCCCGCTCGGTGAGCATCAGCTTGCCGAGGAAGGCGGTTTCGAAGCCGAGCAGTTCCTCGGTGACCGGGTCGATCAGCGGCGGCCCCGGACGCACCACCTGATAGAGCCCGCCGACCGGCGTGTCCTCCACGCCGCGCAGATAAACCTGATCATTGGCGCCGAGGATCAGCTGCTCGGCCATGTAGGGGCGCAGGATGTACGGTGCGCTCGCCAGCTCGCCGGCGGCGACGATGCGCGGTTCGGCCAGGAACGGCGCCAGCGCCTCGTAGGGCAGCAACGGCACAGGCTCAACCAGCGGTTCCCGCCGGACCTGGGGTGAGAGACGGCGGCCGCGACGCACTTGCATGCGGGTGCGGCCATCGACTTGGACCAGCTCGACGACATCGCCCGGATAGATCAGATGCGGATTCTCGATCGCCGGGTTTGCCCGCCAGACCTGAGGCCAATACCAGGGCTCGGGCAGGAACCGGCCGGCGATCCCCCACAGGGTGTCCCCGCGACGCACCACATATTCACGTGGTGCATCGGGACGCACCGCCGCGATGCCGCGAACGGGCTCGCGTGTCAGCGCATCGACCGCTGCCGGCCCGGCAGCGGGACCGGCAGCTCGCTCGGCCACAGGAGCCGGAGGCACCGCGAGCGCGGCATCGAAGCCGATGCCGGCGGTATCCTCGACCGGGGCCGTCGCCGGGGCCGGCCCCGGCGGACTGGCCACGCAACCGGCCAGTGCCAGCGCCAGCCACGGCCAGGCGCGGCGGGCCACGGCCCCGATTGAATCCCGGCCCTGAGGCCTTATCGTAGTCGCAGGCAAGCGCAGGGCTCGCTTATAATTGACGGTTAGCACGTGCTCGGTCTGCCGATCCGGTTCGAGAGCCAACGGCCATGACGGCCTCCGCCCTGTTAACGGCTCCCGACACGTAAAGATTTAGGTGCACTGCGATGGCATTACGAGAGATTCTGCATTTCCCCGATCGGCGACTGCGCGAAGTCGCCCGACCCGTGGCGACGGTCGACGGCGAAATCCGCCAGCTCGTCGACGACATGCTCGAGACGATGTACGACGCCAACGGCATCGGCCTCGCCGCCATCCAGATCGGCGTACCCCACCGGGTCGTGGTGATCGACATCTCCGAGGGTCGTGACCAGCCGCTGTGCCTGATCAACCCGGAACTGGTCGAGACCAGCGGCGAGGTGAGCAGCGAGGAAGGCTGCCTCTCCGTACCCGGCTACTACGAGAGCGTCCAGCGCGCCGCCGAGATCCGGGTGCGGGCACTGGATCGTGACGGCCAGCCCGTGGAGTTCGCGGCCGACGAGTTGCTGGCGATCTGTGTGCAGCACGAGATCGACCACCTCGACGGCAAGCTGTTCGTCGACTACCTCTCCGACCTCAAGCGCCAGCGCATTCGCAAGAAACTGCAGAAGACGCAGCGTTCGAGCCCCGGCCAGGCCGCGACGGCCTGACGTCCGACACCAGCCACCAGATTCCCTGATGCGGATCGTGTTCGCCGGCACGCCGGCCTTCGCCGTGCCGGCGCTGGCGGCGCTGCTGGCGGCGGGTCAGCGCGTGGTCGGCGTGCTCACCCAGCCGGACCGGCCTGCCGGACGTGGCCGGCGTCTGCAGGTCAGCCCGGTGAAGCAGCTGGCGCTGGCGCACGGGCTGCCGGTCCAGCAGCCCACCAGCCTGCGCGCCGCCGAGGCCGAAGCCGAACTCGCGGCCCTCGCTCCGGAGCTGATGGTCGTGGTCGCCTACGGGCTGCTCCTGCCGCCGGCCGTCCTGGCGTTGCCGCGCCACGGCGGCATCAACATCCATGCCTCGCTGCTGCCGCGCTGGCGCGGGGCGGCGCCGATCCAACGTGCGATCCTGGCGGGCGACGCGGTCACCGGCATCAGCCTGATGCAGATGCAGGCCGGCCTCGACACCGGACCGGTGCTGGCGCGACGGGAAACGCCGATCACCGCCACCGACACCACCCCCGCGTTGCACGACCGGCTGGCCCAGCTGGGTGCCGAGGCGCTGGTAGCGCTGTTGCCGCGGCTGGCGGCCGGCCAGGTCCGGGCGCAGCCGCAGGACGACGCGCTGGCCACCTACGCCGCCAAGCTCGACAAGGCCGAGGCACGGATCGACTGGCGGGCACCGGCGGTGGCGATCGATCGGGCGGTACGCGCCTACCAACCGTGGCCGGTTGCCCACACCGCCTGCGAGGGCACTGTCCTGCGCCTGTGGCGGACACGTGTGGCGACGGACCATGCGCCGGCGGCCCCGGGGCACCTGCAGGTGCAGGCGGACCAGGTGCGGGTCGGCACCGGCGAGGGCGTGCTCGAACTGCTGGAGGTACAACCGGCCGGCGGTCGCCGGATGGCGGCTGCCGACTGGGCGCGGGGCCGGGCCCTGCACGAAGCCGAGCTTGGCTGAGCGCGGCCACCTGCCGGTGCGCCTCGCCGCAGCGCAGGCGCTCGAGCCCGTGCTGCGGCGCCAGCGATCGCTCGACGGTCCGCTGGCCACCGCCAGCGAACGGGTGGCGCCCGCCGAACGCCCCTGGCTGCAGGCCGCCTGCTACGGCGTGGTGCGTGAGGCGCCGCGGCTCGAAGCGCTGGCGGCCATGCTGCTCAGCCGCCCCCTGCGCCCGCGCGATGCCGACGTCCAGGCGCTGATCCTGCTGGGCCTGCACCAGCTGCGGGCGATGCAGGTGCCGGCGCATGCCGCCGTGGCCGAGACGGTGGCCGTCGCGCCGCGGCTCGACAAGCGCTGGGCGCGGGGGCTGGTGAACGCCGTGCTGCGCCGCTACCAGCGCGAGGCGGCCGCGCTCGAAGCCGCGCTCGACCGGCAACCGGCGGCGCGCCATCGGCATCCCGACTGGCTGATCGAGGCCCTGCGGAGCGACTGGCCGGCGGACTGGGAGGCGATTCTGACCGCCAACGACCAGCCGGGGCCGATGACCCTGCGGGTCAACCTGACGCACATCAGCCGTGAGGACTATCTCGCCGAGCTGGCCGCGAACGGGCTGACGGCCCGGCCGCTGGCCGGGCAGGCCGCCGGCCTCGAGCTCGCCGCGCCGGTCGATGTCGCCGGCCTGCCCGGTTTCGCGGATGGGCGCGTGTCGGTGCAGGATGGGGCCGCACAGCTGGCCGCCGAGCTGCTGCGGGTGCCGCCGGGCGCGCACGTGCTGGACGCCTGCGCGGCGCCGGGCGGCAAGAGCGCCCACCTGCTCGAGCGCTATCCGGCGATGCGGCTGACGGCCTGCGACATCGACCCCGGGCGGCTCGAGCGCGTCCGGCTCACACTGGCGCGTCTGGGCCTCGATGCCGCGGCCGGCCGGCAGGTGAGGCTGCAGGCCGTGGACGCCGCGGCGGCGGGCGTCTTCGGTACGGAGTGCTTCGACCACATCCTGCTGGATGCTCCCTGCTCCGGCAGCGGCGTCATCCGCCGCCATCCGGACATCAAGCTGCTGCGCCGGCCGGCCGACATCCCGGCGCTCGCAGCGCGTCAGCGCGCCCTGCTGCAGGCATTGTGGCCACACCTGGCACCCGGCGGTCAGCTGCTGTACGCCACCTGTTCGGTGCTGCAGGCCGAGAACCGCGAGGTCATCGAGGCATTCCTCGCCGACCATGCCGATGCCCGGCCGCAGCCGCTGCCCGAGACGCTCGGCCGGCCGAGTGGCGCCGGCCGCCAGATCCTGCCCGGCGAGCACGGCAGAGACGGCTTCTACTACGCGCTGCTGAGGCGACAGCCGGCGGGTTGATTCCCACCGGGTGAGTCCGTAACGTGCCGCGCTCATGAAAATCATCATCCTGGGTGCCGGGCGGGTGGGTGCCTCACTGGCACACCAACTGGCGAACGAGTCCAACGACATCACCGTGGTGGACCGCAAGCCGGAGCTGCTCCAGGAGATGCAGGCACGGCTCGACATCCGCACCGTGAACGGCTTCGCCTCGCACCCCGATGTGCTCTCCCGCGCCGGGGCGGACGACGCCGACATGGTGATCGCCGTCACCGAGAGCGACGAGGTGAACATGATCGCCTGCCAGGTCGCCTACACCCTGTTTCGCACGCCGACCAAGATCGCCCGCGTCCGCTCCTCGGAATATCTGCGCGAGGAGCGGCTGTTCGTGCAGGACGCGCTGCCGGTGGACATGATCATCAGCCCCGAGCAGCTGGTGACGGACTACATCCGGCGGCTGATCGAGTACCCCGGTGCCCTGCAGGTGATGGACTTCGCCGACGGGCTGGTACAGCTGGTGGGCGTACGGGCCTACTACGGCGGTGCGTTGGTCGGCAAGGAGCTGCGCACGCTGCGCGAGCACATGCCGAGCGTGCAGACCCGGGTAGCGGCGATCTACCGACGCGGCGAGGCCATCATCCCCGAAGGCGGCACAGTGATCGAGGTGGACGACGAGGTCTTCTTCATCGCCGCCAAGCGGGATATCCGCGCCGTCATCAGCGAGCTGCGCCGGCTGGACAAGCCGGTCAAGCGGCTGACGTTGGCCGGCGGCGGCAACATCGGCCTGCGGCTGGCGCAGCGGCTGGAGCGGGACTGTCAGGTGAAGATCATCGAGCGCTCGCCATCGCGGGCGCGGGAGATTTCCGAGCACCTGTCGCGATCGGTGGTGCTGGTGGGGGATGTGGCCGATCAGGACCTGCTGATCGAGGAGAACATCGAGAACGCCGACGTGTTCTGCGCCATCACCAATGACGATGAGGCCAACATCCTCTCGGCGATGCTGGCCAAGCGCCTGGGCGCGCGCAAGGTGATGTCGCTGATCAACCGGGCGTCCTACGTCGACTTGGTGCAGGGCAGCATCATCGACGTGGCGATCTCGCCGCAGCAGGCGACGATCGGGGCACTGCTCGCGCACGTGCGCCGCGGTGACGTGGTGGCGGTGCACTCGCTGCGGCGCGGCGCAGCGGAGGCGATCGAGGCGGTGGCCCATGGCAACGCCACGTCCTCGCGCGTGGTGGGCCGGCGGATCGAGGACATCACCCTGCCGCCCGGCGCCACGATCGGCGCCATCGTCCGCGGCGAGGAGGTGATCATCGCCCACCACGACACGCAGATCGAGGCGGGCGATCATGTCATCCTGTTCGTGGTGGAGAAGACACACATTGCCGAGGTGGAGCAACTGTTCCAGGTCGGCGTGACCTTCATCTAGGCATGCACCGGCGCACCGTGCAACGTGTGGTCGGCCTGCTGGCCGTGCTGTTCAGCGGCACGATGCTGCCGCCCGTGCTGATCTCGCTGCTGTTCGACGACGGCGCCCTGCTCGGCTTCCTGACGAGCTTCGTGATCATCCTGGCGACGGGCCTCGCGCTGTGGTACCCCGTGCGCCACGACCGCATCGACCTGCGACTGCGCGACGGCTATCTGGTGGTGGTCTCGTTCTGGGCCGGACTCGGCCTGCTCGGGGCGATCCCCCTCATCCCGGCGGCGGCGGCGGACCTTGACATCACCGATGCCGTGTTCGAGTCGGTCTCCGGCCTGACCACCACCGGCGCCACCGTGCTGGTCGGCATCGACGCACTGCCCGAGTCGGTGCTCTGGTATCGCCAGCAGCTGCAGTGGCTCGGCGGGATGGGCATCATCGTGCTGGCGGTGGCCATCCTGCCGATGCTCGGCATCGGCGGCATGCAGCTCTACCGGGCGGAGATGCCCGGCCCGGTCAAGGACAACAAACTCACCCCGCGCATCACGCAGACGGCCAAGGCGCTCTGGTATCTCTACCTCGGGCTGACCTCGCTGTGCGCCCTGGCCTATTGGGGGGCAGGCATGGATCTGTTCGATGCCATCACCCACGCCTTCTCGACCGTGGCCATCGGCGGCTTCTCCACCCACGACGCCAGCTTCGGGCATTTCGACAGTCAGCTGCTCTGGCTGATCGCCACGGCCTTCATGTTCATCTCCGGCTGCAACTTCGCCCTGCACTTCGTGGCCTGGCGCAACGCCAGCATCGCGCCCTACCGGCAGGACAGCGAATTCCGCGCCTATGCCTGCTACATCCTCGCGGCGGCCGCCGCGGTGGTGGGTTACCTGCTGCTGTTCGGCGATCGCGGCGCGCCGCTGCAGACCGCGACCAGCGGCCTGTTCCACGTGGTCTCCATCGCCACCACCACCGGCTTCACCGTGGAGGCGTTCCACCTGTGGCCGGGGCTGCTGCCGGTGCTGCTGATCTTCACCAGCTTCATCGGCGGCTCGGCGGGCTCGACCGCCGGCGGCATGAAGGTGATCCGCGGGCTGCTGATGCTCAAGCAGGGCGCGCGCGAACTGGTGCGACTGGTGCACCCGTCGGCGGAGGTGCCGATCAAGCTCGGCCGGCGCACGGTCTCGCCGCAGGTGATCGAGGCGGTGTACGGCTTCTTTTCGGCCTACGTGGTGCTTTTCGCGATCATGCTGCTGTTGTTGATGGCCACAGGGCTCGACCAGATCACGGCCTTCTCCGCCGTCGCCGCCTGCCTCAACAACCTCGGCCCCGGACTCGGCGATGTGGCCGCCAACTACGGCGAGATCAACGACTTCTCCAAATGGGTACTGGTCGGCGCCATGCTGCTCGGTCGCCTGGAGATCTTCACGCTGCTGGTGCTGCTCACGCCCGCCTTCTGGCGGCGCTAGCGCCGGCGATACGCCTGCGCCTGTACCGGTGCGCGGGGCTCCGGTAAGCTCACCGGCCCATCGGTCCGAGCGTCGGTCCCGTTCGATGTCTGTCTACACCCCCGTCGGCGGCGATGAGCTGCGTGCGTTCCTCGCCACCTACGACGTCGGCGAACTGCGTGACTATCGGGGGATCAGCGCCGGCATCGAGAACACGAACTACTTCGTCGACACCAGCGGCGGCCGCTGGGTGTTGACGCTGTTCGAGACGCTGCCGGAGGCGGAGCTGCCCTTCTGCCTCGACCTCATGGGCCACCTCGCTGCGCGCGGCGTGCCGAGCCCGCGGCCACAGCCCGATCGGCAGGGCCAGGTGCTGCGCCGCCTGAACGACAGGCCCGCCGCGCTGGTGCAGCGACTCTCCGGCGCCAGCGTATCGAGCCCGAGCGTGAACCATTGCGCGGCGATGGGCCGGGCGCTCGGTCGCCTGCACCGGGCCGCCGGGGACTTCCCTGGCGTGCGCGCCAACAGCCGCGGCCCAGCGTGGTGGCAACAGGCCGCCGCGCGGCTCGATGGGCGGCTGGACGCCGCGCAGGCCGCGCTGCTGCGCGAGGAACTGGCCCATCAGGAACGCTTCCGGCATCTCGACCTGCCGACGGGCATCATCCATGGCGACCTGTTCCACGACAACGCCCTGTTCGAGGCCACCCGCATCAGCGGCCTGATCGATTTCTACTACGCCTGCCGCGACGTGCTGCTGTTCGACGTGGCCATCGCCGTCAACGACTGGTGCGTGAGGGCCGACGGCACGCTCGATGAGCACCGCGCCAACGCGGCGCTGTCGGCGTACGCTGCCGAGCGACCGCTGCAGGCGGTCGAGGCGCTGGCCTGGGCGCCGCTGCTACGTGCCGCCGCGCTGCGCTTCTGGCTGTCGCGGCTGGTGGACCTGCACTTCCCGCGGCCGGGCGAGATCACTCATACGAAGGATCCGCAGGTGTTCCGCCGGATTCTGGAGCGGCACATCGCGGCGCCGCCGAGTCTGCCGGCGCCGCTGCTGCCCGGCTGAGCCGGCGCTCGTCGCGCCCGTAGATCGGCGCGGCACCTGGCGGGCGCCGGCGAAAGCGCGGATAGCTCCACCAGTACTGCGCCGGCAGCGCGACGATCACCCGCTCCAGCGCCGCGTTCAGGGCAAGTGCACCGGCCGCCGCCGAGGCCGCCTCGCTGACGCCGCCGACCGGACTGAAGTTCAGATCGAAGCCCCGCCCCAGGCGACGGCGGGCCACCGCCATCACCACCGCGGCGCCGCTGCTGGCCGCCAGGCGGGCCGGCAGCACGGGCGTATGCGCCTGCTGGCCGAAGTAGCGCACGAACAGTCCGGCGGCGCCGCCCCGGCTGATGTCCTGGTCCGGCAGCATGCCGACGAGTTCGCCCCGTGCCAGTGCCCGGCGCAGCGCCCGCACGCCACCGGCCGAGGTCGGCACCAGTCGCGCGCCGAGCCGCCGCCGGCCGGCGGCGGCGTGATCCTCCAGCGCACCACGCTGCGGGCGATAGAGCGTGGTCAGCGGATAGCGGCTCGCCAGGTACTGGTTCAGCACTTCCCAGCCGCCCAGATGCGGGGTGACCACCAGGACGCCACGGCCGCGCTCGATGGCCTCGCGCAGCACCGCCTCGCCCTGCACCCGATGCACGAGCCGCTCGATACCGGCCACGTCGGCCCGCCAGATCCGCCGGCTTTCGAGCATGATGCAGCCGATGTGGCCGAAGCTGCGCAGGCGCAGCAGCCGGCGGCGCCAGGCTGGCAGATGCGGCAGGCACACCGCGAGATTGGCGTCGGCGATGCGGCTGCCCTTCAGCGGCAGCGCGCCCAGCGCCAGGCCGAGCAGATAGCCGAGCCCGTGCGCCAGCGGCCAGGGCAGCCGGCCGAGCCAGTCCAGCAGGCGGATCATCCTGTCCGACATCGAAAACCTCATCACCGCGGGAGCGCCGCCCGCGCCCGGCCCTATAATAGCCGCCCCGCTGCCCGAGGCCCCCGCGCTCCATGAACGAAAATCTGCGCAACATCGCGATCATTGCCCACGTCGATCACGGCAAGACCACGCTGGTGGACAAGCTGCTGCAGCAGTCCGGCACGCTCGATGCGCGCGCCGCACCGGTGGAGCGCCTGATGGACAGCAACGATCTGGAACGCGAGCGTGGCATCACCATCCTGGCCAAGAACACCGCGCTGCGCTGGCGCGACTGGCGCATCAACATCGTCGACACGCCGGGCCATGCCGACTTCGGCGGCGAGGTCGAGCGTGTGCTCTCGATGGTGGACTCGGTCCTGCTGCTGGTCGATGCGGTCGACGGCCCCATGCCGCAGACGCGCTTCGTCACGCAGAAGGCCTTTGCCCTCGGCCTCAAGCCCATCGTGGTGATCAACAAGATCGACCGGCCCGGCGCCCGACCCGACTGGGTGCTGAACCAGACCTTCGATCTGTTCGACCGGCTCGGCGCCACCGACGAGCAGCTCGACTTCCCGGTGATCTACGCCTCGGCGCTGCGCGGCTACGCGAGCGAGGACGAGCAGGTCACCGAGGGCGACATGACGCCGCTGTTCGAGACCATCGTGCAGCGCGTGTCGCCGCCGCAGGTGGACGCAGAGGGTCCGTTCCAGCTGCAGGTCTCCTCGCTGGACTACAACAGCTACGTCGGCGTGATCGGCATCGGCCGCATCAATCGCGGCCGCGTCGCCACCAACTCGCCGGTGGTGGCCATCGCGGCGGACGGGCGGCGCCGCCAGGGGCGCATGCTGCAGATCTTCGGCTTCCACGGTCTGGAGCGGGTCGAGGTGCCGACGGCCGAGGCCGGCGACATCATCGCCTTCACGGGCCTCGATCCGCTCTACATCTCCGACACGCTGTGCCATCCGGACGCCGTCGAGCCGCTGCCGGCGCTGACGGTGGATGAGCCGACCGTCAGCATGAACTTCCTGGTGAACGACTCGCCCTTCGCCGGGCGCGAGGGCAAGTACGTCACCAGCCGCCAGGTGCGCGAGCGCCTGGAGCGCGAGCTGCTGCACAACGTGGCGCTGCGCGTCGAGGACACGGACGACCCGGACACGCTCAAGGTCTCCGGCCGGGGCGAGCTACACCTGTCCATCCTGATCGAGAACATGCGCCGGGAGGGTTACGAGCTGGCCGTCTCGCGCCCGCAGGTGATCGTGCGCGAGGTGGACGGCGAGCGGCAGGAACCGCACGAGGCACTGACGGTGGACGTGGAGGAAATCCACCAGGGCAAGGTGATGGAACGGCTCGGCGCGCGCGGCGGCGAACTCAAGGACATGCTGCCCGACGGCAAGGGCCGCGTGCGGCTGGACTACATCATCCCGGCGCGCGGGCTGATCGGCTTTCAGACCGAATTCCTCTCGGCCACCAGCGGCACCGGCCTGCTGCACCACGTCTTCGACCACTACGCCCCGGTGCGCCGGCAGGCGCAGACCGCGCGTCAGAACGGCGTACTGATCAGCAACGGCACCGGCAAGTCGCTCGGCTATGCACTGTTCAATCTGCAGGAGCGCGGGCGGCTGTTCATCGGGCCGGGCGAGGAGATCTACGAGGGCATGATCATCGGCGAGCACAGCCGCGACAACGATCTTACGGTGAATCCGCTCAAGGCCAAGCAGCTGACCAACATCCGCGCCTCCGGCTCGGACGAGAACATCCTGCTGACCCCGCCGGTGCGGCTGACGTTGGAGCAGGCGCTGGAGTTCATCGACGACGATGAACTGGTGGAGGTGACACCGGCCGCCGTCCGACTGCGCAAGCGGCACCTGCAGGAGAACGAGCGCAAGCGCGCCAGCCGCGGGGCGAAGTCCTAGCGGCCTAGACGCCGTCGAAGAACTCGACCCGTCCCGTCTCCAGCGCGTACTCGGCGCCCACGACGCGCAGGCCGTCCTCGGCGATCAGCTGCTCGAGCAGGCGCGAGCCATGCCGCAGTTGGTTGGCCGAGGCGCGGATGTTGGCCCGTACCGCCTGGTGCACCAGCCGGTCATGATCGGTGCGCAGCTCGGTTTCCAGCAGGCCCACCACGGCCGGGCGGATGCGATCGACGATCGAGTCGATGTTCGGCATCGAGGCCGGGGCCGGGGCCTCCAGCGCCTTGATCGTCGCCTGGATCGCGCCGCAGCGGGAATGGCCCAGCACCACCACCAGCCGCGTACCGAATTCCTGCGCTGCGAACTCCACGCTGCCGATCTGCGAGGGAGCGACGATGTTGCCGGCCACGCGGATCACGAACAGGTCACCGAGCCCCTGATCGAAGACGATCTCCGCCGGCACCCGCGAATCCGAGCAGCCGAGGATGATCGCGAGCGGCGCCTGCCCGGCGACCAACTCATGGCGCCGCGCCGGACCGGTGCCCGTCCGCGCGTCCTGCGCGTTGGCCACGAAACGCCGATTGCCGGCCTGCAGCTGTGCCAGCGCCTCGTCAGCTCCCATCGTCATCGCCTTCTCCCCGATAGCTGGCGGTGGCCCGCTGCTGGGCCGCCCTCGCCGTGGCATCTAGCGTAACCCGAAGCGGCTGCGATCGGCCCCGCAACCGGTGCGGGATCGGGCGCTGCCGGCCTCAGTTGCCGCGCCCGGCCTGCTCGGCGATCGCCTGCTCGAAATCCTCGCCGCCCCCGGCCTCCCGCAGCAACCGCCCGGCGGCCGGCCCCATCAGCTGCGGATAGACCGCCGCCATGCCGCGCAGCATCGCCTCGTAGGGGAAGTCGGCGAACGTCCCGTGATCGCGCAGATACTCCATGTGCCGGCGACCGCTCTGGTCGAACTCGTGGAAGATCACATCGGCCGTGCCATCGAAGTCGAGCGGCCGCACGCCGGCCTTCTCGCACAGACTGAGGTTGAAGGCCGGAGTCGCCTTCACCCACTGCCCGTCCAGGTACAGCTCGGCGTAGCCATGCCAGCCGAACACGTCGGTCTGCATCATGGCGCGCATCTTCTCGGTGGACAGGTGGTTGCGCACGTCGGCGAAGCCCACGCGCGAGGGCACGCCCAGCGCCCGGGCGCCTGCCGCCAGCAGCACTGCCTTGGGCACGCAGTAGTCGCGATCGCGGCGGGCGATCTCGCTGGCGCGGAACCAGCCGCGATGCAGGCGGAAGTTGTACGGGTCGTAGCGGATGCCGTCACGGATGCGGTAGTACAGGCGCACCACGCGCTCGCGCGGCGAGTCGGCGCCGGCGGCAGCCTGCCGGGCATAGTCCTGCACCGCCGGGTGCTCCCAGTCGAAGAACTCGGTGGGGGAAAGGCAGTCCTCGGATGCCATGGCACAGTCTCCTCGTGTCGTTGTTCTCGTGCGATCGTCCGCGCCGGGCGGGCTCAGCGCGAGGCGGCGCCGGGATCGAGCTTGGTCAGCACCCGCGGCTCGGTGGTCACCGGCACCAGCGGTTCGATCGGCTTCTTCGGCGGATCGATCGCCAGGTCGCGGAAGCGCTGCGCCGAGGTCATGACCTGCGATTCCAGGCTGCCCACCAGTCGGTTGTAGTGGCCGGTGGCCTGGTCGAGGCTCTTGCCGAGGCGGGCGACATGCTCGCCGAGGGTGGCGAGCCGATCATAGAGCTCCTTGCCGAGCGCCGCGATCCGCCGGGCATCGTCCGCCGCCCGTTCCTGCTGCCAGACCATGGCCACGGTGCGGGCGATAGCGATCAGATTGGTCGGGCTGGCCAGCAGCACGCGGCGCTCGAAGGCGACGTCGAACAGGTCCTGGTCCACCTCCAGGGCCGCCGCCAGGAAATTCTCGCCCGGCACGAACATGATCACGAAGTCGAGCGTGTCCTCGAACTGCTGGGCGTAGCTCTTGCGGCCGAGCGACTCCACATGGGCGCGCAGCGCCTTGGCGTGCGCCAGCATGTGGGTGCGACGCTCCTCGTCGGTCTCGGCGCCCACCGCGTCCTGATAGGCGTTGAGCGAACACTTGGCGTCGACCACCAGCACCCGGTCGTTCGGCAGGTTGATGACCACATCCGGGCGCAGTCGGCCGTCGGCGCTCTCGCGGCTGACCTCCTCGGCGAAGTCGCAGTGCGGGCTCAGCCCGGCCATCTCCAGCACCCGCCGCAGCTGATGCTCGCCCCAGCGACCGCGCACCTTCGGCGCGTTGCGCAGCGAGTGCACGATGCGTTGCGCCTCGTCGGCCACCAGCTTCTGCCCGGCCTTCACCTCGTCGATGGCGTTGGTGATGGCGCCGTAGGCGGTGTGGCGCGCGGTCTCGATCTCGCGCAGCTGGCGCTCGTAGCGGCTGAGCGTGTCGCGCATGGGCTCGATCAGCTTGCCGAGCGCCTCGCGATTCTTCTGCAGACCGCCCTCGGCCTCGGCGCGATGCAGCTTGAGCGTCTCCGCCGCACTCGCGACCAGGGCCTGCTGGCTGCGCTCGAGTGCCGCGCTGGCCAGGGTGGCGAACCGCTCCTCCAGCTCGCGCGCACGCTGCGCATGGGCCTCGTCTCGCTCGCGCAGCGTGCTCTGCAACTCCGCCAGTTCCACCCGGTAGGGCTCGAGAGTCGCGATCTTTTCCTCCAGGCGACGGCACTGCGCATCCAGCGCCTGGATCCGCTGCTCGGCGGATTCCACGCGGTTGACGGCGACGGCATGCTCGCGGCTGTGGCCGGCCCCGATCTCGCGGGTGCGCGCGTGCGCGCCGCGCTCCTCTTCCAGCGCCCGCTGCGCGGCGGTCAGGGCCTCCTGCGCGGCCGTGAGCGCCCGCTCGTGCTCCTGTCGTTCGCGGGCGAAGCCCGTCTGCGCCTGCGCCGCCGGCCGACTCCACGCCAGCCAGCCGATCAGGGCGCCGAGCGCCAACCCGGCCAGCACGCCCACCAGCAGTTCCACCGTCATCGTCGCATCCGCCTGTGCACAACCGCCTCACCCTAAGCAGGCTCGCCGGCGGCGGCAAGGCTGCGGGGTGCATCCGCTACAGTAGGCGGCCATCCCCCGCTCCGGGAGCCCGTGTGCCCCGCTCGCACCGCCCGCTCATCCTTGCCGCCGGCACCAGACGCTGGACACGACTGTGGCGGTGGCTCGGACAGCAGGAACTGACCCTGCTGCTCGGCCTGGTGGCATTGTTCGGCGGCGCGTGGGGCTTCATCGAGCTGGCCGAGGCGGTCGCCCGGCAGGAGACTCGGGCGCTCGATCAGGCGGTGCTGCTGGCGCTGCGCACGGCGCAGGATCCGACCGATCCGCTCGGGCCGAAGTGGGTCGAGGAACTGGCACGGGATCTGACGGCGCTCGGCAGCGTCGGCGTGCTCGGCCTGATCACCGCCGGCACGCTGGTCTATCTGCTGCTCGCCGGCCGGGCCGCGGCGGCGGCGTTCACGGCCGCGGCCATCGGCGGCGGCTGGCTGCTGATGCATGCGCTGAAGTTCGGCTATGCCCGCCCGCGCCCGGCCCTCGTGCCGCACGAGACCGTGGTCTACACCGCGAGCTTTCCCAGCGGGCACGCGATGATGGCGGCGATCACCTACCTGACGCTGGCGGCGATGCTCGCGCGCGTACAGCCGCATCGCCTCCTGCGCGGCTACCTGCTGCTCATGGCGACGACGGTCACGATGCTGGTCGGCGCCAGCCGGGTCTATCTCGGGGTGCACTGGCCGAGCGATGTGCTGGCGGGCTGGACCGGTGGCGCCGCGTGGGCGGCGCTGTGCTGGCTGCTGGCCCGCTGGCTGACCCGGCCGCGGTGAACCCCGCCGGCCCGCGTCGGGTCGAGGTCAGGACCCGGCAGTTCACTTCCCGACCGAGGATGAGTCGATGATCACCGTGCATCACCTGGAACACTCGCGCTCGCAGCGCATCCTCTGGCTGCTCGAGGAGCTGCAGCTGCCCTACGAGGTGGTGCGCTATGCGCGCGACGCCAAGACGCTGCTCGCGCCCGCCTCGCTCAAGCGCGTCCATCCGCTCGGCAAGTCGCCGGTCATCACCGACGGCGAGCACACCATCGCCGAGACCGGCGCCATCATCGAATATCTGATCGCGCAGGCGGACGGCGCGCTACGCCCGGCGCCGACCAGCGAGGCCCACTGGCGCTACGTGTACTACCTGCACTACGCCGAAGGCAGCCTCATGCCGCTGCTGGTGATGAAGTTGGTGTTCAGCCGGCTCGGCCAGGCGCCGATGCCACTGCCGCTGCGCCCGCTCGGCCGGCTGATCGCCAACGGCGTCGGCCGCCAGTACCTGAACCCGAACATCGCCGAACACCTGACGTTCCTCGATGCCGAGCTCAGCCGCCACCCCTGGTTCGCGGGGCCGGACTTCAGCGCCGCGGACGTGATGATGAGCTTCCCGCTGCAGGCGGCCGCCGGTGCCGGCGGGCTGGCGGACTATCCGCGGCTGGCGGCGTTCGTCAGCCGCATCGAGGCGCGACCGGCCTACGAGCGGGCGCTCGAGCGGGGCGGGCCGTTTCACCTGCCCGGGGCCAGCTGAAGGCGGCCGGGGCGGGGATGCCAGCGTTCACCGACCTGCCGCTGTGGGCGAACCTCGCGGTCTTTCTCGGCTGCGGCCTCGTGATCGCCTTCGCTGGCGTGCGCATCGTCGGCCTGGGCGATCGCCTCGCCGACCGCACCGGGCTCGGTGAGGCCGTGGTCGGCGCCGTGCTGCTCGGCGGCACGACGTCGCTCGCCGGCTCGGTGCTCTCCATCGTCGCCACCGTGGACGGCAATACCGGCATCGCGATCAGCAACTGCCTGGGTGGCATCGCCGGCCAGACCGCGTTCCTCGGCATCGCGGACATCACCTACCGGCGCGCGAACCTCGAGCATGCCGCCGCCTCGCAGGCGAACCTGAGCCAGGGTGTGCTGCTCGTGGTGCTGCTGGCCTTGCCCCTGATGGCCCACGCCCTGCCGGGCTGGACGCTCTGGCACATCAGCCCGGCAACGCCGGTGCTGCTGGCCGGCTACGCGTTCGGTCTGCGCCTGGTACGCGAGGCACACACCGCGCCCATGTGGCGTCCGCAGCAGACCGAGGAGACACGCGAGGACGTGCCGGCACCGGAGAACCGCGAGGCGAGCCTGCCCGGCCTGCTCGGACGCTTCGCGCTGTATGCGGCGGCACTGGCCGGTGCGGGCTACCTGCTGAGCCAGAGCGCGCCGGTGCTGATGCACGAGTCCGGGCTGTCGGACACCTTGGTCGGCGGCGTCTTCACCGCCCTGACGACCTCGCTGCCGGAGTTCATCGTCGTCATCGCCGCGGTGCGCCAGGGGGCGCTGACGCTGGCGATCGGCAACATCATCGGCGGCAACTGCTTCGATGTGCTGTTCCTGGCGTTCTCCGACCTCGCCTATACCGGCGGTTCGCTGTATGCGCTGCTGAGCGAATCCCACCTGTATCTGCTCGCGCTGAACATCCTGATGACGGCGATCCTGCTGCTCGGCCTGCTGCGCCGAGTCAAGCGAGGCATTGCCGGCATCGGCTTCGAGAGCGTGCTGATCCTGCTGCTCTACACCGGCTCCTTCGCACTGCTCGCCGCGCTCGGCTGAGGCGCATCATGGCCGGTCGCCGGCGCATCGAACTGCGCCCGCAATCGCGGCAGCGACTCGGGGTACTCGCGCTGGATGAAGTCGATCAGATGCTCGCGCACGAAGCAGCGCAGATCCCACAGCTGCGGCGCGCTGCGCGCACTGGCCAACGCCCGCAGCACCATCGTGCGTTCGGTGGTATCCACCACCTGCAGCACCTTGACCTTGCCGTCCCACAGCGGTGTCTGGCCCAGCACCCGTGTGAGCTCCTCGCGCAGCGCCGCCAGCGGGATCGCGTAGTCGACGTAGAAGAACACGCTGCCGATCAGCTCGGCCGAGGAACGCGTCCAGTTCTGGAAGGGCTTCTCGATGAAGTAGTTGATCGGCAGCACCAGCCGGCGCCAGTCCCACAGCCGCACCACCACGTAGGTCAGCGTCAGCTCCTCGACCCAGCCCCATTCGTTCTCCACGATCACCGCGTCGTCCAGCCGGATGGGTTGGGTCAGCGCGATCTGGATGCCGGCCAGGAGGTTGGCCAACACCCGCTGCGCGGCGAAGCCGACCACCAGGCCGGCAACGCCGGCCGAGGCGAGGATGCCGGCGCCGAGCTGGCGCACCGGCTCGAACACCATCAGCGCGCTGGCCAGCCCCAGCACCACGACCACGAACTGCCCGAGCCGCTTGAGCACCGTGAACTGCGTGAACACGCGCCGCGCCGACAGGTTGTTGTCGACGTCCAGCGGGTAGCGGCGGCGGATGTACTGCTCGGTGGTGTTGAACGCCCGCAGCAACAGCACCACGACCAGCACGATCAGGGTGATCGCGGCCAAGTCGCCTACCACCCGCTCGTAGCGCGGCGGCACCGGTAGCAGCGGCAGGATCAGAATCAACGCCAGCGCCGGCATCACCAGCCGCAGCGCACTGGCGGCCAGCGGCAGGAACAGCGACTCCAGACGCCGCGTGCGGCTGGCCGACCACTGCTGCGCCCAGGCATCGAGCCGCCGCGCCAGGCGGATCATCAGCCAGAGGACACTGAGCAGGGCGACCAGATCCGCGCCGCGGGCGGCGCTGGCGAGCCAGTCCGGACTGCTCTGGCCATCGGCCAGCAGCGGCGCCACCGGCACCAGCGCGGCATAGACCCCGTAGGCCCAGAGCACGAGCAGCAGCGGCCCACGCAGCGCCGGCAGCGTGCGCCGCAGCAACTGGCCGGGTACGTCGTCGCCGGCGCCGGCGGTGGCACGGCGCAGCAGCCAGGTGAGCAGGCCGCTGGCGACCAGCAGGCCCAGAACGATCAGCAGGCTGGCGCCGGGGCGGGCACCGATCAGGTCGGGGGCGAGTCCGCTGGCAAGGGCGCCATCGAGCTCGAAGAGAGGTTCGAGAACCGCATCATCATCCATGGGGCCGTCCGCGGTGGGGGCTGCGAACCCGGCCCCGCAAGCGGAGCCGCCTTAGTGACGCCCGGTGTGGCCGAAGCCGCCGCCGCCGCGTTCACTGGGGGAGAACGCGGCGACCGGCTCGAACACGGCCTGCACCACCGGCACGATGACGAGCTGCGCAATCCGCTCGCCCGGTTCGATGATGTACGCCTCATCGGCCCGATTCCAGCAGGAAATGCGTATCTCGCCCTGGTAGTCGGAATCGATCAGGCCGGTGAGGTTGCCGAGCACGATGCCATGGCGATGGCCAAGGCCCGAGCGCGGCAGCAGCAGGCCGGCAAAGCCGGGATCGTCCAGATGCAGACTGATGCCGCTGGGAATCAGTTCCACGGCGCCCGGGGCCAACGTGAGCGGCGCAGGCAGACAGGCCCGCAGATCCAGCCCCGCCGCCCCCGCCGTACCGTAGGTCGGAGCGGGAAACTCGTTACCGATGCGCGGATCCAGCACCCGGTAGGCAACCCGCATCAGCCGCCCTCCCCGACGACGCCGGAGGGTGTCGACCCGGCCGCGGCCCGTGGCAGGGGCAGGTGTGCCGCCACCTGCGCGATCAGCGCCGCGGCGAGCTGGCGCTTGGGCTGGCGGGGCAGCTCGCACTCCCCGCCCTCCCAGTAGAGCGTCAGGGCGTTGTCGTCGGCGTCGAAACCCAGCCCCGAATCCACCCGGTTGGCGGCGATCATGTCGAGCCGCTTGTCGCGCCGCTTGCCCTGGGCATGGCGCGCCAGTGCCTCGGTCTCGGCGGCGAAGCCGACGGTGAACGGCGGCTGCGCCAGCGCCGCGACTTCGGCGAGGATGTCGCGCGTGCGCGTCAGCGACAGTGAGAACGCCGCCTCGGACTTCTTGATCTTGTGCGCCGCCTGATGCTCCGGCCGGTAGTCGGCGACCGCCGCGGCGGCGATGAAGATGTCGCAGGCAGCCACCTGCGCCATGACCGCCCTGTGCATCTGCTCGGCGCTCTCCACGTCGATCCGCGTAACGCCGGGCGGTGTCGGCTGATGCACGGGTCCGGCCACCAGACAGACCTCGGCGCCCGCCGCCCGCGCGGCGGCGGCCACGGCGAAACCCATCTTGCCGGAGCTGCGATTGCTGAGATAACGCACCGGGTCGATCGCCTCGCGCGTCGGGCCGGCAGTCACCAGCAGCCGGTGCCCGGCCAGCTCGCCGCCGGGGCGCCGGTGCAGGGCGCCGACGATTTCCTCGGGCTGCAGCATGCGGCCGGGGCCGACCTCGCCGCAGGCCTGCTCGCCTTCCGCCGGGCCCAGCACGCAGGCACCGCGGGCGGTGAGCGTGGCGAGATTCGCCTGCGTCGCCGGATGCTGCCACATCAGCCGGTTCATTGCCGGTGCCAGCACCAGCGGAGCGGCGCTGGCCAGGCACAGCGTCGTCAGCAGATCGTCCGCCAGGCCGTGCGCGAGGCGGGCAATGCAGTGCGCGGTCGCGGGTGCGATCAGCAGGCAGTTGGCCCAGCGGGCGAGCTCGATATGGCCCATGGCGGCCTCGGCCGCCGGATCGAACAGCGCCTCGCGCACCGGCCGACCGCTGACCGCCTGCAGAGCCATCGGCGTGACGAACTGCCGGCCGGCGCCGGTCAGCACCACCTCCACTTCGGCGCCGGCGGCCCGCAGGGCGCGCACCAGCACCGGCGCCTTGTAGGCAGCGATGCCACCGGTGACCCCGAGTAGCACTCGCGCCGGGAAGTTCTGCTCGCTCACGGCCGCCCGTCCGCAGGTTGATGCCGACAGATGCTATCAAAGCTGAGGGGCCTCACGCGGCTGCCGATAGCGGGTCGATGACAGCCCACGCCCCGCATCAGAGCATCCGTGAGTGGCCGGCCGGCGAGCGGCCGCGGGAGAAGCTCGCCGCCCGCGGCGCGGCGGCGCTCTCCGATGCCGAGCTGCTGGCGATCTTCCTGCGCACCGGGCGCGCCGGCTGTACGGCGGTCGACATGGCGCGCGAGCTGCTCGCCGAGTTCGGCGGCCTGCGGGCGCTGCTGACGGCGGAGCAGGCCACCTTCTGCGCCCGCCCGGGGCTGGGGCTGGCCAAGTACGCACAACTGCAGGCGGCCCTGGAGATCGGCCGGCGTCATCTGCAGGAAACTCTGGAGCGCGGCGGCGCCCTGAGCCGGCCTGCGGATGCGCGGGACTTTCTGCGCGCACGCCTGCGCGATCATCCCTACGAAGTCTTCGGCTGCCTGTACCTGGACACGCGGCACCGGATGATCCGCTTCGAGGAACTGTTCCGGGGCAGTATCGACGGCGCCAGCGTGCATCCGCGCGAGATCGTGCGGCAGACCCTGGCGGTGAACGCGGCCGCCGTGATCTTCTGCCACAACCACCCCTCCGGCGTGGCCGAACCCAGCGGGGCGGACCGGCAGATCACCCGGCGGCTGTGCGAGGTAATGGCGATGATCGAGGTGCGCGTGCTCGATCATCTGGTGGTGGGCGACGGGCAGTGCGTGTCGTTCGCCGAGCGCGGCTGGCTCTAGGGCTTGCGGTTGTCTTCGCGCGGCGGCGCTGCTATAAAGGCCTGCTTTCCGTCACCCGACTGCCTGCGGAGCAGGACCATGTCCAAGATCTGCCAGGTCACCGGCAAGCGCCCGATGACCGGAAACAACGTCTCCCATGCCCACAACAAGACGCGCCGGCGCTTCCTGCCGAACCTGCGCTATCAGCGTTTCTGGGTGGAGAGCGAGAATCGCTTCGTGCGTCTGCGCCTGTCCTCCAAGGGCATACGCATCATCGACAAGAAGGGCATCGACGTGGTGCTCGCCGAGCTGCGTGCTCGGGGCGTGAAGGTCTAGGAGGCTCAGCATGCGCGACAAGATTCGATTGGTATCGAGCGCCGGCACCGGCCACTTCTACACCACCGACAAGAACAAGCGGAACATGCCGGGCAAGATGGAGATCAAGAAGTTCGATCCCGTCGTGCGCAAGCATGTGCTCTATCGCGAGGCCAAGATCAAGTAGCCCCGCGGCAGGCCGCCACGAAAAAGCCCGCCTTCCGGCGGGCTTTTTGTTTGGCCAGATCGCGGCATCCTAACGCGCGGCGTTCGGCACCGGCACCGGGCGGTAGGTCTGCAGCCGGGCCGCGAAGCCGCGCAGCGCATCGATGCCCGAAGCCTCCGCATGGCGGCACCACTCACGGATGCGCTCCAGCAGATGCTCATCGCTGTGCCCGCTGCTCTCCCAGATCTCCTGCAGGCGCTCACGGAAATGATAGACCGTGAGTAGCTGCGGATGTGCCGCCAGCAGGCGCTCGAGTTCCCCCGAGGCCCGCCGGCTGAGCCGGGACTGATCGCGAACCAGCAGCTGGCGGGCCCGCAGCGCCGACATGCCCGGCAGTACGGCATGGCTCCGGAGTGTCGGCACCGTCACGCGCCGCGCATAGTCGCGCAGCACGTGCATGCGCTGGGCCACGATCGCCTGCAGTGTCTCGCGATCCACCCCGCTCGCCTGTCGGTCCCGGTGCGGCCTCGGCGCCACCTTCTTGATGGTCACCAGCCTCAGCCGCTCCAGCAGGCGCAGGTACGCCCAGCCGAGGTCGAATTCGCCCCGCCGCTGCGAGAAGCGCGCCGAACTGGGGAAGGCATGATGATTGTTGTGCAGCTCCTCGCCACCGGCGATCAGCCCGATCGGCACGATGTTGGTGGCGGCATCCTTGCACTCGAAGTTCCGGTAGCCCCAGTAGTGGCCGATGCCGTTGATCACCCCGGCGGCCCAGAACGGCGTCCACACCATCTGCACGGCCCAGATCGCCAGCCCCGGCGGCCCGAACAGCAGTAGATCGAGCCCCAACATGCTGATCGGCCCCCAGGTGGAGCGCGGCGTGTAGAGATGCCGCTCCAGCCAGTCGTGCGGCGTGGCATGGCCGTACTTGGCGAGCGTCTGCGGATTGCGGGTCTCGCGGCGGTAGAGGAAGGCCCCGCCCCAGAGCACCCGATGGATGCCGTAGAACACGGGGCTGTGCGGATCTTCCTCGGTCTCGCACTTGGCGTGATGCTTGCGATGCACCGCCACCCATTCACGCGTCACCTGTCCGGTGGTCAGCCAGAGCCAGAAACGGAAGAAATGGCTCAGCAGCGGATGCATCTCCACGCTGCGATGCGCCTGGCAGCGGTGCAGGTACAGCGTCACCCCCAGCGAAGTCAGGTGCGTCAGCCCCAGAGTCACCAGGAGGTAACCCCACCAGGGGAGGGCAATCAGCCCGAAAGTCAGCAAATCGCTCATAGTTCTCGGTATCGATGATTAGGCGTCGGATGGGCACGGCAGGCGCACGCCCAGTGCCGCAGAGGGCCCGTCATACTGCGGCGCCATCCGGCGCATTTCAAGCGCCCGATGGCGCGCCCTGCCGGTGCAGATGCAGGTGGCCGAGCTCATCCAGCCGGGCCTGCCAGCCACGAGCCACCCAGGTGCTGCTGTCGGCGTCGAGCACGATCAACGGCCCGGCCAGCGGCGCCGCAGGCAACGCCGCCCGCGACCAGACGGGCACCGGCCTGACCTCGCCGACCACGACGACGTTGTCGGCCGGCGCCGCCCGGGCTGCAGGCCGCCGCAGCGGCGCCGGCAGACGCGGCGCCGGCCCCTGCACCGCGGCACGCACGGCCGCGATCTCCAGCGGCAGATCGAGGCGATGCCCGTAGCGCCGCTCGTGTGCTGCGTGAAAGGCCGCCTCGGCCTCTGCCAGCCCTGACAACGGCACGCCGAGCGTATGACTCTGGCCGCGATAACGCAGTTCCACATAGCACTGCCGTTGCCGTCCCGATGCCACGCCCTCGCGATCCAGCGCCACCTCGATCTGCTGCGTCAGCGCCTCGCCCAGGCCCGCCGCGCTGGCCAGCCCCCCGGCACAGAGCGGTACGCCCAACGCATGTACCGCCTGGCGCCCGGGGGCGGCGGCCAGCATGCCGTAGGCCGAAAGCACGCCGGCATGCATCGGCACCAGGGCACGCGTGATGCCCAGCGCCTCGGCGAGCGCACACACGTGCAACCCCCCGGCGCCACCGAAGCAGGCAAGGACATAGTCGCGGGGATCCTCGCCGCGCTGGAGGGTGATGACCTGCAGCGCCTCGGTCATGTGGGCATTGGCCAGCGCGATGATGCCCTCGGCCGCCGCCGCGGGGGAGGTTCCGAGCGGGCCCGCCACGCGGGCTAGCGCCGCCTCGGCCGCCGCCCGATCGAGCCGCAGGTCGCCGAGCGCGGCGGTGATCGGCAAGCGACCGAGCACCACGTTGGCGTCGGTGACCGTCGCCATGCAGCCGCCGCGGCCATAGCAGGCCGGCCCCGGCTCCGCGCCGGCCGAGGCCGGCCCGACCAGCAGCACGCCGCCGGCATCGACACGGGCGAGCGAGCCGCCGCCGGCGCCGATGGTATGGACATCCACCGCCGGCACATTCACCGGATAGCGGCCGACGTGGGTCTGCTCGGCCAGCCGCGGCTGGCCGTCGATCACCGAGACGTCGGTGGACGTGCCGCCCATGTCGAAGGTCAGCAGGCGCGACAGGCCACAGGCCCGGCCGATCGCCTGTGCGCCGGCCAGGCCGCCGGCGGGCCCGGAAAGCAGCAGATGTACGCCGCGCCCGCCCGCCTGACGGCTGTCGATCGTCTGCCCGCTGCTCTGCATGACGCTCACCGGCGCCGGCGCCAGCGCCTGCCCCAGCCGCGCCAGATAACCCGCAACCCGCGGCCCGACGGCGGCATTCAGCCATGTCGCGATCCCACGCTCGTACTCGCCCAGGGTCGGCAGCACGGCACTGGAACGGCTGACGAAGATCCCGGCGGGCACCATCGCCGCGATCCGCCGCTCGTCGGCATCGTCGAGCGGGGAGAACAGCAGGTTGATGGCCACGGCCTCCGGCGCCAGTGCCCGCAGCTGGGCGACCAGCTCGGCCAGCGCCGCCTCGGTCAGCGGTGCCAGCCGCTCGCCGCCGGGGCCCAGCCGCCCGTCGACCTCCAGGCACAGCGTGGGCGGTACGGGCGGCGGCACCGGCGGCGGCTGCAGGTCGTAGAGCGCCGCCCGGGTCTGCCGGCCGATGGTCAGCACATCGGCGAAGCCGCGGTTGGTGACGTACGCCGTGCGTGCCAGGCGCCCCTCCAGCACCGCGTTGGTCGCCACGGTCGAGCCGTGCACCACCCGCAGCCGCTCGGGCGCAAGACCGAGCTCGGCGATGCCCTGCAGGATCGCCTGCTCCGGCGCCGTGGGGGTCGACAGGCACTTGTGCACCCGCAGCCGACCGTCCCGCAGCACCAGAAAGTCGGTAAAGGTGCCGCCAGTGTCGACACCGAGCAGGATGGGATCGGCCATGCTCATCGGCCGGGCGCGGCCGGGGCAGCGGCGCGCTGCGCCATGGCCACGGGCACAGCCGACGCCTTGCGCCACACCGCCCGACGCCCCAAGTTAGCGCCACACCCACCGACCCTCTGCCGCCGATGCCGGAACTGCCGGAAGTCGAGACCACCCGCCGTGGCATCGCGCCGCACGTGACCGGCCAGCGCATCGTCCGGCTGGTCGTACGCGAACCGCGGCTGCGCTGGCCGGTGCCCGCATCGCTGCCGGACCGGCTTGCCGACCGGCGCATCGAGGAGGTCTCGCGCCGAGCCAAGTATCTGCTGCTGACCGTGCCGCCGGGTACGCTGATCCTGCACCTCGGCATGTCCGGCTCGCTGCGGCTGGTGCCGGCGGTGCGAACGCCGGCTCGGCACGACCACCTGGACCTGGTACTCGCCGATGGGCTGTGCCTGCGCCTGACCGATCCGCGCCGCTTCGGCTCCGTGCACTGGACCGAGGCGCCACCCGCCGACCACCCGCTGCTGCGCGGGCTCGGGCCCGAACCGCTGGCCGATGCCTTCGACGGCGACTGGCTCTACACCCGCAGCCGCCACCGGCGCAGCGCCGTGAAGCCGTTCCTGATGAACGCGCAGAACGTGGTCGGCGTCGGCAACATCTACGCCAGCGAGGCACTGCACCTGGCCGGCATCGATCCGGCACGCGCGGCCGGCCGTATCGGCCGGGAGCGCTATCGCGAGCTCGCCGCGGCGATCAGGACGGTGCTCGCGGCCGCCATCGAGGCCGGCGGCACCACGCTGCGGGACTTCCTCGCCAGCGACGGCCGGCCGGGCTATTTCCGCCATCACCTGCGCGTGTATGGCCGCGCCGGCGAACCCTGCCCGCGATGTGCGGCGCCGATCCGCCTGCGCGTACTCGGCCAGCGCGCGACCTACGACTGCGTGCGCTGCCAGCACTGACCGGCGCCGGCCGGAGCCGCCTGCGCCCTCACCGGGTGGTGCCGCCGCCAGCGGCCGCCGGCATCGGCACCGGCCGCTGCAGCGTCGGCACCGCCACCTGCGCCGCGCCGATGCCACGGGGGTCGCTGGCCGCCTGCAGGCCGACGTCCGGCGCCTCGATCACCACCTGCATGTTGCCGTAGCGCCGATCCAGCGGGCGCAGCGTGTGGCCGGCGGCGGTGAGCCACGCGATGGCGTCGGCATCGAATGCCTCAGGCTCGTGGAAGATGGCATCCGGCAGGTACTGATGGTGATAGCGCGGCAGCGCCGCCAGCTGCGCCGCATCGCCCCCCTCGGCGAAGGCCAGTGTCGCCAGCAGCACCATGCTGATGATGCGACTGCCTCCCGGGGTACCCAGCACGGCGAACCGTTCGCCCTGACGCAGGAAGGTCGGCGTCATGCTGGAGAGCATGCGCTTGCCGGGCGCGATCGCGTTCGCCGCGCCGCCCACCAGGCCGTAGACGTTCGGCACGCCCGGCGCGGCGACGAAGTCGTCCATCTCGTTGTTCAGCACCACGCCGGTGCCCGGCGGCACGAAGCCGCTGCCGAAGCCGTAGTTGATCGAGAGCGTGGCCGCCACACGGTTGCCCTCGCCATCGACGATCGAGAAATGCGTGGTGTGCGGCCCGCCCGGGGCCGGCACGGCCGGCGCGAGCAGGGCACTGGGCGTGGCGCGATCCGGCGCGATGCCGGCGCGCAGGCCGGCGGCGTAGTCGGTGGAGAGCAGGCGTGCCAGCGGCATGTCGACGAAGTCCGGATCGCCGAGCCAGGCCGCACGGTCCCGATATGCCCGCCGCATCGCCTCCGCCACCAGATGGGCGCGCGGCCCGGCGGCGAGCCCTTCGAGGTCGAGGCCGGCCAGGATATTGAGTGACTCGACCAGCACCACACCGCCGGACGATGGCGGCGCGGCGGCGACGATCTCCACGTCGCGATAGCGCCCGCGCACCGGCTCGCGCTCGACCACGCGGTACTGCGCCAGATCCTCCGGCTGCCAGATACCGCCGGCAGCGCGCGTCCCCTGCACCAGCCGTCGCGCCACCGGACCCCGATAGAAGCCGTCGCGCCCGCGGGCGGCCAGCGCCTGCAGCGTGCGCGCCAGATCCGCTTGCCGCAGCCGCGCGCCGGCCGCCGGTGCCTTCCCCGCCGGCAGGAAGATCGCGGCCGCCGCCGGCGAGGCGGCCAGCGCATCGCGCCGGCGCTGCACGTGCTCACGCAGGTGCGCATCGACCTCGAAGCCGGCCTGCGCCAACGTGATCGCCGGGGCCAGGCTGCGCGCCAGTGGCAGCCGGCCATGATCGGCCGCCAGCCGGTCCAGCGCTGCCGGCAGGCCGGGGATGCCGGCAGCGAGCGCGCCATCCAGCGAGGCGGCCGGATCGACCGCCCCGCTGGCGTCGCGGTACATGTCCGCGCTCGCCGCCAGCGGCGCCCGTTCGCGGGCATCGAGCATCACCTCATGCCCGTCCGCCGCACGATGCAGCAGATAAAAGCCGCCGCCGCCGAGGCCGGAGCTGTAGGGCTCCACCACGGCGAGCGCGGCGCTCACTGCCACCGCCGCGTCGAAGGCGTTGCCGCCCGCCGCCAGCACCTCGAAACCCGCCGCGGTCGCCGCCGGGTGGGCGCTGGCCACCGCGGCCGGCACCGCCGCCGCCCCGGCCGGCACCAGCGCCAGCAGCAGCCAGAGCCACAGGCCCGCGTGCAGGCGGGCGACCCGGCTGCACCTCATGAGGCGTCCGGCGCCTCGGCGCGCAGCCGCCGGCGCAGCTCGGCAGCGACGTTGCCGGTCACGAAGTCGCTCACGTCGCCGTTCATGGCCGCGATCTCGCGCACCAGCGTCGATGAGAGGTAGGTGTATTTGGCCGAGGGCGCGAGAAAGACCGTTTCCACCGACGGCACGAGGTGGCGATTCATGCCGGCCAGCTGAAACTCGTGCTCGAAGTCGGAGATGGCACGGATGCCGCGCAGGATCACGTCGATCCCATGGGTGCGGGCGTATTCCACCGTCAGCCCCTGAAAGGCGACGATCTCGACGTTGTCGATGTTGGTGACGGCGCCCTCGCACATGCGCATGCGCTCGCCGACCGAGAACAGCGGCCGCTTGCCCGGGTTGTTCGCCACCGCCAGCACCACACGATCGAACAGCCGTGCGGCACGGTGCACCAGATCGACATGCCCGCGGGTGATGGGATCGAACGAGCCGGGATAGAGGGCGACGGCCATGGACGCTCCAGGTCGGTGAGGTACGCGGCTCAGGCGCCCCCGGCGCCAGCCTGCCGCCAGAGATGATACCGAACCCGTCCGGCCCTGCCGCTGCGCCAGGGCAGGTAGCCCGCCGGCGGGGCCTGCGCCTGTCCGGCCTCGAGATAGACCATGCCGCCCGGCGCCAGCAGGCCACGGGCCTGGAGGGTGGCGAGCAGCGGCCCGGACGGCTGTTCGGCGAATGGCGGGTCGAGCAGGACCAGGTCGAAGAGGCCGTCAGCCTGGCGCAGCCAGGCCGGCACATCGGCCGCCACGATCGTCGCCGGCGCCTCGAGCCGTGCGGCATTGGCCTGCAGCGCGCGCACCAGCGCGGGATCCCGCTCGACGAAGACCGCGGCCGCGGCGCCGCGCGAGAGGGCCTCGAGCCCGAGCGCGCCGGTGCCCGCGTACAGGTCCAGGACCCGGGCGCCGGGCAACTGCGGCATCAGCCAGTTGAACAGCGTCTCACGCACGCGATCCGGCGTCGGACGCACAGCCGTGGCCGGCGGAAAGTCCAGCCGCCGACCCCGCCAGCGGCCGGCGATGATCCGCACCGACTGCCGCGCAGCACCCGCAGGACGGCGCCGCGAGGGGCTCACGCCGGGCGGCCGTCGAGCCCGTAGAGGCCGGCGACGCCGAGCACGATCAGGCCGATGGCAGCGAGTTGCGCCGGCGTCAGGCGCTCGTCGAACAGGGCAACGCCCAGTAGCGCGACCAGGGCCGTGCCGACACCGGCCCAGACTGCATAGGCCAGCCCGAGCTTCAGCTCCTGCAGGGCCAGGGCCAGCATGCTGAAGGCGAGCCCGTAGCTGGCCAGCGTGACCACGAACAGCCCCGGCCGGGTCAGGCCGGCCGAGAGCTTCAGGCACAGCGTGCCGATCACCTCCAGCCCGATCGCGAGCGCCAGCCAGCGCCAGCCGTTCATTCAGGCACCCGCCAGTGCCTGGTCGATGTCGGCGAGGATGTCGTCGACGTGCTCGATGCCGATGGACAGGCGCACCATGTCCGCCGACACCCCCGCCGCCGCCAGCTCGTGCTCGTCCAGCTGCCGATGGGTGGTGGTCGCCGGATGACAGGCGAGCGACTTGGCGTCGCCGATGTTCACCAGACGCACGATCAGCTCCAGCGCGTCGATGAAGCGCCCGCCGGCCGCCCGGCCGCCCTCGATGCCGAAGCTGAGCACGCTGGCGGCCCGCCCGCCCAGGTAGCGCTGCGCCAGCGCGTGGTCGGGCGCCTCTGGCGAGCCGGCGTAGTTGACCCAGCGTACCTTCGGATGCTGGCGCAGGTGCGACGCGACGCGCACGGCGTTCTCGCAGTGCCGGTCCATGCGCAGCGGCAGCGTCTCGATGCCCTGCAGCAACAGGAAGGCGTTGAAGGGCGAGAGCGCCGCGCCCATGTTGCGCAGCGGTGCGACCCGGCAGCGGCCGATGTAGGCGGCCTCGCCCAGCGCCTCGGTGTACACCACGCCGTGATAGGAGGGGTCGGGCTCCACCATCATCGGGAAGCGCTCGCCGTGGGCGCGCCAGTCGAAACGGCCGGAATCGACGATCACGCCGCCGATGCTCGTGCCGTGCCCACCCATGTACTTGGTCAGCGAGTGCACGACGATGTCGGCGCCATGCTCGAAGGGCCGGCACAGATAGGGCGTCGCGACCGTGTTGTCGACCACCAGCGGCACGCCGACCTCGCGGGCGATCGCCGCCAGCCGGCCCAGGTCGGCGATCTCGCCGGAGGGGTTGCCGATCGACTCGCAGTAGATCAGCCGCGTGCGCTGGTCACACAGCGCGCGGATGCGGTCGAAATCGTCATGCGCCGCCATGCGCACCTCCAGGCCCTGGTTCGGCAGCCCGTGCGCGAACAGGTTGTAGGTGCCGCCGTAGAGCCGGCTGGTGCTGACGATGTTGTCGCCGGTCCGGGTGATCGTCTGGATGGCGTAGGTGATCGCAGCCATGCCCGAGGCCACCGCCAGCGCGCCGACGCCGCCCTCCAGCCCGGCGACCCGTGCCTCCAGCACCGCGTTGGTCGGGTTCATGATGCGGCTGTAGATGTTGCCCGGCACCTTCAGGTCGAACAGGTCGGCGCCGTGCTGGGTGTCGTCGAAGGCGTAGGAGGTGGTCTGATAGATGGGTACCGCCACCGCCCGGGTCGTGGGCTCCGGGCTGTAGCCGCCGTGGACGGCCAGTGTTTCCAGTCGCATGGGCTTCCCCCGTTCCGGCAATGGGCGGCAGTCTAGAGAGTCGCTCCCCGGCCCGCTACCGGGCCCGCCGGGCGAGTGCTAGCATGGCCGGCCACCCGCATCCATCGCAGCCATGTTCGGCTTCCGCAAGAAGAAAGGCGATCCCGACAAGCCGTCTGCCGAGTCGCAGCCCGCGGCGTCGCAGCCGTCCGACGCGCCGTCCGCCGATGGAGAATCGCCACCGGCCGCGCCCGAGTCGCGCCCCGGCGCCGCCCCGGCCGCCGACGCCCCGGAGCAACCGGCAACCTCCACCCGCTCCGGCCTGTTCGGACGCATGCGCGCCGGGCTCTCGCGCACGCGCGAGAGCTTCAGCCGCGGCGTCGCCGACGTGCTGCTCGGCGAGAAGCAGCTCGACACCACGTCGCTGGAGGAGGTGGAGACGCAGCTGCTGCTGGCCGACGTCGGCGTGGAGGCGACCCAGCAGATCGTCGGCGGCCTGACCGAGCGGCTCAGTCGGCGCGAGTTGGAGGCCGGGCGCGGCGCCCTCGAAGCGCTGCGTGCGGAGATGCTGGCGCTGCTGCAGCCGGTCGAGCAGCCGCTCGTGATCCCACCGGCGCCGCGCCCCTTCGTGATCCTGGTGGTCGGCGTCAACGGTGCAGGCAAAACCACCACCATCGGCAAGCTGGCCCGGCGCTATCGCGATGAGGGGCTGAGCGTGATGCTGGCCGCCGGCGACACCTTCCGTGCGGCCGCCGTCGAGCAGCTCCAGCAGTGGGGTGAGCGCAACGAGGTGCCGGTGATCGCCCAGCGCACCGGCGCCGACAGCGCGGCGGTGGTGTTCGACGCGCTGCAGGTGGCGCGCAGCCGCGGCGTGGACGTGCTGATCGCCGATACGGCCGGCCGGCTGCACACCCAGTCGAACCTCATGGCGGAGCTGGCCAAGGTCAAGCGTGTGATGGCCCGGATCGATGCGGACGCGCCCCACGAAACGCTGCTGGTGCTCGATGCCGGCAACGGCCAAAACGCGCTGAGCCAGGCGCGTCAGTTCGCCGAGGCGATCGGTGTCACCGGCATCGCGCTGACCAAGCTCGACGGCACCGCCCGGGGCGGCATCATCTTCGCCATCGCGCGGGCGTTGGGCCTGCCGGTGCGGTTCGTCGGCGTCGGCGAAGGTGCCGAGGACCTGCGCGGCTTCTCTGCCGAGGCCTACGTCGGCGGGCTTCTGGACGGCTTCGACTCGGCCGCCTGAGCGGCATGCCGATGCAGGGCGGACCGCTGGTGCGCTTCGAGGGCGTGAGTAAGCGCTACGGCGGCGATGAGGCGATCCGCGAGATCAGCTTCGAGCTCGCCCGCGGCGAGCTCGCCTTCCTGACCGGCCACTCCGGTGCCGGCAAGAGCACCGTGCTGCGCCTGCTGGCGTTGCTGGAGCGGCCGACACGCGGCCGGCTGATCGTCGATGGCGAGGCGCTGGAGCGGCTGCCGGCGCGGGCGGTGCCGCTCTACCGGCGCAAGGTCGGGCTGATCTTCCAGGACCACAAGCTGCTGCCGGATCGCAACGTCTACGAGAACATCGCACTGCCGCTGCGGATCGCCGGCCTGCCCGAGGCGGACATCGGCCGGCGCATCCGACCGGCGCTCGACCAGGTCGGCCTGCTGCACAAGGAACGGGCACTGCCCGAGACGCTCTCGGGCGGCGAGCAGCAGCGTGTGGGCATCGCCCGCGCCATCGTCAGTCGACCGCCGCTGCTACTGGCGGACGAGCCCACCGGCAATCTCGACCCCGCGCTTTCCGCGGAGATCATGCGGCTGTTCAAGCGACTGCGGGAGGCCGGCAGCACGGTGCTGATCGCCTCCCACGACCTCAGCCTGATCCAGCACATGGGCGAGCGCATGCTGGTGCTCGACCATGGCCGGCTGCAGGCGTGAGGAAGCCGCCCGCCAACCGCGCTCGCCGCGCCGGCGCCACCCGCCGGCCGCCGTCGCCGCCGCCGCGATCGCACGGCCCGCCGAAGCGTGACGGACGCACTGCCGGCCCCCGCCCCGCCGGCGCCCGCGCCGCCCGGCCGCAGCGGGCGCGGCCCCTCCGACCCCTTGCTTGGCCCCGGCTGGGCGAGGGCTGGCAGCGCCAGCACCGCCGGGCGGCGCGCCACGCCGTCGAGCAGCTGCGCCGCCAGCCGATGACCAGCTGGATGACCATCACCGTGATCGCCATCGCCCTCGCCCTGCCGGCGGGTCTCTCCCAGGGGCTGGACCGGATCCAGCACTGGGCCGGCAGCTGGCATGGGCAGGCGACCCAGCTGTCGCTCTTCCTGCGCCCTGAGGGTACGGATGCGCAGGCAGCCGAGCTGGCGTCGACGCTCGTCCAGCGCGACGACGTCGCCGAGACCAGCGTCATCACGCGTGCGCAGGCGCTGGCGGAGCTGCGGCGCAATGGCGATTTCGAGGCCGCGCTCGGCGTGCTGGAGGACAACCCGCTGCCGCCGGTGGTGGTGGTCACGCCCACACCGACCGAGGCCGGGGCGCTGACGCGGCTGCAGGCGGCGCTCGGGGAGTATGCCGGGGTCGATACCGTGACGCTGGACCGAGAGTGGTTGCGCCGGCTGGAGGCGCTGCTGTCGGTCGGCGGGCGGCTGGCGGCGTTGGCGGCCGTGCTGCTGGGGCTGGCAGTCGTCGCCATCGTCGGCAACACGATCCGGCTGGAGATCCAGAACCGGCGCGCGGAGATCGAGCTGCACAAACTGCTCGGCGCGACCGACGCCTACGTCAGGCGTCCATTCCTGTACCTCGGTGGCCTGTACGGACTGGCCGGCGGCATCGCTGCCCTGGCGCTGCTCTGGCTCGGCGGCCTGTATCTGCAGCCGGCCGTGAGCGAACTCAGCCATCTCTACGGCACCGCCGGTGGCACGCCCGACCGCCAAATGCATCCACCGGCGCTCGGCGTATTGGGCGGGGGCGTTCTGCTCGGGCTGGCGGGCGCCTGGCTGTCAGTGCGTCATCACCTGCGACAGATCGAACCGACCTGAGCTTGCAAACCGCTTCCCTCGTCCCCATCTAGCCGCTCACGCGACCCGGCACCGCTGGGGAACCTCACGCCGTTCGTGGGGTCTTAACCGTTGTGAATGAACGAGTTAAATTGTACCTGCAGTACATGGGGAATCCCCGGGGAGGCTTGCGATGAGCCAGAGCATGATTGCCACCCAGCCGGCGCGGATCCCGGCACCGACCGACAGCCTGCAGAGCTACCTGAACCACATCGGCCAGTTTCCGGTGCTGGCGCAGGATCGCGAGCAGTCGCTGGCCCGCGCGTGGCGCGACGATCAGGACGTCAGCGCGGCGCAGACGCTGGTGCTGAGCAATCTGCGCTTCGTCGTCCACATCGCCCGCGGCTACCGTGGCTATGGGCTGCCGCAGGCAGACCTGATCCAGGAGGGCAACATCGGCCTGATGAAGGCGGTGAAGCGGTTCGATCCGGACGTCGGGGTGCGGCTGATCTCCTTCGCGGTGCACTGGATCAAAGCCGAGATCCACGAATACATCCTGCGCAACTGGCGCCTGGTGAAGGTGGCGACCACGAAGGCGCAGCGCAAGCTGTTCTTCCACCTGCGCAGCGCCAAGCAGCGCCTCGGCTGGTTCAGCGACGAGGAAGTCCACGCCGTGGCGGAGGATCTGGGCGTGCCGGCAAAAACGGTGCTCGAGATGGAGTCGCGCCTGAGCGGGCAGGACATCTCCTACGAGCCGGCCGGTGATGAGGGCGAAGACGCGAGCTTTGCGCCGGCGCAGTATCTGGCGGACGAGGCCAACGATCCGGCTGCCGAAGTGGAGGCTGCGGACTGGCAGGCGCACAGCGAGGCCCAGCTGCACTCGGCGCTCGAGACGCTCGATGCGCGCAGCCGGGACATTATCGACCGCCGCTGGGGCAGCGAGACCAAGGCCACACTGCAGGAGCTGGCGGACGAATACGGTGTTTCGGCCGAACGGATCCGGCAGATCGAGAGCAGCGCGCTGAAGAAGATGCGGGCGGCGGTCGCGCAAGCCGCCTGAGCGGCATACAGGGGCGGAACACGTTCCGCCCGCAGATGATGAGAAAGGCCGGCTGGCGTAGCCGGCCTTTTTCGTGCTGCGGCCGACTCAGTCCAACAAATCGAGGTAGTGATCGGCCAGCAGCAGCGCAAAGATCCCGAACAGATAGGTGATCGAGAACCGGAACAACGCCAGCGCCGTATCCGGGCTATGTCCGCGATAGAGCACCACCGCGTAATAGAGAAAACCCACCCCCAGTACCAGCGCACCGGCAAGGTAGAACCCGCCGCTCATCCCCAGGGCGAACGGCAGCGTGCTGACCGCCAGCAACAGCACGCTGTAGAGCAGGATCTGCAGGCGGGTGTAGGCCAGGCCGTGGGTCACCGGCAGCATGGGGATGTCGACCTTGGCGTATTCCTCCACCCGGTGGTAGGCCAGCGCCCAGAAGTGCGGCGGCGTCCAGACAAAGATGATGAGGAACAGCAGCCAGGGATAGAGGTGCAGCTCCCCGGTCACGGCGGACCAACCGAGCACCGGCGGCGCCGCGCCGGCGGCACCACCGATGACGATGTTCTGCGGCGTCGCGCGCTTGAGATACAGCGTGTAGACGACGGCATAGCCGATCAGCGACAGCAGCGTCAGCACTGCCGTCAGCACGTTCACCTGCCAGATGAGCAGTCCGATCGCGGCCAGCCCGAGCGCCGCGGCGAAACCCAGGCTGCGGGCCACGCTCAGCTGCCCGGTGGGCAGTGGCCGGCCGCGGGTGCGGGCCATCTCGGCATCCGCCTGCCGATCGAGCACGTGATTGAACGCCGCCGCCGAGGCCGAGGCCATGGCGATGCCGAGCGTGCCGAAGATCAACGCATCGAGCGGCACGTAGTCCGGCGCGGCGAGCAGCATGCCCACCACCGCAGTGAACACGATCAGCGCCACGACCCGCGGCTTGGTCAGGTCGAAGTAGGCGCGCAGCTGATCGCGCGTGCTCAGGGCAATGACAGACGCGGCTCGTTGTTCCATAGCGCGTAGTTGAGTCCGACCAGGGCAAGCAGCAGCATGGCTGCGCCAGCGTTGTGTGCGGCGGCCACCGGGAGCGAGAGGTGGCTCAGCACGGTGGTGATCCCGAGGCTGATCTGGACCAGCAGCGCCAGGCCCACCGCCACCGCCCAGCGCCGCCGCACGACGTCTCGCTCGCGCCGCAACAGCAGGGTCAGGAAGGTGGCGAAGTACAGGGCGAGGGTCAACGCGCCGAGGCGATGCGTCACCTGGATCGCCGTGCGGGCCGGGCTGTCGAGCACACCGAATTCGTAGTCTGTACCAAGACCCCGCCACAGGGTGAACGCTTCGCCGAAGTCCGTGTGCGGCCACCACTGCCCCTGGCACTGCGGGAAGTCCGGGCAGGCCATGGCGGCATAGTTGGCGCTGGTCCAGCCGCCGAGCGCAATCTGACCGACGAGCAGCATCAGCCCCAGGGCGGCGGCCACGGCCAACCCGCGATGCGGCCGCACCGCCGGAGTCGGCTCCGCCAGTGGCAGGCGGCGCAGCACCAGCAGGCCGAGCAGCGCCAGCGTCGTCAGGCCGCCGAGCAGATGTCCCATGACGATCAGCGGCTTCAACAGCCAGGTCACGGTGAGCATGCCGAGCAGCGACTGGAAGATGATCAGCACCACCAGCAGCCAGGGCAGCACGAGCGGCTGGGAGGCATCATGCCGCCGGTTGAGGGTGGCCAGCACGGCCAGCGCGAGGACCAGCAGCCCCAGCGTGCCGGCAGCGTAGCGATGGATCATCTCCCGCCACGCCTTGCCGGACTCGAGGGGCCGGTCGAAACCGGCGCGCGCCGCGACCTCGTCATCGCTCGGCACGGCCAGCTGACCGTAGCAGCCCGGCCAGTCCGGGCAGCCAAGGCCGGCGTCGGACAGCCGCACGTAGCCGCCCAGCACCACGACCACAGTGGTCAGCAGCAGGGCGAGCACGGCAAGCAGGGTAAAGGCTTTGCGCATCTCGATCAGCCTATCCGGGAAATTCGCAGCAACCGCTTCAGATCCTTGTAGACGTCCTTGGCAGGCTGATCCGGACCATAGGTCATCATCAGGTTGCCGAGTGGATCGATCACGAAGATGTGCGCGCCCTCGGCCGCTGCCGGCAGTGATTCGAAGTAGCCGCGAAAGGCTCCATCGGCCGGCGACATCGCCACCTGCAGACGCGGATGATAGGTCTGCAGGTAATCGCGCCGATCCCGATCCGGCGCTTCGTCACTGACGTAGAGCCTGGCCACCCGCGTCGATTCGCGGCCGAGCGCCGTATCGACCTGGCGCAGTTCGTACAGGTGATCTTCGCAGGCCTGCTCGCACTGGCCACGGTCCAGATAGACCAGCGTCCAGCGTCCGCGCAGCGCCTGCGCGCCGAGCGCCTCGCCGTCAGGCGTGCGCAAGTCGGTCGCGGCGATGGGCCGGGCCGGTCGGATCAGCACGCCGCGATTGGCCCGATCACCGGGCAGAGCCCCCTCGTCCAGGCCGGCGTAGTAAAGCCACGCCGCTGCCAGCGGTCCAAAGAAGACCAGCGCCAGCAACAGCAGCTTGCCCTGGCCCGAACGGCGGTTGCCTTCACTCAGAGGTCGATTCATGTCTCCAACGCCACCACAGCACCAGCGCCACGATCAGGACCGTGGCGGCCAGTGCAAACCATTGCACCGCATACCCCAGGTGCCGCACCGGCGGCATCACCTCCGGCGTCCATACCCGCACGAAGCCTCCCGGCGCGTCGGGGTCGAGCAGAATCTGCCACGGCAGCACCTCGGCCCCCAGCGCCGCCGACAGATCCTCCGCCGACGGATACTGCATCACCCGGGGCCAGCCCTGCGTCCGCTGCTGAGCCACCCGCAGACCCGGCCGCGCCAGGCGCGTCGCAATACCGCTCACCCGCTCGACAGGCGGTGGTGCCGGCAGCGCCGGAACGAGGCGCCGACCGGCCGGCAGCGGGACCCAACCCCGGTTCACCATCACCACCCGCCCGTCAGCCAGATGGAACGGCGTCAGCACATGCCAGCCGGGCCGCCCCTGGGATAGCTGGTTGTCGAGCAGCACATGTCGGTCACCGTATTGGCCTACCACCGTGAGCCGTGCGAATGGCCGCTCGGCCATCAGCTGCTGCAGCGCCTGCGCCCGCCGGACCTCAGGTCCCGCGGCTTGCAGCGCGGCTTCGTAGCCAGCCAGCAGCACCCGCTTGGACTCGGCGCGTTCCAGCTGCCAAACGCCGAGCCCGATGAACGCCGTCATGAGCATCAGCGCCGCGCCGAGCATCGCGGCCGGCACCACATAGCTGCGCACTACGCCGATCCTCAAGCGCCGCTGGCGTAGAATGATGCGTTGCCGGGCGCTCGACCAAGAGCTCGCGCCCGGCAACGGTCCGCCCCCGCGACCGGACCGCCCGCTTCACCGATCAGGACCCGACACATGCTGGTGACCGTTCTCATCCTCCTCGCGCTGGCGGCGATCGTGATCAGCCTCGGCTCCGCCCTGCTATTCCTGATGCGCGACGATGGCCGGTCACGCCGCACCGCCAACGCCCTCACCTGGCGTATCGGCCTGTCCATCGTGCTGTTCGGACTGATCATGCTCGGCATCGCCGGCGGCGTCATCGAGCCGCATGGACTGGCGGGACCACTGCAGTAGCCCCGCCGCCGGCGCTAGAGGATGTAGACGAAGATAAAGAGAAACAGCCAGACCACGTCGACGAAGTGCCAGTACCAGGCGGACGCCTCGAAGGCGAAGTGCTTCTCCGGCGTGAAGTGCCCCAGCGCGGTGCGGACGAGCATGACGGCCAACATGATGGTGCCGAGCGTCACGTGGGCACCGTGGAAGCCGGTGAGCATGAAGAACGTCGAGCCGTAGATCCCCGATTCCAGCGTCAGGTTCAGATGCTGGTAGGCCTCGAGGTACTCCTCCGCCTGAAAAAACAGGAACGTCCCGCCAAGGGCGACGGTGGCAGCCAGCCAAGCCGTTGCCCGCCAGCGCTGGGCATCCTTCATGGCATGGTGGGCCACGGTCAGCGTCCAGCTGCTGGTGAGCAGGATCGCAGTGTTCAGTGCCGGAAGCTGCCAGGCGCTGATGACGCCGAAATCACCGCCCAGTTCCGCCGGGCCGTTGGTCGGCCAGGTCGCGGAGAAATCCGGCCACAGCAGCGTGTTCGTCATCAGGTTCGAGCCGGCGCCGCCGAGCCACTCCACGGAGAGCAGCCGCGCGTAGAACAGGGCGCCGAAGAACGCCCCGAAGAACATAACTTCGGAGAAGATGAACCAGGCCATCCCCCAGCGGAAGGTGCGGTCGACCTGCGCGTTGTAGTGGTGATTCAGGCTCTCGTTGATGACGTCCCGGAACCAGCCGAACACCATCAGGATCACCAGCGCCACGCCACTGAAGGCGACCCACTGACCGACCCCGACGCCGTTCAGCGCACTGCCCCAGCCGGCCATCAGCAGGAACAGGCCCACGGTACCGACGATCGGCCACCAGCTGCCGTGCGGAACGTAATAGACGTCTTGATTGGTTGCGTGTGCCATCGCTAGGTCAATCCGATTGAGTGAAGTTGCGCCGTCCGCACCCGGCGGTCAGCCATTCGCGTCAAAGAAGGTGTAGGCCAGCGTCACCGTATCCACCGAGGCCGGCAGGTCGGGATCCAGATAGAAGGTCACCGGCATCTCCTTGCGCTCGCGTGGAGCCAACTCCTGCTCGGTGAAGCAGAAGCATTCCACCTTGTGCAGATGGCGCGAGGCCTCGCCCGGCGTCACGCTGGGCACCGCGCGGCCGGTGATGGCCACATCCTGCAGGTTCTCCGCCACGAAGACGACGGTACGGGTCGCGCCGGGATGCACCGTGACCCGATCCTGCACCGGCTCGAAGCGCCAGGGCAGGCTCTGGTTGCGGTTCGCCACGAATTCGACCGTGACTTCGCGACTATCATCCATGCTGGCCGCCGGCGCCGCCTGCGCCAGCTCCACCCGGCCGTTGAGCCCGGTGATGTCGCAGAACACGTCATAAAGTGGCACCAGCGCGAAGCCGAACCCGAACATCACCCCCGCGATCACCAGCAGGCGGATCGCGGTGCGGGCGTTGCGGCTGGATGGTGGCTGCGCCATCTCAGCGACCGCCCATGACGAGGAAGAACACCACGTAAACGAGCGCCGCCAGGATCACCATGATCACCAGCGTGCGGCGGATGGCCGACCGCTGGGCCGCCATCCGCCGCTCGTCTCCTGCGCCACCGCCTGCCACGTCCGTCGACTATCCGCTCAGCGGACCACGGGCGGCGTGGTGAAGGTGTGGTAGGGCGCCGGCGAGGGCAGCGTCCACTCCAGGCCGTCCGCCCCGTCCCACACCTGCGCGGTCGCCTTCTCGCCGCCGCGCACGCACTTCACGATGATGTAAAGGAACAACAGCTGCGACAGACCGAAGCCGAACGCACCGATCGAGGCCATCTCGTTCCAGGTGGTGAACTGCAGCGCATAGTCCGGGATGCGCCGCGGCATGCCGGCAAGGCCCGCGAAGTGCATCGGGAAGAACGTCAGGTTCACGAAGATGGTCGAGAGCCAGAAGTGCAGCTTGCCGAGCCGCTCGTCGTACATGTGGCCGGTCCACTTCGGCAGCCAGAAGTACACGGCCGCCATGATCGAGAACACGGCGCCGGGCACCAGCACGTAGTGGAAGTGCGCCACCACGAAGTAGCTGTCGTGATACTGGAAGTCGGCCGGCGTGACGGCCAGCATCAGGCCGGAGAAGCCGCCGATCGTGAACAGGAACACGAACGCCAGCGCGAAGAGCATCGGCGTCTCGAAGCTCAGCGAGCCCCGCCACATGGTCGCCAGCCAATTGAAGACCTTCACGCCGGTCGGCACGGCGATCAGCATCGTGGCGAACATGAAGAACAGCTCGCCGGCCAGCGGCATGCCCACCGTGAACATGTGGTGCGCCCAGACGATGAACGACAGAAACGCGATCGCGCCGAGCGCGTAGACCATGGAGGCATAACCGAACAGCCGCTTGCGGGCGAAGGTCGGAATGATGTGCGACACGATCCCGAACGCCGGCAGGATCATGATGTACACCTCCGGATGCCCGAAGAACCAGAAGATGTGCTGGTAGAGCACCGGATCGCCGCCGCCGGCCGCGTTGAAGAAGCTGGTGCCGAAGTAGCGGTCGGTCAGCAGCATGGTCACCGCGCCTGCCAGCACCGGCATCACCGCGACCAGCAGGAAGCTGGTGATCAGCCACGCCCAGGCGAACAGCGGCATCTTCATCAGCGTCATGCCGGGCGCCCGCAGGTTCAGGATCGTCGCCGCCACGTTGATGGCACCCATGATCGAGCTGATACCCATCAGGTGGATGGCGAAGATCATGAACGGAAAGGCGGCGCCGGTCTGCATCACCAGCGGCGCGTACATCGTCCAGCCAGAGGCGGGGGCGCCGCCCGGCAGGAACAGCGTCATCAGCAGCAGCGAGAACGCGAACGGCAGGATCCAGAAGCCCCAGTTGTTCAGCCGCGGCAGCGCCATGTCCGGCGCCCCGAGCTGAATCGGCAGCAACCAGTTCGACAGGCCGACGAAGGCCGGCATGACGGCGCCGAACACCATGATCAGCGCGTGCATGGTGGTCATCTGATTGAAGAACTCGGGCCGCACGAGCTGCAGCCCCGGCTGGAACAGCTCCGCCCGGATCACCAGCGCCATGGTGCCGCCGATGAAAAACATCAGCAGGCTGAACATCAGATACAGCGAGCCGAGATCCTTGTGATTCGTCGTGGTCAGCCAGCGACGGAAGAAATTCGGATCCGGTCCCTCGTGATGATGTTCCTGTACCGAGATATCCACGCTCATTGCATTTCCTCCCGCGCCTGTTCGATATCCTGCGGCGTCACCACACCGCCATCGTGACCGAAGCTGTTGCGCTCGTAGGTAATCACGCCCGCCAGCTGCTCATCGTCGAGGATGCTGCCGAACGCGGCCATCGCCGTGCCGGGCTTGCCGTTGAGCACGATGGCGATATGGGCAGCGGCATCGCTGGCGACCATCTCGCTGTCGGCCAGCGAGGGGAAGGCCGGCGGCATGCCACTGCCGTCCGGTCGATGGCAGGCCACGCAGTGGGTGCTGTAGACCTCTTCGCCAACCCGCATCAGCGTCGCCTCGTCATCGCCACCGGACTGGCCGGACTCGCCGGATGCGTCCTGCGCGTCTTGCGCCGCGCCTGCCGCACCCTCGGCCGCCATCTCGCCGGCGGCGGCCACATCGGCCGGCGGCGGCGGCGCGGCCGGATCGAATTCACCGCCGGCCGCGCCGCCGGCAGGGCCCATGCCGGCGGCAAGCACCTGGTCGGTGGCATCGCTCGCCGTACTGCGCTGCTCGTTCAGCCAGTCCGCATAGTCGGCCTCGTTCATGGCGACGACCACCACCGGCATGTAGCCATGATCGCGACCGCACAGCTCCGCACATTGGCCACGATAGACCCCGGGTTGCTCGATCTGCGTCCAGGCCTCGTTGATGAAGCCGGGGATGGCGTCCTTCTTTACCGCCAGATCCGGCACCCACCAGGAATGGATCACGTCGTTCGACGTCATCAGCAGGCGCACCTTCTTGCCGACCGGCAGCACCAGCGGATTGTCGACGTTCAGCAGGTAGTTCTCGACCTCCTGCGGACTGATATCCGGATCCCGCTGGCGCGCGAGATAGCTCTGCTCATCCAGCCGGCTGAAGAACTCGACGTCCTCGTCCAGGTAGTCGTAGTGCCACTGCCACTGGTAGCCGGTGACCTTCACCGTCATGTCCGGATTGCTGGTGTCCTCCATGCGGATCAGCGTGCCGGCTGCGGGGATGGCGATCGAGATCAGGATGGCGAACGGCACGACCGTCCAGGCGATCTCCACCATGGTGCTCTCATGGAAGGTCGCCGGCACGGCGCCGCGAGAGTGACGGAAGCGAATGATGCTGTAGATCATCACGCCGAACACGACGACCGCCAGCACGCAGCAGATCGCGAACATCAGCATGTGCAGCTGATAGACGTTCTCGCTCACGGCAGTGACGCCGCGCGGCATGTTGTATTCCAGCTGCGCCGCTACCGGATCGACGCCGGCGATACCGATCACGACCGCCAGCACGGCCCACCAGGGCCCCCACGTGGCTCGAGACATCCTCGACTACTCCCTACGCTATGACGGCCGACGGCAGCGACCTTATCGATATCGACGATGCCGGCACCCGCCGGCGTGTTCAGGCTCCGAGCGGCCCGATGACCTCATCGAGTCGCCGACCCAGCCGGATACGATCCGGTTGCGTCAGGCAACGACCCACCTCGACCGAGCGCCCCCTGCAACAGAGCAGCAGCCGTCGCTCCCGCCCCTCGGCCGGCACCAGCGCCACCCGGCTCCAGTACCGGTCGAAAGCCAGCGACTGCTGCGGCCCGTCCTGCCCCCAGACGAGGCTGACCCGGTCCTCGGTCACCTCGATGATCTCGCGATAGCGATTGGCCCGCAGGCAGTGGCCCAGTGCCAGGGCCAGGCAGAGCAGTTCCAGCCCCGCGAACGGCAACACCAGCCAGGCGCCCCGCCAGGCCAGCCAGCCGGCAATGCCCAGCGCCGGCACCGATGCCGCCAGCACGAAGGCTGCCGCGCCGCGCGCAGACAGAGAGCCATTGGGAGAGATCACGCAGCGGAACGACTGCATGGAGGACTCCCGATCAGCAAGGGCACCCGTCACGCATTCTCCGCTGGCCGCACGGGCCGATCGGTCAGTGCCTCGGATCAAGCGACGCCATGTTACTGAAGCTGCTGGGTCGACTCAAGACGCCGACGGCATCGCCCAGATAGGCCGCCACCTGCGCGGGCGAGCGCGCAGCCGCCAGCAGCGGCGGGACGAAGCCGAGGCGCGGCGCTCCCAGCCAATGCGCGAGAGCCGCCAGATTCTCCTGCCGACACTCCATCGGCGCCGCCGCACTGGCAACCCAGCCGAGCAGCCGGCAGCCATCCGCGCGGATCGCCTCGACCGTCAGCCGGGCATGGCTGATGCAGCCCAGCCGCAGCCCGACGACGAGGATCACCGGCAGCCGCCAGCGACGCGGCAATGCCGCCACGTCCCACTCATCCCCCAGCGGTACCCGCCAACCGCCGACCCCCTCCACGACGACCGGCGCGTGGCGCTGCGCCAGCGCGGCGAACGCGGCATCCAGGCCGGCCGGCTCGATCGGCCGGCCGGCCTGCACGGCAGCGAGGTGCGGCGCCACCGGCGGAGCGAAGCAGACGGGATTGATGGCAGCGTACGGCAGGTCCGGGCCGACCGCCTGCAGCGCGAGGGCATCCTCGTTGCGCAGTCCGGCCGGGCCGGCCTCGGCGCCGCTGGCGATCGGCTTCATGCCGCAGGCATCGATGCCGCGCGCGCGCAGGGCCGCGATCAGGCCAGCGGCGACCAGCGTCTTGCCGACGCCGGTGTCGGTACCGGCGATGAAGACGCCCCTCACCGGCGGCGCAGCCGGGACCGCAGCGCCTCGAGCGAGACCCGCACCACGCCCTGCTCGACCGGCGCCTGCGCCTCTCCCGGCACCCAGGCGTGGCCGTGGATCAGCTCCAGCGTGGCCGGCAACCGGCCCTCGTGCCGCATGGCCTCGTACGCCGCCCGCAGGCGCGCGTGGCCGCGCCGTCCAGTCAGCCCCTGCGGGCGATCGGCCCGCGCGTTGCGCACGCCGCCTGCCGCCAGATCCGCCTTGAGCCCGGCCAGATCGACGTATCGCAGCTCCAGCATCTCCATGTCCATGACCGGATCGGCGAAGCCCGCACGCACCAGCGCATCGCCGATGTCGTGCAGATCGATGGCATCGTGCACATGCGTCGGCGCCGGATCGGCGGCGGCCCATGCCTGGCGCAACTCGCGCAGCGTGTCCGGCCCCGGGGCGCTCAGCACCAGCAGCCCGCCGGGCGCCAGCACGCGCCGGCACTCGGCCAGTAGCGCGTCCAGCGGCAGCGCCCAGGGCAGCAACATCGCAGCGATCACCAGATCGACACTCGCGCTCGCCAGCGGAATCCGCCGCGCGTCGGCCTGCACGCGCCAGCCCCTGGCGGTGCCCTCGCCACCGGCGCGCAGCATGGTGGCCAGGCGATCCAGGGCGATGCGCTGCGCCTGCGGGTAGCGCGCCTGCAACGCGGCATCGAGCACGCCGGGGCCAGCGCCGAGATCCAGGATCCGTCGCGGCGACAGGCGGATCGGCTCCAGTCGCTCCAACAGTCGCCCGACCAGCTCGCGCACCACCGGATGCCGGCCGTAAGCCTCAGCGGCGGCGGCGAACCGGCGATCGGCCGCGGCCGCATCCACCGGCGTCAACCCCGGCGTGGCGTCAGCCGACGTCGGCATCGGCCGGCACGCCGCGCAGCGACCTCGGCACCAGCCGGTCCAGCTGCGCCAGCAGATCCGCCACTTGGGTCTCCGTATGGGCGGCACTCAGCGTGATGCGCAGCCGCGCCGTGCCCGGCGGCACGGTCGGCGGGCGAATCGCCGTCACCAGAAAACCCGCCTCCAGCAGGCGCGCGGACAGCTCGAGCGCCAGTGTCGCCTCACCTACCCGCAGCGGCTGGATCGGGGCGTCCGATGGCATCACCGGCAGGCCGAGGGCCGCCGCGCCGGTACGGAACTGCGCCACCAGCCGGTGCAGGTGCCGGCGCCGCCCGGGCTCGCCCCGACAGATGGCCACCGCGGCCAACGTGGCCGCGGCCAGCGCTGGCGGCGGCGCGGTGGTGTAGATGAAGGTGCGGGCGCGCTGCACAAGGAAATCGATCAGCGTGGCCGAGCCGGCGACGAAGGCACCGAAGCTGCCGAGCGCCTTGCCCAGCGTGCCGACGTAGACCGGCACCTGCGCGGCGTCCAGCCCGGCCGCCGCCACGCTGCCGCGTCCGCCGGGGCCGAGGACGCCCAGACCGTGCGCGTCATCCACCAGCAGCGTCGCCCCATGCGCCTGCGCCAGCCGCGCCAGCACCGGCAGCGGCGCCAGATCGCCGTCCATGCTGAACAGGCCGTCGGTAACCAGCAGTGCCGGCGGCTCGGCCGGCGCCTCGGCCAGGGCGCTGGCCAGTGCCGCGGTGTCGGCATGCGGATAACGGTGCATGCGCCCGCGGCTGAGCCAGCCACCGTCGAGCAGCGAGGCATGGTTCAGCCGATCCTGGAAGATCGCTGCGCCCGGCTCGGCGAGCGCGTTGATGACGCCGAGGTTCGCCATGTAGCCGGTGGAGAACAGCAGCGCCCGCTCGTAGCCGAGCCAGGCAGCGAGCGCCTGCTCCAGCCGCTCATGCACCTCGCGGTGCCCGGCGATCAGGTGCGCCGAACCGCTGCCGGTGCCGGACCGGGCCAGCTCCTCGGCCGCCGCGGCGGCCAGGCGTGGCTCGCCGGCCAGACCCAGGTAGTCGTTGCTGCAGAAGGAGACGACCCGACGGTCGCCCAGGCGGACCGTGCCGGCGGGCGCCGGCGCCAGCGCCCGGCACGCCCGCCACAGGCCGTCCGCCCGGCGCTGCGCCAGCACCGGCGCCAGGCGGGCGTCCAGTCGCCCCGCCGGTGTCACGCCGGGGCCGGCGCGGCGTGTTCGGCCGCCTGCACACCCAGACGCTGGAACAGTGCGGCGTCGGCATCGGCGACCGGATTGTCGGTCGTCAGCAGCCGCTCACCGTAGAAGATCGAGTTGGCGCCGGCCAGGAAGCACAGCGCCTGCTGCTCATCGCTCATGTCGTTGCGGCCGGCGGACAGCCGCACCCAGGAGCGCGGGAACATGATCCGCGCTGCCGCGATGACACGCACGAACTCCAGCGGATCCGGCGGCGCCTGCCCGGCCAGCGGCGTGCCCTGCACCGCCACCAGCTGGTTGATCGGCACGCTCTCCGGATGCGCCGGCAGATTCGCCAGCGCCACCAGCAGGCCCGCACGGTCCTGCTCGCCTTCGCCCATACCGATGATGCCGCCGCAGCAGACGTTGATGCCCGCCTCGCGCACGTGCGCCAGCGTCTCCAGCCGATCCTGATAGCTACGGGTCGAGATGATCTGGCCGTAGTACTCCGGGGAGGTGTCGAGATTGTGGTTGTAGTAGTCCAGCCCAGCCTCGGCGAGCCGCTGCGCCTGCGGCTCGCTGAGCATGCCGAGCGTCACGCAGGATTCCATGCCGGCCTCGCGCACCACGCCGATCATGTCGATGACTCGATCGAGGTTGCGATCGGTGGGCCGGCGCCAGGCAGCGCCCATGCAGAAGCGCGTCGCGCCGGCCTCGCGTGCCCGCCGCGCCGCCGCGGCCACCTCGGCCAGCGGCATCAGCCGCTCGCCCTGCAGGCCGGTGTCGAAGTGCACGCTCTGCGGGCAGTAGGCGCAGTCCTCCGGGCAGCCACCGGTTTTGATGCTGAGCAAGGTGCTGATCTGCACCCGATTGGCGTCGAAATGCCGCCGGTGCACCCGCTGCGCGGCGTAGAGCAGATCCATGAACGGCGCGGCGAGCAGCGCCTGCGCTTCGGGCACGGTCCAGTCGTGGCGCGCGTCCTGTGCCACCAGGGCGTCGAGGTCGATCATGGCGGCGAATCCTTCTGCGGCGGGAACGCGGCGATGGTAGCCCGCAGGTGCGGGCTGTCAACCGCAGTGCATGCGCCCGGTTGACAGCCTCGTCACCCTCGCCCGCCGGCTGGCGTTGCGACTCTACCCGCCGACCTGCCTGCTCTGCGGCGCCGGCGGCGAAAGTGATCTCGACCTGTGCGCGGCCTGTCGCGCGGACCTGCCCTGGCTGATGGGTGCCTGCGGGCGCTGCGCCCTGCCGCTGCCGGTCGCACCCTCGGCGGCACTGACCTGCGGGCGCTGTCAGCGCCGGCCGCCGCCGTTCGACGCGGCGGTGGCGGCGCTGCACTACACCACGCCCGTGCCGGCGCTGATGCGGCGCTACAAGCGTGGCGATCTGCAGGCCGGCGACCTGCTGTCCCGCCTGCTGGCGGCGCGGCTGATGGGGCTGGCCGAGCGGCGGCCACTGCCGCAGGCGCTGGTTCCGGTGCCGCTGCATCCGGGGCGCCGACGGGCGCGGGGCTTCGACCAGGCCGAGCGCATCGCCGGGGTGCTCGCCCGGCAGCTCGGTCTCGCCCGGCTCGAGGGGAGGCTGGTGCGCCTGCGGGCGACGGCGCCCCAGCGGAGCATGGACGCGGCCGAACGGCGGCGCAACCTGCGTCACGCCTTTGGGGCCGAGGGCCGACTCCCCGCCCATATCGCGCTGATCGACGATGTCCACACCACCGGCGCCACCTTCACCGCGGCCGCGCTTGCCGCCCACGCCGCCGGTGCGGCGCGCATCGAGGTGTGGAGCATCGCCCGGGCCTGATACGCCCGACCCGGCGGCGGCGCTAGTGCAGACCCAGCACGATGCCGAGGAACACCAGTCCGCCGAAGAGGTTGTTGTTCATGAAGGCGCGGAAGCAGCCATCCGCCTCGCGGTCCCGAATCAGCCACTGCTGCCACAGGAACGAGACCGCCGCCAGTATCAGCATGCCGTAGTAGGCTTCATCGAGTCCGGCGCGGCGGCCGAGCAGCACCAAGCCGAGCAGCATGAACGCCTGCAGCCCCCCAATGATCGCCCGGTCCTGCGCCCCGAACAGGATGGCGGTGGACTTCACGCCGGCCCGCAGGTCGTCCGGCCGATCGACCATGGCGTACTCGGTGTCGTAGATCAGCGCCCAGATCACCGCCAGCAGGAAGATCAGCCACCCGAGTGCCGGCACCTGCCCGGTCTGCGCCGCGAATGCCATCGGCACCGCCCAGCCGAAGGCCGCACCCAACCAGACCTGCGGCAGATAGGTGTAGCGCTTCATGAACGGATACACAGCCGCCAGCGCCAGTGCAGCGAACGAGAGCAGGATCGTCAGGCGGTTCAGCGTCAGCACCAGCGCGGCGGCCACCAGACACAGCAGAGCGAACAGAACCAGCGCCTCCCGCGGCTGCACCTCGCCGGTGGCGAGCGGGCGATCGCGCGTGCGCGACACGTGGGGATCAACGTCCCGGTCGGCGAAGTCGTTGATGACGCAGCCCGCCGAGCGCATGAACCAGACGCCGAGCAGCATCACGATCAGCACGTGCAGGTCCGGCAGCCCACGGGCGGCGAGCCACAACGCCCAGAGCATCGGCCAAAGCAGCAGCAGCGCGCCGATCGGCCGGTGCCAGCGCATCAGGCGGGCATAGGCTCCCGCGCGCTGGCGCCAGAACGCCCAGCGATCGTCCGTTCCTCCCTGCATCACGCGCCATCCTCCATTGCCGGCTGCCTATCCTGCCACTGCGGCAGGAAGAATTCGCTCACGAACACTCGCCGGGCCGCCAGCTGGAAGATCGAATAGCGCCCGTGCAATGGTGCGGCCGGGCCGAACTTCCCGATGGTCGTGACTGCAGCGGCGATATGGCGGGCGGCCGGGCCGTGCGGCGGCAGGCGCACCACGCGGATGGCACTGCGCCGGACGCGGCGATCGTCGAACAGCGTCGCGCCCAGCGGGCGCACGCCGAGTCGGCCGAGACGCCGCCAGGGCCCGGTGAGGCTGGCAGCCGGCAGCACGGAGTGGGCGAAGACCAGCGGCACGCTGCCGCAGCACAGCAGCACTTCCCGGCGCAGTACACGCGCCCGCGGCGCCAGCTGCAGCACGCCGGCGCCCGTCGGATCGAGCCGATCAGCCCACTGGCCGAGCAGTACCACGCGAAAGCGCGCCGGACAGCGTGCCCGCACCCGTGCGGTCAGCGAGCCGCGATCGTAGAGCACCTCGCGCAGTGCGGGCGGCAGGGCCCGGCGGCGCCCGGCCGGCAACAGCTGCCAGGGCAGAGTCTCGGCCGTCAGTGCCGCCACTCAGGCCGCCATGAAGCGCAGCGACGGACCGATCCAGCGCGTGATCAGGTCGGCCGCCGCCGCCGGCCGCTCGCTGGCCAGCCGGTCCGCCAGCGCGTTGGCCTGCGCCAGCAGGTGTGCATCGCGCGGCAGCGCCGCCACGCGCAGTTGCGCCAGGCCCGTCTGCCGGGTACCGAGCAGCTCGCCGGGTCCGCGCAGTTCCAGGTCACGCTCGGCGATGGCGAAACCGTCGTTGGTGTCACGCAGGATCGCCAGCCGCGCATGCGCGCTCGGCGAGAGCGGCGGCCGGTAGAACAGCACGCAGTGGCTGGCCCGCTGGCCGCGGCCGACCCGGCCACGCAGCTGGTGCAGCTGGGCCAGTCCCAGCCGCTCGGCGTTCTCGATCACCATCAGGCTCGCATTGGGCACGTTCACGCCGACCTCGATCACCGTCGTCGCCACCAGCACCTGCAGCTGGCCGGCGACGAACTGCCCCATCGGCAGGTCGCGCTCGCTGCGGCTCATCCGCCCGTGCACCAGCCCGACGCGCAGCTCTGGCAGCGCTGCCTGCAGGCGGGCAGCGGTCTGCTCGGCAGCCTGCGCCGCGAGCGTCTCGTTCTCCTCGATCAGCGTGCAGACCCAGTAGACCTGCGCGCCGGCGGCGCAGACGTCGCGGATTCGACCGATCACCGCCTCACGCCGGGTCTCCGGTACCGCCACGGTCTGCACGGGCAGCCGCCCCGGCGGCAGCTCGTCGATCACCGAGGCATCGAGATCGGCATAGGCGCTCATCGCCAGCGTCCGCGGGATGGGGGTGGCCGTCATGATCAGCTGATGCGGCGTCTGCCCATCGGGCCCCTTGGCCCGCAGCGCCAGCCGCTGGCGCACGCCGAAGCGATGTTGCTCATCGATGATGGCAAGGCCCAGCCGGCCGAAGCACACCGCCTCCTGGAACAGCGCATGGGTACCGATGACGACCGCCGGGGCGGGGTCGGCCAGAGCCGCCTGCGCGGCCCGCCGCGCGGCGCCCTGCTGGCCGCCGGCCAGCCAGTGCACCGGCACCCCCAGCGGGGCGAACCATGCCGTAAAGGCCTGCAGATGCTGCTCTGCCAGCAGCTCGGTCGGCGCCATGACGGCGGCCTGATATCCCGCGCCCACCGCCTGCGCCGCGGCCAGTGCGGCGACTGCGGTCTTGCCAGCGCCCACATCCCCCTGCACCAGCCGCAGCATCGGCCGCGCCGCCGCCAGATCCGCCGCCACGGCCGCCACCACGCGCGCCTGGGCGCCGGTCAGGGCGAATCCCAGCGCGCCCCGCAGGCGCGCGGTCAGCGCCGCGGCGTCGATCAGGATCGGGGCGGGCGCCTCACGCGCCGTCGCCCGGGTCTGACGCACCACGAGCTGATGCGCGACCAGTTCCTCCAGCGCCAGCCGCTGCACCGGCGCGGCGCTGCCCTCCAGCAGCGAGGCCAGTTCCGCCTCCGGCCCGGGCCGGTGCACCGCCTGCAGGGCCTCGGTCAGCGTCGGCAACGCCGGCAGCGGCCCGAGCAGATCGGCCGGCGCCGGTCCGTCCAGCCGATGCTCGATGAGCTGGCGCAGCCGGCGCTGACCCAGCCCCTCGACCGTGGCATACACCGGCGTCAGCCGCGCCTGCACCGGCACCTGCGCTCCCGCCGGCAACAGCCGATAGTCCGGGTGCACCAGCTCCAGCCCCCACTGGCTGGCCCGCGCCTCGCCGAAACAGACGACGCACTCGCCGGTCTGCAATCGTGCCGCCTGGGCGGGCCTGAAGTGAAACAGGCGCAGCGTCAGCCGGCCGGTGTCGTCGGCGATCTCGATGCACAGGCTACCGCGACGGCCCGGCAGATGGCGCACCGCCACGATCCTGCCGGCAACCTGCACCTGCGCGCCCGGCACTACCGTGCCGATTGGTACCACCCGCGTCCGATCCTCGTAGCGGCGGGGCAGGTGGAACAGCAGATCGTCGGGGCGCTCGATCCCCAGGGCCGCCAGCCGCCCGGCCAGCTTTTCGCCCACGCCCGGCAGGTCGATCAGCGCGGACGCCGGAGGCCGGGGCGCCGCCATCTCAGCAGGCGACGATGGCGTCCACCTCGACCCTGGCCCCCTTCGGCAGGGCAGCAACCTCTACCGCGGCGCGGGCCGGATAGGGGGCGCCGAGCAGCTCCTCCATCACCGCATTGACGGTCGCGAAATCGCCCAGATCGGTCAGGTACACGGTGAACTTCAGCGTCTCGGCGAGCGAGGTGCCGGCCGCATCGGCCACGGCGGCGAGATTGGCGAACACCTGCCGCACCTGCACGGTAATGTCGCCACCGACCAGCGCGCCGGTCACCGGGTCGAGCGGAATCTGCCCGGAGATGAACAGCAGCCCGCCGTGGCGGACCGCCTGCGAATAGGTGCCGATGGCCGCCGGAGCGTTGTCGGTATGAACGGGTTCGCGAGGCATGCGCCGCCCCTGTTGCCGGACCAGCGGCGCATTATGCCGCAGCGCCGCCGACCACAGGGCTATCGGCTGCGCGTGAGTCGCACCACGGCCGGCGTTGCGCGGACACGACGGATGACTCGCGCCAGATGATGCCGGTCGCGCACCGTGATGACGAAGGTCAGCGTGGCGGAGGCACCCGGCCGCTCGTCCACCGCCACCTGCTCGATGTTTGAACCGAGCTGCGAGATGGTCGCGGCGACCACGGCCAGCACGCCGCGCTGGTTCGCCGCCTCCAGCCGCAGGGCGACCGGGAACTCGCGATCGATGCCGGCCGACCACTGCACCTCGACCCACTTGTCCGGATGCTTGCGGAACTCGGCGACATTGGAACAGTGGGTGCGATGCACGACCACGCCCCGCCCGCTGCTGAGATAGCCGAGGATCGAATCACCCGGAATGGGATAGCAGCAGCGTCCGAAGGTGACCACCATGCCCTCGGTGCCCTGGATCGCCAGCGGCGGCGTCGGGCCGGGCACCGGCGCGTCGGGCTGCGCCACGCCAAGCTTGTGCAGGATCCGCCGGGCCACCAGTGGCGCCATGTGCTCGCCAAGACCGATGCTCTGCAGCAGCGTCGACATCGACGGCAGCTCGAGCTCCTCGAGCACCTGCTCCTGCACCGCCGGCGGCAGCGCATCGAGCTGCTGACCGGCCGCGGCCAACGCCTGCTGCAGCAAGCGTCGCCCGAGTTCGGCGGCATCATCGGCCCGCAGCTGCTTCAGGTGATGGCGGATGTGCGTGCGCGCCCGCGCGGTGACCACGAAGTTCAACCAGGCGGGGTTCGGCTGCGCCTGCGACTCGGTATGGATCTCGATGGTCTGGCCGTTGCGCAGCTGCGTGGACAGCGGCATCGGCCGGCGGTCGATCGAGGCGGCCCGGCAGTGGTTGCCGATGTCCGTGTGCACGGCATAGGCGAAGTCGACCGGCGTCGCCCCGGCCGGCAGACGCATGATGCGGCCCTTGGGCGTGAACACGTAGATCTCGTCCGGGAACAGATCGACCTTGACGTGCTCGAGGAACTCCAGCGAATTGCCGCTGCGCTGCTGCAGCTCGACGATCGAGTGCAGCCATTCGCGAGCTCGCAGCTGCGGGCTCGCTGCTGGCGAATCCCCCAGCTTGTACTTCCAGTGCGCGGCGACGCCGGCCTCGGCGACGTAGTCCATTTCGCGGGTGCGGATCTGCACTTCCACCGGCATCGCGCGCGGCCCGAGCAGCACCGTGTGCAGCGCCTGGTAGCCGTTGGTCTTGGGAATGGCGATGTAGTCCTTGAAGCGGCCCGGCACCGGCCGGTACACCCCGTGCGCCAGGCCCAGCACTCGGTAGCAGTCGTCGAAGCGCTCGACGATCACCCGTACGGCGGCCACGTCCTGCACGTCCTGCATTCGCACCCGACGCCGGCGCATCTTCTGATAGAGGCTCCACAGGTGCTTTTCGCGCGAGCTGACCTCGCCCTGCACCCCGTCGGCGATCAACGCCGCCTGCAGCCGCTGTTCCACGTCGCGCAGCAATCGGCGCCGCTCCGGCAGCCCCCGCTGCAGCGCCTTCGCCAGCACGCGGTAGCGCATCGGATACAGCGCGGCGAAGCCCAGATCCTCGAGCTCCTGGCGCAGCGCGTTGATGCCCAGCCGGTTGGCGATGGGTGCGTAGATCGAGAGCGTCTCGCGCGCGATACGGCGCTGCTTGACCGGCGGCATGGCGCCGAGCGTGCGCATGTTGTGCAGCCGGTCGGCCAGCTTGATGAGGATGACGCGGATATCCTCGGTCATCGCCAGCATCATCTTGCGGAAGCTGTCGGCCTGCGCCTCAGCCTTGGAGCGGGCATTGATCCGGGTGAGCTTGCTGACCCCATCCACCAGCTCGGCGACCTCGGCACCGAACAGGCCGGCGAGATCGGACTTGCTGATCGCCGTATCCTCCAGCACGTCATGCAGCAGCGCCGCCATGACCGTGGCGGCGTCCAGCCGCATGCTGGCCAGTAGATTGGCGACGGCGAGGGGATGCTTGATATAGGGCTCGCCGGAACGGCGGAACTGCCCCTCGTGCGCCTGTGCGCCCACGGCGTAGGCACTTTCGATGTCGGCGATGGCAGCCGGGCCGAGATAGCCCTGCAGGGTCTGGCGCAGATCGGCCAGCTCGAGCGGCGGCTCGACGGCGGGTGGCCCCGGCCGATCCGCCTCGTCCGGCGATGGCGGCGGCGCGCCCGCCTGCCCCTGCCTCAGCATGGGCTCAGCTGGCGTCCGGCTCGCCTTCGTCCTTGCGCGTCTCGGCGCCATCGGCTGCCGGCGCCTCGTCGGTGGCGGCCTGTCCGCCCTCGCCCTCACCCTCGCCGGCGGCATCGGGCTCATCCAGGAAGATCTGCAGCGGATCCTCGATCGGCTCGTCCAGCAGGCTGGCATCGACGTGACCTTCGGCGATCTCGCGCAGGGCCACGACCGTCGGTTTGTCGTTCTCCCACGCCAAGTGCGCCTCGGCGCCGCGCGCCAGCTGCCGCGCACGCTTGGCGCCCAGCAGCACCAGCTGGAAGCGATTGTCGACGTTGTCCAGGCAGTCTTCTACGGTAACTCGAGCCACAGGTTTTCTTCTCTCCCAATCACGATCGGATCATGCCGCCAACGCGACGGCGAAACGTATAGAGACTAGAGCGTTTCATGCGGCAGGCCAAGCCGCCTCAGCCCAGCAGGCTGGCCAGCAGCTCGGCATGCGCGACCAGCTGACGCTCGCGGCGGGTGCGGCGGGCCACCACGATCGCCCGCAGCTCGGCCAGCGCCGTGTCGAAATCGTCGTTGATGACCAGATAGTCGAATTCCTCGCAGTGACGCATGTCGGCCACGGCATCACGCAGCCGCCGGGCGATCACCGCCTCCTCGTCCTGCCGTCGCGCCCGCAGCCGGCGCTGCAGCTCTGCCCGCGATGGCGGCAGGATGAAGATGCTGACGCACTCGGCCGCCCGGCGCACCTGCGCCGCGCCCTGCCAATCGATCTCCAGGATCACGTCCTGCCCCTGAGCCAGCAGCCGGTCCGCCGCCTGGCGCGTCGTGCCATAGGAGTGATCGAAGACGCGGGCGTGCTCGAGAAACGCGCCCTCACCCACCAGTGCCTGGAAGGCATCCGGCTCGACGAAGTGATAGTCGCTGCCGTCGCGCTCGCCCGGACGCGGCGCCCGCGTGGTGTGCGAGACGGAGAACGACAGCCGCGGCAGTCCCTGCACGAGCGCCTTGACCAGACTGGTCTTGCCCGCGCCGGAGGGCGCCGAGATCACGAACAGGTCCCCCTGGGAAAGGGGCGGCTTACTGGACATTCTGGACCTGCTCGCGCATCTGCTCGATCAGCACCTTCAGCTCCACCGCGGCACGGGTGCTGTCGGCATCCTGCGATTTCGACGCGATGGTGTTCGCCTCCCGGTTGAACTCCTGCAACAGAAAGTCCAGCCGCCGCCCGACCGGGGCGGTGCCGGCCAGCGCGCGGCGCATCTCCGTGACGTGGCTGTCCAGACGATCGAGCTCCTCCGCGATATCCAGCCGCTGCGCCAGCAGCACCAGCTCCTGCTCGAGCCGCGCCGGCTCGGCCTCCACCGCGAGCTCGGCCAGCCGCGCGGTGAGCCGCTCGCGCTGGGCCTGCAATACCTGCGGGCGCCGGGCGCGCAGCAGCTGCACCTGGCCGGCGACGTCTACCAGCCGGGCCTCCAGCAGCTCGCGCAGCCGGGCGCCTTCCCGCTCGCGATGCTCCCGCAGCGCACCGAGCGCCTCGTCCAGCGCAGCCAGCGCGGCCGCGGCCAGCGCCTCGCCGTCGAGCGGGCGCTGGCGCAACACACCCGGCCAACGCAGCACGTCCAGCGCGGTCGGCGCCTGCGTGCGGATGGAATCCAGTGCCGCCATGGCCTCCGCCAGCCTCACCAGCGCCGTCGGCGCCAGCTCCAGCGGCGCCTCCGCCGTGTCACCGGCGGCGCGTTCGAGCCGGTACTGCAGGTCGAGCTTGCCCCGCTGCAGCACGGCACTCGCCCGCTGGCGGATCTGCGGCTCCAACTCGCGCAGATCCTCCGGCAGGCGCAGCGCGAGCTCCAGAAATCTGTGATTGACGGTGCGCAGCTCGCAGTGCACCACCAACGATTCGAGCGGGCGCTGGGCACGGCCATAGCCGGTCATGCTTTGCATGCGCAGGTTCACCTTGTACCGGACGGCGGCACCGGCGGCGGACGTATACTGCCCGCGCACCCGGCAGCAGCTGCCGACCGCCAAAACCTCAAGGATACCGAAATGCGACCCAGCGGGAGAGCCGCCGGCCAGATGCGCCCCGTCAGCTTCACACGCAATTTTACGCGGCATGCGGAGGGCTCGGTCCTCGTGTGTTTCGGCGATACGCGGGTCATCTGCACCGCCTCGGTGGAGGAAGGCGTCCCGGGCTTCCTGCGCGGCAAGGGCTGCGGCTGGCTGACGGCGGAATACGGCATGCTGCCGCGCGCCACCGGTTCCCGCTCGGGGCGCGAGGCCGTGCGCGGCAAACAGGGCGGACGCACGCAGGAGATCCAGCGCCTGATTGGCAGATCGCTGCGCGCGGTGTGCGACCTGGAGGCCTTCGGCGAGCGCACGATCACGCTCGATTGCGACGTGATCCAGGCCGATGGCGGCACACGTACGGCCGCTATCTCCGGCGCCTATGTCGCCCTGGCCGATGCGGCCCGCCATCTGCAGCGGCGCCGGCGGCTGAAGCGCTCGCCCCTGCATGGGCAGGTCGCCGCCGTCTCGGTCGGCATCTTCCGCGGCGAACCGGTACTGGATCTGGATTACGCGGAGGACTCGGAAGCCGAGACCGACATGAACGTGGTGATGAACGACGCCGGCGCGTTCATCGAGCTGCAGGGCACCGCCGAGGGCCACGCTTTCCGGCGCGAGGAACTCGATCGCATGCTGGAGCTGGCGCACGCGGGGATCCGCGAACTGCACATCGCCCAGCAGGCGGCGCTGGCGGACGCGCCGTGAGCGAGGCCACGCGGCGGGTCGTGCTGGCCAGCGGCAACGCCGGCAAGCTGCGCGAACTGCGCACGGCCCTGGCGCCCCTGGGCCTCGAACTGGTGTCGCAGGCAGAACTCGGCATCGGTTCGCCCCCGGAACCGGCACCGACGTTCGTGGAGAATGCCCTGCTGAAGGCCCGGCATGCGGCACTGGCGAGCGGGCTACCGGCCATCGCCGATGACTCGGGCCTGGAAGTGGACGCCCTGGCCGGCGCGCCGGGCGTACGCTCGGCCCGCTATGCCGGTGAGTCAGCCGGTGATGGCGCCAATATTGCCAGGCTGCTGGCTGAACTTGGCGACCGCCCCCCCGCCGCCCGCGGCGCGCGATTCCACTGTGTGCTGGTCTACCTGCGGCACGCGCAGGACCCGACCCCGATCATCGCCAGCGGCCAGTGGTCCGGGCAGATCGCGACGAAGGCGGCCGGCGAGGCCGGCTTCGGCTACGACCCGGTGTTCCTGCTCCCGGACCGGAACTGCACCGCGGCCCAGCTGCCCCCCGCCGAAAAGGCGGCCATGAGCCATCGAGCCATCGCGGTGCGCGCCCTGCTGGAGGCACTGGCCCGGCAGGGCGCCTGAGCTGCGGACCGGTCAGTCGGCCTCGGGCTTGTCGCGCTCCACGTCGCCGGCGCCACCGGGCGTGAAGCTCGGCGGATCACTGGCGGGAAAGGACTCCTCGACTGCCTCGTCCACCCGATCCTGCTGCTTGTCCTGCGTCTCGGGCTTCGGGCTTTCCTGCGCCTTGTGCGGCTGGCTCTCGACATGCTTCATGTACGACTCCTGCGCGTGGGTTGATGTGGGTTGATCGGGCCTGCGGCGAGGCAGGCTGCTGGATTAAGGATAGGACCGACGCGCCCGCAGGTCGTTCGGCGGCTTGGGGAACACCGCCCGGCCGACGCGGGTCCATGCAGGCGGCCGTGATGCTATCGACTGGAGATCCTCGATGACGCCCGAACTGACCGAATCGCAACGCGGCGAACTCGCCGCCATGCTCATGGACCGTCGCGTGCGACTGCGCGAGGAGATCGCGGCGGATCTGGCCGACACCGACGACGAGAACCTCTCGGCGCTGGCCGGCGAAGTGCGCGATGCCGGCGATGCGTCGGTCGCGGACATGCTGGCGGATCTGAACCTGCAACACCTGGCCCGTCAGACCCGGGAGCTCGGCCGCGTCGAGCGGGCGCTGGCGGACATGGCCAGCGGCCAGTACGGGCTGTGTCATGACTGCGGCGAGCCCATCCGTTTCGAGCGCCTGCAGGTCGAGCCGGAAGCCAGCCGCTGTCTGCCCTGTCAGGAACGCTTCGAGCACACGCAGCGCCGCGACCAGCCGACGCTATAGCGCCGGCCGGCGCCTCAGCCCTCTTCCTCGAATTGCTGCGGGAAGTCCTCCAGCTTGCGGAAATCGCCGCTGTCGCTCTGGAAGACCGGCTCGCTCTGTGCGTACATCACCAGCAGCCGCGCCAGGCTCTCCAGCGAGTCCAGATGGGTCCGCTCGTAGCCGTGCGAGGCATCGACGCCGAAGCAGATCAGAGTCGTGCGGATGTCGTTGCCGGCTTCGACCGCTGAGGCCGAATCGGAGCGATAGAAGCGGAACACGTCCCGCTGATGGGGGATGTTGTATTCCTGGCAGAGCTTGATGAGCTTGCGCGTGAGATGGTAGTCGAACGGACCGACCGAATCCTTCATCGCGATGGTCACGCCGGTTTCGGCGGAGTTCTGCCCGGGTGCCGGCGTGGCATTGTCGATCGACACCATCTCGGCGACATCCTGGTGCAGCACCGCCGAGGCGCCGCTGCCGACCTCCTCGGAGATCGTGAACAGCAGGTGGCAGTCCACCGGCAGCTCGGCGTCCAGCTCCCGCAGCGCCTTGGCCGCCGCCAGCAGGGCGGCGACACCGGCCTTGTCGTCCAGGTGCCGGGAATTGATGTAGCCGCTCTCGCTGATCTCCGGCTGCGGATCGATGCAGACGAAATCGCCGATGTGGAAGCCGTAGCGCACCAGGTCGTCATAGTTGTGCAGCGGAACGTCTAGGCGCACCTCGAGGTTGTCCCAGCTCGCCGGCTGCGTGTCGACCTCATCGTTGAAGACATGGCCCGACGCCTTCAGCGGCAGGATCGTGCCGCGTACCGCATCGCCCGCGTCGGTGTAGACGGTGCAGCGGGCACCCTCGGCGAAGCGCGCCGACCAGGTGCCGATCGGCGAGACGGCCAACCGCCCGTTCGGCTTGCGGGCCGTGGCGATCGCACCGATGGTGTCCAGGTGCACGACGATCGCCCGGTCCGGGCTCTTCACCCGACCCTTCAGATTGGCGCGAATGGCGCCGCGACGGGTCACCTCCAGCGGAATGCCGAGCCGCGCCAGCTCCTCGCCGACGAAGTGCACGATCTGGTCAGTGAAGCCGGTGGGGCTGGGAATGGCGAGCACGCCCAGCAGCATCTCGCGAAGGTAGTCGGTGTCGATCTTGGGTGAGCGCATGGCCTGTCTCGGGTGCAGAAGGGGACCGCGCCACCGGCGATTCCGGCAGCCGCAGGGCGCCGTCGGCGCGGCAATCGCGCGATATTAACGCGAGCCGGGACTGCCGATATAGGTGTCGTGCGCCCGGTACCCCGTCTGCGGGAACAGCAGATCGATGAACTTCTGCGCCGTCGGCTGCGGCTCGTGATTGGCCAGGCCCGGGCGCTCGTTGGCCTCGATGATGACATGATCCGGCCCGGCGACGTCCGGCACGAGAAAGTCCAGGCCGACCACCGGAATCGCCAGCGCGCGTGCCGCCTTCACCGCCGCCTCGCGCAGCGCCGGGTGCAGCTCGTCGGTCACATCGCGCAGCACACCGCCGGTGTGCAGGTTGGCGGTACGGCGCACGCGGATGCTCTCCCCCGCCGGCAGTACCTCGTCCATCTCGTAGCCGGCCTGGCGGACGCAGCGACGGGTTTCCTCGTCGAGCGGGATGCGGCTCTCGCCCTCGGTGGCGGCCTGGCGACGGCGCGACTGCTTGCGGATCAGCTGCGAGACGGTCTCCTGCCCCGTGCCGGTGACCGTGGGCGGCTGCCGCACGGCGGCGGCCACGACCTCGTACTTGATGACGATCACCCGCAGGTCGTCGCCCTCCACCTGCTCCTCCATCAGCACCCGTTCGCCGAGCTTGCGCGCGTGGCGAACGGCCGCGGCCAACTCCTCGTAGGTGTTGATGTCGGTGCTGATGCCGGCGCCCTGCTCGCCATTGAGCGGCTTGACCACCAGCGGCGCGTACTCCTCGAGGAAACGCTCGTTGTCCTCCCGCTTGCCGGCCAGCGTCTGCGCCGGCACGGCGAGCCCGGCCTCGCGCAGCACCCGCAGCGTCACACGCTTGTTCTGGCACCGGCTCATCGCCACCGCCGAGGTCAGCTCGCTCAGCGACTCGCGACAGATCACCTTGCGCCCGGCCAGTTCCAGGGCGAAGTACCCTTCCTCTGCGTCGATCACCTGCACGTTGATCCCCCGCCGCTGCGCCTCCTTGACGATGATGGCGGCGTAGGGATTGAGCTCCTTGACCTCCTCGTGGGTGACGAACAGCGGCTGGTTGATCGGGTTCTTGCGCTTGACGCAGAACAGCGGCACCCGCTCGAAGCCGAGCTTCTCGTACAGCCCGATCGCTCCTGCGTTGTCGTGCAGTACCGACAGATCCATGAAGCTGCAGCCCTGCGTCTGGAAATGCTCGGCCAGGTGGCGCACCAGTGCCTGGCCAACGCCGCTGTAGGGCGTGGCCGCGGAGATTGCCAGACACCACAGGCTCGAGCCCTTTTCGGGATCTTCGAAGGTGGCCGCATGGTTGACGCCCGTGGTGGTGCCGATGATCTCGCCGGTACGCGTGTCCTCTGCCACCAGGTAGACCAGCCGCGGGTCGGTGCGATGGGCCCAGACGAATTCCGGATTCACCGGCACCATGTGGCGCAGGTTATAGATGCGGTTGATCGCCGCCGCGTCGGTCTCCTTGCGCACCTGGCGCACGATGTACTCGCGCCGCCGCGGCCGGGCCGGCTGATAGTTGCTGAACCACAGCCGGAAGGTGTGGGACGGATCGAGGAACAGCTCCGCCGGCGCCTTGGAGAGCAGCACGTGCGGCTCCTTCACGTAGAAGGCGATGTTGCGCGTGCCGGGGGCCTCGTCGGCGATCGTCCGCGCCAGCCGCTCGTTGTCCGGGAAGGTGTGGGCGAAAACCAGCTTGCCCCAGCCGCAATCGAGCACCACGTCTTGCTGCGGCAGCTGCAGCGGTGGGCGGCTGCGCTCCCAGGGCTGGCCGACGCGCTGCGAACGGCTGCCGATGTGCCCGACGCCCTGGTCTTCGTGTTTCATCCTGCCTCCCGGCGGTGCTGGCCCTGTGTCGGCGCGATGACCGGCGCTAGATGCCGTGGCTCTGCAGCCAGAACTCGAGCAGCGCGGCCTGCCAGAGCTTGGAGCCGCCGAGCGAGGTGATGTGCTCGTCCGGCGCCGCAAACAATGTGTCCAGATACGGCCGCTGGAACAGGCCGCGCTCCCGGGCCGCCTGCGCATCGAGCACATCGCGCACCAGCGCCAGATAGTCGCCACGCAGATGCTTGAGTGCCGGCACCGGGAAATAGCCCTTGGGCCGATCGATGACCTCCGCCGGAATGATCCTGCGCCCGATGCGTTTCAGGATGCCCTTGCCGCCGTCGCAGATCTTCAGCTCCGCCGGCACCTGCGCTGCCAGCTCGACCAGTTCGTGATCGAGAAACGGCACGCGCGCTTCCAGGCCCCAGGCCATGGTCATGTTGTCCACGCGCTTGACGGGGTCGTCGACCAGCATGACCTGCGTATCCAACCGCAGCGCCTTGTCGATCGGGCGCCCGGCGCCGGGCGCGGCAAAGTGCTCGGCGACCAGCGCCCGCGCCTTGTCCTCGGCCCGCACGGCGGGGCTCACCAGGCGGCAGTAGTCAGCATAGTCGCGGTCGAAGAACACCCGCGCGTAGTCGGCAAGCGGGTCGGTGCTCTCCAGCAGCGGCGGATACCAGTGATAACCGCCGAACACTTCATCGGCGCCCTGCCCGCTCTGCACCACGCGCACGTGACGCGAGACTTCCCGGCTCAGCAGGTAGAAGCCGACCACGTCGTGGCTGACCATCGGCTCGCTCATCGCCTGTACGGTGTCGGTCAGGGCCGGCAGCAGCTGGGCGGAATCCACGAACAGCTTGTGATGCTCGGTCTCGAAGTGCCTGGCGATAATGTCGGAGTACTTGAACTCATCGCCCTGGACATCGCCGACGCTCTCGAAGCCGACGGAGAAGGTGTTGAGCCCATGCTGGCCTGCCTCGCTCAGCAGGCCGACCAGCAGGCTGGAGTCCAGGCCGCCCGAGAGCAGCACGCCGACCGGCACCTCGGCGACCAGCCGCCGCGCCGTGGCCGCACGCAGCGCTTCCAGCACCTGCGCCTCCCACTCCTCGGGCGTGCGCTCGGCCGCGTCGGCCGGCGTGTCATAGCCGGGATTCCAGTAGCGACGCTCGCGGCGGGTGCCGTCCGGCTCGATCCGCAGCAGCGTGGCAGGCGGCAGCTTGCGCACGCCCTTGAGGATGGTCCACGGCGCCGGCACCACGGCATGGAAGCTCAGATAGAAGTTCAGCGCCTCCGGATCGATGCTCGTGTCCACCAGCCCGCCTGCCAGCAGCGCCGGCAGCGAGGAGGCGAAGCGCAGGCCACTGTCCGGCCGACCCGGCACCGACGGGCAGTAGTACAGCGGCTTGATGCCCAGCCGGTCGCGGCCGAGCAGCATGCGGCCGCTGTCGCGCTCGTGGATGGCGAAGGCGAACATGCCGTTCAGCCGCTGCACGAAGTCCTCGCCCCAGGCGTGATAGGCCTTCAGCAGCACCTCGGTATCGCCCTTGGAGAAGAAGCGATAGCCGAGCCCGATCAGCTCCTCGCGCAGTTCGGGGAAGTTGTAGATCGCGCCGTTGAAGACGATCGCCAGGCCGAGTTCGGCATCGACCATCGGCTGCCGGCTCGGCGGCGCGAGATCCATGATGCTCAGCAGCCGGTGACCGAAGGCGACCGGGCCCTGCCGCCACGCACCTTCGCCATCGGGCCCGCGCGAGGCCAGCGATCCGGCCATGCGGGCGATGCCGCCGAGATCGGGGGGATGATCGTCGAAGCGGAACTCGCCGCAGATTCCACACATCGGGGCGCCTCCTGGCAGGAGTTGGGGGCCGCGCCGGCCGATCAGGGCGGCCGGCGGGGGCGCCGGGCCGCGGCGAGCCCGGCCGTGCAGTTGCAATAAACCATAACCCGCCGCCGACGCACAGGCGAGCGGCGGCGGAACTCGACCCCCACGCGGTCACCTAACGCAGAACCACCACGTGCACCTGACCTGCCGACGGTGCGCGTGCCGACTGGACGGCTGCCGGGAACGCCATGCCCCAGATCTTTCCGCGGCACACGAACGAGCTCGTCCGCCTGCTGCTGCTGGGCGGAGCGATGCTGGGGGTGGCGCTGTTGCTGGGGACAGTGGGTGCGGGGCTGTCGGCCTGGGGCAGCGGCGTGGGCGTCAATCGGGCGCAGCCGGCGCCGTTCAGCCATCAACATCACGTCGGCGGGCTGGGGCTGGACTGCCGCTACTGCCACGACGGGGTGAGCGAGTCGGCCTTCGCCGGCCTGCCACCGACGGAGACCTGCATGACCTGCCACTCGCAGCTGTGGACCGACGCGCCGATGCTGGCGCCGGTCCGCGAGAGCCTGCGTCGCCATGAGCCCCTGCGTTGGCAGCGGGTGCATGACCTGCCCGATCACGTCTACTTCGATCACAGCGCACACGTGCACGCCGGCGTCGGCTGCGAGAGCTGTCACGGCCGCGTCGACCGCATGCCGCTGACGCACCAGGTGCAGGCGTTGCGCATGGGCTGGTGCCTTGACTGCCATCGCGATCCGGCACCACGACTGCGCCCGCCGGCGGCGGTGTTCGCCATGGGCTGGGAGGCCGACGCGGATCGCCGGGCGCTCGGCGAGGCACTGATCGCCGAGCGTGGCATCGCACTCGAACGACTCACCGACTGCTCGGTCTGCCACAGATGAGCGCCGCCGCCGAGGGCTTTGACATCGACGCGCTGCGCCAGCGGTTGGCCCGGGCGGAGGGTCCGGCCTACTGGCGCTGTCTGGAGGAGGCCGCCGGCGACGCGCGGTTCCAGCGCTGGCTGGAGCGTGAACGGCCACGGCTGGCCGGGCTGTGGCAGGCGCCGGCGATCGACCGTCGCGCGGTGCTGAAGCTAATGGCCGCCAGCCTGGCGCTGGCCGGCGTGACGGCCTGTGGACAGGCACCGCAAGAGGCCATCGTGCCCTACGTGCAGATGCCCGAGTCGCTGCTCCCCGGCGTGCCCCGTCACTATGCCAGCAGCCTCGAACACGCCGGCGAGGGCATCGGGGTGCTGGTCGAGACGCGGGAGGGCCGGCCGGTGAAGGTCGAGGGCAACCCGGCGCACCCGGGCAGCCGCGGCGCCACCGACACCTATGCGCAGGCGGCGCTGCTCTCGCTGTACGATCCGGACCGCTCGCGCAGCGTGCGCCGGCGCGGCACGCCGACCAGCTGGGCGGTCTTCGCCGGCGAGTTGCTGGCGGCACGCCCGGCACTGCAGGCGGGGCAGGGCGAGGGCTTCGCCATCCTGACCGGCGACACCCGCTCGCCCAGCGTGCTGGCGTCGATCGAGGCATTGCGCAACGCGCAGCCGCAGCTGCGCTGGTACCGGCACGACGCCGGGCGCCCGCAGGCGCCGGGCGCCGCCCTGGCTGACGCCTTCGGCACGCCGCACGAACCGCGCTATCACTTCGAGCGGGCGGAACTGATCGTCAGCCTGGACGGCGACTTTCTCGGCACACTGCCCGGCCACCTGCGCTACGGCCGTGACTACCTGCAGCGCCGGCGCGAACAGGCCGACGGGCCGGCTCCGACCCGGCTGTACGCGTTCGAGTGCACGCCCACGCTGACCGGCGCGAAGGCCGATCACTGCGTGCCTGCCGCGCCGGCAGCGTTGATCGGCCTGGCGCGCGCACTGGCCGGCGCGCTGGCGGGCGAGGTCGCCCCCGCGCCGGCGGCACCGCCGGGCCCATTGCCGCTGCCGCCGGCGGCCTTCGCCGCGCTGGTTGCGGACCTGCGGCGGGCCGGGCCGGCCGCGCTGGTGGTGCCGGGCGAGCAGCAGCCGGCGCAGGTGCAGGTGCTGGCCCACGCCATCAATGCCGCGCTGGGTGCGGCGGGGCGGACCGTGAGCTACCACCCACCGGACCTGCCGACACTGCCGGATCTTGCCGCGCTGGTCGCCGATGCCGAGGCGGGCATGATCGACACGCTGCTGATCCTCGGTGCCAATCCGGTCCATCAGGCACCGGCCGACCTGCCCGTGGCACCGGCGCTCGGCCGGATCCGACGCCTGGTGCATCTGGGGTCGCATCTGGACGAGACGGCCGCGCTCGCGACCTGGCACGTCCCCGAGGCACACCCGCTGGAGGCCTGGGGGGACACGCGCGCCTTCGACGGTACGATCGCGCTGCAGCAGCCGACCATCGCGCCCTTGTTCGGCGGCCGCACGGCGCTCGAGGTACTCGGCCTGCTGGCCGGCGAGGCGGATCCGCAGGCCTACCGCCTGCTGCGGGCCCACTGGCGCGAGCGCCTCGGCGAACCGTTCGAGTCGCGCTGGTTCGAGGCCTTGCGCGAAGGCGTGCTGGCGGCGCCGGACGGTCCGGCCGGCGATGCCGAGGCCGGCCCGGACGCCGACTGGCGCGCTGCGCTGGCCGCCGCCGACTCCGACTCCGGGCCTGACTCCGCGCCCGCCGCGGCGGCCTACACGCTGCTGCTGCGGCCGGACCCGGCGATTTGGGACGGCCGCTACGCCAACAATGCCTGGCTGCAGGAGCTGCCACGCCCGCTGACCAAGCTGACGTGGCACAACGCCGTGCTGATCGCGCCGGCCGATGCCGAAGTGCTCGATCTGGCGGACGGCGATCACGTGACACTGACTGCCGGAGAGCACGCGCTTACCGCGCCGATCTGGCGGCTGCCGGGGCAGCCCGCCGGCGTGCTGACGCTGACGCTCGGCTACGGCCGCCGCGCCGGCGGCCAGATCGGCACCGGCGTCGGCGTGGACGCCTATCGGCTGCGCACCACCGCTTCGCCGGCCATGCGGACGGTTGGCCTGCACCGCGAGGCCGGACACACGCCACTGGCGAGCACCCAGCAGCACCACCGCATGGCCGGTGAGCCGGCGGTGCGCGAGGTCGATCTGGCCGAACTCGCCGGCCAGGCGCAGCAGGCAGCGCGAGCGGAACCGTCTTCGGCATCACTGTATCCGGAGCCCTCGCCACGCGAGGGCGGCACGGGTCACGCCTGGGCCATGAGCATCGATCTGACGGCCTGCATCGGCTGCAACGCCTGTGTGATCGCCTGCCAGGCGGAGAACAACATCCCGGTGGTCGGCGAGCGCGAGGTCCGCCGTGGCCGGGAGATGCACTGGCTGCGCGTCGACCGCTACTACCGCGGCCCGCTGGCGGCACCCGCCACCGCCTTCCAGCCGGTGCCCTGCATGCACTGCGAGAACGCCCCCTGCGAGTACGTGTGCCCGGTGGAGGCCACGCAGCACTCGCACGAGGGGCTGAACGAGATGATCTACAACCGCTGCATCGGCACGCGCTACTGCTCGCAGAACTGCCCGTACAAGGTCCGGCGCTTCAACTGGTTCGACTACACCGAGCCGGCGCAGCCGCTGGCCACGCCCGCGCCGGCACACAATCCGGACGTGTCGGTGCGGGTCCGTGGCGTCATGGAGAAGTGCACCTACTGCGTGCAGCGCATCAACCGCGCGCGCATCGCCGCCGGCCGCGACGGGCGTGCGCTTGTCGACGGCGACGTACGCACGGCGTGCCAGAGCGCCTGCCCCACCGAGGCGATCGTGTTCGGCGACCTGGCCGATCCGGCCAGCGCGGTTGCCGTGCGCAAACGCCAGCCGCTGGACTACGCGCTGCTCGCCGGCCTCAACGCGCGGCCGCGCACCACCTATCTGGCGGCAGTACGCAATCCGAACCCGCAATTCGAGCGGGCGCTGGGACGAACGCGGAAGCCGGCGGTACGCGAGCCGGGCGTGCCGCGTCCGGGCGGGCTGTGATGGCGGCCAACCCGGCGCAGGCACTCACCGCGCGGCTGAGCGCGGATGTGCTCGAGCGCCGGCCCTCGCCGCTGTGGTGGCTGACGTTGGTGCTGGCCGGCGTGCTGGCGGCGATCTTCGCGCTCGCACTGGGCGCCATCTTCGGCTGGGGCCCCGGCTGGATGGGCATGAACATCCCGGTGGCGTGGGCCTTTCCCATCGTCAACACGATCTGGTGGATCGGCATCGCCCACGCCGGCACCTTCATTTCCGGCGTGCTGCTGCTGACCCGTCAACACTGGCGCATCAGCGTCAGCCGCATCGCCGAGGCGATGGGCCTGTTCGCGATCGTGCTCGCCGGGCTGTTCCCGATCGTGCATCTCGGCCGGCCCTGGTTCGCCTACTGGCTGCTGCCCTACCCGAACACGATGGGGCTGTGGCCGCAGTGGCGCAGTCCACTGGTGTGGGACTTCTTCTCCATCGCGCTGTATCTGATCTTCACGCTGGTCTTTCTGTACGTGAGCCTGCTGCCGGACCTGGCGATCCTGCGCGATCGGGCCCGCCGGCGCTGGCAGCGCTACGGCTATGGGCTGCTGGCCCTGGGCTGGCGCAACTCGGCGCGCCAGTGGCAGCGCTACCAGCAGACGATGCTGCTGCTGTCGGCACTGGCGGCGCCGATCGTGGTGGCGGCCACCGGCGTGATCTCGCTGGACCTGTCGGTGTCGATCGTGCCGGGCTATCACTTCACGATCTTTCCGCCCTACTTCGTCGTCGGCGCCCTGTACTCGGGCTTCTCGATGGTGGTGCTGATCGCCATCGTGCTGCGGACGGCGCGGCGGCTGGACGCGCTGATCACGCGCGGGCACATCGACCGGCTGGGCCGGCTGATGCTGCTGTTCTCGCTGGCGGTCAGCTACGCCTACCTGTGCGAAATCTTCAACGGCTGGTACGCCGGCGAGGCCTATTACTGGCGCGTCTACGCCGACCGCTGGGCCGGCCCCTACGCGCCGATGTACTGGGGCATGATCACCTGCAACGTGCTGCTGCCGCAGCTGCTGTGGCTGCGCGGCGTGCGCCGCTCGCTGCCGCTGATGTTCCTGCTGGCACTGGGCGCACAACTCGGCATGTGGCTGGAGCGCTACGTGATCGTCATCACCAGCACCCACCGGGACTACCTGCCCTCGGCCTGGGATACGGTCTGGCCGACGGCGACGGACTGGGCGCTGCTGTTCGGCTCGCTGGGCGTGTTCATCTTCCTGCTGGCACTGTTCGTGCGGCTGATGCCTTCGCTGTCGATTCATGAAATGCGCGAGGCGACCGGGCCGGCCAATGGTCCGGAGCCTGCCGGCGCGCACCCGCAGCACACCGCCGGCTCGACCCGTGCCTGAGACGATGGACGAGCCATCCTGCGCCGGGCTGCTGGCCCGCTTCGACGATGGTCCGGCGCTGCTGGCAGCGGCGCGGGCAGCGCATGCAGCCGGCTATCGGGTGCTGGAGGGCCACGCGCCCGAGCCGCTGCCCGGCCTGCCGGCGGCGCTCGGCGTCCCGGCCTCGCGGACGCCGCGGCTTGCACTGCTGGCCGCCCTGCTGGCCGCCGCCGGTTTCTTCGCCCTGCAGGTCTGGTCGGCGGTGTGGGCTTACCCGTTCAACATCGGCGGGCGGCCACTGTTCAGCTGGCCGGCCTTTCTCGTCGTCAGTATCGACATGGCGCTGCTGAGCGCCGTGCTGACGGCGTTCGTCGGCCTGCTCGTCGGCGGCGGACTGCCGCGGCTGTATCACCCGGTCTTTAACGTGCCGCAGTTCACCACCGGCACCGAGGCCTACTTCCTCTACCTCGATGCCGCCGATGTGCGCTTCGATCCGCAGGCGACGCCCGCCTGGCTCGAAGCGCACGGGGCGAGCGAGATACACGAGGTGCCGGCATGAGCCTGCCGCTGCACCGGCTCGCGGCTGCCGGCGGGCTCGCAATCCTGCTCTGCGCCTGCCAGCCGGACCTCGCCGATCAGCCGAGGTACGAGACCTACGAAGCCGCGCCCTACTTCGGGAACGGGCGCTCGGCGCGCGAGCCGGTGCCGGGCACGGTGGCAACCGATGCGCAGCCCGCCGACTGGCGTGCGCCGCGGCCAGCGCTCGAGCACGCGCTGCTGAGCCAGGGACGGGAGGCCTATGAGGTCTACTGCGCACCCTGCCACGGCAGCACCGGCGCAGGCGACGGCATGATCGTACGCCGCGGCTTTCCCGCCCCGCCCAGCCTGCATCTGACCCGGCTGCGCCGGGCGCCGGATACGCATTTCTACGACGTGATCACCCACGGCTACGGCGTGATGTACAGCTATGCGGCCCGGGTACGCCCGGGGCAGCGCTGGGCGATCACCGCCTACATCCGCGCGCTGCAGTTCAGCCAGCAGGCGCCGGTAACGGCGCTGCCGGCCGCCGAACGGCTGCATCTGCCCGCCGACGGGGAGACCACGCCGTGAGCGCGGCACCCAAACCGCAGGTAAAGACCGGCGAGGGCCAGCTCGCGCTGTGGACCGCCGGCGCCGGTCTGGCGCTCAGCCTGCTGCTGGTGCTGTGGGAGCCGGCGGCGACGCTGCAGGCCTATGCCGTGATCGCGGTGACATTGCTGGCGCCGGCGCTGGGCGCGCTGGCGGCGCTGGGCTGCTTCCAGCTGACCGGCGGGCATTGGGGGGAGCTCGCCCGGCCGGCACTGCTGGCGCTGCTCGGCCTGCTGCCGATCGCCCTGCTGGGGCTGGTGCCGGCGCTGTTCGACCTGGCGCAAGTGTTCGACTGGGCGCAGCCGGTGGCGCTGCTGCCCGAGGTCGTCCGGCGCAAGCAGCCTTATCTGAACGCGCCTTTCTTCATCGCCCGCACCGTCGGCTTCGCGCTGCTCTGGCTGCTGCTCGCCCTGGCCTACCGGCGGCGCGGAACGGCAGCGGCGCCGGTGCCCGCGCTGGGGGCGCTGACACTGGTGCTGTGGGTACCGAGCATCACGTTCTTCGCCTTCGACTGGATCATGTCGCTGGAGCCGACGTGGTATTCGGACGTACTGGGGCTGATCTTCGGTGCCGGCGCGGTGGCACCCGCCCTGGCTGCCGTGCTGCTGATGCTGCCGGAACTGCCGGGGCGGCCGGACAGTCCCCCGGTGCAGGGGCGCCAGGATCTGGCGAACCTGCTGCTGACGGCGGTACTGATGTGGATCTTCCTGCACTTCAGCCAGTTCATCATCATCTGGTCATCGAACCTGCCGCACGAGATCGGCTGGTATCTGCACCGGATGAGCCCGGCGCTCGGCCTGCTGGCGGCGCTGATGGTCGTGGCTTATTTCCTGCTGCCCTTCCTCGGCCTGCTCGCGCCGAGCCGCAAGCAGCGGCGCCGGCCGCTGCGGCGCATCGCCGCCTGCGTGCTGGTCGGTCACCTCCTGCACAGCTACTGGCTGATGGTGCCGAGCCTGCCCGAACCGGGGCTGGTGACGATCCTGCTACCGGCGCCGCTGCTGGTCCTCGGTGGACTCGCCGCCGCTCACCTGGCCCGCCACGCGGCGGCTGCGGTACCTGACGATGGCTGAGCATCGCCTGGGCTGGGGTTATGAGCGGCGTGATGTGCCCTGGTGGGTGGCAGCGGCCAGCGCGGCCGGCGTGCTGGTACTGATCGGGCTGGTGCTGTGGGGACTGGCGGCGCTGTTCGGGCACCTGCGGGAAGGCCCGTGGACGCCACAGCCGGCACCATTCGCCGCCACCGCCGATGCCGACTGGCCCGATCCGCAACTGCAGGCCGCGCCGGCGGCCGAGCTCGCCCGGCTGCGCCAGGCCTCGGCCCGGCGACTCGACAGCTTCGGCTGGGTCGAGCGCGAGGCGGGCCTCGCCCACATTCCCATCGAGCTCGCCATGCTGCTGCTCGTTCAGGAGCCGGCCGCTGTCGCCGACAGCGGCATCGCGCTGGACGTTCCAGCCGCCCCGGCATCCGCCGCCGGGGCGGGTCGGGCAGGAGAGGCCCCATGAACCGACGCAGCGGCGCGAGCGCCGGCATGCAGGGCCTGTGGCTGGCGGCGCTGGTGCTGTTGCTCGTGCCACTCGCGCGCGCCGACGATCGGCTCGCCGGCCCCCAATACGAGACGCTGCAGCAGGCCGAGGTGGTGCAGCAGCCGAGGACACAGCTGCCGCTCGATGCCGAGCTGATCGCCGCCGACGGGACCCGCCGTCCGCTCGGCGCCTGGCTCGATGAGCGGCCGGCGGTGCTGGCGCCGGTGTACTACGAGTGTCCCAACCTGTGTCCGCTCACGCTCGAGCGGCTGGCACAGACGCTGCCGGCACTTGACCTACCGCCGACCGACTACCGCGTGCTGCTGCTGACGGTGGCGCCCGAGGAAGCGCACGGCTCCGCCATGCTGGCCCCGGCGCCGCTGCCCGGCCCGCCGCCGGCGGCGCAGCTGCACGCCGATGCCGCCACCACGGAACGGCTGATGGCGAGTGCCGGCATCGGCTACGCGCGCGATGCGGCCAGCGGCCAGTACGCCCATCCGGCGGTGCTGCTGGTCCTGACTGCGCAGGGCGTGATCAGCCGTTACCTGCCGGCGCTCACGGTGACGCCACGCGACCTGCGCCTGGCACTGGTGGAGGCCGGGCGCGGCGAGGTCGGCGGATTGCTGGATCAGGCGCTGGTGCGCTGCTTCGGCTTCGATCCCGCCAGCGGCCAATACACGCTGCAGATCCTCACCCTGTTGCGACTGGCCGGCGTAGCCACGCTGGCGCTGCTGGGCACGGCCCTGCTCGGCTGGCTGTGGCGTGAACGCCGCCACGGCCGGAGCCAGTCATGACCGCGGCCTCGTCCTTCCTGCGGGATGCGCCGATCGAGCATGTGATCGTGCCGCCGCAGGCTTCGGAGCTGGCGGCGCGCTACGACGGCCTGCTGGCGATCCTGACCGTGATCTGCGGCGCGGTGCTGCTGCTGATCACCGTGCTGATCGTGGTCCAGGCGGTGCGGTTCCGTGCCCGCGGCGGCGGCCCCCGCGGATATGACCGACTGCGGGCCCGCCATTGGTGGGTGGAGGCGGCCTGGACGCTGCCGACGCTGATCATCTTCCTGGGCTTCTTCGCTGGCGGTCTGGCGCTGTATCTGGCCGCCTTCGAGCCGACCCAGGCACCGGCACTGACCATCAACGTGATCGGCAAGCAGTGGATGTGGAAGGCCGAGCATCCGAATGGGGCCCGCGAGATCAATGAGCTGCACGTCCCGGCGGGCGTGGATGTGCAGCTGCGGCTGACCTCCCAGGATGTGATCCACAGCTTCTTCGTGCCCGCCCTGCGCGTGAAACGCGACGTGCTGCCCGGCCGGTACACCACGCTCGGCTTCAATGCCACCCGTCCGGGGATCTACTCCCTGTTCTGCGCCGAATACTGCGGCACCGATCACTCCCGCATGCGTGGGCGCGTCGTGGTGCTGGAGGAGGCGGCATATGCGGACTGGCTGAGTCGCCAGGATGCCGCGGCAACACCTGCCGCCGCCGGCGCGGTGCTGTTCCGTTCGCTCGGCTGCAGTGGCTGCCATGCGGGCGACGGGCCGGTGGCCGCGCCCTCGCTCGCCGGCGTGTACGGGCGCCGGGTGCCGCTGGCCGATGGCCGCTTCGTGCTCGCGGACGAGGCCTACCTGCGGGATTCGATCCTGCTGCCCCGCAAGCACGTCGTCGCCGGCTTCGCGCCGGTGATGCCGAGTTACGCCGGGCAGGTGGACGAGGCGGAACTGCTGCACCTGATCGCCTATCTGCAATCGCTTGGCGCGCCAACCGGCCCCGCTGCCGGGCCGGCACCGGAGGAAGTCGCCCCATGAGCACGACCGCATCGCCGCCGCTCGGCCGCCGGCTCGACACCCGCGCCGCCGCCGCGGGCCGGAACTACCTGAACGAGTCGACCTCGCTGCGCTCCTGGCTGCTGACGACCGACCACAAGCGCATCGCCTGGCTGTATCTGGCCAGCATCACGTTCTTCTTCTTCATCGGCTCGCTGGCCGCACTGCTGATCCGCCTGGAGCTGATCACGCCGGCGGGCGATCTGGTCGATTCCGACACCTATAACAAGCTGTTCTCGCTGCACGGCATCATCATGGTCTGGTTCTTCCTGGTGCCGTCGATTCCGACGACCCTGGGCAACTTCCTGCTGCCCCTGATGATCGGCGCGCGCGATGTGGCCTTTCCGCGGCTGAACCTGCTGTCCTGGTACATCTACACGCTGGGCGGGCTGTTCACGCTGACCGCCACCCTCGCCGGCGGCGTGGACACCGGCTGGACGTTCTACACGCCCTACAGCTCGATGTTCTCCAACACCGCCGTGGTGATGGCGGCGACCGGCGTCTTCGTCGTCGGCTTCAGCTCGATCCTGACCGGGCTGAACTTCATGGTCACGGTGCACAAGCTGCGGGCCCCGGGCCTGACCTGGTTCCGGCTGCCGATCATGGTCTGGACGCTCTACGCGACGAGCCTGATCATGGTGCTGGCCACGCCGGTGCTGTCGATCTCGCTGTTGCTGATCGTGCTCGAGCGCGTGTTCGGCATCGGCATCTTCGATCCGGCCCTCGGCGGCGACCCGCTGCTGTTCCAGCACCTGTTCTGGTTCTACTCGCACCCGGCGGTCTACATCATGATTCTGCCGGGCATGGGCGTGGTCAGCGAGATCATCCCCTGCTTCGCACGCCGGCCGCTGTTCGGCTACAAGGCGGTGGCGCTGGCCTCGCTGGGCATCGCGCTGTTCGGCTTCCTGGTGTGGGGCCACCACATGTTCGTCTCCGGCCAATCGCTCTACGCCGGCGCGGTATTCTCGCTGTTCAGCTTCCTGGTGGCGGTGCCCTCGGCGATCAAGGTGTTCAACTGGACGGCGACGCTCTACCAGGGCCGCATCCATCTGACCGGGCCGATGCTCTATGCGCTCTCCTTCGTCGGCCTGTTCACCCTCGGGGGGTTGACCGGCCTGTTCCTGGCGACGCTGGCGCTCGATGTGCACCTGCACGATACCTACTTCGTCACCGCGCACTTCCACTACATCATGGTCGGGGGCATGGTCACCGCCTACTTCGGCGGGCTGCAGTTCTGGTGGCCGAAGATGACCGGACGGATGTATTCGGAGATCTGGGCGGTGATCGCCGCGATCACGCTGTTCATCGGCTTCAACCTGACCTTTTTCCCGCAGTACCTGCTCGGTATCGCCGGCATGCCCCGGCGCTACCACAGCTATCCGGAGGCGTTCCAGCTGCTGCACGTGGCCTCCAGCGCCGGTGCGGTCCTGCTGGCGGTCGGCTACCTGCTGCCGGCGATCTACCTGCCGGCCTCGCTGCGCTGGGGTCGGCGGGTCGACAATCCTTGGGGGGCGCTGGGTCTGGAATGGACCGCCGCCGACACGCCGCCGATCAAGCACAACTTCCACCAGACGCCGGTGGTGACCGGGCCGCCCTACGGCTATCGCAACGACGCGGAGCCGGCATGAGCCCGCAGGCCGGGGTCACGATCCAGACGCAGTTCGAGACCGCCGCCCAGCAGCGCGAGGCGGACCAGCTCGGAATGTGGCTGTTCCTGGCGACCGAGGCGCTGCTGTTCGGCGGCATCTTCGCCGGCTATCTCGGCTATCGCGTCCTGCACCCGGAGACCTTCGCCGCGGCGGCGGCGCACATGAAGGTCGGGCTCGGCACGCTCAACACCGCGGTGCTGCTCACCAGCAGTCTGACCGTGGCGCTGGCGCATCATCTGGTGCAGCAGGGTCGGCGCCGGGCGACGCTGGTCCTGCTCGGCGCGACCATCGCGCTCGGCTGCGCCTTCCTGGCGATCAAGGCACTGGAATACACGCTGGAGTTCCGCGAGGGACTCATGCCACTGCCGGGGCTCGAGTTCCGCTACGACGGCCCGCCGCCCGGGCAGATGTTCTTCAACCTCTACTACACGATGACCGGCCTGCACGCCCTGCATCTGACGGTCGCCGTGGTGATGATGGCGGTGATATTCGTGCTGGTCTGGCGCTGGCGCACGCCCGACCGGCAGGCGCGACAGGTGGAGATGGCCGGGCTGTACTGGCACTTCGTCGATATCGTCTGGCTGTTCGTCTACCCGGCGCTGTACCTGGTATGACGTCGCCCGGCACCACCACGCCGCTGCGGCACGACCGCCAGCTCTGGCTGCTGTCGGCCATCTTCCTGCTGCTGCAGGCGCTGCTGCTGATCACCTGGGGCGCGCATTACGTGCCGCTGGGAGCCTTCACGCCCGTGGTCAACTTCGGCATCGCTATAATCAAGACGCTACTGGTGGCGATCTTCTTCATGCAGCTGCGGGCCGAGAGCGGCCTGGTCCGCGCCGCAGCGGGACTGGGCGGACTTTGGCTGCTGATCCTCTTCACACTGCTGCTGGCCGATTACCTGACGCGCTGAACGAGACCGCAGCGGGCGGTCCGGGACGCATGCGGCGGGCGCTGGCCGCGTTGCGCCGGCGCCGGCCGCGCATCGGCATCACCATCAAGCTCTTCCTGGCGGTGCTGGCGACGAGCGTGCTGGTGGTGGTGGGCCTGACCTGGGCCAGCAGCGTCAGCTTCGAGCGCGGCTTTCTCGTCTACGTCAACGAGAGCGAGGCCGCCCAACTGGAGGAGCTGACCGAGGTGCTCGCGGCCAGCTACGCCCGGCGCGGGGACTGGAACTGGCTGCGTCGCGACCAGCGGCGCTGGCGCACGCTGCTGGTGCGCTACACGCGCTATCGCATGCTCAATCCGACCGATGAGCAGTCCGTGCCCGCCCCCGGCGAGACGATCGAGCTGGCGCTGCGCCTGAGCCTGCTCGATGCGCAGCTGCAGCTGGTGGCCGGCAACCCGCAGCCGGCACCGAACGCGCGCATGCAGCCGATCCTGCTGAACGGCCAGCAGGCCGGCTGGCTGGCGGTCTCGCCTTCCGACCGGCTGTCCAACGCGGTGGACCTGCAGTTCCAGGACAGCCAGCGCCAGGCCACCTGGGTGATCGGCCTGCTCTCGGTCCTGCTCGCGGGCCTGGTGGCGCTGATGCTGGCGCGCATGTTCCTCTCGCCGGTGCAGCGCCTGGCACGCGGCACGCGCCGGCTGGCCGCCGGCGACTTCCGCATCCGCCTGCCCGTGCAGTCGCGCGACGAGCTCGGCCAACTGGCCACCAGCTTCAATTCGCTGGCGCAGACCCTGGAGCGCAACGAGCGGCTGCGACGGGAATTCATGGCCGATATCTCCCACGAGCTGCGCACCCCGCTGGCGGTACTGCGGGGGGAGCTCGAATCCCTGCAGGATGGCATCCGGCCGCTCACGCCCGCGGCACTGGGGTCGCTGCAGAGTGAGGTGATTGCGCTCGGCCAGCTGGTGGACGATCTCTACGAGCTGTCGCTCTCCGATGTGGGCGCGCTCAGCTACCAGAAACAGCGCATGGACCTCGGCGCGCTGTTGCGCGATGTGCTGACGCTATACCGGGAGCAGCTGGCGGCGCGCGAGCTGACGCTGGAGGTGTTCCTGCCCGACGAACCCATGCCGGTGTGGGGCGATCCGGGGCGGCTGCGCCAGCTGTTCATCAACCTGCTGCAGAACAGCACCGACTACACCGATCCGGGCGGGCGGGTGCGCCTGCAGGGTCGGCTGGCCGAGGGGGAGATGATCGTGGACGTGGAGGATTCCGCCCCCGGCGTGCCGGCCGAACACAGCGAGCGGATCTTCGAGCGCCTGTTCCGCCTGGACGCCTCGCGCAGCCGGCGCCGCGGCGGCACGGGGCTGGGCCTGGCGATCTGCCGCAACATCGTGCAGGCGCATGGCGGCCAGATCAGTGCAGCGCCCTCGGCGCTCGGCGGCGTGTGGATGCAGGTGCGGCTGCCGGCGGGCGGAGCCGGCTAGAATAGTCGCATGGGCGATGAGCGCATCCTGATCGTCGAGGACGAGCCCAAGCTCGCCTCGCTCCTGGCCGACTATCTGCGGGCCGCCGGCTATCAGCCGCAGGTGCTGCACGAGGGCACCGAAGTGCTCGCCCGGGTGCAGGCCGGCGGCTACGCGCTGATCCTGCTCGACCTGATGCTGCCGGGTGCGGACGGGCTGGACCTGTGCCGGGAGATTCGACGCTTCTCGGAGGTGCCGATCGTGATGATCACGGCCCGCGTCGAGGAGATCGATCGCCTGCTCGGCCTGGAGCTGGGCGCCGACGACTACATCTGCAAGCCGTTCAGCCCGCGCGAGGTGGTGGCGCGGGTGCGCGGCATCCTGCGGCGGGTCCAGGCGCCGGCGCCGGCCGAGCCGGCGGGCGAGCCGTCGATCCTGCAGATCGACGAGGCGGCCTACCGCGCCACCGTCAATGGCCGGCCGGTGCCGCTGACGCCGGTGGAATTCCGCCTGCTCGCCGCACTGGCGGCACATCCCGGGCGGGTGCTCTCTCGCGAGCAACTGCTCGACCGGCTCTATACCGACCATCGCGTGGTGACCGACCGCACCGTCGACAGCCATGTGAAGAACCTGCGCCGCAAGCTCGCCCGCCTGGAGCCCGGCCGCGAACTGGTGCGCTCGGTCTACGGGGTCGGCTACAAACTGGAGCCCTAGCGCTGGTGGCGTCGACTCCACATTTGCTCCACGTTCCGACCACATTGGCCCCACGCTGTAGCCCTAATCTTGGCACCGTAGCGTGATGAGCCGGATCGCCGGCAGCGCGGCGACGGAGTCGGTTCACTGCCGCTCCGCCAGTCCGGTTCCGGCCGTAGGGCAGCCGGTCCGGGCGCTTCGCCGACGCATCGACGAAACGGCCATCACGTGGTTTTCCTTGAGCGCATGACGCATCTACTTACCCGCCGTCGTTTCGGCGGGTTTTTTTTGGTCGCCGTCCTGAGGAGCCTGCCATGAGAATGGCGCTGCTGTCTTTGCTGTTGATCGCCTCGCCCCTGCTCGCCGCCCCGTCCCCGTCGACGCCGGTACTGGAGACGCCGCTCGCCGGCGCGCCGCCGACCGAAGCGCCGCAGATCCAGGAATGGCCGGTGCCATGGGCCGATACGCGCCCGCGCGATCCGGATGTCGACAATCACGATCATGTCTGGTTCGTGGGCCAGCGCGGCAACTATCTCGGTCGCTTCTCGCCCTCCACGCGCGAGTTCGAGCGCATCGATCTGCCACCCGGGACGGCGCCGCACAACCTCATCGTGCACGATGGCCGCATCTGGTTCGCCGGCAACGGCGCCGCCTATATCGGCCGCTACGATCCGCTGACCGGGCAGATCGACCGCTTCCCGATGCCCGACCCGGCCGCCGCCGACCCGCATACGCTGGTGACCGACGACCGCGGCAACCTCTGGTTCACCGTGCAGGGCGGCAATTTCATCGGTCGTCTTGACCTGCTGACCGAGCAGATCACCCTGCTGCCGGTGCCGACCCGCGGCGCCCGCCCCTACGGCATCGTGGTCGACGGCCGCGGCCGGCCCTGGTTCACCGAATTCGGCAGTCACAGGCTCGGCAGCATCGACCCGGCGTCCATGACGCTGCACGAGCACGAATTGCCGCGCGCCCAGACGCGGCCCCGGCGGCTGGCGGCGAGCGGCGATCACATCTGGTACGTCGACTTCGCCGAGGGGTATCTCGGCCGCTACAGCCCGGCCACCGGCAAGACGCGCGAATGGCGGGTGCCGGGCGGTGAGCGGGCCCAGCCCTATGCCATGACGATCGATGGGGAAGGCCGGCTCTGGTTCGTGGAAACCGGCATGCAGCCGAACCGCCTGGTGGGCTTCGATCCGGCACGCGAACACTTTTATCCGCCGGTGCCGCTGCCGAGCGGGGGCGGCAGCGTGCGGCACATGATCTACGACGCCGAACGCGACGTGCTCTGGTTCGGCACCGACGCCGACACCCTGGCACGCGTGCAGCTGCCGGCCGATTGAGGCCGCGCGGCTTGAGCCGCCGGCTGCCGATCAGGCGCCGGCGGCCATCGGCATCTGGGCGAGCGCGGCAAAGAACGGGCTCGGCCGATGCGCCGTCACCAGCAGCTTGTCCGTCGCGCGGGTGAGCGCCACGTAGAGCAGCCGCGCCTCCTCCGCCGGCGTCGAGCCCTCGTCGGCGGGCATGGCGCCCACACCCGCGACGGCGACCACCGGGAATTCGAGCCCCTTGCTGCTGTGCATCGTCATCAGCTTCACGGCCGGCACACACGGATCATAGGTCCGCTTGGCCCCGGCATCGTGCAGGTGCTGACACGCCAGTCCCTGCGCCGCCAGGGCCTGCCCCAGCCGCTCGCCCATCCACTGGTGGCGATAGGTCACACACATCTGCGCCAGCGGCACCCCGTCACGCCGATGGAGCTGAGCGAAGGTCCGGGCGATGAGCCTGGCCTCGGCAGGGAAATCCGGCTGCAGACGAACGACCGGCGCCGTGCCTCGTCGACCCGCTCCCTGCGGCTCGAGCGTCGGCACGTGATCCTCGTCGGTTTCGCTCGGCGCGATGTACTGCCGGGCGAAGCGGTAGGCGAACTGCAGGATCTCCTCGGTGTTGCGGTAGTTGATCCGCAGGATGTTGGTCCGGCCCTGCGCCCGGACCCCGACGCTGGAGAGCGTGAAGTCGAGCCCGCCGCCATGCCTGCCACTGCGGTAGATCGCCTGGGCATCGTCATAGAGCAGCAGCAGCGAGTCGGTCTGCTCATCGACCATGCTGACCGCCAGCCGCAGCCAGTCGGGCGCGAAGTCGTGACCCTCATCGATCAGCACCGCCCCGTATTGCGACCGCGGAATCGCACCACGCTCGACCGCCGCCAGCGTGCAGGCGGGCAGCTCGGTGTAGAAATCCTTGTCCCCTGGCGGCAGCGGCACGTGGTAGTGCTGCAGCTGGGCACGGCACCAAGCGTGGAAGGATCTAACCTGCACCCGCTCTGCCACCCCGTGCTGGGCCATGACGGCGCGCAGGTGGGCGGCCAGCGTCAGATTGAAGCAGAGAATCAGGACCGGCTTGTGCATCGCCTGCGCCAGATGCAGCGCGCGGTAGACCAGGATCAGCGTCTTGCCGGCACCGGCCACCCCGTGGATGACGCGGTGCCCGCTGCCGAGACTGCGGGCCAGTTGCTCCTGCTGCAGATCCATCACCCGGACCAGATCCGGGATGCTCTGCACCGGCGCCTGTGGAGCCGCCGGTTCCGATGTCGACGCTGATGCCGGGTCCGGTGCGGAGGCCGCGGCGGTCGGCTCGGGGAACAGCGCCGTCTGCGCAGCGGCGACGCGCACTTCCGGATACAGATGCCAGCGGATGCGATCGATCTGCGGCAGGCTCAGCGGGCGGTGGCAAGGATAGTCGAACATATCCCACAGCCGCTGCTGGAAGGCCTCGGCGTCGAGGCTCGGCGTCATCTCGTCCTTGCAGAGGGTCAGGCGCGGCGGCAGCACGTCCGGCAGATCCGTGGCATCGAACGCCCGGCGCGAGATGCGGGTGAATACCACGCCGTGCGCATAGGGACAGATCAGCTGACCCTGGCGCGGCCCATCGGGCTGCCGCAGCTGGGGATCGGACTCCAGCATCTGCTTGAGCTGGTACAGGCACTGGCGCGCCTGCGCCAGCGGGCTGGCCACACGCTTGAGGGTGCCGCCGACCAGCAGCGTGGCCTCGTCCCGATCGATGCGCTGCAGCGTTTCCAGCCGCCAGTCCTTCACTTCCAGCAGCAGCAGGCCGCGGCGCGGGTGCAGGATGACGAAGTCCGGGTAGCGTCGCCGCCGGCCCACCGGCTGGTCGTACCAGATGAGGTAATCATCCTCGAGATACTGCAGCAGGCGCTCGGCGAAGCGGCGTTCGCCGGCCTGCATGTTGCGGCAACTGCTGAGCGTCGGAAACAGTCTGGCCACGGCGATCGGCGGGTAGGAACGAACCCCCAGGATATCGGCCATGGGCGCCATCGCTGCAGCCGGTGCTGCCGGCGCCTGCCTCGGGTGGGCGGGCCGCGGCCGCATGCGGGCCTTCCGCCGTGGCCGCCAGCGTCCGCGGGTGCGGGACGGCGCATTCGGCCGGCGGGCGCATGGCCCGCCGACACCGCGGGCGTCAGAACACCGCGCCCACGATCAACATCAGGATCGACAGCGCCAGCAGCGCGACGATGCCGGCGAGCCCCATCCACTGCCAGTCGGCCAGCACCTGGAACTGCCAGTCTCCCGCGCTCGCCTGTCGGTCGTACTGACCGTGCGTGCCGTAGTCGGTGTCGGCATCGGCCGGCGCGAACAGATTGTCGGGACGATCGGCATCGGCCGGCGCAGCAGCCTGCTGGCCCTCGTAGCCCTGCCGCGCAAGCACCCGGTCGGCGAGCCAGGGCGCGACGCGGTTGCCCAGTATCGCCTGCACCGCCGGCAGGCCGACCCACAGCTCGCGGGGTGCTTCGTCCGATGCCTTCAGCACTGCCCGGGCCGCCGCCTCGGGTTGATAGATCGGCGGCACTGGCTGTGGCGCCTTCGGCATCCGCGAGCGCCCCCAGCGGAACTGCGGCGTATTGAACGAGCACAGGTGCACCATGCTCAGCCGGATGGCGCTGGCATCGTGGATCAGCTCGCAGCGCAGCGAGTCGGTAAAGCCGACCAGGGCATGCTTGGCGCCGCAGTAGGGCGCCTGCAGCGGGATCGACCGGTACGCCAGCGCCGAGCCCACCTGGATGATGTGCCCGCGGTTGCGCGAGCGCATGCGCCGCAGCGCCGCCAGCGTGCCCCAGACGGCGCCGAGATAGGTGACCTCCGTCGCCCGGCGGTACTCGGCCGGCTCGATCTCGAGCACCGGCGCGAACACCGTCGCCATGGCGGCATTGACCCACACGTCGATCGGCCCGAGCTCCGCCTCGATCCGCGCCGCGGCGGCCTCCACGGCATCGGCATCGGCGATGTCGGTCGGCACCACCAGCGCCTCGCCGCCGGCCTCGCGCACCTCTGCCGCCGCCCCGGCCAGGCCCGCCGCGCCCCGGGCGATTAGGGCCACCTTCGCGCCGCGGGCCGCGAACGCGACGGCACTCGCCCGGCCGACGCCGCCCGAGGCTCCGGTCACCACCACCACCTGCCTGTCCATCGCCTGCCTCCGCTGCTGCCCACACAGCAGAGACCGCGACCGCCACCGAGGTTCCCTCAGGCGGGCAGCTGCAGTGTCAGCCCGAGCAGGGTGCCGTAGATCACCTGCCCGAACAGCGTCACCAGCGGCGTCTGCCGGCCGTAGTGCAGACCCATGAAGCCGGGCGGCTCCAGCCGGCGATGCGCGATCGGCCCGTCGTATTCCGAGGCGATGCGTGGATGCACGTAGGATAGCAGCGGCAGGAAGGCGGTGAGCAGGAACAGGCCGTGCAGCAGCCCGAGCAGGGCGCCGAACCACCAGCCGGCGCGGCCGACGCTGGCGAACACGAGGTAGTACAGGAAGGCGAACAGCACGCCACCGGCCAGATACAGCAGGAAGCCGACCACGTTGGCCACGTGACGATTGCCGCTGACGACCGTGCCGAAGATGAACGGCAGGCTGATGCGGGAGAGCCCCAGCCCCTGGCTCAGCTGCAGGATCGTGGTCATGGCGAAGGTCGCGATCAGGCCCCACAGCAGCACCTGCTCGATCTGCGTCAGTGCCAGCATGGTGCTCATGAGGCCGACTCCCCTGCCTCGTCCTGATGCTCGAACATGGCCTGCTGTTCCTCCTCGCCATCCTCGGGCGCCTGGCCGCGCGGCATGTGCGTGAGCACCAGCGCGGCCGAGATGAGCCCGATGTGGGTAAAGCCCTGCGGGAAATTGCCGAGCGCCGCGCCAGTGCGGATCTCGATCTCCTCGGCGAACAGGCCGAGATCGTTGGCGAACGAGAGCAGGTATTCAAAGCGGCGGGCGGCGGCCTCCTGCTGACCCGTGCGCACCATGTGATCCACCGCCCAGAAGCAGCAGACGCCGAAGGCACCCTCGTCGCCCGCCAGCTCGTCTTCCCCGTCCGGATAGCGCAGCAGCAGTCCGCCGTGGCTGAGGCGGTCCTCGATGAAGGCGAAGGTGCCGTGCAGGCGCGGCGAGTCCGGCGGCTCGAAGCGGTGGCGCGCCAGCAGCAGCAGGGCCGCATCGGGCCAATCGCCGCCGAACTCGCCGACGTAGGCGCCGTGCCGCTCGCTGTAGCCCTCGCTGCGGATCGCCGCGGCGATGGCTTCGCGCTCGCGCGCCAGCCGCGGTTCGTCCACCCGCATCACGCCGCGCTGGTGCAGGTCCAGCAGGCAGTTCAGTCCGCACCAGCACATGAGTTTGGAGTAGGTGTGGTGGCGTGGCCGCCCGCGCATCTCCCACAGGCCCTGGTCCGGCAGCCGCCATTCCTTGCAGATCGTGTCACCGAGCCCGCGCAGCATGCGCCGCTCGTACCAGTCCAGCTTGCCGCCACGGCGAACGAAGTCGTGCGCCGCCTGCAGCACCGAGCCGTAGACATCCAGCTGCACCTGCTCGATCGCGGCATTGCCCACCCGCACCGGCAGCGAGTTGCGATAGCCGCTCAGGTGGTCGAGCGTGAGCTCCTTCATGCCCGTGCGGCCGAACACGTCGTAGAGCACCTGCAGCCTGGGCCAGGTCAGCCGGGTGGAGTGCAGCATCCAGTCGAGAAAGGCCGCGCCCTCGTGCGGGTAGCCCAGGTCAATGAAGGCCCGCAGGATGAACGCGGCATCGCGCAGCCAGCAGAAGCGGTAGTCCCAGTTGCGGCCGTGGCCGACCGACTCGGGCAGCGAGGCGGTCGGCGCGGCGATCACGGCCCCGGACAGCGAGAAGGTCATCAGCTTGAGCGTGATCAGGCTGCGCACGACCGAGTCCCGATAGGGGCCTTGGTAGGTGCAGCGCGCGACCCAGTTCTGCCAGAAGTCCAGGGTCAGCTGGCGGCGCTCCTCGGCGGCGGCGCCAAGCGGCACCATGGCCGCCGGATTGCCGCGCTCATAGGTGAGCGAGAGGTACTTGCGCTCGCCGGCGCGGATGGTGAAGCGGCCACACACGGCCTCGCCGTCGCGGGCCTCCAGCGGCAGGTCGGTGTGCAGCAGAAACAGTTGGTTGCGGCTTTCGCAGGCCCAGCCCAGTGCGCCCCGCTGGCGCAGCACGTAGCGATCGCGGGCGAAATTCGGGCGCGGCGCGTACACGACCTCCAGCTCGACCTCGCCGACCACGCCCTCCACCACCCGCAGCAGCTCGCGCTCGGGCGTCAGTACATCGCGCCGGCGGATCGGCTCATCGATGCAGAGCATGTCGGTGACCGTCGCCGTCCCGCTGGCGGTGACGAAGGTGGTCTCCAGCACAGCGGTGTCGCCGACATAGCGGCGCCGGGTGTTGTAGTGATGCGGCGGCCGGATGCTGAAGCGGCCGCCCTTGCTGCGGTCCAGGATTGCGGCGAAGACCGCGCCGTTGGAGAAGTTCGGCAGGCACAGCCACTCGATGCTGCAGTCGCGGCTGACCAGAGCGGCAGTGCGGCAGTCGCCGATCAGACCGTAGTCGTTGATCGGCGGAAAGCCGTCCTGCGCCTGCGCCACCGCGGCCGCCCGGGTCAGCAGCTCACGGGGCAGGCGCAGGTTGACGTCTTCCCCTGCCTCGCCTGTCCGCTGGTCCATTGCGCTTCCTTTTCCCGCCGTCAGCCCCGCCGGCGGCGCCATCCAATCTCGCCGAAGCGGCTGCCGCAGGCAAGTCGGTGCCGGTCCGGACGGGTTGAACTCGCCCCGAAGGCGTCAGTCGCACAGCGTATCGGCTCATACGATTGCGGCAACGCAGGAGGGATGATCATGAGCCAGACCGTCGGCGACTTTCTGTTGCAGCGTCTCAACGAGTGGGGACTCAAGCGGATCTACGGCTATCCGGGCGACGGCATCAACGGCATCGTCGGCGCCATCGATCGAGCTGGCGAGAACATCGACTTCATCCAGACGCGACATGAGGAGATGGCCGCCTTCATGGCCTGTGCCCATGCCAAGTTCAGCGGCGAGGTGGGCCTGTGCCTGGCAACCTCCGGCCCCGGCGCCATCCATCTGCTGAACGGGCTGTACGACGCCAAGCTCGATCACACCCCGGTCGTGGCGATCGTGGGCCAGCAGGCGAGGGCGGCGCTCGGTGGGCACTACCAGCAGGAAGTGGACCTGGTCACGCTGTTCAAGGACGTGGCCAATGAATACGTGACGATGGTCACGGCGCCGGCGCAGCTGCGTCATGCGGTGGACCGGGCGGTCCGCATCGCCACGGCGCGGCGTACCGTCACCTGCATCATCATCCCCAACGACGTCCAGGAGCTCGACGCGGTGACGGTGCCGCCGCGGGCCCACGGCACCGTGCATTCGGGGGTCGGCTATCAGCCGCCCGTGGTGGTGCCGGCGCCGAACGATCTGGCCCGTGCCGCCGAGATACTCAACGCCGGCGAGCGCGTGGCCATGCTGGTCGGCGCCGGCGCGCTTGGCGCGACCGACGAGGTGATCCAGGTCGCGGAGCGGCTGGGCGCCGGCGTGGCCAAGGCGCTGCTCGGCAAGGCGGCCGTGCCGGACGAGCTGCCCTACGTCACCGGCTCGATCGGCCTGCTCGGCACCCGCCCGAGCTGGGAGATGATGGAGCAGTGCGACACGCTGCTGATGGTCGGCTCCGGCTTCCCGTACAGCGAGTTCCTACCCGCCGAGGGCCAGGCGCGCGGCGTGCAGATCGACATCGATGCCCAGATGCTCGGCCTGCGCTACCCGATGGAGGTGAACCTGCAGGGCGATGCCGCCCGCACGCTGCAGGCATTGCTGCCGCTGCTCGAGCACAAGGCGCAGCGTCAGTGGCAGGAGCAGATCGAGACGAACGTGCGCGACTGGTGGGCGCTGATGGAGCGGCGGGCGCTGACCGAGGCCAAGCCCATCAACCCGCAGCGAGTGTTCTGGGAGCTCTCGTCCAGGCTGCCGGACAACGCCATCCTCGCCTCCGATTCCGGCTCGGCCGCCAACTGGTACGCTCGCGACCTGCGGATGCGCCGCGGCATGAAGGCCTCGCTGTCCGGCGGGCTGGCCACCATGGGGCCGGGGGTGCCCTACGTCATTGCCGCCAAGTTCGCCTTTCCCGACCGTCCCGCCATCGCGCTGGTCGGCGACGGCGCGATGCAGATGAACGGCAACAGCGAACTGGTGACGGTCGCCAAGTACTGGCAGCGCTGGCAGGACCCGCGGCTGATCGTGATGGTGCTGAACAACCGCGACCTGAACCAGGTCACCTGGGAGCAGCGGGCCCAGGCGGGCGATCCGAAGTTCGAGGGCTCGCAGAGCATCCCCGACTTCCCCTACGCCCGCTACGCGGAGCTGATCGGCCTGCGCGGCATCCGGGTCGACACGCCCGAGGCGATCGGCCAGGCATGGGATCAGGCCCTGACCGCCGACCGGCCCGTGGTGCTGGAGGCCTACACCGATCCGGCCGTGCCGCCGTTGCCGCCGCACATCAAGTTCGAGCAGGCCCGGGCGTACTTCTCCGCGCTGGTGAAGGGCGATCCGGAGGCGCTCGATATCATCCGCGCGTCGATCAAGGACCTTGCGCAGGGCGTGCTACCCGGTCGCAAGTGAGATGGAGCCGCTGCTGCACGATCTGCCCATCGAGCAGCTCAACGTGCGCGCACTGCGCGTGCCCACCAGCCGGCCCGAGGCCGACGGCACGCTGCGCTGGGAGCACACCACGATGGTGCTGGTGACCGTCCAGGCGGCGGGCGTCACCGGCCTCGGCTACACCTATAGCCATCCGTCGATCGCCGGCCTGATCCGCGACAGCCTGCGCCCGCTGGTGCATGGCCAGCCGGCCATGGCGCTGGAGGCGGTCTGGGACCGGCTGCGCCGGCAGATCCGCAATCTCGGTCCCGGCGGGCTCGCCAGTCAGGCCGTCTCGGCGGTGGATGCGGCGCTGTGGGACCTGAAGGCGCGCCTGCTCGGCGTGCCGCTCGCGCTGCTGCTGGGTGGCTGCCGTCGGGCGGCGCTCGTCTACGGCAGTGGCGGCTTCACCAGCTATCCGCTCGAGGTGCTGCGCGAGCAGCTCGCCGGCTGGGTGCACGAGCACGGCATCGGCCGGGTGAAGATGAAGATCGGCCTCGGCCCGGCGAAGGATCTGGCCCGGGTGGCGGCCGCCCGCGAGGCGATCGGTCCGGACGTCGCGCTGATGGTCGATGCCAATGGCGCCTATGAGCGCAAGCAGGCGCTGGCGCTGGCGCGGGGACTGGCCGAGTACGACGTCTGCTGGTTCGAGGAGCCGGTCAGTTCGGAGGATCTGGAGGGACTGCGCCTGCTGCGGGACCGGGTACCGCCGGAGATGACCGTCGCCGCCGGCGAGTACGGCTATGATCCGGTCTACTTCCGGCGCATGCTCGAAGCCGGCGCGGTGGACGTGCTGCAGGCCGACGTGACGCGTTGCCTGGGCATCACCGGCTTCGCCCGCGTGGTGCCCTGGCCGAAGGCTATGGCATCCGCGTGTCGCCCCACACGGCGCCGGCCCAGCAGGCCTCGCTCGCCTGCGCGCTGGCGAACATCGCGCCGCTGGAGTACTTCCACGATCATGCCCGCATCGAGCAGATGCTGTTCACGCACGTGCCGGCCCTGGTCGACGGCGCCCTGCGGATCGACCCGCGCATGGCTGGCCACGGCCTGACGCTCGATGCGACGGCGGCGGCGCCCTACGAGGTCGATGCGCACGGCCGGCGCGTCGGCCCCTCGTGATGGTGCCCGACGGCGACGCCCGCCGCCGCGCCCTGGCCGCGGCGCTGGCCCGGGCCACCGACGGCGAGGTGCGTTTCGGCGCCGGTGATCGCGCGCTCTACGCCACCGACGCCTCCAACTACCGCCAGGTACCGCTGGGGGTGGTGTTGCCGCGCGAGCCGGCGGAGCTGCCCGACATCCTCGCCGCCTGCCGCGAGCACGAGGCGCCGGTGACCCACCGCGCCGGCGGCACCAGCCTGGCCGGGCAGAGCTGCAACGAAGCGGTCATCATCGACCTCTCCAAGTACTGCAACCGAATCCTGGCGCTCGATCCCGACACGCGGCGGGCGCGAGTACAACCCGGCGTGGTACTGGACCAGCTGCGGGCTGCCGCGGAGGTACATCACCTCACCTTCGGCCCCGATCCGGCCACGCACAGCCACAACGGGCTCGGCGGCATGATCGGCAACAACTCCTGCGGCATCCATTCGGTGATGGCCGGGCGCACCGCCGACAACGTGCATCGGCTGGAGGTGGTGACCTATGACGGCACCCAGCTCAGCGCCGGCCCCACGCCACCCGCGGCGCTGGCCCGCGAGGTCGAGCAAGGCGGCCGGCGCGGGGGCATCTATGCCGACCTGGCGCGACTGTCGGCCCGGCATGCGGCGCTCATCCGTGAACGCTACCCGCACATTCCCCGCCGCGTCTCCGGCTACAACCTCGACGAACTGCTGCCCGAGCGCGGCTGCCACCTCGGCCGGGCGCTGGTCGGCTCGGAAGGCACCTGCGTGAGCGTGCTCGAGGCCGAGCTGGCGCTGGTGCACAGTCCGCCCGCGCGCTGCCTGCTGGTACTCGGCTATCCCGACGTGTTCGCTGCCGGCGACCATGTGCCCGAGGTGCTGGCAGCCGGCCCCATCGGTCTGGAAGGCATCGATGCGCGCCTGGTCGACTACATGCGCCGCAAGTCACTGCACCCCGAGGACCTGCACCTGCTGCCCGAGGGCGGCGGCTGGCTGCTGGTGGAATTCGGCGGCGAGAGTGCGGCCGAGGCCCAGGATCGCGCTCGCGGACTCATGCACCGGTTGCGCGGCCAGCGCGGCGCGCCGCGGATGAAGCTCTACCGCGATCCGGCCGAGGCCGCCCGCGTCTGGGAGATCCGCGAATCCGGCCTCGGCGCGACCGCCCGCGTGCCGGGCATGGCCGATACCTGGCCTGGCTGGGAAGACGCCGCCGTGCCGCCGGCAGCGGTCGGCGACTACCTGCGCGAGTTCCGCAGCCTGCTGACGCGCTTCGACTATGACTGCTCGCTCTACGGCCATTTCGGCGACGGCTGCATCCACGTGCGCATCGACTTCGATCTCGCCTCTGCCAAGGGCATCGCGCGCTACCGCGACTTCACGGCCGCTGCAGCCGATCTGGTCGTGCGCCACGGCGGCTCGCTCTCCGGCGAACATGGCGACGGCCAGGCCCGGGCCGATCTGCTGGAGACGATGTTCGGTCCGGAACTGGTCGGGCTGTTCCGCGAGTTCAAGCGCATCTGGGACCCCGACAACCGCATGAACCCGGGCAAGATCGTCGATCCCTACCCGCGCGATGCGAACCTGCGCCTCGGGCCGGACTATCGCCCGCCACAGCTCGCCACCCGCTTTGCCTTCCGCGATGACGGCGGGGACTTCGCGCGGGCCGCCACCCGCTGCGTGGGCGTCGGCAAGTGTCGGCGCCCGACCGGCGGCGTGATGTGCCCGAGCTACAGGGTGACGCGGGAGGAGCAGCATTCCACCCGGGGCCGCGCCCGACTGCTGTTCGAGATGGTCAACGGTCCCCACAAGGGTGGGCCGCTGCAGGACGGCTGGCGGGACCAGGCCGTGCGGGAAGCGCTCGACCTGTGCCTGGCCTGCAAGGGTTGCAAGCGCGACTGCCCGGTGGACGTGGACATGGCCAGCTACAAGGCCGAGTTCATGAGCCACTACTACGAGGGGCGGCTGCGGCCCCCGGCGGCCTACGCCATGGGCCAGATCAACCGGTGGTCACGCCTGGCGAGCCTGCTGCCCCGCACGACGAATGCCGCCCTGCATGCGCCGGGGCTGGCGGCGTTGCTCAAGCGCGTCGGCGGCATCCATCCGCAGCGTGATCTGCCTCGCTACGCCCGGCACACCTTCCGCCGCTGGTTCAACAGCCGTGCCGCGCCGCCGACGGACGGGCCCGAGGTGATGCTCTGGCCGGACACCTTCCACAACTACTTCGACGTCGAGGTCGCCCAGGCAGCGGTCCGCGTGCTGGAGGCCGCCGGCTATCGCGTCCTGATCCCGGACCGGCCGCTGTGCTGCGGCCGGCCGCTCTACGACTGGGGCTGGCTCGACGCCGCCCGCGGCCTGTTGGAGCAGACGTTGGCGTCGCTCGCGCCGACGCTGCGCCTCGGCGTGCCGGTGATCGGCCTGGAGCCGGCGTGCCTGAGCACCTTCAAGGACGAGTTGCCGAATCTGCTGCCCGACGACGCACGGGCGCAGGCGCTGGCGGCACAGAGCCAGCTGCTGGACACCTTCCTTGCCGGCAGCGGCTGGAGGCCGCCGCAACTGGCGCGCCAGGCGCTGGTACATCATCACTGTCACCACCACGCGCTGCTCGATCCGGGGGCAGAACAGCATCTGCTCCGCGCGGCCGGGCTCTCGCTCGATGTGCTCGACGCCGGCTGCTGCGGCATGGCCGGGTCCTTCGGTTTCGAGCGCGAGCACTACGCGGTGGCCCAGGCCTGCGGCGAACAGGTCCTGCTGCCCGCGGTGCGGGAGGCCGCCGAGCACACGCTGATCGTCACCGACGGCTTCAGCTGCCGCGAACAGATTCGCCAGGGCACGGACCGCCGGGCGCAGCATGTGGCGCAGGTACTGGATCTGGCGCTGGCGGCAGATCAGGCTGCCGGCGAAGGCAGCGCGGCCGACCGGGCCGGGAGGCAGAGATGAACGCAGTCCTCGATCAGCACATCGCCATCGTCACCGGCGGCGACTCCGGCATCGGCGCCGCCACCGCCAGGGAGTTCGCCCGCGAAGGGGCTGATGTGGCCCTGACCTACCTGCATGATGAACAGGGCGCGGCGCAGACGGCACGAGAGATCACCGCCGCCGGGCGCCGCGCCCTGGTGATCGCCTGCGACCAGCGGGATCCGGCCGCGGTGGCGAAGCTGTTCGCCTAGGTGGAACAGGCGCTCGGCGTCCCCAGTCTGCTGGTGAACAACGCCGGCGTGAACTTCAGCGGCGAGCGCGTCGTCGAGATGGGGCACGACACCTGGGATCTGCGCCTGAAAACGGATCTCTACGGGCCGTTCTACTGCTGCCAGCAGTTCATCCAGGCCCGCCGCAGTGCCGGCGGCGGTGGGCGGATCATCAACATCACCTCGATTCATGAAGAGACGCCGATGCCGGGCGCGGCGGCGTACGACGCCGCCAAGGGCGGGCTGCGCAACCTGACACGCACCCTCGCCATGGAACTGGCGGGCGAACGCATCAACGTCAACAACATCGCGCCGGGCATGATCCTCACGCCGATGAACGAGGAGGCGGTGGAAGACCCGGACGTGCGGGCGCGCCAGACCCGGCATATCCCGTGGGGGCGGGCCGGCGAGCCACGCGAGGTCGCCCGTCTGGCGGTCTATCTGGCCTCGGACGACGCGGCGTACATCACCGGGCAGAGCATCACCATCGACGGCGGCCTCACCGTCCAGAGCACCTAGGAGGACCGCATGCAAGCAGTCATTTTCCATGGCGTCGGCGATATCCGGGTGGAACGCGTCGACGATCCACAGCTCCAGCAGCCGCTGGACGCCATCGTCCGGCTCACGGCCAGCGCCATCTGCGGCACCGATCTGCACATGATCCGCGGCACGCTGCCGGGCATGCGCCCCGGCACCATCCTCGGCCACGAGGGCGTCGGCGTCGTGGAGGCCGTCGGTACACACGTGCGCAATCTCCGTCCGGGCGACCGGGTCGTGATTCCCTCGACCATCGCCTGCGGCTACTGCAGCTATTGCCGCGCCGGCTATCAGGCGCAGTGCGACAACGCCAACCCGAATGGTCCGCAGGCCGGCACCGCCTTCTACGGCGGTCCGGCAAGCACCGGCGCCTTTGCCGGCCTGCAGGCGGAGTACGCACGGGTGCCCTATGCCAATGCAAATCTGGTGAAGTTGCCGGAACAGGTCAGCGACGAGCAGGCGATCCTGCTCTCGGACATCTTCCCCACCGGCGCCTTTGGCGCCGACCTGGCCGAAATCGGCGCGGGCGACACGGCGCTGGTGCTCGGTTGCGGGCCGGTCGGCCAGTTCGCCATCACCAGCGCCATGCTGCGCGGTGCCGATCGCGTGCTGGCCGTGGACTGCCAACCGGATCGGCTGGAGATGGCGCGCGCACAGGGGGCGGAGGTCATCGACTTCGGGCGCGAGGATCCGGTCGAGGTCGTGCGCGATCTGACCGGCGGCATCGGCGTTGATCGCTGCATCGATGCCGTCGGCGTGGACGCGGTGCGCCCGCACGGCGGGCCGGCGGCGGCACCGGACGGCAGCGCCCAAGCGCCGTCACAGGCCGCCGCGGAACGGGATGCCGTGGTGGGGCAGGCGAATCCGGACGGGCGGCACTGGCAGCCGGGGGATGCGCCCTCGCAGGCGCTGGACTGGGCGGTGGCGATGACGGCAAAGGCCGGCAGCATCGGCATCATCGGCGTCTACCCGCCGGTCCAGCGCAGCTTTCCCGTCGGTGAGGCGATGAACCGCAACCTGACCGTGAAGCTCGGCAACTGCAACCACCGGCGCTATGTGCCGCAGCTGATCGAGGCGGTGCGCAGCGGCCGGGTCGATCCACTGCAGGTGCTGACCCAGCGCGAGCCGATGCACGCGGTGATCGACGCCTATCGCGCCTTCGACACCCGCACGCCCGGCTGGATCAAGGTGCAGCTGACGCCGGACGCCTAGCCGGGCGCGGCCGTTAGGCGGGCCGGGCGTCCAGCGCCGAAAGCGCCTGGGCGAGCTTGCCGTCGATGTCGTAGATGTCCTGATGGAATTCGAGCTCGCCCTCGGCGTTGACCAGCGCGGTCCAGTAGAGGATGAACACCGGCACCGGCGCCTCGAGCACGAACTCCCGCCGCTCGCCGGCAGCGATCGCCTGCCGGATGGTGTCCTCGTCCAGCCCTGGGTTGCTGTGCGCCAGCACCTGGGCGGCCAGCGCCACGGGGCGCTCGACGCGAATGCAGCCGTGGCTGAAGGCGCGGTCGGTGCGGGAGAACAGCTGGTCGGCCGGCGTGTCGTGCAGGTAAATGTTGAAGTCGTTGGGGAAGCGGAACTTCACCAGGCCGAGCGAGTTCTCCGGCCCGGGCCGCTGGCGCAGCCGGTAAGGGAAGGCGTCCACATCCAGCCGCTGCCAGTCGATGCGGCGCGGGTCGACCACCGGCGCATCGTTGCCCCAGCCGTCGACGATCTCGAGATTCTTCTCCCGCAGGTAGTCCGGATCGGCCTTCGCCTTGGGCAGGATGTCCTGCTCCAGGATGCTGCGGGGCACGTTCCAGTACGGATTGACGATGATGCGCTCGAGCACGTCGCTGAAGATGTCGGTCTTCCAGCTCTCCTTGCCCACGACCACCGCGCTGCGCAGCTGCGGCACATCGTTCTGGTAGAGGGCCATGTCGAACGCGGCGACGTTCACCCGGATGTGCCGGCCGCCCGTATCCGCGCTGAGCCAGCGCCAGCGCTCGAGGTTGTAGTCGATCTGCGCCAGGCGCGTGCGCGCCGGCACGTTGAGCGTACGCACAGTCTGCGGACCGAGGATGCCGTCGACGGTGATGCCACGCAGTCGCTGGAACTCGCGCACGGCCGCGACCAGCGGCGGGCCGTAGAGCGCCTCGCCGGTCACCGCGCGGTCGCCGGCCAGCACGCGACCGAAGGTGGTGGGCGCGGCAGCGGGAAGGATGGCGCTATCGGCAGCGGCCAAGAAGCCCTCCTGGCGCAGCCGCCGCTCCAGCGCCGCCAGGCGCGCCGGCGAGCCCGGCTCACCGGGTCGCAGCGTCGGCCCGGCCGGAACCTCCGTCCAGCCGCCGTGTTCGACGATGTCGAGGTAGCGGACCCGCGCCTGGCGCAGCGCGGCGTATTCCGGATGCTGTGGTGCCAACGCCGCCAGCGCGGGCTCGAGCCGGCCGGCCACCACGCCTTCCGCCAGGCGGGCAGCGACGTCGACGCCGTCAGGGCCAATCGTGCGCGGGCGGGTGTGCCAGGAACCGACGCTGGCCGGCCCCACCCGGCCCTGCACCAGGTCGAACGCCAGCGCGATCAGCGCGCGTGACAGTGCCAGCTCCAGCGCCTGCGCCTCGCTTGCCTCGCCGGTGAAGCGGTTCACCCGCGCAGCGAGATCTTCGCTATCGTAGGTAGCCGGATCGAGTCCGTGCGCCGCGGCTGCGGCCAGCGCTGCCAGCGCCGGTCCCGCCGCCGACAGGGCGCCGCCATCCGCCGTGATCCACGCCGGCTCGTTGTCCCGCAGCGCGTAGAAGCGACGCACCGCGGCGGCTTCGGTGTCCGCCGTCGACTGCTCACCCGCCGGCGGCAACTGGCGCTCCAGGTACTGCGCGAACTGGCTCTGGGAACGTCGCGTCTCGGCGGCGGCCAAAGGCGCGGTCCAGGCAAACGAGATCAGGATGAGTCCGAACAACAGACGAGGAGAGTACGAGCGAGTCATGAAGCCACGTTCCAGGCCATATCGGGGGCAGATCAGGCAGCGGCATACAACTTTCGTTCCAATTCGCCGATGGATGGCGCTGGCCGCGCTCGCCGTGCTGTTGGCCACGGCAGGCACGGTGCGCGCCGCCGAGGGTCTTGGCTTTTCGCTGCAGTTCGCCGACGAGGTGAGCAATCTGCCGCTCATCTCGCACGCGATGATGCCCGGCGAGGTGCTGCAGGTCGAAGCCATCCTGGCCGCGGACGGTGCGCGCTTTGCCGCCACCGCCGACGCGGGCGATGTCACCGCTGCCGGCCCCGGGCACTGGCGCTGGCGGGTCCCGGACGAGCCGGGCCTGTACTGCCTGACCGTCACGGCCCAGCCCAGCGGCGAGCAAACCTGCCTGCAGGCGATGGTGATGCACCCCTACGATGGCCAGCCGGTATTCAATGGTTATCGCATCGGTCGCTACCCGCGCACCGCCTTGCGCGGCGATCCGGCCTATGCGCGGCCACGGGGGCTGATCGAGGTGACCGAGGCGAACCAGGACACGCCGGTGTCGCCCCACTTCACGCTGGGTCAGTTCGCCTGCAAGCAGGATGGCGGCTGGCCGAAGTACCTGCTGCTGGATACCACGCTGCTGCTGAAGCTCGAACTGCTACGCGAGCAGATCGGTGCGAACGGACACGAGCAGGCCCGGCTGGCCGTGCTCAGCGGCTATCGTACGCCGCACTACAACGCCAGCATCGGCAACCGGACCAAGTACAGCCGCCACGCCTATGGCGACGCGGCGGACATCTACGTCGACGTGGACGGCGATGGCTACATGGATGACCTCAACGGCGATGGCAGTCGTTCGGTGGCCGATGCCCGGCTGCTCTACGACCTGGTCGAACGCCTGACCCAGCAGAGCTGGTTCCAGCCCTTCATCGGCGGCCTGGGCCTGTATGGACCGAAGCCGCATCGCGGCCCGTTCATTCACGTGGACACGCGTGGCACCAAGGTGCGCTGGTAGCGCAGGAGCAGCGATATGCAGAAGATCGGCAAACGGCTCTGGGTGATCGCCGAGGGCTACATTCCGCCCAGCAGTCATGGCAAGGCGCCGCAGCTGACCAGCCACGAGACCGCCTGCCTGCTCAACACCTCCGAGCAGCCGGCGCAGGTGGAGATCACCCTGTACTTCGCCGACCGCGAACCGGTCGGGCCCTATCGGGTGACGGTGCCGGCGCGGCGTACCCGGCACGTGCGCTTCAACGACCTGGATGATCCGGCGCCGGTGCCACGCGACACCGACTTCGCCAGCGTCATCCGCGCCGACGTGCCGATCGTGGTCCAGCACAGCCGCCTCGACTCCCGCCAGAGCGAGCTGGCCCTGATGACCACGCTGGCCTACAGCGAAGGCTGAAGGCTCAGATGCCGATCGCCGCCACCACCAGCGCGAGCAGGACCAGCGCCGCCAGCACGAGCGCCAGCCACCAGCCGCGTGCGGTGCCGGCCGGGCCGTCGCCGCCGACCGGCGAGGGCTGCGTGGCCTCGCCTTCGATCTGCTGCGGCGGCGTGCGGCTGCCGCCGGCCTGTTCGTCCGTCCCCAGCGGACTGATGGCCGGATCGCTGCCCGCCCGCTTGCTGCCGGCCTCGCCGCGATCGATCCGCGCACGCGCCTCGGACCACCTCGCCCCCACCTCGCCCGACTCCGGCACTTCGCGCGACTCGCCCATCGATAGGACCTCCTGGAGATGAACCTGGCCGTTCGACCCGCCGTCCGCGCCGAGAATTCCCGGCTCGGGCAGCCCCCGCGCAGCCTCTACGTCCATCTGCCCTGGTGCCTGCAGAAGTGCCCGTACTGCGACTTCAATTCGCATGCCCGGCGCCGGCCGGTGCCGGAAGCGACCTACGTCGATGCGCTGCTGACGGACCTGCAGGCGGATCTCGAGCAGCTGCCGGCGGCCCCGCTGGTCAGCATCTTCTTCGGCGGCGGTACGCCCAGCCTGTTCTCGCCGGCGGCGATCGGCCGGCTGCTCGAGGGCATCGCCGCCCGGACGCCGTTCGCCGCCGAGGCCGAGATCACGCTGGAAGCCAATCCGGGCGCCGCCGATGCGGCCCGCTTCGCCGGCTACCGCGCGGCGGGCGTGAACCGGCTGTCGATCGGCGTGCAGAGCTTCGATGATGGCGCACTGCGCCGCCTCGGCCGGATCCACGATGGCGCCGCGGCCAGGGCAGCAGCCGAGGCCGCGGGTGCAGCGGGCTTCAGCCGCATCAACCTCGACCTGATGTACGCGCTGCCGGGACAGAGCGTGGCGGCGGCGCTCGCGGATGTGCGTCTGGGCATGGCGCTGACCGGCGATCATCTCTCGCACTACCAACTGACGCTGGAGCCAGACACGCCGTTCGCCACGTCGCCGCCCGCGGACCTGCCGACCGAGCAGACCGTCGCCGACATGCAGGCCGAAGCCGAGTCGGTGCTCTCCAGCGGCGGCTTCGCCCACTACGAAGTCTCCGCCTGGGGTCGGCCGGGCGGCGCCAGTCGCCACAACCTCAACTACTGGCAGTTCGGCGACTACCTCGGCATCGGCGCCGGTGCCCACGCCAAGATCACCCGCTCCGGGGGCATCTATCGACTGGCCAAGCCGGCCCATCCGCAACGCTATCTGCTGGCGGCAGCGAACTCGCGGACCCGCGGCGGCGCCCTGGCGCTGCCGACGCCGGTTGCGCCCGCGGCGCGGACGTTCGAATTCCTGCTCAACGCCCTGCGGCTGACCGACGGCGTGCCGGTGGCACTGTTCACCGCGCGCACCGGACTCACCGCGGCGGCGCTCGAACCGGCGCGTGCCCAGGCGGTGGCCGACGGCCTGCTGGAACCGGCGCCGACCCGGCTCCAGCCGACGCCGCTCGGCCGGCGCTTCCTGAACGATCTGCTGAGCCGCTTCCTCGACGCCGAGGGCTCTGGCGGGCCCTGATCACGCGGCACGCTCGATCTTGCGAAGAGCCCCTGCAGGGTCTATATTGGCCGACCACTCGGTGCGCGCGCCTGCGCGTGCTCCCCACGTTTGAGGCATCCGATCATGCGTCCTGATATTCATCCGGAATACGCGCCGGTGACGGTCACGTGCAGCTGCGGCAACCGCTTCGAGACACGCTCCACCGCCGGCCGCGACCTTGGCATCGAAGTCTGCTCGCAGTGCCACCCGTTCTACACCGGCAAGCAGAAGCTGGTGGATCGTGGCGGCCGCGTCGATCGCTTCCGCCGTCGCTACGGCGCGGGCGCGTCGCAGCAGTAACCGCCGCCCGGATCCGAAAGACGAAAAGGCGCCCCGCCGGGCGCCTTTTGCCATTGTGGCGGCCGTGCGCGACAGCCGCCCGTGACATACTCGGCGGGCCCCTCGCGCGCCGCGAGGGGCTGCAGCGGACGGGGCCCCACCCGACACCCTTGGCGGATTGGCAGCATGACCGAAGACAAGCTGACTCGCGACGCGCTCGACTATCACGCCCGTCCGCGTCCCGGCAAGCTCAGCATCGCGATCACCAAGCCGTTCACCACCTACGGTGAGCTCTCCTTGGCCTACTCACCGGGCGTCGCCGCTCCCGTCCGCGCCATTGCCGCCAATCCCGACGACGCCTTCAAGTACACCTCGCGCGGCAATCTCGTCGCCGTGATCACCGACGGCAGCGCCGTGCTGGGCCTCGGCAACACCGGGCCGCTGGCCGCCAAGCCCGTGATGGAAGGCAAGGCGGTGCTGTTCAAGAAGTTCGCGGATGTCGACGTGTTCGACATCGAGGTCGATTCTGGCGGCCCGGCGGAATTCATCGAGACCGTGGTCCGCATCGCGCCGACCTTCGGCGGCATCAATCTGGAAGACATCGCCGCTCCGCACTGCTTCGAAATCGAGCAGACGCTGGTGGAGCGGCTGGATATCCCGGTCTTTCACGACGACCAGCACGGCACGGCGATCATCGTCGCCGCCGGCCTGCTGAACGCGCTGGAGCTGCAGGACAAGGCGCTCGAGGAGATTCGCATCGTCTGTCTCGGCGCGGGTGCGGCCGGCATCGCCTCGATGAACCTGCTGCTGGCACTCGGGGCGCGGCGTGAGAACATGCGCCTGCTGGATCGCCAGGGGGTCATCCACAGTGGCCGGGGCGAGCTGCCGCCGACCAAGGCGGCCTTCGCCGTGGCGACCGAGGAGCGCTCGCTGGCCGACGCCATGCGCGGCGCGGACGTGTTCATCGGCGTGTCCGGGCCGAACCTGGTGACGGCGGAGATGATCCGCGACATGGCGGCGCGGCCAATCGTCTTCGCCCTGTCCAACCCCGACCCGGAGGTGCGCCCGGAAGTCGCGCTGGCGGCCCGGTCCGACCTCATCATGGCCACCGGTCGCAGCGACTATCCCAACCAGGTCAACAACGTCCTCGGCTTCCCCTACATCTTCCGCGGGGCGCTGGACGTACGCGCCACGCGGATCAACCGCGAGATGCACATCGCTGCGGTCCATGCGCTGCGGGCGCTGGCGCGCGACCCGGTGCCGGAAGAGGTGCTGCGTGCCTACGGCATGGACAGCATGACCTTCGGTCCCGACTACATCATCCCCACGCCGCTCGACCCGCGCCTGATCGACTACATCCCCCCGGCCGTGGCCCGTGCTGCGGTGGACACGGGCGTGGCCCGCAGCGGTTATCCGACGCATTACCCGGATGTCCCCTCCACGGTCGAGGCCGTGACCCAGGCGTAATCATCTTTCCAGGAGCTGTCATGGCTGAAGAACGTTTCATCCTCAAAGAGACCACCAGCGGCAACGAAACGGACCTGCCCGTCCGCCGCGGGACGCTCGGGCCGGCCACGGCAGACATCAGCAAGCTTTACCGGCAGCAGGGGATCTTCACCTACGATCCCGGCTTCGTCTCCACGGCCAGCTGCCGCAGCGACATCACCTTCATCGACGGCGGCCAGGGCACGCTGCTGTATCGCGGCTATCCGATCGAGCAGCTGGCGGAGAAGAGCAGCTTCATCGAAGTGGCCTATCTGCTGCAGTACGGCGAACTGCCCACCGAAACGCAGCTGGCGCAGTTCCAGGATTCCATCCGCTACCACACGATGATCCACGAGGCGCTGCGGGACTTCTTCCGGGGCTTCCACTACGACGCCCATCCGATGGCCATGCTCACCGGCGTGGTCGGCTCGCTGTCGGCCTTCTATCACGACTCCAGCGACATCCGGGACCCCGAGCATCAGGAGATGTTCGCCCACCGCATGATCGCCAAGATGCCGACGATCGCTGCCTGTGCGCACAAGCATTCGATCGGTCAGCCCTTCGTTTATCCGCGCAACGACCTGGGCTACTGCGAGAACTTCCTGCACATGCTGTTCGCGGTGCCGGCCGAACGCTACGAAATCGATCCGGTCGCCGCCGAGGCGCTGGACATGCTGTTCATCCTGCACGCCGATCACGAGCAGAACGCCAGCACCTCCACCGTGCGCCTCGCCGGCAGCTCGGGCACCAACCCCTATGCCGCCATCAGCGCCGGCATCGCCTGCCTGTGGGGCCCCGCCCATGGCGGTGCCAACGAGGCCGTGCTGAACATGCTCGAGCAGATTGGCTCAGTGAAGGAAATCCCCCGCTACATCGACAAGGCGAAGGACAAGGACGACCCGTTCCGCCTGATGGGCTTCGGCCATCGGGTGTACAAGAACTACGATCCGCGCGCGACCGTGATCCGCGGCATGTGCCACAAGATCCTGAAGCGGCTGGGGAAGGAGAACGACCCGCTGTTCGAACTGGCACTCGAGCTCGAGCAGATCGCGCTCAGCGATGACTACTTCAAGGAGAAGAAGCTCTACCCGAACGTCGACTTCTACTCCGGCATCATCTACAAGGCGCTGGGCCTGGAAACCAACATGTTCACGGTGATGTTCGCCATCGCGCGCACCGTGGGCTGGGTAGCCCACTGGCGCGAGATGATCAGCGATCCGGAGCAGCGCATCGGCCGGCCCCGCCAGATCTACACCGGCTCCCCGGCCCGCGATTACGTCCCGCTGGAGTCCCGCTGACACTGGCGCCCGCGCCGGGCGCGAGCGTACGTCGCTAGCGGCGGGGGCCCGAGCCCAGCGCTGGCAGCGGCTCGGCCGGCGCTTCCGCCGCGAGCAGCCTCGCCAGCTGGGTCGGCCCGGCCCGTTCGGCCGGACGGCCATCCACCGGACTCGCCGGTGGCGACTGGCGATAGGACTCCGGGCCCAGCACGATCGCCTCCACGGTGATCTCGCCGAGATCGAAGCGATAGCAGGCAAATCCCTGCGCGCGGCCTTCGAGGCGCAGCTGACGCTCGCTCTCCTGATAATTCACCCGGGTGTCCATCAGCCGCATCGCCACCTGTTCGGGCGCATCGGCCGATAGCAGCAGCGTGACCGGCGAATGCGGCGTCGCACTGCCGCGCAGCACCGGGCCGGTCAGCCGCGGCTGGAAGTCGGCGAGCAATTCCATGGCGGCGAGCGCTGCCCGCCGCTGCGCCACCAGCGATTCACGTTGCCTCGGCGCGTGGAAGAGCCGCTGGTATTCCCGCAGCGCTTCCTCGATCTCGCGGTTGCGCGGCATGTTGCTGCTGTTGCGGGCAATGCCCAGCTGCAGCGCTGCCTTCTGCTTGGCGAGCTGGAAGTCGCGCACACCCTGGTCGAACATGATGCGGGCAGCGGTCTGCGCGATGCGCTCGCGCTGCTGCCAGCCCTGGCCCCGTCGAGGCATAACGACCTCCTCGGCTGCGATCAGAACAGGTCCTGCATGATGTCCGCCCGCGACTCGGCGCCTTGGCTGACGCTCTCTCCGGCCACCTTGCGCATGGGTGCCGGCGCCGGCGCGGGCGGCAAGGCATCGAGGCGGAAGAGCTCGAACACCGTGCCGGATGTGCCGGCGTCCGCACGCAGTCCGGTCCGCGCCGAGACACGCAGGCTCACCAGCTCCTCCGGCTGCGGCAGGATCTGCTCGGGAACCTCGGCGAGCGCCTCGCGCATGTAATCGATCCACACCGGCAGCGCCGTACGACCACCGGACTCGCCACGGCCCAGTGGCTGCGGATCGTCGTTGCCGACCCAGACCACAGCGGTCAGCAGCGCGTTGTAGCCCGCGAACCATGCATCGCGCTGCTCGTTGGTCGTGCCCGTCTTGCCGGCCAGGTCGCTGCGCCCCAGCGAGGCGGCCCGCCGGGCGGTGCCGCGACTGACGACCTCCTTGAGGATGTCGTTCATCAGATAGATCGTGCCCGGCTCGATCACGCGCGGGGCGTTCTCGCGCGGCAGTGGCACGTAGTCTGGTCCGCCAAGCACCTCGCTGCCTGCCGTCTCGCCCCAGTAGGCATCCGCCCAGCCCCGCTCCGCCAGCAATTCGGCGCGGCTGGCGCAGTGGTCGCAGGCCAGCGCCGGCGTGCTGGCGTAGAGGATGGTGCCATCACCATCCTCGACCCGACTGATCAGGTGGGGTTCGATCAGGTAACCGCCATTGGCGAACACCGCATAGGCGCGCGCCATCTCCAGTGGGGTGAACGAGGCGCTGCCGAGCGAGAGCGAGAGATTGCGCGGCAGGCTCTGGCGCTCGAAGCCGAAGCGTTCCAGATAGCGCAAGGCGTAGCCCATGCCGATGCGTTCGAGGACCCGCACCGACACCAGGTTGCGCGAATGCACCACTGCCTCGCGCAGGCGTGTGGGGCCATAGAAACGCCCGCTGTAGTTCTTCGGCCGCCAGCTCGAGCCGTCGGCGGCGTCGAACACCACTGGCGCATCGTTGATCACTGTGGCCGCGGTGAGACCACGATCGAGCGCCGCGGTGTAGAGGAACGGCTTGAAGCTGGAGCCGGCCTGACGGCGGGCCTGCACGGCGCGGTTGAAGGCGCTGGCGTCGAAATCGAAGCCGCCGACCAGCGACAGGATCCCGCCGTCCAGCGGATCCAGCGCCACCAGTGCGCCCTGCACCGAGGGCCGGGGCGCCAGCCGCGGCTGCCCCTCGTTCCAGCTGACGTAGATCACCTCGCCCCGCGCGAGCAGCTCCGCCGGCGTGCTCGCCTCGCCCCCTCCCTCGCGCGCCGCCCGGCGCTTGGCCCAGGACATCGCATTCCAGGGCAGGTTCGCCTCGCCATGGCCGGCGACATAAACCCTCGCCGCCTGCGCGTCCGCCGCGAGCACCAGCGCCGGGCTGAGCCCGCCGATCGCCCGCTGTTCGCCCAGGGCCTTCTCCAGCATGCTCACACGCTCGCGCCGGCGTTCGGGCGAGTCGCCCGCCGGCAGGGTCGGTACGGCGATCCGCGTCAGCGGCCCTTCCCAGCCGTGCCGTTCGGCGTAGGCGATCAGATTGCGCCGCAGTGCCTGCTGCGCCGAACGCTGCATGCGGCTGTCGACGCTGGTATAGACCACCAGCCCGCGCGTATAGGCGGAATCCCCGTAGCGTTCGACCATCTGCTGGCGGGCCATCTCGCCGACGTAATCCGCCTCCAGGTCGATCCGCAGCGGATGTGGCTCCGCCGATACCGGCTCGGCCAGCGCCGCCTCGTAGGTCGGCTGGTCGATCATCGCCAGCTTCAGCATGCGGCGCAGCACGTAGTCGCGGCGGGCCTTCGCCGCCACCGGGTTGGCCACCGGGTTCACCCGCGAGGGCGCCTGCGGCAGGCCGGCCAGCATCGCTGCCTGCGGCAACGTGAGCTCACTGATGTCCTTGCCGTAGTAGGTGTAGGCCGCCGCGCCCATGCCGTAGGCCCGCTGGCCGAGATAGATCTTGTTCAGGTAGAGCTCGAGGATGCGCTCCTTCGGCAGCGCCCGCTCGATCCGCAGCGCCAGCAAGATCTCTCGCAGCTTGCGCTCGTAGGTCTTGTCCCGGCTGAGGAAGAAATTGCGCGCCATCTGCATCGTGATGGTGCTGCCGCCCTGCTCCTTCTCACCGGTCAGCAGCAGCTTCGCTGCCGCCCGCAGCAGTCCCTGGTAGTCCACCCCGGGGTGTTCGAAGTAGCGATCGTCCTCTGCCGCCAGCACGGCCTGGATGAGCACCTCGGGGTAGTCCTCGTAGGCGATCGGCCGGCGCCGCTGGCTGCCGTACTCCGCGATCAGCTGTCCGTCCCGGCTGTAGACCCGCAGCGGCACCTGCAGGCGCACGTCCTGCAGTTCACTGACATCGGGCAAATCGTCGGCGAAGGTGAAATAGATCACCGCCAGGCCCAGCAGCCCCGCCGTCAGGGCGGCGAAGGCGAAGCCGGCCAGCAGCCGCAGCGCGCGCAACGGTAAAGCCATAGGGGGAAGGTCCGATAACAGGATGGCGGCATGTCGAGGTGGTGATTATACGCCCCCGCCCCTGCCGCGGGATGACGTTCATCGCCTTGTCGATCAAGCGCTTGCACCGGCTGGCGCGGTACAGGGCCCCGAGGAAGAGATTCGTGCGCCTATTTCGCTCCAAGACGCCGCCGCTGCTGGGCCTGGACATCAGCTCCACGGCGGTGAAGCTGATCGAGCTCGGCGGCGAGCGCGGTCAGCTGCGGCTCAAGGCCTACGCCGCGGCGGGGTTGCCGCCGGAAGCCGTGATCGACAAGCAGGTGACCGACCCGGACGCGGTGGGCGCGGCGCTGCGACAGGCGTGGGACCGGGCGGAGACGCGCACCCGCAACGTCGCGCTGGCGGTCGGCGGCTCCACCGTGATCACCAAGACGATCCCGATGCCCGAGGGCCTCGGCGAGCGCGAGCTGGAACAGCAGATCCGGGTCGAGGCCGACCAGTACATCCCCTTCCCGCTGGACGATGTCGGCATGGACTTCGAGGTGCTCGGCCCGCATCCGGCCGAGCGGCACATGAACGAGGTGTTCATCGCCGCCTGCCGCAACGACACCATCGAGGGGCGGGTCGCCGCAGTGGAGATCGCCGGCCTCAAGTGTCGGCTGGTGGACCTGGAGTCGCGGGCGGTGGAGAACGCCTGCGGCCTGATCGCCGAGCAGATCGCCACCGGCGAGGACGCCGACAGCGCGGTCGCCTTCATCGACGTCGGCGCCACCACCACCACGCTGAACATCATGCATCGCGGCAAGATCACCTACAGCCGCGAGCAGGCCTTCGGCGGCAAGCTGCTGACCGAGGAGATCATGCATCGCTACGAGCTCTCCTACGAGGAAGCGGGCAAAGCCAAGCGCGTGGGCGGCTTACCCGACGATTACGCCGACACGGTCCTGCAGCCCTTCGTCACCGATACCGTGCACCAGATCCAGCGCGGCCTGCAGTTCTTCTTCTCCTCCCAGGGCAGCATCGACCGCATCCGCCAGATCATCCTCGCCGGCGGCTGCGCCTCGATCAGCGGCATCGATAGGGCGATCGAATCCGCCACCGAGATTCCCACGCGCATCGCCGATCCCTTCGGGCGCATGAGCGTGGAGCTGACGACCCAGCTCAAGCGGTTGCAGCTGGACGCGCCCTCGCTGATGACCGCCTGCGGTCTGGCGCTGCGGAGGTTCGACGCATGAGCGGACTCAACCTGCTGCCCTGGCGGGAGGCCCGCCGCCGCGAGCTGCAGCAGCAGTTCCTGACCCGCCTGGTGGGCGCCGTGATCATCATGGGCGGCCTCATCTACCTGGCCAACGCCGCCGTCGCCGGGCGCGTCGATCAGCAACGCCAGCGCAACGGGCTGATCACGCAGGAGATCGCGGCCCTCGATGTGCAGATCGAGGAAATCCGCCAGCTCAAGCAACTGCGCCAGCGGCTGATCGATCGCATGCGGGTGGTAGAACAGTTGCAGCAGCAGCGCAGCGACATCGTGCACCTGTTCGACCAGCTGGTCGAAACGCTGCCGCCGGGCGTCTACCTCACCAACATCAAGCAGGACGGCGAGCAGATCGAGCTCAAGGGCGTGGCGCAGTCCAACGCCCGGGTGTCGGCCTACATGAAGCAGCTCGACGACTCGGACTGGCTCGCCGACCCACGGCTGCTGGTCATCGAGACCCGCGCCGGCGAACCCAGCCGCTACAGCGAATTCGTGCTGCGGGTGCGCCAGACGCGGCCGCAGCCGGAAGACGACGACGGGGAGACGCCGGCGTGAAGGCCAACATCGACGTCGGCGAACTGGTCGCCGAGATCCGCAACCTCGACTTTCGCGACATCGGTGCCTGGTCAACCGCGGCCCGGGTCACCGTGATCGCGCTGGGCTGCGCCCTGATCGGCTTTCTCGGCTACTGGTTCGTGATCAAGAACGAGCTGGCGACGCTGACCGAGGTGCGCGCCAAGGAGCCCGAACTGCTGCGCGCCTTCGAACAGAAGCAGCAGCAGGTGGCGAACATCGACGCCTACAAGCAGCAGCTGGAGACGATGCGGATCGCCTTCAGCACCATGCTGCGGCAGCTGCCGTCCGAGACGGAGGTCGCCAACCTGCTGCAGGACATCTCCAACACCCGAGTCAGCGTCGGCCTGGAGGAGGAGCTGTTCAAGCCAGAGAACGAACGGCCCAAGGAATTCTATGCCGAGGCGCCGATCCGCATCCGTGTCCTGGGCGATTACCACCAGTTCGGCGAGTTCGCCAGCGGCATCGCCGCACTGCCACGCATCGTCACCCTGAACGAGATCAGCATCCGCACGGCCGGCGGTGAGGGCGATGTGCTGGTGATGGACGCCATCGCCATGACCTACCGCTACCTCGACGACAGCGAGAGCGGCACATGAACGCCAGAGGACTGACCGCGACCCTGCTCTGCCTCACGGCTGCGGCACTGACCGGCTGCGGTACCGACATGAGCAACCTGCAGGCTGAACTGGAGCGGATCAAGGCCCGCAAGAGCGGCCAGATCGAACCGATCCCGCAGCTGCGGACGTTCGAAAGCTTCGCCTACCGAGCGCTTGGCCGGCGCGGGCCGCTGACGCCGGACCAGCGCGCCCGACCGGCGGCGCCTGACTCGGCCGACGCCCCGAACAGCAATCGCGTGCGCGAGCCACTGGAGGCCTACCCGCTCGACAGCCTGCGCATGGTCGGCACGCTGCGCGCCAATGGCCGGGAATGGGCGCTGATCCGCGCCAGCGACGGCGTCGTCCATCGCGTCGGCACCGGCAACCATCTCGGCCAGAACTACGGCCAGGTGCTCGCCATCGAGCCCGCGGCCGTGCTGCTGCGCGAGACCGTCCCCAATGGCCTCGGCGGCTGGACCGAGCGCGCCACCGCCCTGGCGCTCAGCGACTAGCGCTGCGCGTCGATAAGAACAACAACTGGCGTTCGCGCCACAGCCGGATAAGCACGCATGTACCGCCTCTTCGTCTCGCTCCGCACCTCCCACCGCTGGCCCGGCGCGCTGGCGCTGTGGGGCGCACTCGCCCTGCCGGGCCACGCGCTCGAACTGCAGGACGTGGACTTCTACACCGGCGGCCCGAACCGGGCCGACGTGCTGCTGCGCTTCGATGGCCCGCCACCGGCACCGACCGCATTCGTACTCGATCAGCCGCCGCGACTGGCGATCGACATCCCCGGCAGCGGCAGCGCGCTGCGCCCGGCGATGATCGAGACCGGCAGCGAACTGGTCGAACGGGTGACGGCAGCAGCGGCGAACGACCGCACGCGGGTGGTGATCGAGCTGGGGCAGACGCTGGCCCATCGCGTGCAGGTCGAGGGTGACGCCATCCGTGTGGCCCTCGGCGACGAGGCGCCCGCCACGGCGCGTGCCCCCGCCGCGTCCGACCAACCCGCGGTACGCAACGTCGACTTCCGCCGCGGCCCGGACGGGGCCGGTCGTGTGGTGGTCACGCTGTCCGCGCCCGGGGCCGTCGCCGATGTGCGCGAACGGGGCGGCAAGGTCCTGGTCGACCTGGCGGGGACGGCGCTGCCGCCGCAACTGGCCGAACACCTGGACGTCATGGACTTCGACACGCCGGTGGAAAGCATCGACGTGCGCGACACCGGCAGTGGCGTGCAGCTGGCCATCACGCCGGCGGGCGCCTATGAGCGCGCCCTCTACCAGAACGGCAATCGGGTGACGTTGGAGCTGCGCCGGCCCGTCCAGGCCAAGCGGCAGAGCTCGAGCGGCAAGCCGGTGTTCACCGGCGAACCGGTGAGCCTGAACTTCCAGAACGTGGAAACCCGGGCCGTGCTGCAGATCCTGGCGGACATCGCCGGCAAGAACCTGGTGGTGAGCGACTCAGTGACCGGCACCGTCGCCCTGCGGCTGGAGAACGTGCCGTGGGATCAGGCGCTCAGCATCATCCTCAAGACCCAGGGCCTGGCCACCCGCGAGGCCGGCAACGTGCTCTTCATCGCCCCGGCGGCAGAGATCGCCGAGCGCGAACGCACCGAGCTGGAAAGCCGCCAGCAGCGCCAGGAGCTCGAGCCGCTGCGCTCGGAGTTCCTGCAGGTGAACTATGCCAAGGCGGCGGACCTGGCGGGCCTGCTCAAGAACGAAGCGAATTCGCTGCTGTCCCCACGCGGCAACGTGAGCCTGGACCCGCGCACCAATACGCTGCTGGTGCAGGACACGGCCGACCGGCTGCGCGACATCCGCGCCCTGGTGACGGAGCTGGACGTGCCGGTGAGCCAGGTGCTGATCGAATCGCGCATCGTGGTGGCACAGGATGACTTCACGCGCGACATCGGCGCCCGCTTCGGCCTGTCGAGCTTCAAGAGCATCAATGGCGACGATGGCATCGTGATCGGCGGCGGCAGCCTGGAAGGCACCGACGTCGGCATCAACCAGTCGATCGACTCGCTGAACAGCAACGGCTCGGTGTTCCCGACCGCCTATCCCGATGCCAACCCCTCGCGGCTGAACGTGAACCTGCCGGCCTCCGGCAACCCGGCCTCGCTCGCCTTCGCCATCCTCAGCGACAACTTCCTGGTGGATCTGGAGCTCTCGGCGCTGCAGGCGGAAGGGCGCGGCGAGGTCATTGCCAGCCCGCGGGTGATCACCGCCAACCAGAAGACCGCGGCCATCCGGCAGGGTGTGGAGGTGCCCTACCAGGAGGCGACGGCCAGTGGCGCGACCAGCGTCAGCTTCAAGGAGGCCGTCCTGGCACTGGAGGTCACGCCGCAGATCACGCCGGATGACCGCGTGATCATGGACCTGGTGGTCAACCGCGACAGCGTCGGCGAGGTGGTGCCCAGCGGCTTCGGCGGCTTCATCCCCAGCATCGACACCCGGGAAGTGATCACCCAGGTGCTGGTCGACAACGGCTCGACCGTGGTGCTCGGCGGCATCTATGAGCAGGAACTCAACCAGACGCTGGCCAAGGTGCCCCTGCTCGGCGACCTGCCGGTGGTCGGCGCGATGTTCCGCCAGGTCCGACGGGTGGACAACAAGTCCGAGCTGCTGGTCTTCGTCACGCCGAAGATCGTCAAGGAGGGGCTGGCGCTGAACTGAGGGCACGGCAGGCCGCCGCTGGCGGCGCGGTGGCGAGGCTCGGCATAATCGACAGCCCGCCGCCGCCCGTCAGCGACCCGCCGTCCGTGACCACTCCGCGCCCTGCGCCCGAGCGCATCTTCCTGATCGGCCCGATGGGGGCCGGCAAGACCACGGTCGGCCGACGGCTGGCGGCCCTGCTGCACTATCCCTTCGTCGACTGCGACGAGGAACTGCGAGCCCGTACCGGGGTGGACATCCCCTACATCTTCGAGCGCGAGGGTGAGGCCGGCTTTCGTGAGCGGGAGCGGCGGCTGATCGGGGAGCTGACCGAGCGCTCGCCCATCGTCCTTTCCACCGGCGGCGGCGCCGTGCTGGACGCCGGCAATCGCCACCACCTGCACGCGCGCGGGCAGGTGATATTCCTCAACACTCCGACGCGCGAGATCCTGCGCCGCCTGCGGCACAGCAAGACGCGCCGGCCGTTGCTGGAGACGGCCGATCCCGCCGCGACGCTGCGGGCGCTCGCCGCCGAGCGCAACCCGCTCTACCGCGAAACGGCGCACCTGGTGATCGACACCGACGCCCGCAACCCGCGCGCCGTCGCCCACCGCATCGCTCGCCAGCTGCAGGCGCGGTAGGATCGGCCCATGCGCATCCTCGACGTCGCGCTGGCCGCGCGCAGCTATCCCATCTACATCGATTCCGGCCTGCTGGCGCAGGGCAAGCTGTGGCAGCCGCACCTCGGCACCGGCGGCACCTGCATCGTCACCAACGAGACCGTCGGACCACGCTATCTGCCGGCCCTGCGCACGGCACTGCCGGCGCCGCCGCTGGCGGTGGTGGAACTGCCGGACGGCGAACGCCACAAGACGCTCGCCAATGTCGAGCGCATCTTCGACGCCCTCATGACCGCCGGTGCCGGGCGGGACGTGACGCTGCTGGCGCTCGGCGGCGGCGTGGTGGGCGACATGGCCGGCTTCGCCGCGGCCTGCTACCAGCGCGGCGTCCGCTTCCTGCAGTTCCCGACCACCCTGCTCGCGCAGGTCGACTCCTCCGTCGGCGGCAAGACCGGCGTCAACCATCCGCTCGGCAAGAACATGATCGGCGCCTTCCATCAGCCGGCGGCGGTGATCATCGATACCGATACGCTGGCCACGCTGCCCGCGCGTGAGCTGCGGGCCGGGCTGGCCGAGGTGGTGAAATACGGACTGATCCGGGAACCGGCGCTGTTCGACTGGCTGGAAGCGCACGCCGGGGCACTACTCGCCGGCGATGCCGAGGCGCTCTCCCACGCGATCGAGACCTCCTGCCGCATCAAGGCCGCGGTCGTTGCCGCCGACGAGCGCGAGGCCGGCGAGCGCGCCATCCTGAACCTCGGTCACACCTTCGGTCACGCCATCGAGGCCGCCACCGGCTACCGCGCATGGCTACATGGCGAGGCGGTCGCCACCGGCATGCTGATGGCGGCAGACCTGTCGCACCGGCTGGGCTGGCTCACGGCCGGCCATCGCCATCGCCTGGCACAGCTGCTGCAGGCCCTGGATCTACCGCTGAGCCCGCCGGTGCTCACGCTCTCGCGCTGGCACGAGCTGATGGGGCGCGACAAGAAGGTGCTGGCCGGCCGGCTACGCCTGGTGCTGCTCCGGCGCTGGGGTCATGCCATCACCACGGCCGACGTCGAACCGGCGGCGCTCGAGGCCACCCTGCGCGCCTTCGGCGCAACCGCCGACTGAACGGTCGGCGGCAAGCGCGATTGCGCTATACTGGGCGGCCGTCCGTGCCGGCGGTTTCAGCCCCGACGCCCCCCGGCGTCCTGCATCAAACACGCGCTTTCCTGCGGTCGCGAGCGACACGCGCCTTGCCAGCGCTCGCCAGAGCCCCCCGGGAAGCCGACGGAGTTCGCCGATGATCGACCTCAGCACGACCCTCTACCGGCCGGAATTCGAACGCGACAACTGCGGCTTCGGCCTGATCGCTCACATGGACGATCGACCGAGTCACTGGCTGGTCGAGACCGCCATCAAGGCGCTGGTGCGCCTGACGCATCGCGGTGCGGTGGCGGCCGACGGCAAGACGGGCGACGGCTGCGGTCTGCTGGTGAAAAAGCCCGATGCCTTCCTGCGTGCAGTGGCAGCCGAAGCCGGCATCGAGCTCGGCGAGCAATACGCCAGCGGCCTGGTCTTCATGCATCCGGACGATGCCGATGCGGCGGAGCGGGCCCGGCGGGTGCTGACCGACGCGCTGGCCGCACGGGGCCTCGCCGTTGCCGGCTGGCGCGAGGTGCCGCTGGATCCGAGCGCCTGCGGCGACGAGGCGCTGCGCTCCATGCCGCGCATCGAGCAGATCTTCGTCCACGGCCCGGCCGAGGGTGACGACGCCGCGTTCCAGCGGGCGCTGTTCGTCGCACGGCGGCGGGCGGAACAGACGTTGACCGACGATGCGCACTTCTACGTGCCCAGCCTGGCGGTGCACGTGATCGCCTACAAGGGCCTGGTCATGCCGGCGAACCTGCCGGTGCTGTTCCGCGACCTGGCAGATCCGCGACTGGCCGCCTCGCTGGCCGTCTTCCATCAGCGCTTCTCCACCAACACCCTGCCGCAGTGGCGGCTGGCGCAGCCCTTCCGCTATCTGGCGCACAACGGCGAGATCAACACCGTGCGCGGCAACCGCAACTGGGCGGTGGCGCGGGCCAGCCGCTTCAGCTCGCCGCTGCTGCCCGAGCTGGCCGAGCTGCAGCCGATCGTCGCGCTCACCGGCTCGGATTCCAGTTCGCTCGACAACATGCTGGAAGTGCTGGTGGCCGGCGGCATGGACATCTTCCGGGCCATGCGGCTGCTGATTCCGCCGGCGTGGCAGAACGTCGACACGATGGACCCGGACCTGCGGGCCTTTCACGAATACCACTCCATGCACATGGAGCCCTGGGACGGGCCGGCCGGCATCGTGCTGACCGACGGCCGCTACGCCGCCTGCACGCTGGATCGCAACGGCCTGCGCCCGGCGCGCTACGTGCTGACCGAGGACCGGCACATCACGCTGGCCTCCGAGGTGGGCGTGTGGGACTACCGCCCGGAGCAGGTGGTGGCCAAGGGCCGGCTCAAGCCGGGCGAGATGATCGCCGTGGACACGCACACCGGCGAGCTGCTGCGCCCGACGGACATCGACGCCCTGCTGGCGCGGCGCAAGCCCTACAAGCGCTGGCTGCGCGAGCACAGCCGGCATGTGGAATCCAAACTCAACGACCGGCGACTGACCGCCGAGCCGCTCTCGCCGGAGATCTTCAAGGTCTACCAGAAGCTGTTCGGCGTGACCTTCGAGGAACAGGACCAGATCCTGCGACCGCTGGCCGAGGCCGGCCAGGAAGCGGTCGGCTCGATGGGCGACGACACGCCGTTCGCCGTGTTGTCCTCTCGCAGCCGGCCGCTGTACGACTACTTCCGCCAGCAGTTCGCGCAGGTCACCAACCCGCCGATCGACCCGCTGCGCGAACAGATCGTGATGTCGCTGGAGACCTGCCTCGGCGCGGAACGCAACATCTTCGAGGAGACGGCCGATCACGCCGCGCGGCTGCTGATCGACTCGCCGGTGCTCTCGGAGGGCAAGTTCCGCCGGCTGATGGAGCTCGACGAGCCGGGCTATGCCAGCCAGACGCTGGATCTGAACTACCCGCTGCAGACGCCGCTGGCCGAGGCCGTGCGGGATCTGGCCGAGCGGGCCGAGGCGGCCGTGCGGGCCGGCAAGGTCATCCTGGTGCTGGACGACAGCGCCATCGAACGTGAACGCTTTCCCGTGCATGCCCTGCTGGCCACCGGCGCGATCCATCATCGCCTGGTGCAGGCCGGCCTGCGCACCGACGCCAACCTGGTGGTGAAGACCGCCACCGCCCGTGATCCGCATCACTTCGCGGTGCTGCTCGGCTACGGTGCCACGGCGATCTACCCGTATCTGGCTTACGAGATCCTCCACCAGCTGGCCAAGCGCGGCGAGATCGACAAGATGCTGGCCCCGGCCCTGGCCGAGAACTACCGCAAGGGCATCAACAAGGGCCTCTACAAGATCATCTCCAAGATGGGGATCTCCACGATCGCCAGCTACCGGGGCGCGCAGCTGTTCGAGATCGTCGGCCTGCACGAGCAGATCGTCGCGCTGTGCTTCAAGGACACCACCAGCCGCATCCAGGGGGCCCGCTTCGAGGATCTGGAGCAGGACGTGAAGAGCGTGGTGTGGCGCGCCTGGAACCCGCGCAAGCTGCCCGAACACGGCGGCGTGCTGAAGTACGTGCACGGCGGCGAATACCACGCCTACAACCCCGACGTGATCGCGCTGCTGCAGGCAGCGGTGCAGCACGGCGACTACGCCACCTTCAAGGAGTATGTCGCGCAGGTCGACGGCCGGCCGACCACCTGCCTGCGCGATCTGCTGCAGCCCAGGCTGGCGGACACGCCGCTGCCGCTGGATGAGGTGGAGCCGATCGAGGCCATCCTGCCGCGCTTCGACTCGGCCGGCATGTCGCTCGGCGCGCTCTCGCCGGAAGCGCACGAGGCGCTCGCCACGGCCATGAACCGACTCGGCGGGCGGTCGAACTCCGGTGAGGGGGGCGAGGATCCCTCGCGCTACGGCACCGAGCGGATGAGCAAGATCAAGCAGGTCGCCTCTGGCCGCTTCGGCGTCACGCCGCACTACCTGGTGAACGCCGAAGTGCTGCAGATCAAGGTCGCCCAGGGCGCCAAGCCCGGCGAGGGCGGGCAGCTGCCCGGCCACAAGGTCAACGAGATGATCGCCCGGCTGCGCTATTCCAAGCCGGGCGTGGCGCTCATCTCGCCGCCGCCGCACCACGACATCTACTCCATCGAGGACCTGGCGCAGCTGATCTTCGACCTCAAGCAAGTCAATCCGCAGGCCCTGGTCTCAGTGAAGCTGGTCGCCGAACCCGGCGTCGGCACGATCGCGGCCGGCGTGGCCAAGGCCTACGCCGATCTGATCACCATCTCCGGCTACGACGGCGGCACCGGCGCCAGCCCGCTGACCTCGGTCAAGTACGCCGGCACGCCCTGGGAGCTCGGCCTGGCCGAAACGCATCAGACGCTGCGGGCGAACGACCTGCGCGACAAGGTGCGCCTGCAGACCGACGGCGGCCTGAAGACCGGCCTGGACGTCGTCAAGGCGGCCATCCTTGGCGCCGAGAGCTTCGGCTTCGGCACCGGGCCGATGGTGGCGCTCGGCTGCAAGTATCTGCGCGTGTGCCATCTGAACAACTGTGCCACCGGCGTGGCGACGCAGAACAACGTGCTGCGTGCCAAGCACTTCATCGGCCTGCCGGAGATGGTCATCAACTACTTCCGCTTCGTGGCCGAGGACACGCGCGAGTGGCTGGCACGCCTGGGAGTGCCCTCGCTGGCGGCGCTGGTCGGGCGCACGGATCTGCTCGAGGCGCTGCCCGGGCAGACGCCGCAGACCCGCCATCTCGACCTGCAACCGATCCTCAGCGACGGCGGACTTCAGGACAAGGCGCAGCTCTGCGGGGTGCCGAAGAACGAGCCGTTCGACCAGGGGCTGCTCGCCGAACAGATGGTGCGCGACATGCTGCCGGCCATCGAAGCGCGCCAGGGCGGCGAGTTCCACTATCTGGTGCAGAACAACAACCGCTCGATCGGCGCGCGGATCTCCGGCGAGATCGCCCGCCGTCATGGCAACCGCGGCATGGACAAGCACCCGCTGAAGGTGCACCTGACCGGCACCGTGGGCCAGAGTTTCGGTGTCTGGAACGCCGGCGGCCTGCATATGTATCTGGAAGGCGATGCCAACGACTATGTCGGCAAGGGCATGGCCGGCGGCAAGCTCGTGCTGGCGCCCTCCGCCGGCAGCCGCTTCGTCAGCCGCGAGACGGTGATCATGGGCAACACCTGCCTGTACGGCGCCACCGGCGGACACCTGTATGCGGCCGGCCTCGCGGGCGAACGCTTCGCCGTGCGCAACTCCGGTGCCACCGCGGTGGTCGAGGGCGTCGGCGATCACGGCTGTGAGTACATGACCGGCGGCGTGGTGGCGGTGCTGGGCAGCACCGGCGTCAACTTCGGCGCCGGCATGACCGGCGGCCTGGCCTACGTGCTCGACATGGAGCGCACCTTTGTCGACCGCCACAACCATGAGCTGATCGACATCCACCGGGTCGGCACCGAACAGATGGAGGCCTACCGCGCCTATCTGAAGGAGCTGATTGCCGAGCACGTCGCCCACACCCGCAGCGCGTGGGGCCGCGAGTTGCTCGACGGCTTCTCGGACTACGTCTACTACTTTTGGCTGGTCAAGCCGAAGGCCATCGACCTCGGCGAGTTGCTGGACTCGCTGCGCACTGCCGCCTGAACCTGCGAACTATGAGCAAGACCGACCCCCTGCACTTCCTGGCCGTGCCGCGTCAGGACCCCCCGAGCAAGGCCGTCGAGGTGCGTATCAAGCGCTGGGACGAGATCTACGGCCAGTTCGATCCAGAGACGGCGGCCTCGCAGGCCAGCCGCTGCATCGCCTGCGGCAATCCGTACTGCGAGTGGAAATGCCCGGTCCATAACTACATCCCGAACTGGCTCAAGCTGATCCGCGAGGGCAACCTGTTCGAGGCGGCGGATCTCGCGCACCAGACCAACACGCTGCCGGAGGTATGCGGCCGTGTCTGTCCGCAGGACCGACTCTGCGAGGGCGCCTGCACGATGAACGACGGGCTCGGCGCCATCACCATCGGCTCGATCGAGAAGTACATCACCGACGAGGCGGTCAAGCGGGGCTGGCGCCCTGACCTCTCGCATGTCCAGACCACCGGCCGCCGGGTTGCCATCATCGGTGCCGGCCCGGCGGGCCTCGGTGCGGCAGACATCCTCACGCGCAACGGCGTCGAGGCCGTGGTCTACGACCGTCATCCAGAGATCGGCGGCCTGCTGACCTTCGGCATCCCGCCCTTCAAGCTCGAGAAGGAAGTGGTGCAGACCCGCCGGCGCCTGCTGGAAGGCATGGGCATCGAATTTCGCCTGAACGTCGAGATCGGGCGCGATGTGCAGATCGAGGCGCTGCTGGAGGAATACGACGCCGTCTTCCTCGGCATGGGTGCCTACACGGCGATGCGCGGCGGCTTCCCGGGCGAGGATCTGCCCGGTGTGCACGAGGCACTGCCGTTCCTGATCTCCAACGTCCGGCGCACCATGCGCCTGGATCCGATCGGCGAGCGACACATCAGCATGCAGGACCGGCAGGTGATCGTGCTCGGTGGCGGCGACACCGCCATGGACTGCAACCGCACCTCGATCCGCCAGGGCGCCGCCAAGGTGGTCTGCGCCTACCGGCGCGACGAGGACAACATGCCCGGCTCCAAGCGGGAATACCGCAATGCCGTCGACGAGGGCGTGCAGTTCCTGTTCAACCGCCAGCCGGTGGAAATCGTCGGCGACGGCAGGGTCGAGGGCGTCAAGTTCGTGCTGACCCAGCTCGGCGAGCCGGACGAACGCGGCCGCCGCCGGCCGGAGCCGGTCCCCGATTCCGAGGAGATTGTGGCGGCCGACAGCGTGTTGATGGCATTCGGCTTCCGGCCGAGCCCGCCGGGCTGGCTGGAGTCGATCGAGGTCGCCTGCGATCGCAGCGGGCGCGTGGTCACCAGCGCCGGCGCCTATCCCTACCAGACCAGCAACCCGCGCGTGTTCGCCGGCGGCGACATGGTGCGTGGCTCGGATCTGGTGGTGACCGCCGTGTGGGAAGGGCGCGAGGCAGCCAAGGGCATCCTCGACTACCTGCAGGTCTAGCATCATGGCCGTCCCCGACGCCGCCGACCGGCTGATCTTCGCGCTCGACGTGCCCGACCTCGCGGCGGCCCGCGTGCTGATCGACCGGCTCGAGGGCGTGGTCGGCTTCTACAAGCTGGGGCTCGAGCTATTCATGGCCGGCGCCGGCTTCACATTGCTCGATGAACTGGTGCGGCGCCGGAAGCAGGTTTTCGTCGACCTGAAGTTCTTCGACGTGCCTGCCACGGTCGGCCGGGCGGTGGCGCAGCTGGCGGACCGTGGCGCCACCTTCACCACCGTGCACGGCAATCAGGCGATGATGGAGGCGGCCGTGGCCGCGGCGGGGCCGCTGCAGATCCTGGCTGTCACGGCGCTGACCAGTCTGGACCGTGGTGACCTGGACGATCTCGGCTTCGATTGCGATCCCACCGCGCTGGTGGTGTCGCGAGCCCGGCGGGCACTGGAGGCCGGCTGCGCCGGCGTGGTCGCCTCCGGCATGGAACTGACCGCCATTCGTGCCGCCCTCGACGCGCACCTGCTGGTGGTGACGCCCGGCGTCCGCCCGGTGGACAACCGCGCGGAGGACGACCAGAAACGTATCGTCACGCCGCACGCCGCCATCACCCAGGGCGCCGATTATCTGGTCGTCGGCCGCCCGATCCGCGATGCTGCCGATCCCGCCGGGGCAGCGCGCCGCATCCAGCGCGAGATCGCCGCCGCAGCGGCCGACTGAGGGACCCGCGATGCGCAACGACCTGATCCTGCGGGTGCTGGCGCGCCAGCCGGTGCCGCGCACCCCGGTGTGGATGATGCGACAGGCCGGGCGCTACCTGCCGGAGTACCGCCGGGTGCGCGAACAGGCGGGCAACTTCATGACGTTGTGCCGCACACCCGAGCTGGCCTGCGAGGTGACGCTGCAGCCGCTGGCGCGCTATCCGCTGGACGCGGCCATCCTCTTCTCGGACATCCTCACCATCCCGGACGCGATGGGCCTCGGCCTGCACTTCGTGGAGGGGGAGGGGCCGCAGTTCGAGCGGCCGCTGCGCACCGCCGCCGATATCACTGCGCTGCCGGTTCCCGATGTGGCCAGCGATCTTGGCTACGTGCTCGACGCCGTGCGCCTGATCCGTCGCGAGCTCGACGGTCGGGTACCGCTGCTCGGCTTCTCGGGCAGCCCCTGGACCCTCGCCAGCTACATGGTCGAGGGCCGCGGCAGCCGGGACTTCCACCGCATCAAGGCGATGGCTTACGGCGCGCCGGCGTTGCTGCACGAGCTGCTCGCCCGGCTGACGCAGTCCGTGGTGGCCTACCTGCAGGCGCAAATCGACGCCGGCGCGCAGGCCGTGCAGGTGTTCGACACCTGGGGCGGGGCGCTGACGACGCCGGCGTTCGAGACCTTTTCGCGACGCTACCTGCAGCAGATCGTGCAGGCGCTGAAGGCCAGCCATCCGGCCGTGCCCGTGATCGTCTTCACCAAGGGCGGCGGGCAATGGCTGGAGTCGTTGGCCGCGACCGGCGCCGACGGTCTGGGTATCGACTGGACGACCGAACTCGGCGCCGCGCGTGCGCGCGTGGGCAAACGGGTCGTGCTGCAGGGCAATCTGGATCCGGCGGTGCTGGTGGCCGGGGCGCCGGCGGTGCGTGCCGAAGTGCAGCGCGTGCTGGCGAGCTTCGGTGCCGGCGAGGGTCACATCTTCAATCTCGGCCACGGCATCACGCCGGACGTCGACCCGGAGGTCGCCGGCGCCATGATCGAGGCCGTCCACGCCTACAGCCCCGCCTGGCACGCCGACTGAAACGCCCGCACCGCGCTAGGGCTCAAAGGCGGAACGGCGTGAATTCGCCCTGCGAGTCGAACTGACCGAGATAGGGCAGCCGCGCAACGTCGGGAACGACGTCAAGATCCACGTACAGCGGCACCTCCTCCAGCAGGTCGACCGCGCCGTCGGCAGCGACCCGGAACCGGCTGCGGGCCAGCGTCTGGCCATAGAGCACCGTGGCGCTCATCAGCAGCCCGCCTTCGCGCAGCTCACCGCCCTCGATGTGGGGCGGCACGATATCCGTGGCCAGCGCTGCCAGCAGACTTCCGTCCGCCGGCACACTCCATTCCAACTCGTTGACATCGTCGATGACCAGCAGCCGGCCATGCTCGGCAATCAGCGAGGCACAGTAGAATTCCAGATAACGCGCGGCATGCACGCGCCGGAGCCGGAGCGGAGCCAGCTCATTGGCATGCTTGATGGCATTCGCATCGCCTGCCAGCGACAGTGGTTTCATCGCCTCGCCGATCAGCAAGTAGGCGACGTGGCGCGGCGCCTGCCGATCGGACAGTTCTGCCCAGTCGTAGCGCTCGTAGAACGGCAGCCTGCAGACCCGCACCTTCAGGCCCTTTTCCGGATCAGTCGCCGCGCCGGCGATGCCGGCCTGCGCCAGCCGTATCAGCCGCTGCTCGCCGTGCTGTTCATCCCAGCATCGCGCCGGTACGGGATGGAACAGCCCTCGTGCCAGTATCATGCGCTCGCGCAGCCCGGCCGACGATGCCGCAGCTCGCGGCGCGACCGTGCGCCGGAAAATGGGACGGGAGTGGACCTCGTCCGTCACCTCGGTGCCGCCGTACAACGGATTGGCATCGAATCGGCCCCTGAAGGGCGGGTCGCTGCGGTAGTTCGGCTTGCGCACGACCACCGGTTCGTCGCCGGCGACATTCAGGATCATCTCATCGCGGCCGAGCTCGAGGATCTCGTCACGCGGGCCGTAGCCGGAGACGGCGACCACGGCATCGGCCGCCAACGCCGTGGTCGCGCCGAAATACTGCTGGATTCGCGAGTTGTTCAGGATCGTCTGCCAGTCCGGGTACAGGCGCTGGAGCTGGCTGAGATCCTGCCAGAACGACCAGACCCGTACGCCATACCCGCGCAGCAGGGTGATGGCCTGGCGCAGTTGCGGCAGTTCCCCCAGCTGCGCCGCCTCGTCCACGAGCAGCAGCGTGTCCTGCACCGGACGGCTGCCACGGCGGGCCAACGTGCCGGTCAGCACCCCGATCCACAGGCGCAGCAACGGCGCGTGGCTCTCCAGCTTGTCGGGTGGGAGCACCAGGTAGATCGACAGCGGCGCACCATCGTAGACGTGATTCAGGTCGAGATCGGACGCCGCCAGATGTGTCGCTACCTGCTGGCCCTTGAGGAAATCGAGCTGATTGACGGCAACCGTCCAGTAGCCGCCCATCGTCTCGACCGCCGGATGCTGCATCAGCGAGGCCAGGCGCCGAAGCTCAGGGTGGGGCGCATCCCGCCAGCGCGCCGAACGCTCGATCAGACTGCGCATGGACTGGCCGATCAGCGACCGCACGGCCGGCAGGGTGGCTGTCTCCGAATCCGGCATCGTCAGCACATCCATGATGGCCGCTGTCACCAGCGTCCGCGCCATCTGCGCCCAGAAGGGGTTGTGATCGCGATCCACGTGCGCCGGATTGGTCCCGACCAGATGCGCCAGCGTCGCGACATCCTCAACGAACGCGGCGGAATCCGGATTGGCGAGATCCAGCGGGTTCAGTCGGTGACGTGAGGTCGCCGCGGTGACATGGAAGGGATCGAAGAGGATGACCTCCTGTCCCATCTCCCGCCGGCGGCGCGCCGTGACCGCATAGTTCTCTCCTTTCGGATCGACCACCACCACCGGCCCGGGATAGCGCAGCAGCGCCGGAATGATGCAGCTGACCCCCTTGCCTGCACCGGTCGGCGCCACCGTCAGCAGATGACCCTCCGATGCGTCGAGGATGGGCTCGAGCGCCCGTGCCGGCGAGGGGTAGCTGTCGTCCCGCGGCCTGAAGCCGAATAACGGCCGGCGCCAGCCCGCCTCCAGCGACCACCCGACCAGCAGTCCTTCGGTTGGCAGGGAGGGGGGCAGCGCGCGCATCTTCGCTCCTTTCGCCGGGGGTGGCGGCGCCTCTTACGGGTCCAAGGATAGCAAGACTGTCGCTGCCGATCGTGTGTGCCGCGGCGCATCGGCAGCGGGATGCGGCGGGGCAGGCGGCCAGCAGGCACTGGGGGTGTCACCAACCACGCGATACGCACGCGGGATCGCCGGTGCTATCGGCGGTACGGGTCCGACGGGCGCGCCACCGGCGTGGCCGGCAGGCGCAACAGCAAAAAGGGTCAGGCCCGATGGGTATTCAGCGGCCGAGAGTAGTTCAGCACTTCGCCCAGCCGGCGCAGGCCGGGTTGGATTTCCTGCCCCAGCGGGATGGCGCCGGCGCGCTGGATCTCCTCGCTAAGGCGCGTGGACACACGCCCACCCACGACCACCGGCACCCCGACCTGCTGGACCAGCCGGCGCAGCTGCGCCGGCAGGTCGGCGTCCGTACCCGACCGGCAGCCGGTACCGGCCAGCACCACTGCATCGCTGAATGAACGTCGCAATGCCTGCGGCAGCTCTTCGAGCGGTGTGTTGGCGCCGAGCAGCACGACCCGGAAGTCCAGATCCAGTGCCTCCAGGCAGAACAGCATGAGGCCAAGCTCGTGCTGCTCGCCCGGCAGACAGGCGCACAGCAACTTCGGGCCCCGGGCATGGGTCAGCAGATGATGGAAGCGCGCCCCGAGCTTGTGGCGCATGAAGACGCTGAAGAAATGCTCCTGGGCGACAGTACCCTCGCCCGTCTCCCACCGCCTGCCAAGCTCGTGCAGCAGCGGCACGATCAGCTCTCGCGTGACCACGCCAATCGGATACAGCGCCAGCGCTTCGTTGTAGATGAGATTCATCGCCGCTTCGTCATAGCGCGCGATGGCCGCAACCATTCGATCGAGATAGTCATCCCAGGGGCCCCGCGGCGCAGCAGCCTCTTCCTCGGCGCCCGAGGCCTCTAGCAGCTGGCGCACCTGACCGATGGAGATGCCCCGTTCGAGCAGTCCCAGCACCCGGTGAATGCGCTCGACATCCTCCGCCGAATACAATCGGTGGCCTTTCGGCGTACGCTGTGGCTGCACGATCCCGTAGCGTCGCTCCCAGGCGCGCAGCGTGACCGGATTCACCCCGGTCAGCGTGGAGACGGTGCGAATCGGGAACAGCTCGTCTGAATGGGCAGTGTCAGACACGGCTTCCCGCCTCCTCAGCCTGGTTCGCGAAACTGATGTACAAATTCTTTCCTATGTGTTCAATTCTAACGCATTTCAATAGCGTAGGCGACCGACGCATCTGTATATGAACGATACAACCCGTGATCAAGGCACTGTTCTGCACACGTCGGTCGCGCTGGGCCGATATGCTGAGTTCTTCGCCGCCATGCGTCAGGCCGACGTCGAGCGCATGGATACCGTCATGACACCCGCGGTACACTTTCGGGACCCCTTCAACGATCTCCATGATCTTGAGGCGACCCAGACTGTGTTCCGGCACATGTTCGAAGCCTGCCAGACGGCCCGCTTCACAATCCTGGATCAGGCCGCTGCGGACGAGACCGGTTTTCTGCTGTGGCGGCTCGACTTCCGGCTCAGGCGCTGGCAGCCCGAGCGCGAGCGGCAGATTCTCGGCACCTCGCATGTCCGCTTCGCGCCGGATGGCCGCGCCCACGAGCATCGCGACTACTGGGACGCCGGCCAACAGGTCTACGAGCAGATTCCCGTGCTCGGCGCGCTGCTGCGGCAGGTAAGAAAGCGTCTCGGATGACCCCCTGCCAGGCCGTCAGCTTCGATCTCGACGACACCTTCTGGGACGTCATGCCCGTGCTGCAGCGTGCCGAGCGAGCCGTCAACGTCTTCCTGCAGCGGCGCTATCCGCGCATGGCCGAGCGCCTGGCCAACCCGGGCATCCGCGCGCGAATGGACGAGCTGGCGCTGCACCGGCCCGAACTCGCCCACCACAACACGGAACTGCGGCTGCGCGCACTGCGCCGGGTGGCGCGCGAAAGCGACTACCCGGCGCTCGCCGGCGATGCTGCCTTTGCGGTGTTCCGCCAGTGGCGCAGTCGGGTGACGCTGTATCCCGAGGTGCTGCCCACGCTGCGCCGCCTGCGCCCGCGCCGCCGGCTGGCGACCCTGACCAACGGCAACGCCGACCTGCGTCGCATCGGCATTGCGCACCTGTTCGAGCGTCGCCTGAGCGCCGAGGATCTTGGTGTCGCCAAACCCGACCCGCAGGCCTTCGACTCGCTGTTCGCGGCCCTGGCACTGCCGCCGCCGGCGGTCTGGCACGTCGGCGATCATCCGGAATGCGACGTCATCGGCGCCCGGGAGGCCGGGGCCGTACCGGTCTGGTACAACCCGCAGGCACGCCCCTGGACGCATGCCGGGCCGGCGCCGCTGCAGATCCGCTCGCTCACCGAACTGCCCGCCCTGCTCGACCCGGCCGGCTAGTCGCGCCGGAAGGCGATGGTCACCTCGCCCACGCGCACGCCGAACTTGCTCACCTCCGCCACGTTCAGCAGCACGCCGTCCGGCTGCAGATACATCCAGTCGTTGAAGTGCACCTTCACGTCCCGCTCGCCGACCGTGAGCGCCACGTCGTACTGCCAGTTCAGCGCCGGTCCATGAGCCTCGCCGGCAGCCACGCCGATGATGTCGTCCGCGCGACCCTCATATCGGTTCGGTCCAACGCGGCGGATGCGCCACACGCGCCGGTCCTGCTCGCCGTCGGCGTAGAGGAAGTCTTCCTCCAGCGTCAGCAGATCGCCCTCGACCGTACCCACCAGATCGACCGTAAAGCGCCGACGCACTTCGCCAGCGCGGTCGCGGAAGATGCCCCAGGCGCGCGATTCGCCCTCGAAGTAGTCGAACAGATCCAGCGCCGGCTCCTGATCGGCATAGACCTGCGGATTGACGCCGGCGCAGCCGCCGAGCAACAGGATCAGCAACACGAGCGAAATACCACGCCAATTCATGACATCAATTCCCGAGACAGAGAAGTGGAAGGAGCGGCGCCCTCGCGCACATCCGCGCGCAGCGACGCCTGACGCTCGGCCGTGAGCGGGAAGCCCCACATCAGCGCAACCGAAACCAGCTTGATCAGCACCGGACCGGCGCCGTAGAGCAACGCCAGCACCATCAGCGCGCTGCGCGTGTTGTCGGCATCGGTATCGAAGCCGACCAGGTCGAGCAGCGGATAGGCCACGCCTACCGCCAACGCGAGGGCCAGCTTGGTGGCCATGCCCCAGAGTGCGAAATACAACCCGGCGCGCGAGGCCCCGCTGCGGACGGCGTCCTCGTCCACCACGTCCGCCTGCATCGCCGAGGGCAGCGCCAGATCCGCACCGACCGCCGCGCCGGAGAACAGACAGATGGCAAAAAACGCCCAGAACTGCCCGGGCTCCAGGAAGGGCACCCAGACGAATACCGCGCAGGTGTAGAGCATCGCCACGCACCAGACGCGGTGCTTGCTGAAGCGGCGGGCCGCCAGCAACCAGATCGGCAGGGCGAGAAAACCGGTGCCGAAGTACACCAGCAGCAGCAGCCCGCTGGCCCGTTCATCGGCGCCGATGAAATGTTCGGCGAAGATGAGGAACAGGCTGGCCGGCAGACCATTGGCGATGCCGTTCAGCAGATAGGCCAGCACCAGCCGCCGAAAGGGCGCGTTCTCCCGCAGCAGGCGAAGGCTGTCACGCCAGTCGGTCGCATCCGGCGCCGCCGAGGCGTCGGGCACCCGCCGCAGCAACCATAGACCAGCCAGCGGCAGCGACAGCGCCACCAACCAGAACACGGCCGCCAGCGCCTCGGCCCGGGAACCGCCGCTGGCCTGCACTGCAGCCGGCAGCACGATGCCCACCACGGTGCCGATGATCGCGAACGCCTGCGAGGCGCCGTAGATGCGCGTGCGCTGATGATAGTCGCCGGACAGCTCGGCGCCCCAGGCGTTGTAGGGCAGCGAGATCAGCGTCCAGGCCAACGTGGCCAGCAGCGTCCAGCCGAGCAGATGCGCCGCCCCGGGGTCCGCAGGCGGCTGGAACAGCTGCCACACGGCGAGTAGCAGCAGCGGGATGCCGGCCACGATCCAGGGCCGACGGCGCCCCCAGCGGGTGGCGAGCCGATCGCTGACGGTGCCGATCAGCGGATCGGTACCCACATCCCACAGCCGGGCGATCAGCAGCACCGCGCCGACGATGCTCAGGCTCATGCCGAGGTCATCGCCATAGTAGGGCGGCAGGTAGATGAACAGCGGCACCGCCAGCACCGCCACCGGCAGCGAGGGCGCACCGTAAGCGCGCAGGATCGATCCAGGTACGGCCTGGCCGTTGGCATAGGCGCTCATCAGGGCGCCGTGAGCACGGTCTGCATCAGGTCCAGCCGGCCGGTGCGAAAGCCGGCCTGGCAGTAGGCGAGATAGGCCCGCCACATCCGCTGGAAGCGATCGTCCAGGCCCAGCGCGGTCAGCGCCTCGGCATGGGCGATGATCGCGCGGTCCCAGTCCCCAAGCGTACGGTCGTAATGCGGTCCATAGAAATGACGCTCGCCGGTACGCAGGCCGGCCGCCGCCGCCGCCTCGGCGAAGGCGCTGGGCGAGGGCAGCATGCCGCCGGGGAAGATGTAGCGCTGGATGAAGTCCGTGCCCTGCCGGTAGGCGGGGAAACTGGCCTCGTCGATGGTGATCACCTGCAGCGCAGCCCATCCGCCCGGCCGCAGACACCGGCGCAGCCGGCTGAAGTAGGCACCCCAGAACTGCTCACCGACCGCCTCGAACATCTCGATCGAGACGATCCGATCGTATGTTCCGGCCTCGTCGCGATAGTCGCGATACACGAACTGCACCCGATCCGCGACGCCGGCGGCCTCGGCGCGCGCCTGCGCCTCGGCCAGCTGCTCGCGCGACAGCGTAATGCTGGTCACGCGGCAGCCCGTGCGCTGGGCGGCGTATATCGCAAAGCCTCCCCAGCCCGAACCGATTTCCAGCAGATGCTGCTCCGGCTCGAGCCGGAGCAGCGCCAGCATGTGCTCGTACTTCTCCAGCTGCGCCTGCGCCAGCGTGGTCTGCGCCTCCGGATAGATCCCGCAGGAATAGGTCATGGTGGGATCGAGCCACAACCGATAGAAGGCGTTGCCCAGGTCGTAGTGCGCGGCAATGTTGCGACGGCTGCCGCGGCGCGTGTTCGCCCGGCGTCGGTGCAGCAGCCGGTTGAGCTGGCGCAGCACGAAGCTCGCCTGCAGGGCGGCGCCCAGCGACTGTTCGTTGCGGACCCCCCAAGTCAGCACGGCGGCCAGGTCGGGTGTATCCCAGTCGCCATCCATGTAGGCCTCCAGCAGGCCGATGTCGCCGCCGAGCATCATCCGGCGGATCGCGCGTCGCCGGTGCAGCAGCACCTCGGCGTGCGGACCGGGCGTATCGCCCGCGAACTGCTGCGCCTTGCCGTGACCGTCGCGCAGCGTCAGCCGGCCGACCGCGGCCTCGCGGATGCGCATGGCCAGCCGTCCGGCCAGCACGGGGGATGTTGCCGTCTCGGGGACGCCCTGAACGTCGGGTGCGGTCATCGCTTCATACCTCCTGCATCTGAAGCCGGTCGAACATCGGTGTGCCTCGCCACCAGAGCCTCAGCGCCTGCCAGTGAATGCCGGCGACCACCCGCAGGGTCTGCAGCGGCATCCGGGCCAGGGCCCGGGCCAGCTGCCAATCGTCCAGCGGCGCTGCCGCCCCCTGCAGACTTGCATGCAGGAGTGACATGCCGGCGACGCGATAGTCGATCTGCACACCGATCCGCTTGCCCGGCAGCCGCAGGCGGAACTCGTAGGCACCCGCCAGCGGCAGGAAGGGGGAGACGAAGAAACGCTTCGGTGCCCGGTGGACCTCACGTTCGGCGCGTTCATCCCCATCGGTACCAAGCACATAGGAATGGCGTTCACCGAACGTGTTGTGCACTTCGCACACGACCGCACGCAGCGCGTCCCGGGCGTCGCGGCAGTACCACACGGTCAGCGGGTTGAAGGCCTTCCCGAGCACGCGCGGCATGCACAACACCTCGATCCGGGCGAGTTCGAAGTCGTGCCCGTGGCGCCGCAGCAGCGGCTCCAACCAGGCGCGCGGCGTCGAGCCGTCGCCGGGGCCGAAGTCGCGATCGTGAAAGCTCAGCAGGTTCGTGCGGTTGTAGGAAAACAGGCGCAGGCGCCGCGCGGTCGTCGGTAGCCGGTCGACGTCCAGCAGCAGGTGGAACAGACGATAGCGGAACCGGTACGGCGACAGCCGCGGCCGCGCATGGACCACGCCGGTCCGATACAGCTGCCCGCCCTGCATCAGCCGGCCTCCGCCAGACCCAGGCCGCCGACCGATCGCACCGCACGGCGCAATGGCACCACCTGCCCGCGCTCTCGCCAGGGCGCCTCGATGCCGAAGGCGCCGGCCACCGCCACCGCGGAACTCACGGCGTCTTCGTGGAAGCCGTAGCCGAAATAGGCGCCGCAGAACCAGGTCTGCCGATCCCCCTGCAACCGGTGCAGCATATGCTGGGCATGCAGCGCGCCGGTACGAAAGACCGGATGATCGTAGTGGTATTCGCCGACCACACACTCCGGTCGCGGCTCGTGCAGCGGATTCAGGCTGACGAAGTAGTCCCGCTGCGTGGGGAGGTTCTGCAGGCGGTTCATCCAGTACGTCACCGACACCCGTCGCTCGTCCGTGCTCGCCCTGTCGGCGAGGTAGTTCCAGCTCGACCACACGCGCCGGCGACGCGGCATCAGCGCCGTGTCGGTATGCAGCAGTACACGGTTCGGCTGGTAGCTGAAGGCGCCGAGCAGCTGGCGCTCCCAGAAGCTGCCATCCTCCAGCAGCGTCAGCGTCTCGTCGGCGTGGCAAGCGAGCACGATCCGATCGAAATCGTGCTCGCCGGCATCGGTGCGCACCCGCACCCCGCCCTGCTCACGCCGCACGCCGCGCACGGCTTCGCCAGTGACGATGCGGCCGCGAAAATCCGCCCGCATCGCCTGGAGATATTCACGGCTGCCGCCCAGCACGGTCCGCCACTGCGGCCGGTCGTTCAGATCCAGCAGCCCATGGTTGTGGAAGAACTGCAGGAAGCTGCGCGCCGGGAAGTCGAGCATCACCGCGGTCGGGCAGGACCAAATGGCGGCGGCCATCGGCATCAGGTAGCGATCGATCATGGCCCGCCCAAACCGCCGCTCGACCAGAAAGTCGCCCAGCGTCTGCTCGTCGATCGCGACATCGTCCAGCACCGCCCGGGCCTCGCGATTGAACCGCAGAATCTCGCGCAGCATCGACCAGTGGCTCGGCCGCATCAGGTTGCGACGCTGACCGAACAGGGTGTTCAGATCGCTGCCGGCGTATTCGATCGCGCCGTTGCCGATGCTGGCGCCAAAGGACATGTCGCTCGCCTGCGTCGGCACGCGAAGCTGCTCGAACAAGCCGCACAGGTTCGGGTAGTTGCGCTCGTTGTACACGATGAAGCCGGTATCGATAGACACCCGATGCCCGTCTTCCCGCACATCCACCGTGTGCGCATGGCCGCCGATGCGCGGCTCACGCTCGAAGACCACCACCTCGTGTCGACGCTGCAGCAGCCACGCGGCCGTCATGCCCGCAGCACCGGAACCCACCACTGCAATCTTCATCCCGCACCCTCACGTGCTACGCAAATTGTACAAGCCGGCAGGCAAGGTGCTTCTGATCCGGCCTCTTGTTGAAGGCGAGACTAGCATCTGCACAATTCTTGTACAAGGATTGAACAAGAATTGATTCGATGTCGATCGCTGTCACCGGCACGGATCGGACAGGCACGACGCACCGCCACCGCGGCGGGCGCCCGGGAATCAGACAGAGCAGGAGAGATCCGGCGGCACCCAGAAGCGGGTATCGGCAGGACCGCTAGAGGTAGTAGCTCAAGGCCAGCCCGAACAACTGGGTCTCGAGCGTCTCGCCGTCCTCGGCCTCGGTGCTAAGCAGCCGGTAGCGCAGGTCCAGACCCAGCGGCAGCCCGAAGGTGGTGAAGCGCACCTGCATCACAGCCTGCAGGCCCCAGCCGGGATCATCGACGTATTCATCGTCCGCGCCGAGCTCGCCATCGACCTGCCAGAGCCATTGCGCTTCGGCCCGCGCCGCGGTCTCCAGACCCCAGAGCCGGCCAAGCCACTGCACGCCAAAGGGACTGTAGGCGGCAGCGAGCTGCAATTCCTCCTCGCCCAGCTCGGCCTCCTGGTGGCGATAGCCGATGCCGGTGTAGACGCCGGCATCGGCGATCCCGAGCCGTCCGAAGCGATAGGCGGCCTCGGCATAGCGATCGTCGGCCGACGCGGCTTCACCGTCGCCCTCACCGATAAAGCCCTGCAGCTCGAGCTCACCGAACACGCCGCTCGGCTGCAGCTCGGTGAAGGCAAGCTGCGCCCCGACCAGATTCGCATCGCCGTCCCGCGGACCGCCATCGAAGCCGGCGTATTGATAGCCGGCGCCGATGCGGCCGCTGAAGTCGGCGAACACCGGCGCCGGCAACAGCAGCGCCGGCAACAGCAGCACCGTCCGGCGAGCCATCAGGCGAACACCACCGTCTTGTTGCCGTGCCGCAGCACGCGGTCCTCCAGGTGATATCTCAGCCCGCGGGCCAGCACGTTCTTCTCGACGTCCTGTCCCAGTGCGATCAGGCGCTCAACGGTATCGCCATGATGGATGCGAACCACGTCCTGCTCGATGATCGGCCCGGCATCGAGCGCCTCGGTGACGTAATGGCAGGTGGCGCCGATGATCTTCACGCCGCGCTCGTACGCCTGGCGATAGGGATTGGCGCCGACGAACGAGGGCAGGAAGCTGTGATGGATATTGATGATCCGCCCCGAGAGCCGCGCGCACAGCGGCGGCGGCAGGATCTGCATGTAGCGCGCCAGCACCATCACGTCGGCCGCCAGCGCCTCAAAGATGCGCTCGATCGCCTCGAAGGCCTGCAGCCGCCTCTCGGCCGTCACCGGCACATGGTGGAACGCCAGGCCAGCGGCCTCGACCTGTGCCGCCAGCAGCGTGTGATTGGATACCACGCCGACCAACTCGCCCGGCAGCGTGCCGCTGCGCCACCGGTAGATCAGGTCCGCCAGGCAGTGATCGGTGCGGCTGGCGAGGACCAGCACGCGCTTGGGCCGCGCGCTGTCATTGAGCTGCCAACGCATCGCGAAGGACCCGGCGATCTCCTCGATCGCCGCGGCCAGCTCCTCGCGACTCGCCGCCAGGGTCGTCGCGTCGATCTCGTAACGCATGAAGAACCAGCCGGCGGCGGCGTCCGCATGCTGGCTGGCTTCGAGAATCGAGCCACCCAGCCGCGCGATCAGACCGCTGACCGCGGCGATGATGCCGATCCGGTCTGGGCAACTGGCAGTGAGGATGTAGCTGCGCCGCATGTCCTTGCGCCTGTGAACCCGCACCCTGCGGCGCCGGTCCCGGCCCTGCCGGGGTCGGTCGAATCGCCGTTGCGACCCGATGCGGCCATCGGGGCAGCGCCGGGCGGAGAGAGACATTATCATGCCTGACATGCGCTCGACGCCCTGCCCCGCTTGCTGAACCCACCCCGTTCGAACCGCCGCGCGGGCGCCTCATGCGCCACCCTGCGCACCCGCCCATGACGCGCTCACCACCACAGCCGCGCTCGGCCCTGCTGGTCGTCAACACCAGCAGTCGCAGCGGTAGCGATGCCCTCGCCTCGGCGCAGCAGGCGCTGACCGCGGCGGGTCTGCAGGTGACGACGTGCACGCCCGCCGATCCGGCGGCCTGCGAGCAGGCGATCCGGGAGCACGCCGGGCGGGTGGCGCGTGTGATCCTCGGCGGTGGCGACGGCACCATACGCGCCGCGCTCGACGCCATCCTCGCCGCCGACCTGCCGCTCGGTGTCCTGCCGCTCGGCACTGCCAACGACCTCGCCCGCACGCTCGGCCTGCCGCTCGACCTGACGGCCGCGGCACGCGTGGCCGCCGCCGATCACTGGCGCGCGATCGACGTCGGCCGGGTCAACCAGGCGCACTTTCTGAACGTCGCCCACATCGGCCTCGGCGCCCGCGTGACCCGCCGCCTGTCGACCGGCATCAAGGGCCGCTGGGGCATCTTCAGCTATGCCATCGCCGCGCAGCGGGCACTGCGTCAGGCGCGGCGCTTCGAGGCGACGATCGAGCTCGATGGTCAGGTACACCATCAGCGCACGGTGCAGATCGGCATCGGCAACGGCCGCTTCTATGGCGGCGGCATGCAGATCTTCCGACGTGCCGCCATCGACGATGGCACCTTCGACCTCTACAGCGTGCGCACCGCCGGCGCCTGGCAGCTCATGCGGCTGGCACCGAGCATCTGGGCAGGGCGCTACGCCGGGCCGGCGCTGTTCCGCGGCCGCGCCCGATGCATCCGCATCGTCACCGACCGACCGCGTTCGGTGACGGCCGATGGCGAGTTCGTGACCGATACGCCGGCACACTTCGAGATGCTTCCTGGCGCGCTGCGCGTGTATGTTCCGCCTACCGGCGGCCCAGGACTGTGGCCAGCCAGCGCACAGGAGAGCGAAGCGATGCAACGCAACCAGGCCGTGACCAATGATGCGCTGGTGGCGCTGGAGCGTGCCGCCGAGCGGCTCGGCCAGATCGCCGAGGTCGCCGATGACGACGCCCTGCGCCGCGAGGCCGGCGCTGCCGGCGAACGCGCCGAGCGGCTCGCCGGCACACTGGTCGACACCCTGCGCGGCGCCTACGGGCCGCCGCGGACCGCCGATCCCGAGCGGCTCTCGCTGGACGACGCCGTGCTGCGCCTGCGCGGGATGCTGCGCGGTGATCAGGCGCTGGCGGCCGCGGGCCTGGCGGCGCTGGACGAGGCGCTGGCGGCGCTGGAGCAGGCGCGGCGCTGCGATCATCCGACCGCCGTCGCCGAGGGACTCACCGCCGCCGAGCAGGCGCTGCGCCCGCACCTGCACCGGCTGCAGGACTTCCGCCCGTGAGCCACGCCCCCGAGACTGCCGTGCTGCTGGTCAACCTCGGCACGCCGGCCGCGCCCACCGCGGCCGCGTTGCGCCGTTACCTCGGCGAGTTCCTCTCGGACCGGCGGGTCATCGAGGCGCCACCGGTGATCTGGCAGCCCATCCTGCGCGGCGTGGTGCTGCGGACCCGGCCGCGGCGCTCGGCGGAGGCCTACGAGAAGATCTGGCTCGCCGACGGTTCGCCGCTGCTGGTCTACTCCCGCCGGCTGCAGGCCGCGCTGCACACGCACCTCGGCGAGCGCTGCGATCGGCCGGTCGCGGTGGCACTGGGCATGCGCTACGGCGAACCGGCAATCGATCACGTGCTGGACCAGCTACTGGAACTCGGCTGCCGCCGGCTGCTGGTGCTGCCGCTCTACCCGCAGCAGTCCGCCACCACCACGGCATCCACGTTCGACGCGATTGCCCGCCACTTCCGCACCCGCCGCCGGCTGCCGGCCCTGCGCTTCATCGACAGCTACCACGCCGAGCCGGGCTACATCGAGGCGCTGGCAGCCAGCGTGCGCAGCTATTGGCAGCGGCACGGCAGGCCGGACCGGCTGCTGCTTTCCTTCCACGGCATTCCGGAGGGCTACGTCGCCAAGGGCGATCCGTACGCGGGGCAATGCCGGGAAACCGCCCACCTGCTGGCCGCGGCCCTGGACCTGCCGGACACAGCCTGGCAGCTCACCTTCCAGTCGCGCTTCGGCCCCACGCGCTGGCTGGAGCCCTATACCGACGTGACGGTGCGCGCCCTGGGCGCCCAGGGCCTCGGCCGGGTGGACGTGCTCTGCCCGGGCTTTCCGGCCGACTGCCTGGAGACGCTGGAGGAGATCGCGATGCAGAACGCCGAATTCTTTCGCCAGGCCGGTGGCGGCGCGCTGCACTACATTCCGGCGCTGAACGATGACCCGGCGCACGTGGCGGCACTGGGCACGCTGCTGACGCGCGAACTGGCCGGCTGGTAACGGCCGATGTCCGCCGCTGCCCTCGATCCCTCGCTGCCGAACCTGCAGGCCGGACAACTCACGCTCCGGCCCGCCGGCGAGGGCGAGGCGCCGCGCATCCTGCTGCTCTACGGCTCACTGCGCGAGCGTTCCTACAGTCGCCTGCTGATCGAGGAGGCTGCCCGCCTGCTCACCCGCCTCGGCGCGCAGCCGCGCATCTTCGATCCGCGCGGCCTGCCGCTACCGGACGAGCGGCAGGAAGCCCATCCCAAGGTGTTGGAACTGCGCGAGCTCTCGCTCTGGTCGGAGGGTCACGTCTGGTGCAGCCCGGAGCGGCACGGCACGCTGACCGGCGTCTTCAAGAGCCAGATCGACTGGCTGCCGCTGGCGGCCGGCGGCATGCGGCCGACGCAGGGCCGCACGCTGGCGGTGATGCAGGTCTGCGGCGGCTCGCAGTCGTTCAACACCGTCAACGCCCTGCGCGTGCTCGGCCGCTGGATGCGCATGGTCACCATCCCGAACCAGTCCTCGGTGCCCAAGGCGTTCAACGAGTTCGACGAGGCCGGTCGCATGCGGCCCTCGCCCTACTATGACCGCGTCGTGGACGTGATGGAGGAGTTGGTGAAGTTCACTTTGCTGCTGCGCGGGCAGGGCGACTATCTGACGGCGCGTTATTCCGAGCGGCGGGAAGACGCGGCGGCGGTCGCCACCCGTGTCGGCCGCGACACCAGTGGGCGCGACTGAACGGCTAGTGCAGGCGCCGGACCGGAGCGCGATCGGACTGGGCCTGGCGCAGCCGCTCGTGCAGCGGGCTGCTGCGCGGGAAGTGGGCCTGCAGGAAAGCCATCTGGTCGGCCAGCACCCGCCGTCCCTGCAGATAGATGAACTCGGCGTGGGTCGGCGTGAAGGGAATCGCCAGCAGTTGCATGCCGGCCTGCTCCGGCGTGCAGCCGGCCTTGTGGTTGTTGCAGCGCTTGCAGGCGGTGACCACGTTGGTCCACACATCGAGCCCGCCCTGGCTGATCGGGCGGACGTGATCGCGTGACAGATCGCGCTCCAGGAAGCGTCCGCCGCAGTAGAGGCAGAGATTGCCGTCGCGGCGGAACAGCGTGCGGTTGCCGAGCGGTGGCGTGTAACGGGGCCGGGCGCGGAACAGGGCGAAGCCGTCACCGGCGGTGGCGAGGATGGAGTTGACCTCCACCACGCTGCGCCGCCCGCTGCCGGCATTGATGCCGCCACGCACGCGGTAGAGCACGCTGCCGAGCGTGTAGCCCACCTGGCCGAGGTGATGCAGCCGTACCGCCTGCTGGTAGTCGATCCACTCCAGCGGCATGCCGGACAGATCGGTCCGCAGCACCTGTTGGCTCAGCGCATACATGGATCCCGTCCGTTCCGCCTGCACCGTTTCCCGCGCCGGAAGTGGCCATGTATATGTCAGAACTGCACGGTATTTGCAACGGCGCGCCGGCGCAGGCTAGCAACGCGCCGTGACAGCGGGGTGAAGGGCGCGCGCACTGGTTCGGCGCAGATGCGCTCTCTATAATGCCGAGTCATTTTGAGCCCGCCGGCTGCATCCGCGCCCGCCCCTGCCGGGGCCCGGGCAGCCGGTGAACGCGTCGGGTCGCCCACCGCCGAGCGCGCAGGCGCCTGCCGAAGGAGTATCCACACATGCCCGTAACCATTGCCGTGCCGCAAGAAACGGCAGACGGCGAGAAGCGCGTCGCCCTGGTGCCGACGGTCGCCGCCAAGCTCGCGGCCGCCGGCGCGAAGATCCAGATCCAGCACGACGCCGGCGCCAGCCTGCAACTCACCGACGCTGCCTACGAAGGCGCCGAGGTGGTTGCCGACGCCGCCAGCCTCTACGGCGGCGCCGATCTGATCCTGAAGGTGCGTCCGCCCGCGGTGGAGGAAGTGCGCCAATTCAAGGAGGGCTCGGTCTACCTCGGCTTCCTCGCCCCGCACGCGAGCGACGAGCAGATCCGGCTGCTGGCCGAGCGGCGCATCACCGCCTTCAGCGTCGAGCTGATCCCGCGCATCTCGCGGGCGCAGTCGATGGACGCGCTGTCCTCGCAGGCCTCCGCCGCCGGCTACCAGGCGGCGTTGCTGGCCGCAGTGCGCCTGAATCGCTTCTTCCCGATGCTGACCACCGCCGCGGGCACCATTCGCCCGGCGACGGTGCTGGTCATCGGCGCCGGCGTCGCCGGCCTGCAGGCCATCGCCACCGCCAAGCGGCTCGGCGCCCAGGTGGAAGCCTACGATGTGCGCGCCGCCGCCAAGGAGCAGGTCGCCTCCCTCGGCGCGCGCTTCGTGGAGATGGACGTCAAGGCCGAAGGCAGCGGCGGCTACGCCCGCGAGCTCACCGACGAGGAGCGGGCCCGCCAGCAGGAGGTACTCGCCAAGCACGTGGCCAAGGCCGATGCCGTGATCACGACCGCTGCGGTGCCCGGCCGGCCGGCGCCGACAATCGTGACCGAGGCGATGGTCGAGCAGATGAAGCCGGGCGCGGTGATCATCGACCTGGCCGCCGAGACGGGTGGCAACTGCGCCCTGACCCAGCCCGGCAAGACGATCGAACACGGCGGCGTGATCATCGAGGGGCCGCTGAACGTGCCGAGCCAGCTGGCCGAGCATGCCAGCGAGATGTACGCCAAGAACCTGCAGAACTTCCTGTCGCTGATCCTGAAGGACGGCGAGTTGTCGCTGGACTGGGAGGACGAGATCCTCGCCGGCAGCGTCGTTACCCACGACGGGGAAATCAAGCATCAGCCGACGCGCGAGCGGCTGGAAGGAGCCGCCGCATGATCGAAGGATTCGTCGCTCTCTACATCGTGATGCTCGCCGCCTTCACCGGCTACGAGATCATCGGCCGCGTGCCGTCCATCCTCCACACGCCGCTCATGTCCGGCTCGAACTTCATCCACGGCATCGTGCTGGTCGGCGCGATGGTCGCCCTGGGTGAGGCGCAGGGCTTTCTCGGCCAGCTGATCGGCTTCATCGGCGTGATCCTCGCCGCGGGCAACGCCGCGGGCGGCTACGTCGTGACCGAGCGCATGCTCGAGATGTTCAAGAGCAGCAAGGAGGGCAAGTGATGGGCACGACCTTGATCAATGTGTCGTACTTCGTCACGGCGGTGCTGTTCATCGTCGGACTCAAACGCATGTCCTCGCCGCGCACGGCGCGTGCCGGCATCGTCTGGGCCGGCGCCGGCATGGTGCTGGCGACGGTGGTGACGTTCATCCACCCGGACATGCACGCCGGCTTCAGCAACTACTTCCTGATGCTGCTGGGCATGGCGATCGGCGGCGGCGTGGCCTGGGTCAGCGGCAAGCGTGTCGCCATGACCGACATGCCGCAGATGATCGCCCTCTACAACGGCATGGGTGGCGGCGCGGCTGCGGCCATCGCCGCGGTGGAGCTGTCCGGCGGCATGGCGCTGACCGGCATGGTGGTCACGCTGGCGGTGCTCGGCGCCGTCATCGGCACCATCTCCTTCAGCGGCAGCCTGATCGCCTACGGCAAGCTGCAGGGCCTGATCAAGCGCACCATCCGCTTCCCCAACCAGCACCTGGTGAACCTGGGGCTGCTGGCCGTGGTGGCACTGCTCGGCCTCTACATCATCGCCGCCGGCAGCAATGACGCCGCCGGCCTGCTGGTGTTCCTGTTCTTCCTGGTGGCACTGGTCATCGGCGTGACGATGACGCTGCCGATCGGCGGCGCCGATATGCCGGTGGTGATCTCGCTGTACAACGCGCTCACCGGCCTTGCGGTGGCCTTCGAGGGCTTCGTGCTCGACAATCCGGCCATGATCATCGCCGGCACCGTCGTCGGTGCCGCCGGCGGGCTGCTGACGCAGCTGATGGCCAGGGCCATGAACCGGCCGCTCACCAACGTGCTGTTCGGCAACTTCGGCGAGAGCGGGGCCGAGGGTCCGGCAGCGAGCGCCGGCGGCACGATGAAGGCGATCGAGGCCAACGACGCCGCGGTGATGATGGCCTACGCCGAAAAGGTCGTGATTGTGCCGGGCTATGGCATGGCGGTGGCGCAGGCCCAGCACAAGGTATGGGAGCTGTGCCAGCTGCTCGCCGAACGCGGCGTCAAGATCAAGTTCGCGATCCATCCGGTCGCCGGGCGCATGCCGGGCCACATGAACGTGCTGCTGGCCGAGGCCGGCGTGCCCTACGATCTCATCTACGATCTGGAGGAGATCAACCAGGAATTCGCCACCACCGATGTGGCCCTGGTGATCGGTGCCAACGACGTGGTCAATCCGATGGCGCGCACCAACCCGGAAAGCCCGATCTACGGCATGCCGATCCTGAACGCAGATCAGGCGCGCAACGTGATCGTGGTCAAGCGCGGCCAGGGTACCGGCTTCTCCGGCATCGAGAACGCCCTGTTCACGCTGGATAACACCCGCATGCTCTATGGCGACGGGCAGGCGGTGGCGAACGAACTGATCGGCTCGATCAAGGAGATCTAGCGATCGCCCGCCACGCGCGGCAGCCAGGCGACGATCGGCACTGCCGGTCGTCGCCTTTTTTGTGCGTTGCCTTGCACCACCCAAGGGCGTTCATGCACAGGCAGGCAGGCGGCGCGTCCGAGGGCCAAGCGCGGGGCCAGGGGCGGGTGCCTCGCACACAGCATTGGCTTACGGTGCCGCAAGTGATTGATTATTCTTCGAGGCTCTTAGGTGGTGACGACGTAGCCAATGCGTCATCTGCCCCGTCCTGCGTGGCTTCCAGCCGCTTACCCGCAGATCTTCCCCAGACTTATCCACCGCATCTGTGGACAAGCTGAACCCGCCCGACGAGACCGTGCTGCAGGTGGTCGTGCCGCGACCGCTGCCGGCACCGCTCGACTACCTGCCGCCCGCCGACGGTCTGCAGCCGCCGGCTCCCGGCCAGCGCATCCGCGTGCCACTCGGCCGCTCGCGCTGCCTGGGCCTGATCGTCGGCACCCGCACGCGCTCCGCCCACCCGCAGCCGCTGAAGCGGGCACTGGCGCTGATCGATCCCGAGCCGGTGCTCGACGCCCGCCAGCTCGAGCTCGGCCGCTGGCTCACCCGCTATTACCACCACGCGCCCGGCGAGGCCTATCTCGCTCTGCTGCCGCCAACGCTGCGCCACGACCGCGAGGCCACCGGCACGGCGCCAGCGCCATATTGGCGCGCGACGGCGACGGGGCGGGCGCTGGCCGAACAGCCGGACGCACTGCCCCGGGCGCCACGTCAGCGCGAGCTGTTGCATCAGCTCGCCGCCTCGCCGCCCGGCGTCGCCGGCCCGATGCTGCGTGCCCGGCACGGTGGCGGATACCTTGCGGTGCTGCGCCGGCTGGTGGCGGCGGAACTCGCCGAGCCCTGCGCGCCGCCCACAGTGCACACACCCGAGATGAGCCGCGAGACGCCCGCGCCGACGCTGACCGACGAGCAAACCGCAGCAGTCGAGGCACTACAGGCGACGCTCGGCCGATTCCAGCCGACGTTGCTCGAAGGCGTGACGGGGAGTGGCAAGACCGAGGTCTATCTGCAGCTCGCCCGGCGCGTCCTGGCAGCGGGTGGGCAGGTCCTGATCCTGGTGCCGGAAATCGCCCTGACTCCGCAGCTGCTCGAGCGCTTCCGGCAGCGGCTGGGCGTGGCGGTGGCGGCGCTGCACTCCGGCACGCCAGCGGGGGAGCGCCAGCGCTGGTGGCAGGCGGCGGCCGCAGGCCGGGTCGCGGTCATCGTCGGCACCCGTTCGGCGGTGCTGACGCCACTGGCACGGCCGGGGCTGATCATCGTCGACGAAGAGCACGACGGCGCCTACAAGCAGCAGGACGGTCTGCGCTATCACGCCCGCGACGTCGCGGTGTGGCGCGCCCGCCAGCTCGGTGTGCCGGTGGTCCTCGGCTCGGCGACGCCCTCACTGGAAAGCCTGCACAATGCGACGAGGGGACGTTACGCACACCTGCACCTGACGGCGCGCCCGACGCCGCATCCGCCGCCGGCACTGCGTCTGGTCGACGTCCGCGCGCTGCCACTGACCGACGGACTCTCACCGCCCCTGCTGCAGGCGATCGACCGGCATCTGGCCGCCGCCGGGCAGATCCTGCTGTTCCAGAACCGCCGTGGCTACGCCCCGATCCTGCGCTGCCATGCCTGCGGCTGGACGGCGGGCTGCGAGCACTGCGATGCGCGGCTGACACTGCATCGCGGCACCAGCGAGCGCCTGATCTGCCACCACTGCACGCGCCGCTACGCACCGCCGACTGCCTGTCCGGCCTGCGCTGCCACGCCGCTGGACATGATCGGTTTCGGCACCGCGCGGCTGGAGGAGACGCTCGCCGACTGCTTTCCGCAGGCGCGGATCGCCCGCCTCGATCGCGACAGTACCCGGCGGGCAGGCACCCTGGCGCAGTTGCTGACGGCAGCGCGGCAGGGCGAGATCGATATCCTGATCGGCACCCAGATGCTGGCCAAGGGCCACGACTTCCCCCGCGTCACGCTCGCCGGCGTGATCGACGCCGACCATGGCCTGTTCGGCGCCGACTTCCGCGCCGGTGAACGCATGGGCCAGCTCATCGTGCAGGTCGCCGGCCGTGCCGGCCGGGCTGCCAGTGCCGGCGAGGTACTGATCCAGACCCACCACCCGACCCATCCGCTGCTGCAGACACTGCTCGCCGGCGGCTATCCCGGCTTCGCCGCGGCGCTGCTCGCCGAACGCGAGGCTGCCTGCTGGCCACCGTTCTCGCACCTGGCGCTGCTGCGCGCCGAGGCAAGCCGGCCGGCGCAGGCGCTCGCGTTTCTCACCGCGGCGGCCGAGGTCTTGCCGTCCGCCCCGACGGCACAGTTGCTCGGTCCCGTCCCGGCGCCGATGGAGCGGCGCCAGGGCCGTTACCGGGCCCAGCTGCTGGTGCAGAGCACCCGTCGCGAGGTCCTGCAGCGCTTACTGCACCGTTGGTTGCCGGGCGTGCGGGCGCTGCCGACGGCCGGGCGGGTGCGCTGGTCGGTGGACGTTGAACCACAGGATCTGCTTTGATTCGCCCTCAATGGCCAAGCCCGGATGGCCGATAGGGTGTTACACGCCGGCGCAACCCGCCTCGACGACCCTGAAACCGCAGGAGAAACCCATGAAAGCCCTCCGTGGCTCTGCCCAGCGCGCTCATGCGCTCCCCCTGGCGCTGGCTGGCGCCGCTGCCGCCCTGCCACTGGCCGCGGCTGCCGATGTCGCCTATCTGGAAACCGAGCAGCGCGTGTTTCTGGAACTGGAGGTGCCCCTGGATGCCGTGCAGGGCGAACGGGCCGCGCCGGTGGCACGCTTCGGCGTCGAACGCGGCCGGGCGGTGAACAACCTGGTGCACTTCGCCCGCACCGGCTATCAGCTGAACCTGGCCGGCGAGCGGCGCGGGGCGTGGCGCAGCGGGGCCTTCATCGGCCATGAGTACGCCACGCCGCTGGTGAGCGACGGCACCTTCGAGAGCGACGACTACGCCGGTGCGCTGCAGTGGCGCACCCAGCAGACCCTGCTCGACGGCGAGGCGTGGTCGAGCTACCGCGAGCTCTCGACCGGGGCGCAGGTCGGCATCGGCGTGCTGACCGTCGCGGCACTGGGCCTGGTGATCGCCGGTGATAACGACGATGGCGGCGGCAATGGCTCGGACATCGACGTGGACGAGGCGGATCCGCCGGCTGACGACGGCGGCGCGGATGGCGGCTTCCTGGGCGGGCCGAACTCGCCGCAGCGCCAGGCGCTGCTCGCCGGCGTCACCACGCTGTTCACCATCATCGGCGACGTGGTGCAGACGGACGATGTAGGCAACGGCGGCACCTAGCGCGGCTGGCCAGCCGGGAGGCTGCCGAGCCTGATGGCCGGCAGCCTCGCCCGCGCCTAGTTCAGGCGCGTGATGCGGCCCTCGCCGCCCAGCGGATAGGCCACCGCGCGCACCACCCCGCCCAACTCCTCGGCGATGTAGCGCGCCAGCGCCTGCTGGTAGGTCGGCCCCAGGCTGACGAAGGACGCGCCGTCGAAGGGATACTGATCGCCGCCGTTTGCCAGGAAGTTGATCGTGGCGATGTCGACCGGCGCGCCCGGTACCACCGCACCGCCGCTGATCAGCGGCGTGCCGTCCGCCAGCGTCGCCTCGCGCACGCGCGAGCCGGCGGGCTGCGCGGCGTCCCAGGTGAAGTTCACGCCCGCCACCTGCGCGAAGCGGCCCGACACTTCCTCGACGCGGGATACCGCGTTCTCCAGCAGCGCCTTGAACGTCGCCCGTGGCACATCCGGCACGGTCACCACGAAGTTCGCGAACGGCAGGATGTCGAAGGTGGTCAGCTCGGTGAGCGCGCTGGCCGGAATCAGCGAGTCATTGCGAATCCCGCCGCCGTTGGCCAGGGCCAGGTCCGCCGCCGCGACACCCGCCCCGGCGGCCAGCGCCCGAGCCTGCCACAGGATCGCATCGGCAACCAGATTGCCCTCGTTCGTCTCCTGCGTGCGGATATCGCCACGCACGCCGTTCAGCGCCACCTCGCTGGCACCGATCACGTTCTCGCCCAGCGCAGCGACGGCGGCCGCTACCGGCTGAGCCACCAGCCGCTCGACCAGGGCGTTGGGCCGCACCCCACCGAAGACGGTCTCCTCGCCGACCCGCACCGGTCCACTCAGGCGCTCCTCGAGCGCCACGATCTCTCCCGCCGCATCGAAGCCCGCCACCAGTCGACCGAGGTACAGGTACTGACCGCTGGTGGTGACGACCGGGACGGCGCGACCCTCCGCATCGCTGGCCTGCAGCGGATAGGGCCCGAACACCTCTTCGGCCGTCGTGCCCGGTAGCAGCAGGCTGTTGCGCTCGCCGGGATTGGCCAGCAGTTCGTCACCGCCGCCGGCGACCACGATGTCGACGCCGGACAGCATCGGCACCAGCGCCAGGTCCTGCTGCACGCTCTGCAGATGGCTGATCAGGATGATCCGGCTCACACCCTGCGCCAGCAGCGCATCGATCTCGCCCTGCACCGCCGGCACCACGGCCTCGACGTCGACCTCCCCGGGGTTGGAGATGAACGCCAGCTCCGGCGTAGTGGCGCCGACGATGCCCACCGGCCGCCCGGCGACGTCGATCACCCTGCTCGCCGCAATCCGGTCGACGTGCGCGAGCAGATGCAGACCCAGCTCCGGGGTAACGTCGAGGTTCGCGCTCAGGAACGGCGCCGGCTGCGGCAGCACGCCGGTGATGAAGCGGGCCAGCACCTCCGGGCCGAAGTCGAATTCGTGATTGCCGATGGCGATCGCGTCGTAGCCGATCAAACCGAGCCCGATGCTGTCGTAGTAAGGCAGACCGCGCTCCAGGCTGGCGTTGAATTCGGGTCCGGCCAGAAAGTTGTCACCCGAGCTGACCAGGACCGAGCCCAGCGCGCCGCCCTGCAGTGCCATCGCCGGCGTGGGCACCCCGGCCCGCCACTGCAGCCGGCGCACCAGGTTGGCAAAGCGGGAAATGCCGCCATATTCGGCACCATCGATCTCCCGCGGCAGCAACTCGGACTCGCCATCGTTGTGATGCAGTACCGTCAGCCACAGGTCCACCGTCTCGCCCGCCGTGGCGAGGCTGGCGAGCGGCAGGGAGATCAGACCGAGCAGCGCGGCCGCGCCGCGATGGGAACGTACAGGCATGGGATGCGCCATCCTTGAGCCAAACAGGGCCCCTCAGGCTAGAGTTGCTGCGTGACAGCCGGACGATGGCGATGCAGCCGCAACATTTCGGCAACCTCGAGACAGGAGAGAACAGATGCCCGACGAGCGTCCGACACCGCCCGCCGCCCAGGAGCTGCAACGTCGCCTGAGCCCGGAGCAGTACCGCATCACGCAGCAGAAGGGCACCGAGCCGCCCTTCACCGGCCTCTACCATGACTGCAAGACGCCGGGCGTCTATCGCTGTGTCTGCTGCCAGTCGCCGCTGTTTACCTCCACCACCAAGTACGATTCCGGCAGCGGCTGGCCGAGCTTCTACGAACCGGTCGATGCGCAGGCGGTGCGGACCGAGCGCGACGCCAGCCACGGCATGATTCGCACCGAGGTGCTCTGCGCCACCTGCGGCGCCCACCTCGGCCATGTGTTCCCGGATGGCCCACAGCCGACCGGCCAGCGCTACTGCATCAACTCGGCCTCGCTCGATCTGCAGGCCCAGTCGGAGAGCGCCGCCGATCCGGATGCCGGCTGCTGAAGGCGGCCAGCCAGTCGCGGCTCTAGTACACTCTGCCGGCTTGCGGCGGAACAGACGCCGGCCGGGCAGCAAGGGAGTCGAGGGTGACAGCGGGACTGAGGCAGCGACTGGCGGACAACCTGGCGCAGGCGCTGGCGGCGAGTGCGCTGCTGCCGGCCGACACGCCGCCGCCACCCATCCGCCTGGATCGCACGCGCGAGCGCAGCCACGGCGACTATGCCTCCAACCTGGCGCTGGCCCTCGCGCCGCTGGCGCAGCGCAAGCCGCGTGAAATCGCCGAGGCGCTGCGGGCCGCGCTGCCGGCCGAGCCGCTGGTGGAGCGGGTGGAAATCGCCGGGCCGGGCTTTCTCAACTTCTTCCTGTCGCCGGCGGCCTATCACGCCATCGTGCGCGAGGCGGCTCGGCCGGACAGCGACTTCGGCCGGCTCGCGCTCGGGGGCGGCGAGCGGGTGCTGCTGGAGTTCGTTTCCGCGAATCCAACCGGGCCGCTGCACGTCGGGCACGGCCGCGGCGCGGCTTACGGTGCCTCGCTCGGCAACATCCTCGAAGCCGCGGGCTTTGCGGTCAGCCGTGAGTACTACGTCAACGATGCCGGGCGGCAGATGGACATTCTCGCCGCCAGCGTCTATCTGCGCTATCTGCAGGCCTGCACCCAGAACGTGCGCTTTCCCGACAACGGCTATCGCGGCGCCTATGTCGCGGAGATCGCCGATGCGCTGAAGGCGCAGCACGGCGAGCGTTTCTTCCGCCCGGTGGAACGGCTCACGGCGCAGCTGCCCCCCGATGCCGGCGAAGGCGGCGACAAAGAGGCGCACATCGATGCACTGATCGCCCGGATTCGCGAGCAGCTCGGCACCCAGGACTATGCGCTGGTGTTCGACGCCGGCCTGCAGGCCATTCTCGCCGACATCCGCGAGGACCTGGCCGCCTTCGGCGTCACCTTCGACGAGTGGTTCCCCGAGCGTCGTCTGCACCAGGACCAAGCCATCGAGCAGGTGCTGGCCATCCTGCGCGAGCGGGACCAGCTCTACACCGAGGCCGGCGCCACCTGGTTTCGCGCCAGCGACTGGGGTGATGAGAAGGACCGCGTGGTGGTGCGCGAGAACGGCGCCTACACCTACTTCGCCGCCGACATCGCCTACCACCTGCACAAGCGCCGGCGCGGCTTCGACCGGCTGATCGACCTGTGGGGCGCCGACCATCACGGTTACGTGCCGCGGGTGCGAGCGGCCATGGCCGCGCTGGGCGAGCCGGTCGAGGCGCTGGAGGTGCTGCTGGTGCAGTTCGCGATCCTCTATCGCGGCCGCGACAAGATCAGCATGTCCACCCGCGCCGGGCAGTTCGTCACCCTGCGGGAACTGCGCGAGGAAGTCGGCACCGACGCGGCCCGTTTCTTCTACGTGATGCGGGCACACGAGCAGCATCTGGACTTCGACCTGGAACTGGCCAAGTCGCAGAGCAACGAAAACCCGGTGTATTACGTGCAGTACGCGCATGCCCGCGTGTGCAGCGTCTTTGCCCAGCTGGCGGACAAGGGTTTCGATCACGATGCCGAGGCCGGCGCGGCACAGCTCGCGCAGCTGGAAACGCCGCACGAGCAGGCACTGATGGTCGAGCTGGCGCGCTATCCGGAAGTACTGGAGCTGGCTGCCACCCAGCGTGCCCCACATCATTTGGCGCATTACCTGCGGGAGCTGGCCGGTGCCTTCCACACCTACTACAACGCCCACACCTTCCTGGTCGAGGACGCCACCCTGCGCGACGCCCGACTCTGCCTGATCGGCGCCGTGCGCCGGACGATCGCCGATGGGCTCGGCCTGCTCGGCGTCAGCGCGCCGGAGGCGATGTAGCCCGATGGCGGGACAGCGTCGAACCGCCTCGACCCGCGGTCGCCAGCCGAAGCGCAACACGCGGCAACTGCCGCCGGCACGGCGCGCCCTGCCCGGCTGGGCGCTGGCACTCGGCGGCCTGGCCGTCGGCATCATCGGCGCCGGGCTGTTCTTCCTGAGCTGGGACGAACGCACGCCGGTCACCGCGCCGGCGCCGACCGAACAGGGCCCGCCGGCGCCCACCGCGCCACCGCCCGCGGCGCCCCCCGGTCAGGCCGATACCCTGCAGTTCGACTTTTACGATCAGCTGCCCGAGCAGGAGGTCGTCATCCCCGGCAGCACGCCACCGGCTGCGGACGATGCGCCGGCGGCGCCGGCCTCGCCGCAGCAACCGCAGCTGCTGCAGGTCGGTGCCTTCCGCCGCTTCGAGGATGCCGATGCCATGAAGGCGCAGCTGGCACTGCTGGGCGTCGAGGTGAAGGTCGAGCGGCGCGACCTGGACAATGGCACCTGGTATCGCGTGCGCACCACGCCGATCACGGACCCCGTCCGTCTGCAGCGTCTGCAGCGCCGGCTGCAGGACAACGGCATCGAGACGATCGCGCTGCGGGCGGAGTAGGCCGCCGTGGCGCTTGAGATGCCGCGCCGCGCCCCCATGGTTTCAGGCCCAGCCCCGCGCCTGCCGGGCGCCGGTCAGTCACAACAGGAGAGGTTCATGAGCAACAGTCAAAGTGTCGCCCCCCCGGACATCGGCATCAGCGAGCCGGCCCGCAGCGATATCGCGCAGGGCCTGAGCGGTCTGCTGGCCGACACTTACACGCTGTACCTGAAGACACACAACTTCCACTGGAACGTCACCGGGCCGCGCTTCCACGACCTGCACGCCATGTTCGAGGAGCAGTACCTGGAGCTGGCCGAGGCGGTGGACGAGATCGCCGAGCGCATCCGCACGCTGGGCTTTCCGGCGCCGGGTTCCTACGCGCAGTTCGGCAAGCTCAGCGAGATTCGCGAGTCGACCGACGTGCCGAGTGCCAACGACATGATCCGCCAGCTGATGGAAGGCAACGAGACCGTGGCGCGGCGCGCCCGCCAGGTGCTGCCCAAGGCGCAGGATGTCGCCGACGAGTCCACCGCCGGCTTGCTGGCCGATCGGATGGCCCGTCACGAAAAGGTCGCCTGGATGCTGCGCAGCACGCTCGACTGAGCGCACGAGGCGACGGCATGGGGGCGCTGCGGCGCCCTTTTTGCTGACCGGGCCCGCCACACGCTCGGCCGCGGACGCAGCGGCGCCGGGCGCTCAGCCGGACAGCGGCTCCAGCTTGGCGTAGCTCATCACCAGCCATTTGCTGCCGACGCCGTTGAAGTTCACCTGCACGCGCGCCTGCGGGCCCTGGCCCTCGACGTTCAGCACCACGCCGTCGCCGAATCGGGCATGGCGTACCGACTGTCCCAGCCGCAGGCCCGGCGCCGTCTCGGCCACCCCGCCCCAGTCCGCGCCGCCCCGCTCGCGCGCCAGCAGCGGCCGTGAAATCGCCAGCCGCGGGCGGATCTCCTCCACCAGCGCCCGCGGCAGCTCGTCGATGAAGCGCGATGGCAGGGTCCGGTGGCTCTGGCTGCGCCCGCCGCGAAACAGCCGGCGCTCCTCGGCATAGCTGAGGTAGAGCGTGTGCATGGCGCGCGTCATGCCGACGTAGCACAGCCGGCGCTCCTCCTCGAGTCCGGCAGCGTCCTCCAGGGCGCGCTGGTGCGGGAACAGCCCGTCCTCCAGCCCGGCCAGGAACACAACCGGGAACTCCAGGCCCTTGGCGGCGTGCAGCGTCATCAGCTGCACACAGTCCTCGTGCGCCTCCGTCTGCCCCTCGCCGGCCTCGAGCGCCGCGTGGGAGAGGAATTCCGCCAGCGGCGACATGCCCGATTCGGCATCGGCGCCGAAGCCCCGCGCGGCATTGACCAGCTCCTGCAGGTTCTCCACGCGTGCCTCGCCGCGCTCGCCCCGCTCCTTCTCGTAGTGCGCCACCAGTTGCGCGCGCTCGATCACCCGATCGACCTGATCGCCCAGCGGCAGCCCCTCCAGCTCGCCGGCGAGCGAGTCGATCAGGTGCAGGAAGCCCGCCAGCGCGTTGACGGCGCGGGCGGACAGCGAGGTGCCCGCCGGTTCGCATAGACGCCGGGCCGCGTCCCACAGCGACAGGCTCTCCGCCCGGGCCAGCTCGCGTACCTCGTCGAGCGTCCGGTTGCCGATGCCACGCGTCGGCAGGTTCACCACGCGCTCGAAGGCAGTGTCATCGTGGCGCTGTGCGGTCAGGCGCAGGTAGGCCAGCGTGTCGCGCACCTCGGCACGGTCGAAGAAGCGCAGGCCGCCGTACACGCGATAGGCGATGCCGGCCATGATCAGCCGCTCTTCGAACAATCGCGACTGCGCGTTGGAGCGGTAGAGGATGGCAACCTCGCTGCGGCTGCCGCCGGTATCCAGATGCTGGCGGATGCGATCGACGACGAACTGTGCCTCGTCCTGTTCGTTGAAGGCGGCATACAGCCGGATCGGCTCGCCCTCGCCGCCGGCAGTCCACAGCTCCTTGCCGAGCCGTTCGCTGTTGTTGGCGATCAGCGTGTTGGCCGCCCGCAGGATGGTGCCGGTGGAACGGTAGTTCTGCTCCAGCCGCACTGTCTCGGCCGCGGGAAAGTCGCGGCCGAAGCGGTGCAGGTTCTCGACCCGCGCGCCGCGCCAGCTGTAGATGCTCTGGTCGTCGTCACCGACTGCAAACAGCCGGCCGCGCTCGCCGGCCAGCAGCCGCAGCCAGCGATACTGCAGGTCGTTCGTATCCTGGAACTCGTCGACCAGCAGGTGCCGGAATCGCTCTCGGTAGTGCGCCAGCAGCGCCGCGTCATCGCGCAGCAGTTCGTACGCGCGCAGCAGCAGCTCCGGAAAGTCCACCAGCCCGGCGCGCTGGCAGGCGGCCTCGTAGGCGGTATAGACGCGCACCATCTGCTGCTGCACGGGATCACCGGTGTCGCGCACCGCCGGCGGACGACGGCCCTCTTCCTTGCAGGCGTTGATGAACCACTGCAGCTGCTTGGGTGGCCAGCGGTTCTCGTCCAGCGAGAGCGAGCGCAGCACGCGCCGGACCTGCCGCTTCTGGTCGTCCGAGTCCATGATCTGGAAGCCGGCCGGTAACCCCGCCGCCTCGTGGTGCTGGCGCAACAGACGGTGGGCGAGGCCGTGGAAGGTGCCGACCCACAGGCCGCGGGCGGGCAGATCGAGCAGCGTCTCCACGCGCGCGCGCATCTCGCCGGCAGCCTTGTTGGTGAAGGTCACGGCCAGGATGCTGTAAGGCGAGACGCCCTCGACCTCGACCAGCCAGGCGATGCGATGGACCAGCACGCGGGTCTTGCCGCTGCCCGCCCCGGCCAGCACGAGCATGTGCCCGGGCGGCCCGCCGACCGCCTCGCGCTGGCGTTCGTTGAGATCTGCGAGCAGGCCGGAAACATCCATGGCAGCATGGTAACAGGCACCCGGACGGCAGCCGCCGCCGGGCCTGCCCGCTTCCCTGCCGGTCACAGGTCGAGTGCACGCATGCGAGCCCATCCTTGCCTTCTCCGCTTCCTGCGCCGGACGGGCGCACTGCTGGCCGCAGGGCTGCTGCTGATCGGCTGCACCGGGCCGCAGCCACTGCCGGCACCGGCCAGCGCAGACAGTGCCCTGCTCTACGGGGCGCTCCTCGCACCGCGCGTGGACGTGCGGGTGGTGTACCTGCATGAGCCGGGGCGGCGCTATCTGATCCCGCTGAACAATCCGAAGGCGACGGCGGATGCGGGCGGTCGGTTCGTGCTGCCCAATGCCGCGCCTGGCCGCTACTACCTCGCCGGCTTCTCGGACGGCACCACCAACTACAGCCTGTCGCTGCGCTCTGGCCATACCGGCGCGGTGCAGGTGGAGGCGGGCGAGGCGGCCTATGTCGGCAGCTGGCAGGCGCAGCCGGCGGGGGGCGACTGGTCGAGCGGCGAGTTCGAGCTGGTGCCGGCGGCAACGCCGACGCAGGCGGCACTGGTCGAGCAGCTGCGCGCCAGGGCGGACTTCACCGCCTGGATGCCGGCGCTGGAACGCAGCCTGAGACAGGAGCGCTAGCGCCCCAGCCGCCATGCACGATCTGATCGACGGCCTGACCGCGCAGGCAGGCCAGCTCGCCGGGCTGCTCTGGCAGAACCCGCTCACCCTGCTGCTGCTGCTCGGCATGGGCGCATTCCTCACCTGGAAGACGCGACTGGTGCAGTTGCGCGCACTGCCGCATGCCGTCGCGCTGCTGGCCGGGCGTCATGCCACGCCCGGTGCGGACGGCCAGATCAGCCACTTCCAGGCGCTGGCGACCGCGCTTTCGGCGACGGTCGGTACCGGCAACATCGCCGGCGTGGCAACCGCGGTCAGCCTCGGCGGTCCCGGCGCGTTGCTGTGGATGTGGGTCACCGCCTTCCTCGGCATGGCCACCAAGTTCGCCGAATGCACGCTGGCGGTGCGTTATCGGCAGGTGGCGGCGGATGGCGAGATCGCCGGCGGCCCGATGTACACGCTCGCCGAGGGTGCCGGCCTGCCGCGTGTCGGCCAGGCCTTCGCCCTGTTCGCGCTGCTGGCCTCGTTCGGCATCGGCAACATGGTGCAGGCCAATTCGGTGGTGGACGGGCTGCAGTTCGCAGCCGGCGGGACGGCGCCGACTGGCCTGTGGCTCGGTCTGCTGATGGCCGCCCTGGTGGGTGCGGTGATCGTCGGCGGCATCCGGCGGATCGCCGCCACGGCCAGTGCGCTGGTGCCGCTGATGGCGCTGGGCTACATCGTCGCCGCCCTGGCGGTGCTGGCACAGCAGGCGGCGCTGATCCCGGCGGCCTTCGCCCTGATCGTGGAATCGGCGTTGAACCCGGCGGCAGCCGGCGCAGCGGCACTGGGCGAGGCGATCCGCTGGGGCGTCGCCCGCGGCCTGTTCTCGAACGAGGCCGGGCTCGGCTCCTCGCCCATGGCCCATGCCGCGGCACAAACGGACGAACCTGTGCGCGAAGGACTGGTCGCAATGCTCGAGCCGCTGATCGACACGCTGGTGATCTGCACCCTCACCGGGCTGGTGATCGTCACCGCGCAGCTGGCGGCCGGCCCGCCGGCCGGGGTGGCCGGCGCCGCGCTCACGGCCTGGGCCTTCAGCGGCGGCCTCGGCATCGCCGGCGGCTGGGTCGTCGGTGCCGGGCTCGCGCTGTTCGCGTTTTCCACGATGATCGCCTGGTCCTACTACGGCGATCGCTGCGCACGCTTCCTGTTCGGTGCCCGCGCAGTCTTGCCCTATCGCCTGGTATTCACCGTGCTGGTGGCCGTCGGCGCCACCGTGCCGCTGGAGCTCGTTTGGAACCTCGCCGACATCTTCAACCTGCTGATGGCGCTGCCGAACCTGCTGAGCCTGCTGCTGCTGGCGCCGGTGGTGCGCGCGCTGCAGCGCAGCTACTTCGCCGGCCGTCGCCGTGCGGCCGGCGCATGAGCCGGCGCGAGCGCCATCTCGGGCACGGCCTGCTGGCCCTGCTGCTGCTCGCCCCCCCGGCGATCGGCGCCGCACCACTGGCGGTGGCGATCGAAGGCGTGGCAGGCGAGCTGGCCGACAACGTGCGCGGGCTGCTCCCGCTCACAGCCTACGAGGGCGAGGAACTCACGCCGGCCCGGCTGCGCAGCCTGCTGGCCGGTACCCCGGAGGAAGTGACCACCGCGCTGCAGCCGTTCGGCTACTACCAGCCGGAGGTCGAGACGGAGCTGCAGTCCGCGCCGGATGCCGACCGGGTGATCGTGCGCATCAGCCCCGGGCCACGCACGCAGGTCGAGGCGCTGGACATCCGCATCGACGGGCCCGGACGGGAGGATGCGGCCCTGCAGCAGCGGGCACGCGAGTTTCCCCTGCAGCCGGGCGAGCCGCTCCTGCACGCCGAATACGAGACCGGCAAGCGCGAGCTGCGCCGCTTCGCGCTCGACCGGGGCTATCTGGACGCCAAGTACCCCGATGCCGTGCTGGCGGTGCAACCGGAGGCCCAGCGGGCCGAGATCCGCCTGACGCTGGCCAGCGGCGAACGCTATCGCTTCGGCGAGATCGACCTGCAGCAGGACGTGCTGCGCGAGTCGCTGCTGCGCCGCTATCTGCCCTTCACGAGCGGCGACTACTACAGCACCGATGAGCTGCTGAGCCTGCAGACACGGCTCTACAACACCGGCTATTACGAGCTGGTCGAGATCGAGCCGCTGCGCGATCAGGGGGCCGAGGGCACCGTGCCCATCGTGGTGCGCATGACACCGGAGGAGCGTCACCTCTATCGCGCCGGCGTCGGCTTCGCCACGGACACCGGTCCGCGGGTCTCGCTCGGCTACGAGAACCGGCGCATCAACGACCGTGGCCATCGCTGGACCAGCGATGCGCAGGTTTCTGGCGTGCGCGTGGACTGGAACGCCCGCTATTACATCCCGATCGACGATCCGACCACCGACAGCCTGAGCTTCGCCGGCGGTGTGCGCAGCACCGAGATCGAGAATCGCAGCAACGACATCCTGGCGCTCGGCATCGCCCGCGTGAACGTCTTCGACCGCTGGCAGCGCACGCTCAAGCTCGACCTGGAACGCGAGACCTACGACCTCGGCCCGGCCTTCGACGAAGACGATTCGGTGCTGCTGCTGCCCGGCATCGGCTGGACCTATGCGCGCATCGACGACGTGCGCGACCCGACGCGCGGCTTTCGCTGGAGCCTGGAGACCATCGGTGCGCTCGAGCAGCTGCTCTCCGAGGCCACCTTCCTGCAGGCGAACAGCGACACCCGCTATCTGCGCCAGCTCTGGCCGAACGGTCGGGTGATCCTGCGCAACCAGCTCGGCGCCACAGTGACCGGCGACTTCGACGACCTGCCACTGTCCAAGCGCTTCTACACCGGCGGTGACTACACCGTGCGCGGCTATGACTACCTCACCCTCGGCGAGCGCGACGGCTCGGGCACCAAGGTCGGCGGCAAGTACCTGGCGACGGCCAGCGCCGAATACGAGCACTATCTGCGCGGCAACCTCGGTGCCGCCGCGTTCTACGACGTCGGCAGCGCCTTCACCACGTTCGACCAGCTGTTCAGCGCCGTCGGCGTGGGCCTGCGCTACAAGACGCCGGTCGGTCCGGTCCGCTTCGACGTCGCCTTCCCGCTCGATGCCGAGGCGGACGATACCTTCCGCCTGCACCTGACGCTGGGGACCAACCTGTGAAGTGGCTGCGCCGTCTCGCCCTGGCGGCCGGCCTGGCGCTGGTGCTGCTGATCGCCGGTCTGCTCGGCCTCGGCGCGCTGCTGCTGACCAGCGACCGTGCGCTCGAGATCGCGCTGACCGAAGCCGGGCGCATCTCCGGCGGCGCCTTCGAGGCCGCCGAGGTGGACGGCAACCTGCTCGGTCCGGTCCAGCTCGAACAGGTGCGGATCGACACCCCGACGCTGCAGGTCGCGATCGACACCCTGCGCCTGGACTGGAACCTGCCGGCGCTGCTCGGCCGGCGCCTGGAGGTGGCGGAGCTGTCCGCCGACGGCGTCAGCGTGCGCCAGCTGCCGGGGGCGCCGGAAGAGGCGCCACCGCCTGACGACGACGTCACGCTGCAGATGCCGGGGCCCTTCGAGCTACCGCTCGACCTCGCACTGCGCGAGGTGCGCATCAGTGATCTCACCTACTACGCCGGTCCGGACGCCGAGCCGCAGGTGCTGCACAAGCTGCAGATCGATCTCGACACCGCCGGACCGCGGGTGCTGCTGGACACGCTGGAGCTGGTCCACCCACAGGGCAGGCTGACCGGCCGGGGCTGGCTGGAGACCCAGGGCGACTGGCCGCTCACGCTCGTGCTCAAGGCCGACGCCCGCCCGCCGGGCTACGCGCCGCTGCGCACCGCGCTGGTGGTCGATGGCTCGCTGGCGGCGCTGCGCGTGCGGCAGGCGGCGCAGGCGCCCTACAACGTCAGGCTGACCGCCCGCGCCGAATCGCTGTTCGATACGCCCGTGTGGACCGCGGCGCTGCGCCTGGACGATCTGCAGCTGGCGCGCCTGAGCGAAAGCCTGCCGGCCTATGGCACCACCGGCACCGTCGAGGCACGCGGCACCGGCGCCGCGGCGAACGTCGCCGCCGCCCTGGCCATCGTCGGTCCGGACGCGTTCGAAAGCCAGCTCGCCCTGCAGGTCGAGGGCGACCCGGAGCGGGTCCGGATCGAGTCGCTGCGGGTCGACGGCACGCCCGGCACGCTGACGGGCGAGGGCGTGGTTGCGCTGGCCGGCGATACGGCCGAGCTCGACGTGCGGCTCGACTGGCAGAACCTCGGCTGGCCCGGCGTCGACTGGTCCAGCCCCACCGGCCAAGCCGCGCTCACGGGTACGCCCGCGGCCTGGCAGGCCCGGCTCGATGCGCGCATCGACAACCCCCGCCAGCAGGCCGCCAGCGGCCGCGTGGAGCTGGCGGCGAACGGCGATCTGGAGCAGGCCCGGCTCGAGTCGCTGCGCGCCGAGCTGCTCGATGGCCTGATCGAGGGCAACGGCGAGATCGGCTGGGCCGAGGGCATGCGCTGGGACGTCGACCTCGCCGCCCGCGGCATCGACCCGGGTGTCGCCGTGCCCGATTACCCCGGCGCCATGGACCTGTCGCTGGCCAGCAGCGGCCAGAGTGCACCGGTGCTGCAGGCCGAGGCGCGGCTGACCGAGCTCGGCGGACGGCTGCGCGGCCAACCGCTGGCGGGCGAGGCCAGCATCCGCGCGGTGGCCAGCGAGGTGACCGTGGAGGCGCTGGATCTGCGCCTGGGCGAGAATCGCGTACAGGCCAGCGGCCGCGTCGATACCGCGGCACAGACGCTCGACGTGCAGCTCGAACTCGCCGCCCGGCGGCTGGCACAGATCGCGCCGCCCCTGGCGGGCAGCCTCACCGGACCGCTGTCGGCGCGCGGCGCCTTCCGCCAGCCGCGGGTGGAGGCCGATCTGGCGGGACAGGGGCTGCAGGCCGGGCCGGCGCGGATCGACTCGCTGCGCCTGACCGGCATCTTCCAGCCCGACGTGCAGCAGCGCAGCGACCTGACGCTCAGCGCCGAGGGAATCCTGGTGCAGGCGCAGTCGTTCGACCGCCTGCGCCTGGCCATCGACGGCCCGCTCAACGCCCATCGACTCTCGCTCGACGTGCAGGGCGAGCCGCTGACAGCGAGCCTGGACGCCCGCGGGGCCGCGGACCTGGAAACCCCAGGCTGGCGCGGCGAACTGCGCGAGCTCTCGCTGGCGCTGCCCGACCAGCCAACGCTTGCGCTCGTGGCCCCCGCCCGGCTGGCCGTTTCCGCCAGCCGCGCCGAGATCGACTCGCTGTGCCTGCGCCAGCCGACCGGCGCCCGCCTGTGCGCCGACGGCAACTGGCGGGCCGAGGGCGACTGGGCCGCCGTGCTGCGGCTGAGCGATCTGGATCTGGCGGCCTACGCAGCGCTGCTGCCCGAGACGCTCGACCTGACCGGCAGCGTGGATCTGGAAGCGCAGCTGGCTGGACGCGGCAGCCAGGTGACCGGCGAGATCACGGGCGGCAGTCCGCGCCTGCGTCTGGCGCACCGGGACGAGACGACGATCGATCCGGCCACCGAGCTGCTGATCGTGGACGATCTCGCCCTCGACGCCCGCCTGGCTCCGACCGGCGCGCAGCTCCGCCTGGCGGCGCGACTGAACGAGACCGGCCGGCTCGACTTCGGCCTGCGACTGCCGCAGTTCGCCGGCGAATTCCAGAACCTCGGGACGACGCCGCTGGAGGTGGCCCTGCAGCTGCAGCTCGACGATCTGGGCTGGCTGCCGACGCTGGCGCCGCAGCTGGCGGACGTCAGTGGGCAGATCGACCTCGACATGGGCCTGTCCGGCTCACTGGAACGCCCCGTGCTCGCCGGCAGCGCGGTGCTGGAGAACGCGGCACTGGAAGTGCCGGAGATCGGCCTGGCACTGAGCGAGCTGGAGCTGATCGCCCGCGCCGCGCCGGACAACCGCCTGACGTGGACCCTCACGGCCGTATCCGGCGGCGTGCTGCGCAGCGATGGCAGCCTGAGCTATGTCGATGGTGAACTCGCCGTCGAGGGCACGCTGCGCGGCAACGAGTTCCAGGCGGCCGACCTCGCCGAGGCGCGCGTCTGGCTGTCGCCCGACATGACCTTCGCCTACGCCAGCGAGGCCGTGCGCGTCGGCGGTGAACTGACGATCCCGCGGGCGGAGATCGACCCGACCGCCGGCCGTGGAGACGAGCAAGACGAGGCCGAGGATGGCCCGCAGATCGTCACGCCCTCGGCCGATCAGGTCATCCTCACGCCCGAGGGTGAGGTGCCGGCCGACACGGTGGCTGTACCGGTGGATCTGGCCCTGCGGCTGCGGGTCATCATGGGCGAGGAAGTGAGCTTCTCCGGCTACGGCCTGAATGCCCAGATCGGCGGCAGCATCCTGCTGACCGACGGGCCGACGGACCTGCCGCTGGCCAGCGGCGAGTTGTCGGTGGAGGGCAAGTACCGCGCCTACGGTCAGCGCCTGACCATCGAACGCGGCAACATCCTGTTCCCTGGCGGCGAAATCACCGAGCCGGGCATCGACCTGCGGGCGGTGAAGAGCCTGCCGGACGTGACCGTCGGCGTGCAGGCGACCGGCCCGGTGCAGACGCCACAGCTGCGGCTGTTCTCCGATCCGGCGATGTCGCAGTCCGACCAGCTCAGCTATCTGCTCTTCGGCCGGCCGCTGAACCAGTCCGCCAGCGGCGAAGGGCAGGCGCTCAGCCGCGCAGCGACGGCGCTGGGCCTGGCGGGCGGCGAACGCCTCGCGCAGAACCTCGGCGGCCGGGTCGGGCTCGACGACATCCGCATCGACAGCGACGGCGCAGTGGACCAGTCGGAGCTGATCGTGGGCCGCTACCTTTCGCCGCGGCTCTACGTGAGCTACGGCATCGGCGTGTTCAACGCGATCTCCACGCTGCGCACCCGCTACGAGCTCAGCCGGCGCTGGACGCTGAACACCGAAACCGGCGTGGAGAGCGCGGCGGACCTGCTGTACACGTTGGAGCGCTAGCGGCGCCGGATCACCCGCCGCCCGCACGCAGGCCAGGTCGCACCGGGCGGCTCAGCCGTGGGCGGCCTGCTCCTCCCAATAGCGCGCCTCGAGCTGCTTCTTCGGCAGCTTGCCGGCCAGGTTGCGCGGCAGCGCGTCGACGAAGTCTATGATCCGCGGCAGCTTGAAGCCGTAGAGACCGTGCATGCGGCAGTGCTCCAGCAGTTCGTCGGCGTCGGCCTCCTCACCCTCCAGCAGCTGCACGACCGCGGCCGGCACCTCGCCGAGATCCTTGTCCGGCGCCCGCACCACGGCCACGTCGGCGACCTTCGGGTGCAGCTTGATGGCGTGCTCGATCTCGTTCGGGAAGATATTCACCCCGCCGGAGATGATCATCTCCTTCACCCGCGAGGTGAGGTAGAGGAAACCGTCCGCATCGAGGTAGCCGATGAGGCCATCGTCGTACCAGAGCTGCCCGTCGATCTCGAGGAAGTTCTTCAGCATCTCGGCCTCGTCGAGACCCGCATATTCCAGGCCGTAGACCGTGGGCGTGCGCATGATCACCTTGCCCTCGCGGCCCGGCTCGCACCAGGCGCCGGCGTCCGGATCCCAGATGCCGACCTCGCAGCCACGCACCTTGCCGACGCTCTCGTAGCGCTTCGGGTTGGTCTGGTAGTCGGCAGGCGCCAGGATCGTCACCAACCCGGTCTCGGAAGCCGCGTAGTACTCGTGGAATACGTCGTCCGGCGCACCCTGGCGGCGGAACAGCGCGTTGATCTCCTGTTTCACCCGCGGCGGGCACGGCGCCGCCGCGCAGATGATGGTGCGCATGCTGGCCAGTCGATAGCGTCGTCTGACCGCTTCCGGCAGCGCCAACACCCGCTCGAGCATGGTCGGGGCAACGAACATCCAGTTGATCCGCTCCTGCTCGATCAGCCGCAGCATGCCCTCGGCGCTGAAGCGGCGCATCGGCACCACCGTGCCGCCGACGAAAAACGGCAGCACGCCGACCTGCACCCCGGCGTGATAGAGCGGCCCGGGAATCAGCGAGCGCACGTTGTGCGTCTGCGGATCGCGCAGTTCGCCCAACTTGTAGTGATGGAACGCCGTGAGCTGCATCAGGCCCATGCGCACCAGATCGTCCTTCTTGGCGCCGCGCCGGTCGCTGTCGGCATCGCTCGCCAGCCGCTCGCGGTTGATCTGCATGTACTTGGGCGTGCCGGTGGTGCCGCCGCTGTAGGGGCGTGGGGCCATGTCGAGCTTGCCGGGCGGCAGTTCGGGGCGGGCGCTGGCCATCAATGCCGCGTAGTCGTGCATGCCTGCCGGCGGGGTGCCGCCGACCACGAGAACGTGCCGTACGCTCGGGATCTCGTCGCGGATCGGCAGAATGCGGTCGAGGAACTCGTGGTCGACCAGCAGCGCCTGCGGCTGGGCCGCGTTGATGCAGTGGGCCAGTTCGTGCGGCGCCAAGTGCCAGTTCAGCATGGGCATGTGAATGCCGGTGAGCGTGCCGGCGCCAAAGGCCTCGAACCACGCCGGCCCGTTGTAGAGCAGCTCGGCGAAGCGATCGCCGGTGCGCAGGCCCAGACCGTGCAGCACATCTGCCAGGCGCAGCACCCGGTCGCGATACTGCGCAAAGCTGATGCGTTCGTCCTCGAACACGATCGCCTCTCGCGTGCCCAGCGTCTCCCAGAACGAGAGCAGGAACTGCCTGCCGAGCTCCTCCCGCCGCAGCCGGCTGCGCACCAGCGCCTTGCCAAGCGTGCGCACGCCATTGACCAGCCCGATCTGCCGCAGCGGCGCCAGCGCGCCGCTGCGTGCCTCCGGCATCCTGCGCAATTCCCCGAGTGCCGACATGTTTTCGCTCCTATCCCGCTCGCTTGTTCCCGGGCGCCCGATCGGTGGCCCGCGGCAGCGTCCGGTGTGCTGTCGAACATAGTTCAGCCCGGCACGGCCTGCGCGCGGTGCCGGCCGTACGGCAGGCCGTCGGAACCTGCCGGCCGCTGCGCCTTCGAATCACAAATCCCCGATGGAGACGCACCATGACGATGCTGCTGGACAGCGGCTGGGTGCTGGCGGCCTGGCTGCTGCTCGATGCCGCCTGCCTCGCCTGGCTGATCCGCGACCTGCGCACCCGCAACTCGCACCTGATGAGCCTGATGCAGTGGGTCTGGATCCTGACCGTGCTCTACTCCGGTCCGGTTGGGCTGGCGATCTATGCCTACTCGGGCCGCAAGGAGATCGCCCAGGACAGTCTGTGGCGGCGCGGCTTCCGGTCGGTGGCGCATTGCTATTCCGGCTGCGGCGCCGGGGAAGTCGCCGGCATTCTCATCGCCGTCGGCCTGCTCTCGCTCGGCAACTGGGGGCTGGCGCTGCTCTCGTTCACCATGGCCTACGTCGCCGGCTTCGCCATGACCATGGGTCCGCTGCTGCAGGAGGGCGTGCCACTGCGCACCGCGCTCTGGGATGCCTTCACCAGCGAGAGTGCGAGCATCACGATGATGGAGCTCACTGCCATCAGCGTGGATCTGTGGCTGGCAGGCGATGCCACGCCCGGCGAACCGCGCTTCTGGCTCTCGCTGATCCTCTCGCTGAGCGCCGGCCTGGTGGTGGCCTACCCGGTGAACGTGCTGCTGTTACGCTTCGGCATCAAGGAAGGCATGCACGATCCGCGGGACGTCCACCATCATGGCTGAAGAAATCTCCACCGATCGCGGCGATGGGCTGGTTCACGCCCTGCGCCTGAGCGGCGATGGCGGCGCCGAGGCGCTGGACTGGGAGGGCGTCGAGCGCGCCTTTCGCGCCGACGAGCCGCTGTGGATCCACCTGAACCTCGACTTCCCGCGGGCCTGCCAGTGGTTGCAGTCGCACTCCGACCTGCCCGACCCCATCACCGAGTCGCTCACCGCCGAGCAGAGCCGGCCACGCTGCCTGACCCTGCACGAGGACGTGGTGCTGTTCCTGCGCGGCGTCAACCTGAATCCCGGCGCCCATCCGGAGGACATGGTCTCCCTGCGACTGTGGTGCGACGGCACGCGGCTGATCTCGATCCGGCGCGAGAAGGTGCTGGCGGTGGACGACCAGCGCCAGGCGCTGCTGCAGCGCCGTGGGTCGGACACGATTCCCGATCTGCTCGTGGAACTGGCCGATCGGCTGATCGAGCGCATGGAACCGGTGCTGGAGGATCTGGAAACGCATATCGACGAGCTCGAGGACGAGGTGCTGGTGGCGCGCGGCGGCCGGCTGCGCGATCGGATCGCACAGGAGCGGCGGGTCGCCATCTCGCTGAAGCGCTACATCAATCCGCAGCGCGACGCGCTCACCCGCCTGCTGGCGGCGCCGAACGTGCCGTGGCTGGACGAGACGCACCGCTGGCAGCTGCGCGACACGCTCGACCAGGTGGTGCGCTACAGCGAGAGCCTCGACGCCATGCGCGAGCGCGCCTCGATCCTGCAGGACACGCTCACCAACCGCATCTCCGAGCAGATGAACCGCACGATGTACGTGCTCTCGCTGGTCGCCGGGCTGTTCCTGCCGCTCGGCTTCCTGACCGGCCTGCTCGGCATCAATGTCGCCGGCCTGCCGGGCACCGAGGACAGCGATGCCTTCATCATCGTCTGCGCAGTGCTGCTCGGCATTGCCGGCCTGGAGCTGCTGATGTTCCGCCGCCTGCGGTTCTTCTAGTTCGCCGATGTCCGGCCGGCGCGCCGGATGAGGGAACCTCGCCGTGCCGGTCGGCTCGAACCCGCTCGGCCCGCCCGGGCTTCCAGCCGCAGGATTCCCGCATGAGCAAAGACGCATCCAAGACCCTGAATGACAACGCCGCCGACGTCACGCTGACGTATTCCAACGGCGCCCCCGTACCGAACAACGACGACAGCCTGCAGGCCGGCAGCCGCCAGGGCCCGGTCCTGATGCAGGACATCTGGCTGACCGAGAAGATGGCCAACTTCAATCGCGAGCGCATCCCCGAGCGGGTGGTGCACGCGAAGGGCTCCGGCGCCTACGGCACCTTCACCGTGACGCAGGACATCAGCAAGTGGACCAAGGCGAAGATGTTCGCCGAGGTCGGCAAGCAGACCGAATGCCTCGTGCGCTTCTCGCAGGTCGCCGGCGAGCGCGGCTTCCCGGACGTGTATCGCGATGTGCGCGGCTTCGCCGTCAAGTTCTACACCGAGGAGGGCAACTGGGATCTGGTCGGCAACAACACGCCGATCTTCTTCGTGCGCGATCCGATCAAGTTCATGGACTTCATCCATTCGCAGAAGCGTCTGCCCGGCCAGGCGCTGCGCTCGCCGACCATGCAGTGGGACTTCTGGTCGCTGCACCCGGAGAGCATTCATCAGGTCACCTGGCTGATGGGTGATCGCGGCCTGCCCAAGAGCTACCGCCACATGAACGGCTACTCCAGCCACACGTTCAGCTTCATCAACGAGGCCAACGAACGGGTGTGGATGAAGATTCACCTGAAGAGCCGGCAGGGCGTGGAAAACCTGACCGAACAGGAAGGCCAGCAGGTGCGGGGCGAGGACGGCGACGCCTTCCGCCGCGATCTCTACGACGCCATCGCCGATGGCGACTTCCCGCAATGGACGATGTTCTGCCAGGTGATGACCGCCGAGCAGGCGGAGAGCTTTCCGTGGGATCCGTTCGATCTGACCAAGGTCTGGCCACACGGCGACTTCCCGCTGCACGAGATCGGCGTGATGGAGCTGAACCGCAACCCGGACAGCTTCCACGTCGACATCGAACAGTCGGCGTTCTCGCCGGCGAACCTGGTGCCGGGCATCTCCTACTCGCCCGACCCGATGCTGCAGGCGCGGCTGATGTCCTATCCGGATGCACACCGCTACCGGCTCGGCGTGAACAACTACCTGCTGCCGCCCAATCGCACCCGCGCCTGCCCGATGCACACCTACCATCGCGACGGCTTCATGCGCTTCGACGCCAACGGCGGGCAGAGCATGCCCTACACCCAGAACAGCTTTCCCGGCCCCACAGCCGATCCGGCGCACGAGGAACTGCCGATGCCGGTGCCGCCCGGCCCGGCCCGGCGCTTCGACCACCGCGAGGGCTACGACGACTACGGCCAGGTGCGCGTAATGTACGAGCGGGTGATGGACGAGCCGGCGCGCGAGCGCCTGATCGAGAACGTCGTCTCCAACCTGGCGCAGACGCCGAAGCAGGTGCAGCGCCGAATGCTCGAGGTGCTGCGCCGGGTATGCGATGACTACGCCGATCGCGTCGCCAAGGGGCTGGCCAGCATGGCCGACGCCAAGCCCGCCCGCGAAGCGCAGCAGATGAACGCCTGACCGCACACCCCGGCGGGCGGCCCGGTGAACACCGCGCCGCCCGCCAGGCTACATTTCCTCGCGCACCTGGGCGTAGGCGAGCAGCGCGAACAGCACGGTGCCGCCGATGACGTTGCCCACCAGCGAGGGCAGAATCAGCCCGCCCACGGCCTTGAGCAGGCCGATCTCGCCCGCCAGCAACAGCAGGAAGGCCTCGGCCGAGCCCACGATCACGTGGGCATAGCCGCCGACGCCAATGAGCCAGGTGAGCACCACGATCACCAGGAACTCACTGCCGCGGGCACTCGGCAGCATCCACACGATCAGGGCGACGAAGAACCCGGCCGGGATGCCGCGCCACAGGCATTCGGCAGCGGACAGCGCGGCGAATTCGTGGGAGACCTCGACGAATGCCGCCAGGTGCGCCGGCGGACTCAGCACCGCCAGCGTGACGGCCGCCGTCAGCAGCGTGCCGAGCAGGTTCGCCGCGAACACCACACTCCACAGCCGCGCCACACAGGCGATATTCGAACGCGACCAGTGCGCCAGCAACGGCAACACGGCGGTGATCGTGTTCTCGGTGAACAGCTGCAGCCGGCCGAGCATCACGATCAGAAAGCCGATGGAATAGCCGAAGTTGGCCACCAGCGGCCGCCACGGCGTGTCCGGCAGGGCGCCGTGCAGCAACCCCTTGGCGGTCAGCGAGGCGAACATGCCGATGCCGGCGGCAATGCCGGACCACCACAGCGAGACTATCGGCCGGACCAGCTCCTCCTCGCCCTGCCGACGCACCACCTCGTACACGACCGGCGCGCGCATCGGCACATGGCCCTGCACCTCGTCCTGTTCATCCTCGCTCAGGCGCGCGTTGCCGGATTCTTCCATGGGGCTTCACTCTTGCAGGTGGTCGGCTGGCGGCCGGCCGGGGGGGGGTGTCAGCCTTGGATGCCCAACTCGTGCAGATGTTTCCGCAGGTGCGCCGGATCGTCATACAACCGGCAGGCGCCGGCCCGGGTAAGTTCATCGTCCCCATAGCCTCCGCAGCGCAGGCCGATGGCCAGCGCCCCGGCGCGGCGGGCGGCCAATACGTCCCATACGCTGTCGCCGACGACAAGACAGTCGCCCGGCGCGCAGGCCAGCTGCGCCATCGCCACCTGGAACAGCGCCGGACTGGGCTTGGCCGCCGCGACGTCGTCCGCCGTCACCAACCGTACTGCCGACGGCGGCGCCAGCTGCTCGTACAGCCCGTCCAGATTGCGCTTCGGGCTGCTGGTGGCGACCGCGGTGGCGCAGCCGGCTGCCACTACCTCGGCGAGCAGTTCGCCGGCGCCGGGCAATGGGCGGATCTGATCACGCATGGCCCGGTAGTGCCGTCCATGCGCCTCCCGCAGCCGGTCGGCCAGTCCGGCGTCCGGCGCCTGCCCCAGTTCGCGCAGCAACGCGCGGGTAAAGAGCGAGCCGCCCATGCCGATCTTGCGGTGGAGACGCCACAGCGGCACCACTACGCTGGCCTCATCGAGTGCATGTGCCCAGGCGAGGGTGTGGTGATAGACGCTGTCCAGCAACGTGCCATCAAGATCGAAGATCAGGGCAAGGTCGGGGCGGTCATTCATCATGGGCGGCTCGCTGCAGGGTCGGGGACAGGCACGTTACCGGAATATATCCGAGCGCCATCGGCGCTGCCGGGCAAGCCGGCGGTCGACAACGACAATAACTAGTGACAACAGGAGAGGACGTGATGGAGATACGCTCGTTGATGATGGTCGCCGGCACGCTGCTGGCGGGCGCGGCGCAGGCGGCGCCGGTGGCGATGGACCAGGCCGCGCTGGCCGACGTCCATGCGCAGGGCTGGACGCTCGAGGTCCGCTCGCCGCTCGATGCGATTCAGGCGATCCCGCTGCTCGGCCCGCGCCTGCCGCTGCCGGACCTCGCGCCGCTCGATGACGCGCCGACGCTCGTCGACCTGCTGGTCGAGAACCGTGACGGCCCCGTGGCCACACTGGTCGAGGCGGCGCGCGAACGGCCGCTGATGGTGCGCTCGGCCGATGCCGTGCGCAGCGTCGTGGCCAGCACGGCCAACGGCACGATCCAGGGCGTTGACCGGCTGGTGCCGATCGACATCCCGCTGGTGCGTGTGCAGCTGTCCTACACGCGGAACTACTACTAGCCCCCCCGTCGTTACCGCCCGCGGCCGAATGGCGGGCGGTAACGGCCGGCAATCAGTCGCCGACGGTGGCGCGCAGCTGACAGGCCAGCGGGCAGGGCGCGAGATCGGCCCAGACCAGGCGGTGATCGGAGCTGGCGAACGGATAGTCGCCCACGAGGGCGAACAGCGGGTCCGCCGCGGTCGGCCAGAACACGCCGGCTGCGGCGATGCGCAGATCCCGTGAGGGCAGCACGTAGTCCACCCGCAGGTTGCCCGCTGCCCCCTCGCCGTCGGCAAAGTCGGCGGTGTCGAGCCGTGGATCGCCTAGCTGGACGGCGTTGACGCCACCCTGGCGCGCCGTCGCCTCGATGGCCCCGGCACTGCCGGGTGTCGGCGCGGCGGTCACCCGCGGGTGATTCAGCAGGCGCCAGACCGGCCGCCCTGTGCTGTCGCCGTCGTACGGGTCGGCGTTCAGATCGCCCAGGATCACGAACGCGGCGCCCGGCCGCAGGCCGCCCCGCCTGCCGGCATCGTCGTAGACATACCCCGCGGCCCGGCCGGGCGAGACGAAGTCGGCCCAGAAGCGGATCTCGTCGTGGTTGCGGCGGCCGTTACGGTCCTCGGCACCGTCGAACACCGGCGGCGTCGGATGGCTGGCCAACACGTGCACGACCCGGCCATCGATCCACACCGGCACATCCCAATGGCTCTTGCTGGACAGGCGCAGTTCGGCCAGTTCCTCCGCCGAGTACCAGTCCAGCGGCGCCGGCGTGGCCGGGTCGTCCGGCAGCAGCGCGCCGGGCATGTCCTGCCAGCGGAAGTGGCGGAAGGTCCGCACCTGCCGCGTCAGAATCGGGTACTTCGACAGCACTGCCATGCCGTACTGGCCGGGAAACAGCCCAAAGCCGTAGGCATCGTTCGGGCCGCCGACGCTGCCGTCGTTATCCAGGTCCCGCCCCGAGGGCACGCCGGTGTTGGACGGGCCGACATAGACGTAGGGATAGGTGACGGCCGGCGCGTCGCCCTGCGCCACACCGAGATAGCGCCGTTGGAACAGCGCGAGCGCCTCGCCGGCGGGGTCGTAGTCGAATTCGTTCAGCAGCAGTACGTCCGGATCCACCCGCTGGATGATCGCGGCCACGGCCTGTGCCTGCGCATCATCGGCCCGGCGCAGATCGGCGATCAGTGCGCCGGCCTGGCTGCGGCTGAGCGAGGCATTGAAGGTCGCGAAGCGGACCGGGGCATCGGCCGGGGCGCCCGCCGGTGCCGGCAACGCCCAGAGCAGCAGCAGCGCAGCCATCGCCGGCAGTGCCATACGCAAGATCATGGTCGGCTCCTGGCGCAGATCGGGCGAGCGGGCAGCATGTCGTGCGCGTGTTGCAGCCGCTCGCCGCGGCGATGACACCGCCATGACTCGTGGCGCAGGCCAGCTGCCGGCGGGAACCGAGCCCGAGCACGAGGCTCGCTCACGGCACGATGAGCCCCGCATCGAGGGGAGCAGCCCCTGTTCGTTGCCGGGATGTTCGCCACCCGTCCCGCGGGCGGGGCAGCCTCCCGCAACGGGTCGAGGCCATCGAGGTCGCGCTGGCCTGCGCCCAGCACTGCAGGGCCTGTGCCGATGCCTGCCCGGGCCCTGCCAGGCCGAATCCGGCGTCACCGAGCTGCGCCAGCGCATCGGGCTGCACCTCGACTGTGCGGAGCCGGGCGTCACGACCGTGCGGCTGGCCTGCCGCTGGTGCGGCGAGAAGTGTCGCCGGCATGGGCAGATGCAGACCCATTGCGCCGTCCGTGCCGGCGCCTGCCAGCGCTGCCCGCGCCTGCCACCGCTGGGCCCGGCCCGCCAGGCAGCGGGCAGCTTCGCGGCTCGATCGGCCTGCAGCCACCACGCGTGCGCCGTCCCCGCCCCCGGCACGCGGGCAACCGGCAATCGCCTCAGCGTGAGGCGTAGGGTGCCGCCCGCTGCTGATCCAGTGTCGGATAGTCGGTATAGCCCTCGGCATCGCCACCGTAGAAGGTATCGGCGTCCGGCGGGTTCAGCGGCGCATCCAGTGCGAGGCGGTGCACCAAGTCCGGATTGGCGATGTAGGGCCGGCCGAAGCAGATGAGGTCGGCGGTGTCCTCGACCCGTGCCTGCAGTGCCCGCGCCCGGTCGTAGCCGCCATTGGCGATGTAGGCGCCCTCGAAGCGCCGCCGCAGCGAGGCGAAGTCGAACGGCGCCGGCTCATCCCCCGGAAACTGCTCCACCACGTGCACGTAGGCGAGTCCGCGGCCGGACAGGCGGGTGGCCACATGATCGAACAGCGCCTGCGGATCGCTGTCGTGCATGTCGTTGAACGCCCCGGTCGGCGAGAGCCGCACACCGACGCGGCCGGCCTCGACCACGCCCGTGACCGCCTCCACGATCTCTTCCAGGAAGCGGCAGCGATTCTCGATGCTGCCACCGTAGCGATCGGTGCGCCGGTTGCTGCCATCGCGCAGGAACTGGTCGATCAGATAGCCGTTGGCGCCGTGAATCTCGACGCCGTCGAAGCCGGCCGCCAGCGCGTTGGCAGCGGCGGCGGCGTACTGGTTGACCACCGCCGGGATCTCGTCGAGTTCGAGCGCCCGCGGCGTCTCGTAAGGCGCACCACCCTCGGGCGTGAAGGCCTCGCCGGCCGGGCGGATGGCTGAGGGCGCCACCGGCAGCCCGCCCTCCGGCTGATAGCGCGGCAGGGAAATTCGTCCCACGTGCCAGAGCTGCGCGAACATGCGTCCGCCCTGTTCGTGCACCGCCTCGACCACCCCCCGCCAGGCGGCGACCTGCGCATCGCTGTGCAGGCCCGGCACGTTCGGATAGCCGACGCCTTCCGGTGCGATCACCGTGGCTTCGGTCAGGATCATCCCGGCCCCGGCGCGCTGACGGTAGTAGCGGGCATGCAGCTCGCCGACCAGGCCGTCGGGCGCCCGGTTGCGCGTCAGCGGGGCCATGACGACGCGGTTGGGCAACCACAGCGAGCCGAGGCGGACGGGCAGGAACAGATCGGTGGCGGAGTCGGCAGGCATGTCTCTATCCTTGGGTGGATGGGTTGGCGGCATGCGCCAGTGACCCTGGCGCCGGGCCGGGGTTCCGGCGGCATGTCTCGCTGCTGGGGGAACGCCATGGAACGACGCGCCTATTTTATCGCCGGCGACCTGCTGGCCAATCTCTCCACCGGCGCCGTGGCCGGCGCGGCGAGCGCCCTGCTCGTCGGGCCGGGCTGGCCGATGTGGCTGGCGATGCCGGCGGGCATGCTGCTCGGTATGCTATTGGCCAGCGTGCTGGGCGTGGCGGTGTTCTTCCGCTACTTCGGCGCAATGGAAGTGATGCTGCCTACCGCGCTGACCGGCATGCTCGCCGGCATGCTGGCGGCGATGTGGGCGACAATGGCGCCACTCGGGCTGGCACCTGCAGCCCTGCTGGGCGTGCTGTGTGGCTATGCCGCGCTCGGCCTCGTCTACGCCCTCGACTGGCATCTCAAGCGCAGCGCGCCGGAGCAGAGAACATGAGTGACATCGCCACCCGCCGCAAGTGGGACCGGGCCGCCCACAGCTTCGACCTCATGACCGGCATCGGCCCGGACAAGCGCTGGGAGCCGGCCAAGCGGGCGCTGTTCGGCCGCATGGGCCAGGGCGAGATCCTGTTCCTGGCGATCGGCACCGGGCTCGACATCCCGTTCTTTCCGCCGGGCCGGCGCATCCTCGGCATCGACATCAGCCCGAAGATGATTGCCGCCGCCGCGCCGCGCGTGGCCGCCTATCGCGGCGAGCTGCGCGCCCAGGTGATGGACGTGCACGAGCTCGACCTGCCGGACCGGAGCATCGACCAGGTCTTCACCTCCTGCACCTTCTGCTCCGTACCTCGGCCCGTCGAGGGGCTGCGCCAGCTCTACCGTGTGCTCAAGCCCGGCGGCGAGCTGCACATGTTCGAGCACACCGGCAGCCGCCTGTTTCCCTTCGGCCTGATGCTGCATGCGATGACGCCGATCAGCCGCCGCGTCGGCCCGGACATGAACCGCGTCACCACCGCCAACGTCGGGCGCGCCGGCTTCCAGCTCGATCGGGTCCAACCGGTGTTTCTCGACGTGGTCAAGACGATCAGCGCCCACCGCCCGCAGGACTGACGCCGGTCGAAGGCGCCACCCGCTGCGCCGGTCATACCTGCTCCACCCATTTGGGAGCCGGCGCACGATGGCGCAGTACGAACCGTTCGATCTGGTGCGCATGTTCCTCGGCGAGGACTGGCACGTGCGGTTCTGGGCCGAGGTCGCCTGCCGCACGGCAGTGATGTACCTGTTATGCCCAAGAAGAAATGGGAGAGCCAATTGCCGAGCAGTAAGAAATATCGTGAGATTACCGGCCTCACTTTTCAAAAGATCAGCGAGAACGCCGACCTATGGTTGAGTCAAGCTAATGAGTTCAAGAATGCCGCAGAATGTATTTACGACTCCTCTGGCGGCGCCCCAAATTTACCATACTATTTTCTTGTCAGCTTATCATTCGAGTTGGCGTTGAAGGCTTTGGCTATTGCTGGGAAATATCAATTCGAGAAGAACCACAACTTGATGAAGCTCGCCAATCTTACGAGGCTGCCTGTTAATGAAGACCAGAACTACACACTTGAGCTACTATCTGAAATTATCGTGTGGAGCGGTCGGTACCCTGTTCCAAAAAAAGAGGGGCAATGGGATAATTATTGGGACTCTGTTCTTGAAAAGCACATAGTGCGAGAGCGTCGAGGAAATACGTATAATACGCGCGTTCATCAGGGTCGCTTCCCAACTCAAAATAATATATCGGCCATCTGGATTTTAATCCAACAAGCGTATGCGAAAACCAAACCTTGGCCGGCAAAAAAAAGCAATTAAGTCGCGCATGAATGCGCTCGGACGCTTGTTGCTGGCGTTCATTCTGGCAATGAGGCGTTCATCGGCGAGCGCGGTGTGGGCCAGATCACGCCGTTCGAGTTTCTGATCGTGATCACCGTGGTGGTGCTCCTGCAGCGCCTGTTCGCTCGCGTCACCAATCGCAGTCAGGCGCTGCATCACGCGCTGGAGACCCGGCCGGTGCTGCTGATCGAGGACGGCCGGATCAATGCGGGCGGACTCGGCCGCCAGAGCCTGTCGCGCAAGGAGCTGATGATGGTGCTGCGGATGCAGGGCGTGGAGGATGTCGGCGCCGTGCGCCGCGCCTACTTCGAACCCTCCGGCGCCGTCAGCATCTTTCAGTACCCGCCCGAGCGCCGGCGCGAAGTCGAGTCGACGCTGCCGGACGATGCCACCGGCTGACGCCGGCAACGCCGTCCGACGCTGCCGCTAGCGCGGCAGCACCTGATCGCCCAGCACCCGCACCGGCGCGCCCACCCGCAGGCCGGCCGCATCGGGCTGGATGATCGTGCGCACGCCGCCGGCGTCCATGTCCACGCTGATCCGGTAGCCCGCGCCGCCGGCATTACGCCGGCGCTTCTCGATCTCGTTGCCGGCCACCGCGCCACCCACGGCGCCGCCGATCGTGGCCAGCTTTTTGCCGCTGCCGCCGCCGATCTGGTTGCCGAGCAACCCGCCGGCCACGGCGCCGGCGACCGCCCCGACGCCGGAGGGCGTCGCCTCGCTGGCCAACGGCTCGATGTCGATGATCACGCCGCAGACGGCGCAGACCGTCTCAGACGGGGCGCTGGCCGGTGCTGCCGATGGGGCAGGCGCCGGGGCGGCCGGCTTCGGCGCCGGCTTGGGTGCAGGCGCGGGTTTCGGCGCCGGCGCTGGCGCAGCCGGCGCCGGACTCTGCCGCGCCGTCGAGGTTTCGGCGTCCAGCGTCATCTGCTCGACGGTCTCGGTGCTTGCGGTGTCGGCCTCGCCGGCCGCCTCCGGGCCGCCGTCCGAGCAACCCGCCAGCAGCAAGCCCGGCACCAACGGCAACAGCGCAATGCGCAGCATATGTTTCATAAGAGTTCGTCCTGTCGCGATCCGTGTCGGCGCTCCCGCGGCGCCGGTCGTCGATGTTATAACGGCGCCATCGCCGGCCTGTTGACCCGGCCGGCCGCCGCCGGGTCCCGCGGCGTCACCCGACTTTGCGCAGGAAACCGCTTCATGCCCCGCATTCGCCGCATGCTCACCCTCGCCGCCCTCGCTCTGCTGCTGCCGCTGCTGGCCGCCTGCGGCGGCGAGCCCGAGGTTCAGCCGGACCTCGCCGCCTCGCCGCTGGTCGGCACCTGGGAGAACGCCGCCGGTACCCGCGTGGAATTCCGCGCCGATGGCACCTACGAGCGCAGCAGCGGCGAGACCGGCCGCTGGCGGCCGCTCGAGCCCGGCCAGATCGAGTTGCAGAACGACGGCGGGCCGGTGCAGGCCCGCGCCCGCACCGGCTATGCCGTGACGGACGGCGTGCTGGAGTTGGGTCTGACCGGCGAGCGATTCGAGTCGGCGCCGGCGACCAACGGCTGATCGGCACCATGCGCGGCCTGCTCACCTGCCTGCTGCTGGCGCTGCTGCCGTCCGGCCCCGCGCTGGCGGCCGGCGGCGTGAACACGGCGGTGGGCGACGTGGGACCGACGCGCGCCGTGCTCTGGGCGCGGGCGCCGGCGGCGGCAGAGCTGAACCTGTGGCTGCGCGAGGGACGTCAGCTGCCCTCGCTGCAGCGCATCGCCGTGGATGCAGACAGCGACCACGCCGGCCATTTCGTGCTCGAAGGCCTGCGCCCGGACACCCTCTATGACTACCGCGTCTGGGCAGGTGACGGCCCGCTGCAGCGCGGCTGGCACCTCGGCGAGCGCGGGCGCTTTCGTACCGCGCCCCGGCCGCAGGATGCGGCGCCGGTGCGCCTGGCCTTCGGCGCCGATCTCGGCGGCGGCAACGTCTGCCGCGAGCTCGGTGCCGGCTTCCCGACGCTGCGCGCGGTGCGTGACTACGATCCGGGGCTCTTCCTTGCGCTGGGCGACATGATCTACGCCGACAGCCCCTGTCAGTCGACCGGGCGCTTCGGCGCGAGCCAGCTCGCCGCCCCCGCGCCCGCCCGCACCCTGGCCGACTACCAGGCCCGCTGGCGCTACACGCTGGCCGATGGCGATCTGTCCGCGCTGCGCAGCACCCGGCCCTACATCGCCATCTGGGACGATCATGAGATCGCCGATGACGCCGGTCCGGCCGAGCCGCAGAGCGCCGCGCTGATGGCACCCGCACGTCAGGCCTTCCTCGACTACAACCCGGTGCCGCCGAGCGAGCCGGCCGGCACGCTCTATCGCCAGCTACGCTGGGGCCGCCACCTCGCGCTGTTCCTGCTCGATACCCGCCAGTACCGCGATGCCGCCGGCTGGCCGGACGATCCCACCCGGCCCAAGAGCCTGCTGGGCCGGGCCCAGCGCCAATGGCTGGAGAGCGCGCTCGCCGGCTCCGACGCCACCTGGAACGTCATCGTCAGCAGCGTGCCGCTGTCGATCCCGACCGGCGCGCCTGGCCAGCGGGACGGCTGGGCCGACGGCGGCGATGGCAGCGGCTATGAGTTGGAGCTGCTGGCGCTGCTGCGCCAGCTGGCCGCTGCCGGCGTCGGCAACGTGATCTTCCTTGCCGGCGATGCGCACCTGCCGGCCCTGCTCGCTCATCGACCGTTGGCCGACATGCCCGCCTTCGAGGTCCTGGAGGCGATCGCCGGCCCGCTGGCCGCCAGCCTCGGCGAGGCGCCCACGCCCGATCCCACGCTGAACCCGCAGCTGCTCTTCGCGCGCGCGCCGGCCGCACCGCCGGCGAGCCGGCAAGCGGCCGAGGACTGGCTGAACTTCGGCACGGTGGAGATCGCCGCGGACGGCGCCCTGACCCTCGGCTTTCGCAACGCCCGCAACGAGCCGCTGTTCGAACGCCGCCTGAGCCCGTAGGCGGCCGCGTTCGCGGCACACGTCATCGGCGCGTTATCCCGCCGCCAACGCCCTGTCACCTCGCCACGGCACCCTCAGCGCTCCCGACCGCCGCCCCGGAGCCGCTGATGCGATCACTGCCTCGCCCGTGCCTGTCCACCGCCCTCGCCACCGTCTTGGCCACCGCCGCGGTCGGCACCGTATTCCCCCCGGCCGCACGCGCTGCCGTGCAGCCGACGCCGGCGGTCGCGCCGACGGCGGAAAGCGCCATCATCTGGGCCCGCGCCGAGGGTCCGGAAACGGTGCGGCTGTGGCTCGCCAGCGACCAGGGCCCGCCGATCTTCCGGACGCTGCCGGCCGCCGCCGATGCGGACTGGACGGTGCGCTTCGTGGTCGAGGGCCTCGCGGCGGACACGACCTATCGCTACCGGCTGTGGAGCAACGAGACCGGCCCGGTGCGCAATCTCAAACGCGCCGTGAGCGGCAGCTTCCGCACGGCGCCGGCGGCCGACAGCACCGCCCGCGTGCGGCTGGCCTGGGGAGGTGACGTCGCCGGTCAGAACGTCTGCCGCGACGCCACCGAGGGCTTCCCGATCTTCGCCGCCATCCGGGCGCTCGAGCCGGACTTCTTCATCGGCCTGGGCGACATGATCTACGCCGACAACGTCTGCGAGCCGATCGGGCGCTATGAGAACGAGCAGCTCGCCGGCGATTTCCCGCCGGCCACCTCGCTGGCCGACTACTGGGCCCATTGGCGCTATGCGTGGGGCGAGCCGCAGCTGGCGGCGCTGCGCCGGCAGACCGGCTACTTCGGCATCTGGGACGATCATGAGGTGGTCAACGATTTCGGCCCGCTGAACGACACCCGGCAGGAGGCGCCCTATACCGGCCAGAACCTGCTGCCGATCGGCCTGCAGGCGTTCCTGGACTACAACCCGGTCGATCCCGCGGCGATCACACCCCAACGGCTCTACCGCAGCCTGCGCTGGGGCCGGCACCTGGAGATCTTCATCCTCGACAACCGCCAGTACCGCGACGCGAACTTCGAGCCCGACGACGATGCCTCGCCCAAGACGATGCTCGGCCGCGAGCAGGTTGCCTGGCTCAAGGCCGGCCTCGCCGCCTCCGATGCGACCTGGAAGCTGATCGTCACCAGCGTGCCGATGTCGATCCCGACCGGCTCCGCCGGTGCCGGCGGTCGCGACGGCTGGGCGAACTTCGAGCAGGCCGGCGGCTACGAGCGCGAGCTGCTGGACATCCTCGGCTTCATGGCTGCGCAGGGCATCCACAACAACCTGTGGATCACGACCGACGTGCACTTCGCCTCGGTCTTCCGTTATCGGCCGATCGCCGAGGCGCCGGACTTTCTCGCGCACGAGGCGGTGGTCGGCCCGCTGAACGCCGGGCTGTTCCCCAACACGGCCTTCGATACCACGCTGAACCCGGAGCGGCTGTTCTTCTTCGGCCCGCAGGAACCGGTGACCAGTTGGTCGACGGCCAAGGACTGGTTCAACTTCGGTGTGATCGACATCGACGATCGGGGCCTGCTGACCTTCAGTGTGCGCGATACCGCCGGCGAGACCCGCTTTGCCGAGACGCTCATCCCCCGCGAGTGACGCCGGGGGCCGGCCCGCCGGATGGCGCCGCTTGCGCCGTCCGGCGGTGCTGGCCATGCTGGAGCCGGAATGATCGTCAGCAGCCGGCTCCGATGTTGAACACCGCGCGGCGCGTGCCGCCGGCTGCCTGCCAACCCGCGGCCGAGCCGGCCGCGCTGGCGGCCTGGCTCGACGCCCAGCCGCGGCTGTTCGTGCTCACCGGCGCCGGCTGCAGCACCGCCTCGGGCATTCCCGACTACCGCGATGCCGACGGCGTCTGGCGCCGCGGCACCCCCATGGCCCATCGCGATTTCATCGGCAGCGCCGCCCGCCGCCGCCGCTATTGGGCACGCAGCCTGGCAGGATGGCCGGCGTTCGCCGCCGCCCGTCCGAACCCGGCGCACGGGGCGCTCGCCGACCTGGAGCGGGCCGGGCGCATCGTGCAACTGGTGACCCAGAACGTCGACGCACTGCACCAGCGTGCCGGCAGCCAGCGGGTAATCGACCTGCACGGCCGGCTCGACCGGGTGATCTGCCTGGACTGCGGCGTGCGCCGCTCGCGTCACGCGCTGCAGCAGGCCCTGCTGGCGGCCAATCCCGGCTGGGACGCACAGCAGGCGCGGATACTGCCGGATGGCGATGTGGCCGTCGAGGACGATGCCGGCTTCCTCGTGCCCGCCTGTCCGCACTGCGGCGGGATCCTCAAGCCCGACGTCGTCTTCTTCGGCGAACGTGTGCCGCCAGCCCGCGTCGAGGCCGCCTTCGCCGCCCTGAGCGAGGCCGACGCGGTGCTGGTGGTGGGCAGCTCGCTGATGGTGTACTCGGGCTTTCGCTTCGTGCGCGAGGCGATCCGGCTGGGCAAGCCGGTGGCGGCCATCAACCTCGGCCGCACCCGGGCGGACGACCTGTTCACACTGCGGCTGGCGGCCGACGCCGCCGATGCCCTGCCACCGCTGGTGGCACCGTTCATGGACGCCGGCTGACGACTACGCTGGTTCGCAACGACCTCTGGCAAGGAAACGTTCATGGCTGGCCATCATCCGCGCCGCCTGGCCCTCGGCCTGGCTCTGCTGCTGCTCACCGTCCCGCCACTCGCCATGGCACAGCCGGCCTCGGACCAGGCCAAGACGCGCTACCCGATCGTGCTGATCCACGGCTTTCTCGGCTTCGACACGCTGCTCGGCATGGACTACTGGTTCGGCATCCCCGGGCCGCTGCGCGAGGCCGGCGCCACGGTGTTCGTGCCGCAGGTCGCGGCGATCGACTCCAATGAGGCGCGCGGCGAACAGCTGCTGCGACAGCTGGCGCGCTACCGGGCGCAGAGCGGCGTCGAGAAGTTCAACCTCATCGGCCACAGTCAGGGCGGCATGACGGCGCGCTACGTCGCCGCGCAGCGGCCGGAGTGGGTCGCCTCGATCACCACCGTGGGCTCGCCGCACAAGGGCTCGGCCTTCGCCGATTGGCTGCGGGCGCGCTTCGCCGAGGGCAGCATCGGCGAACGGCTGGCGGTCGGCGCCTTCGCCCTCACCGGCCGGCTGATCGACCTCGGCTCACGCGGCGGCTATGGGCAACAGCCGCTGGCGGCGCTGGGCTCGATGACCAGCGCCGGCGCCGCCGATTTCAACGCCCGCCATCCTGCCGGCATCCCCACCACGGACTGCGGCGAGGGCGAGCACGAGGTCGACGGTATCCGCTTCTGGTCCTGGGGCAGCATCGGCCACTTCAGCACCGGCATCGATCCGAGCGATGGCGTGCTCTGGCTGACCGGCCTGCCCTTCGAGGAGGAGAACGACGGGCTGGTCGGGCGCTGCAGCACGCACTTCGGCGAAGTGCTGCGCGATGACTACCGCCACAATCACATGGACCAGACCAACCTGCTGTTCGGCCTGGACGGCGGCGGCGAGGATGAACCGGTGGCACTGTATCTGGCCCATGCCGCCCGTCTGAAGGCCGCCGGGCTATAGGTGGCGCCGGGATTGCAATGCACGGCCTTGCCTTTATATTAGGAATAACTTAATTCCTGAATCGAATAAGGAGGCGCCATGCTGTTCCGGCAACTGATCGATCTGGAGACCTCGAGCTATACCTACCTGCTCAGCGCCGGACCACGGCGCGAGGCGGTGCTGATCGACCCGGTGAAGTCGCAGCTCCAGACCTACCTCACGCTGCTGCGCGAGCTGGAGCTGACGCTGGTGAAGACGCTGGATACGCACACGCACGCCGATCACATCACCGCGCTCGGCGACCTGCGCGATGCCACCGGCGCGGCGAGCGTGATGGGCGAGCAGTCCCGGGCGTCCTGCGTCAGCGAACGGGTGGCGGACGGGCAGACGGTCGAGGTCGACGAGCTGGTGTTGCGGGCGCTGTCGACGCCGGGGCACACCAATGAGTCCTACAGCTTCCTGCTCGAGCGCGGCGGCCCGCCGATGGTCTTCACCGGCGATGTGCTGCTGATCCGGGGCAGCGGCCGCACCGATTTCCAGGGCGGCGATCCGCACGCCTCGTATCGTTCGATCGTCCATCGGCTGTTCACGCTGCCCGAGCAGACGCTGGTCTACCCCGCGCATGACTACAAGGGCTGGACGGCTTCCTCGATCGGCGAGGAGAAGCGGCACAACCCGCGTCTGGCCGGCAAGAGCGAGGCGGAGTACGTGGCGATCATGCAGGCGCTGAACCTGCCCGATCCGAAGCAGATCGACGTCGCCGTGCCGGCCAATCTCGCCTGCGGCCAGCCTGCCGCCTGAATCGGTGCGCCTGCCGCTCGCGGCCTCGCTGGCCGGCTATGACCGCGGCGCGTTCGCCGACGACCTGATCGCCGGCACCATCACCGCGTTGCTGCTGGTGCCCCAGGCACTGGCCTACGCGCTGCTGGCCGGGCTGCCGGCCCAGGTCGGCCTGTATGCCAGCATGCTGCCGCCGGTGATCTACGCCCTGCTGGGCAGCAGTCGAACGCTGGCAGTCGGCCCGGTGGCCGTCGCCGCCGTGATGGTGGCCGCGGCGCTCGGCCCCTACGCCGGCGGCGACCCGGCTCGCTACCTCGCCGGCGCCACCATCCTCGCCGCCGAGGTCGGCCTGCTGCTGGCGCTGCTGGGCGCCCTGCGGCTGGGCGCGCTGACCAGCTTCATCAGCCATCCGGTGCTGACCGGCTTCACCGCGGCGGCGGCGCTGGTGATCATCGCCTCCCAACTCGGACCGCTGACGGGCATCGCGCTCGCGGGCCACGGCTTGCTCGCCCATGCCGCCAGCCTGCTCGGCGGGATCGGGCGGCTGCACCTGCCCACGCTGCTGCTCTCGCTCGCGGCGATCGCCCTGCTGCTGCTGGCGCGCGGACCGCTCGTGCACGGGCTGATGACGCTGGGCTGCCCGGCCCGGCAGGCACAGATCCTCTCGCGGCTAGGGCCGTTGGCCGTGATGGCGGCGGCCCTGGCGGCCATGGCGCTGGCCGGCCCGCAGCATGCCGGCATCGCCGTGCTCGGCACGGTTCCAAACGGGCTGCCGCGACCGACGCTGGGCTTTCTCGACCCCACCGGCTGGCGCGCGCTGGCGCCCTCGGCCGTGCTGATCGCCCTGGTCGGCTACGTGGAGAGCGTGTCGGTCGCCAAGACGCTGGCCGCCCGCCGGCGCGAGCGTATCGATCCCGATCAGGAGCTGCTGGCCCTGGGCGGTGCCAACCTCGCCAGCGCCCTGAGCGGCGCCATGCCGGTCGCCGGCGGCTTCTCGCGCTCGGTGGTGAACTTCGACGCCGGGGCGCGCACGCAGCTGGCGGCGATCGTCACAGCGGTGCTGGTGGCGCTGATCGCGCTGCTGGCGGGCGACGCACTGGCGCTGCTGCCGCGGGCCGCGCTGGCCGCGGTGATCGTGGTGTCGGTGGCACAGCTGATCGACCCGGCGCACATGCGCGAGATCTGGCGGTTCGACCGCGCCGATGGCAGCGCGATGCTGGCGACCTTCGGCGGGGTGCTGCTGCTCGGCATCGAGCAGGGCCTGTTGCTGGGCGTGGTGGTGGCACTGGCGCTGTACCTGCACCGCACCAGTCGGCCGCACATCGCCATCGTCGGGCGCATCCCGGGCACCGAGCATTTCCGCAACGTCGACCGGGAGCGGGTGCAGACCCAGCCCGGCTGCATGGCGATCCGCATCGACGAGAACCTCTACTTCGGCAACGTCGGCCCGGTGCAGGACTTCATCCTCGGGGCCATCGCCGATGCGCCGGACTGCCACGACCTGGTGCTGATCATGAGCGCGGTCAACCACGTCGACAGCAGCGGCCTGGAGCTGCTCGAACAGCTGCGCGCGGACCTGGCCGGCGCTGGCGTCGGCCTGCACCTGACCGAGGTAAAGGGGCCGGTGATGGACCGCCTGCGACACAGCACTTTGCTACGCGGCGGCGGCCATCCCCCCTGCCCGGTGCATCGCTCGACGCACGACGCGCTGCGTGCGCTCGCCGGCTCACCGCCGGCGCCGCCGCGGACGCTGGAGAAGACAGGCTAGCGGCGCGCCGCCCGCGCTGGCGGACGCACCTGCAACAGGCCACGCGTCTGACCGCCGGCGCGGCCCATCGCCGCCTGCAGGTCTGCCAGCCTCACCCACGCCGGCACGTGCGCGCCGGCGTCCGCGACATCGAGCAGCAGCACGCGATCCTCGGCGGGCGCGTAGGCCGACACCGGCGAGATGTGGCCACCGCCGCGCTGGCCCAGCGTGCCCCGATCATAGTTGGCGATGAGGTAATCGCCGGGGTGCGCGAGGTTCGCCGTCACCAGCGCCCGCAGCACCGGCAGGGTCGGCGCCCTGTGGATCTCCACCTCGGCCCCCTGCTCGCGCAGCAACTGCGCCAGTCGCGTCAGCGACAGCCCGTAGAGCCGCATGCGCAGGGCATCGCCGGTGGCCGCCGGTGCGGCCGCGTACAGCGTCTGCTGCTGCCAGCGACGATGCCCGATGCCGGCGTTGAGCACCATCGCGCCGCTGGCGATGCCGCACCAGCTGGCCTGGCGCTGCCGCTCGTAGTAGCGGCTGAGCGGCGCGTGATCGACGCGCAGGGCGTCGCTCAGCAGGGCCTGGCCGGCCGCGCCGTGCAGCGGTACCGGCGCGGGCGGCCGGGCGCCGGCCGGATCGTGCGCCGCCGCGCCGGGACCGGCCGCGCCGGCCGCGCTCGCCAGACCCGCGAGCAGCAGCACGATCAGGCGCCCGCGCGGACGTCGGCGGGACCTCACAGGCCGAGCTCGGACCACAGCGCGTCGATGCGTTCGCGCACATCGGTGCGCATGCGGATCGGCCGGCCCCACTCGCGATCGGTCTCGCCCGGCCATTTGTTGGTGGCATCGAGCCCCAGCTTGCCGCCAAGGCCGGCCACCGGCGAGGCGAAATCCAGATAGTCGATGGGGCTGCGCTCGACCAGCTGCAGGTCGCGCACTGGATCCATGCGCGTGGTGAGCGCCCAGATCACGTCCTGCCAATTGCGGGCGTCGATGTCCTCGTCCACCACGATCACGAACTTGGTGTACATGAACTGGCGCAGGAAGGACCAGACGCCGAACATGACGCGCTTGGCGTGTCCGGGATACTGCTTGCGCATGCTGACCACCGCCAGCCGGTACGAGCAGCCCTCCGGCGGCAGGTAGAAGTCGACGATCTCGGGAAACTGCTTGCGCAGGATCGGCACGAAGACCTCGTTCAGCGCCAGGCCCAGCACGGCCGGCTCGTCCGGCGGCCTGCCAGTGTAGGTGCTGTGATAGATCGGCTGGCGCCGGTGGGTGATGCGCTCCACCGTGAAGACGGGGAAGCGGTCTACCTCGTTGTAGTAGCCGGTGTGATCGCCGAACGGGCCCTCCGGCGCCATGTCGTCCGGCTTGATGTGACCTTCCAGCACGAATTCGGCGAACGCCGGTACCTGCAGGTCCGGGCCGAGGCAGCGCACCACCTCCGTGCGCCCGCCCCGCAGCAGTCCGGCGAAGGCGTATTCGGACAGCGTATCGGGCACGGGCGTGACGGCGCCCAGCAGCGTGGCCGGGTCCGCGCCGATCGCCACCGCCACCGGGAAGGGTTCGCCGGGATGGGCCCGCTGCCAGTCGGCGAAGTCGAGCGCACCGCCCCGGTGGGCCAGCCAGCGCATGATCACCCGGTTGCGGCCGATCACCTGCTGGCGGTAGATGCCGAGGTTCTGGCGCGTCTTCTCCGGCCCACGCGTCACCACCAGCCCCCAGGTGATCAGCGGCCCGGCATCTTCGGGCCAGCAGGTCTGGACCGGCAGACGCGACAGATCGACCGCCTCGCCCTCGAGCACCACCTCCTGACAGGGGCCGCTGCGGCGCCGGCGGGGCGCCATGTCCAGCGCCTTGCGCACGATCGGCAGCGTCTGCCAGGCCTCGCGGATGCTGCGCGGCGGATCGGGCTCCTTGAGGAAGGCGAGCACCCGGCCAATCTCGTGCAACGCCTCGGTGCTCTCCACGCCCATGCCCAGCGCCACCCGTCCGGTGGTGCCGAACAGGTTCACCAGCACCGGTACCTCATGGCCGGTCGGCCGCTCGAACAGCAGCGCCGGCCCACCCTGACGGAGCACGCGGTCGGCGATCTCGGTCATCTCCAGTTCCGGCGAGACCGGCACCGTGATGCGCTTGAGCTCGCCGCGCGCCTCCAGCAGAGCCATGAACTCGCGCAGATCGCGATATTTCATGCGCGTATCCATGCCGCTTAACAAGGCGCCGTATGATAGCGGTCAGTCCACGCTGGCGACGACGCTCGCCCCAGGCCCGCATGAACACCCTGCGATTCACCAAGATGCACGGACTCGGCAACGACTTCGTCGTGCTCGACGGCGTGCGTCAGCAGATCGCGCTGGCACCGGCGCAGATCCGCCAGCTCGCCGACCGGCATTTCGGCATCGGCTTCGATCAACTGCTGCTGCTCGAAGCGCCCCGCCGGCCGGAGGCGCAGTTCGCCTACCGGATCTTCAACGCCGACGGCGGCGAGGTCGCCCAGTGCGGCAACGGCGCACGCTGCGCCGCCGTCTTCCTGCGCGAGCAGGGCCTTGTGCGGGAGGATGTCATCACCGTCGATACCGCAGCCGGACTGCTGCGCCTGACGCTCGAACCGCGCGGTGTGCGCGTCAACATGGGGGTTCCGGCCTTCGCGCCGGCCGAGGTCCCGTTCCTGGCCGAACACTATGCCCCGCGCCAGCACCTCGCGCTGGCCGGGCGCGAGATCAGCTTCGCCGCGATCGGCCTGGGCAATCCGCATGCGGTGCTCGAGGTCGCCGACGTGGCCGCGGCCCCGGTCGCCGAGCTCGGCCCGCAGCTGGAGCGCCATCCGCGCTTCCCGGCACGCGTCAACGTCAGCTTCATGCAGATCCTCGATGATCGTCACATCCACCTGCGGGTGTTCGAACGCGGGGCGGGCGAGACGCTGGCCTGCGGCAGCGGCGCCTGCGCAGCGGTGATCGCCGGACGGCTCTGGGGCCGGCTGGCGCCGGAGGTGGAAGTGGCGCTGCCGGGCGGCTCGCTGACGGTGATCTGGGAGGGCACCGCAGCGGACGATCGGGCTCCCGTCTGGCTGATCGGGCCGGCCACCACGGTCTTCACCGGCGAGGTGGGGCTACCGATACCGACCGCCGCCGCTCCGTCCCGCACAACCACAACGACATGACAGGGAACGACATGAACGAGGGCTTCGACACCGACGAGCTCACCGCGCCGCCGACCAACGCGCCCGCCGACACCGAGGCCGAGGCCATCGCCCGCTATCTGCAGGCGAACCCGGCGTTCCTGATCGAGCGGCCGGACGTGCTGCGGGCCGTGGAACTGCCGCACCAGGTGGAAGGGGCGGTCTCGCTGGTGGAGCGGCAGATTGCCCAGCTGCGGGCCCACAACGGGCAGCTGGAGCGGCGGCTGCGCGAGCTGGTGAGCGTGGCGCAGGCGAACGAGGCCCTCAGCGAGCAGATCCACGCGCTGGCACTGGCGCTGCTCTGCGCGCCCTCGGCCGATGCGTCGCTGGCGCTCATCTGCGCGCGGCTGCGCGAGGACTTCGCCGCCGATGCCGTACGCCTGCTCCTGCGCGGGCACGCCCCGCAGCTGCGCCCGCGCGAGGAACTGCAGCAGATCGAGGCGGCCCGCAGCGTGCCACTGGACCAACTGCGGTTGAAAGAGAAGCCCCGCTGCGGGCGGATCGATCCGGAGATCGCCGGCTGGCTGTTCGGCGCCGCGAGCGAGACCGTCGCCTCCGCGGCGCTCATTCCGCTGCAGGACCGGCTCGCCGGCGGCGTGCTGGCCATCGGCAGTCAGGATCCGGAGCGCTTCCGCCCGCGCATGGGCACGCTGTTCCTGTCGCGGCTGGGACAGCTGGTGGAGACCGCGCTCGCCCGCCATCTGGATGACTGACCCGAGTGCAGGGCTGACCGGCGCCTTCCTGGAGCATCTGCGCCACGAACGCCACCTGGCCGCCGCGACGGTGGCGGCCTACGCCGGCGATCTCGCCGCGGCCGAGGCCCATCTGGCCGGACAGGCGCTGGACTGGCAGAGCGCGGATTGGCGCGCGATCGAGCTATGGCTGGCCGCCGGTCGCCAGGCCGGCCACAGCGCCCGCACGCTGCGCCGGCGCCTGAGCGCCCTGCGCACCTTTTTCGACTGGGCGATGCGCGAGGAACGGCTGACGCACAATCCGGTCGCCGCCGTGCGGGCACCACGGGTCAGCCGCCGGCTGCCGCAGAGCCTGGCGCCCGACAGCGTCGCGCGGCTGCTCGACGCCGCCCCGGCCGACGCACTCGGCCTGCGCGACTTCGCCATCATGGAGCTGCTCTACTCCAGCGGCCTGCGGCTGGCCGAGTTGCAGCGCCTGGACCTGCTCGCGCTGGACCTGCCCGCTGGCCTGGTGCGGGTACGGGGCAAGGGTGGCAAGACGCGCATCGTGCCGGTAGGCCGGCTGGCATGTGCGGCACTGGAGCGCTGGCTGGCCGCACGGGCGACGCTGGCGGACGTGGAAGAACAGGCGGTGTTCGTCTCCCGTCGGGGGCAGCGGCTCAGCCGGCGCGGCATCCAGCAACGCCTCGCGCGGCGCGCGCGCGAGCAGGGCCTGGACGAGCACGTGCACCCGCACCTGCTGCGTCACGCCTTCGCCACCCATCTGCTGGAGTCCAGCGGCGATCTGCGGGCCGTGCAGGAGCTACTCGGACACAGCGACATCGGCACCACGCAGGTCTACACGCACCTGGACTTCCAGCATCTGGCCGAGGTCTACGACCGCACCCATCCGCGCGCCCGGCGAGGCGAGGGCTGACGCGCACGGCGCCGGTCGGCGCCGGTGGCTCGTGTACAATCGGCGGCCACTTCACCCGCCGATTTCAGGGCAGGAATTCACGTGCAGCAGTACCGAGGCACCACGATCTGCGCCGTCCGGCGCGGCGCGGCGGTGGCCATCGCCGGCGACGGACAGGTGTCGATGGGCGACACCGTGATGAAGGGCAACGCCCGCAAGGTGCGCCGTCTCTATCACGATCGCGTGGTCGCGGGCTTCGCCGGCGGCACCGCGGACGCCTTCACCCTGTTCGAGCGCTTCGAGGCCAAGCTCGAGGCCTACAGCGGCAACCTCGAGCGCGCGGCGGTCGAGCTGGCGAAGGACTGGCGCGCCGATCGCATGCTGCGCCGGCTGGAGGCGCTGCTGTGCGTGGCCGACACGCAGGCTTCGCTGATCATCTCCGGCAATGGCGATGTGATCGCGCCGGAGCACGATGCCATGGCCATCGGCTCGGGCGGTCAATACGCGCTGGCGGCGGCGCGGGCGATGCTCGCGCACACGACGCTGCCGGCGCACGAGATCGCCACCGAGGCGCTGCACATCGCCGCCGACATCTGTGTGTACACCAATCACAGCCTGACCGTGGAGCGGCTCGAGGGCTGAGCGAAGCCGGGAGCAGTAGCCATGTCGACCATGACGCCTCGTGAGATCGTCCAGGAACTGGACAAGCACATCGTCGGCCAGCAGGCCGCCAAGCGGGCGGTGGCCGTCGCGCTGCGCAATCGTTGGCGGCGCCAGCAGCTGCCCGAGCCGCTGCGCGTCGAGGTGACGCCGAAGAACATCCTCATGATCGGTCCCACCGGCGTGGGCAAGACCGAGATCGCCCGCCGGCTGGCGCGCCTGGCGCAGGCCCCGTTCATCAAGATCGAGGCGACCAAGTTCACCGAAGTGGGCTATGTCGGCCGTGACGTGGATTCGATCATCCGAGATCTGGCGGACATGTCCTACAAGCTCACCCGCGAGCAGGCGCTGGCCAAGGTGGAGCATCGCGCCGCCGAAGCCGCCGAGGAGCGCGTGCTGGACGCGCTGCTGCCACGCGCCCGCGATGCCTACGGCCGTCCGGAGCAGCCGGCCGAGGCCGGGCAGGGCGCCACCCGCCAGAAGTTCCGCCAGCAACTGCGCGACGGCCAGCTGGACGAGCGGGAGATCGAGATCGAGGTGCGCGGCGGCGTGGGCCTGGAGATCATGGCGCCGCCGGGCATGGAGGAGATGACCGGACAGCTGCAGAACATGTTCCAGAACCTGGCCGGTGCGCAGTCGCGGCGGCGGCGGCTGAAGATCCGCGACGCCCTGCAGGTGCTGAAGGACGAGGAAGGCGGCAAGCTCGTCAACGACGAGGAACTCAAGCTCGCCGCGCTGCGCAACGCGGAGGAGAACGGCATCGTCTTCATCGACGAGATCGACAAGGTCTGCCGCCGCGCCGAGCAGCATGGCGGCGCGGCCGACGTCTCGCGCGAGGGTGTGCAGCGCGACCTGCTGCCACTGGTGGAAGGCTGCACGGTAAGCACCAAGTACGGCATGTTGCGGACCGATCACATCCTGTTCATCGCCTCCGGCGCCTTTCACGTCGCCCGCCCCTCGGACCTCATCCCCGAGTTGCAGGGCCGCATGCCGATCCGCGTCGAGCTTGAATCGCTGTCGATCGAGGACTTCGTGCGCATCCTGACCGAGCCGGACGCCTCGCTGACACGCCAGTACCAGGCTCTGCTCGACGCCGAATCGGTGGCGCTGGAGTTCACTGAGGAGGGCGTGCGGCGAATCGCGGAAATCGCCTTTCAGGTCAACGAGCGCACCGAGAACATCGGTGCGCGCCGGCTGCACACCGTGATGGAGCGCGTGCTGGAAGGCGCCTCGTTCACTGCCTCGGACCGCGCGGGCCAGCAGATCCGCATCGACGCCGCGTTCGTCGACCGGGAACTGCAGGATCTGGCCCGGGACGAAGACCTCAGCCGGTACATCCTGTGAGCGGCGCACCGCGACCGACGCAACTGGACTACCATCGCCGGGCGAAGGTGCTGGAGGTGCAGTTCGACGATGGCGAGAGCTATCGGCTGCCGGCGGAGTACCTGCGCGTGTTCTCGCCCTCTGCCGAGGTGAAGGGCCACGGCCCCGGCCAGGAAGTGCTGCAGGTGGGCAAGGAGGCCGTCACGATCGAGCGCATCGAGCCGGTCGGCCACTACGCGGTGCGCCTGCACTTCGACGATGGCCACAACAGCGGCCTGTACACCTGGCGCGTGCTGCGTACGCTGGGCGAGCGCCAGGAGGAGAACTGGCGCAGCTACCTCTCGCGGCTGGCGAAGAGCGGTTACACCCGCCAATCCTGAAGGCGAGATTGCAATGAACGAGCAGCTGCCCCCGCCGGACGAGGACACCACCGACTTCGGCTTCGAGCGCGTGCCGCGCCGGGAGAAGCAGCGCCGGGTGCGGGGAGTGTTCGATTCGGTCGCCGCCCGCTACGACCTCATGAACGATCTCATGTCCGGCGGCATCCACCGGCTGTGGAAGCGCCTGACGGTGGAGCTGGCAGGGGTGCGTCCCGGCCAGCGGGTGCTCGATCTCGCCGGCGGCACCGGGGATCTGGCCCGGCAGTTCGCCGCGCGGGTCGGCAGCGAGGGCGAGGTGGTGCTGGCCGACATCAACCGCTCGATGCTGCTGGCGGGCCGGCGGCGGCTGGACGATGCCGGCGTGGTCGGCAACATCGACTACCTCATCGCCGATGCGCAGGCCCTGCCGCTCGCAGAGGGCAGCGTCGACTGCATCACCATCGGCTTCGGCCTGCGCAACGTCACCGACAAACAGCGCGCGCTGCACGAGATGTACCGGGTGCTGCGTCCGGGCGGGCGCCTGCTGGTCCTGGAGTTCTCGCAGCCGACCGTGCCCGGCCTGAAGCCGCTCTACGACTGGTACTCGTTCCATGTGCTGCCCGGCATGGGGCGGCTGGTAGCCGGCGATGCCGACAGCTACCGCTATCTGGCCGAGAGCATCCGCATGCACCCGGACCAGGAAACGCTCAAGGACATGCTGGAGGTGGCAGGTTTCGCCCGCACCCAGTACTTCAACCTCACCGGCGGCATCGTCGCGATCCATCGCGGCTACCGGCTGTAGCGATGGGCGGCAACGACACCCTTCCCCTGGCCGTGCTGGAAGCCGTGCTCAATCGCGCCCTGGCCGGTTCCAGCGCCGCCGCCCGCCTTTGCCAGGAGCTGAACGGGCGGGTGCTGCAGGTGGAACTGACCGATCTCGGCCGGCAGTTCTTCCTGGTGGCAACACCGGGGGGCATCCAGTTGCTGCGCGAACATCCGCAGCCGGCGGCAGATGCGCAGCTGCGCGGCAGCAGCCTGGCGCTGCTGCGGGCGGGCCGTGACGCCGACACCAGCCGCCTGTTCGCCGGTGAGCTCGCCCTGACCGGCGAGACCCAGGTCGCCGAGGGCTTTCAGCGGCTGCTGGCGCTGGCCCGGCCGGATCCGGAGGCAGTGCTCGCACAGGTGCTGCCCGGTCCGCTCGCCCATGGCATCAGCCATCGGGCGCGCCGCTTCGGCAGCTGGCTGACGCAGGCGGGCCGGACGCTGGCCGAGGACACCGGGGAATACCTGCGTCACGAGGCCGCGCTGGTGCCGGCCACACCGGCAGTCGCAGACTTCACGGCCGAGGTCGACACCCTGCGTGATGACATCGCCCGCCTGCAGGCGCGGCTCGACCGGCTGACCCCGCCACCGGACCAAGACTGACGGCATGGCTCCGCCCGTCTTCCTGCAGCCGCCACGGCTGCTGCGGCTGCTGCAGATCGCATGGATCATCGTGCGCTATCGCCTCTACGAGGTGGTGTTCCTGCTGCCGCCGTTCAATCGCCTGACGCTGTGGGAGGGCTGGCTGCTCGGCCACCGCCGACCGCTGGCCGTGCGCCTGCGGCTCGCGTTCGAGCGCCTCGGGCCGGTGTACATCAAGCTCGGGCAGGCGCTGTCGACCCGTCGGGACCTGCTGCCACCGGAAGTCGCCGAAGAACTGGCGCGGCTGCAGGATCGCGTGCCGCCGTTCCCCGGTGCCCAGGCCCGCGCCATGCTGGAGCAGGTCTACCGACAGCCGCTGACGACGGTGTTCGCCCGTTTCGAGGAAACGCCGCTGGCCTCGGCCTCCATCGCCCAGGTACACGCCGCGCAGCTACACAGTGGCGAGCAGGTCGTGGTGAAGGTGCTGCGCCCGCGCATCCGCCAGCGCATCCTGCGCGACATCCGCATCCTGAACTTCGGCGCAGACCTGGTGCACCGGCTGGTGCCCGGGGCGCGGCGACTGCGCGCGCGGGAGGTGATCGCCGACTACGAGCGCACCATCCTCGACGAGCTCGATCTGGTGCGCGAGGGCGCCAACGCCGCGCAGACGCGGCGCAACTTCCTGCGCAACCCGATTCTGTACGTGCCGCAGATCCATTGGTCGCTCAGCCGCCGCGAGGTGCTGGTAATGGAGCGGATCGAGGGCATCCCCATCGGCGACATCGCGCGGCTGCGGGCGGCCGGCGTGAACTTCCGCGTGCTGGCCGAGCGGGGCGTGGAGATCTTCTTCACCCAGGTGTTCCGGCACAACTTCTTCCACGCCGACATGCACGCCGGCAACATCTTCGTGGATGCCACCGACCCTGAACGACCCCGCTACATCGCGGTCGACTTCGGCATCTGCGGCAGCCTGAGCGAACAGGACAAGGACTACATCGCCTACAACATCTACGCCTTCTTCAACGGCGACTATCGGCGGGTGGCGGCGCTGCACGTGGCCTCCGGCTGGGTGGCACCGGGCACGCGGGTCGAAGAGCTGGAGGCGGTCATCCGCACGCTGTGCGAGCCGATCCTCTACCGGCCGTTCAGCGACATCCACCTGGACCAGCTGCTGCTGCGCCTGTTCGACATCGCGCGGCGCTTCGACATGCAGGTCCAGCCGCAGCTCGTGCTGCTGCAGAAGACGCTGGTACAGGTGGAAGGGCTCGGCCGGCAGCTGTATCCGGACCTGGACCTGTGGACGACGGCGAAGCCATTCATGGAACGCTGGATGCACGAACAACTCGGGCTCACCGGCCTGTACCACCGCGTGCGCGAGAACCTGCCGGCGCTGATGGAGGCACTGCCGCAGATGCCGCTGCGGCTGGACGCGGCGCTGCGTGCTGTGGAGAGCTTCGATCAGCAGGCGCTGACCGAACGCCTGACCGATCTGGAGCGCCGCCTCAGCGACAACAGCCGGCGCGTGTATCTGGGGCTGATCGGCGCCACCGGCGTCGTCGCCGCGGCCGCGCTCATCGCGCTGAGCGACACACCGCTCGGCGCGCTGGATGACAGCCCTTTCCGCTGGCTGCTGCTGCTCGGCAGTGCGGCGCTGCTGGTCGCCGCCTGGCCCGACTGGCGGCGACGGCGGCCGCGCTAGGCGCCCTCTCGCGCCGTGGCACGCCAGCCGAGGGACGGGCGCTGCAGCTGACGCTCGACCCCGGCAGCCCGATCCGCGCCGCAAAGCGCCTCGATCAGTATCAGGGCGAAGTCCATGGCCGTGCCGGGTCCGCGCGAGGTGAAGATGTGTCCGTCGCGCACCACCGGCGCGCTCTCCAGCTGCAGCCCCGGCGCCGCGTCGGCCTTAAGCCAGCCGGGAAAGCTGGTGGCACGCCGCTGCGCCAGGACGCCGGCCGCCGCCAGCACGCTGGGCGCGGCGCAGATCGCCGCGAGATAGCGCCCGGCGGCATGCTGCGCCCGGATTCGCTCCAGCAGGCCCGTATCGGCCCGCAGACGTTCGGCGCCACCACCGCCGCCCGGCAGCACGATCAGGTCGAAGGTTGCGCCAGCGACCTCGGCCAGCGTCGCATCGGCCATCAGCACCACGCAGCGGCTGGCCCGCACCGGCCCGGCGGTGAGCGAGGCGGTGGTGACCTCCACCTCGGCCCGGCGCAGCAGATCGATCAGCGTGACCGCTTCGATCTCCTCACAACCCTCGGCGAGCGGAATCAGTGCCGTTGGCATCGCACGCCACCCCTGCCAGCGCCGGCGACTAGCGACGCGCCTGCACCAGCGTCAGCCCCTTGAGCAGATTGAGCGCCTCGAACAGGGCGAAGTCTTCCTGCACCAGCGCGTTGCCGCTGGCGTCAGTCGGCGGCGAGGCTTCCAGATCGGCCCCCACGGCCTCCGGGTCGAGCCGGCCGGAAAGGTCTGCCTCGCGCACCGGACCGAGGGCGTCGCCCTCCAGCAGACTGACCTTGACCGCATCGAGCCGGATATCCGGCACGATGCCCTGAGCCTGGATCGAGCGTCCCGTCGGCGTGTAGTAGCGGGCCGTGGTGAGCTTGATCGCATCGCCGCCCGGCAGCGGCAGGATGGTCTGCACCGAGCCCTTGCCGAAAGTGCTGGTGCCCATCACCACCGCGCGGCGGGCATCCTGCAGCGCGCCGGCGACGATCTCGGAGGCCGACGCCGAGCCGCTGTTCACCAGCACCACCAACGGCGCGCCGCGCAGCAGATCGCCCGGCTCGGCATGGAATTCCTGCCGCGCCCGCTCATCCCTGCCCTGCGTGTAGACGACCATGCCGCCATCCATGAACAGGTCGGACAGGTCGATGGCGGTGGTGAGCAGGCCCCCGGGGTTGTTGCGCAGGTCCAGCACGATGCCGACCAATTCGCCCCCGTTATCCTCCGCCAGCGCCCGCAGCTGCGAGCGCACCTCGTCGGGCACGTCGCTGCGGAACTGCGTCACCCGCACGTAACCGTAGCCCGGCTCGAGCATCCGGCTGCGCACGCTGCGGACGTTGATGATTGCGCGTGTGAGCTCGAACTGCAGCGGCCGGTCCTCGCCCTCGCGCAACACGGTCAGCTCCACCTTGCTGCCCTCCTCGCCGCGCATCAGGTCCACTGCCTCGGGCAGCGTGAGCCCCTTCACCTGCTGATCATCGATGCGGATGATCAGATCGCCCGCCCGCAGCCCGGCGCGGGCCGCCGGCGTGTCATCGATCGGCGAGACGACCTTCACGAAGCCATCTTCCATCTGCACTTCGATGCCCAGCCCGCCGAAGCGGCCGCTGGTGTTGACCTGCATCTCCTCGTACTCATCCGCGTCCAGATAGGCCGAATGCGGATCGAGCCGTTCGAGCATGCCGCGGATGGCGTTGTGCAGCAGCTCTTCGTCGGGCACCTCCTCGACGTAGTCGCTCTTGACGCGTTCGAGGATCTCGGCGAAGTCACGCAGCTCCTGCAAGGGAACCGAACTGCTCTGCCGGTCGGCACAGACCGCCGGACCGAACGTGAGGCCAAAGCCGAGCGTGACGCCGAGGGCGACCAGCAGGCCGCTGCGGGTCCTGTGAGACATAGCGTTGCGAAAGGCTCCGGAAGACGGCACGTGACCGGTGACTACTGCCGGCAGAATAGCAGATCACCCGCGCGCGCCCGAGGCAGCCACCGGCAAACCGAAGGCGCCGGCGCGAGCGGCCCGATCAGCCTGCGCGGCGCAGCCAGCGTGCCGGATCCTGCGGCCGGGTATCGCGCCGGATCTCGAAATACGCCGCCGGTGTGCTGCGCCCGCCGCTGCTGCCGAGCGCGGCGATGGTCTCGCCGGTCTCGACCCACTCACCCTCGGCGACGAACAGCTGCTCGTTGTGGCCGTACAGGCTGAGATAGCCCTCGCCATGATCGACCACCAGCAACAGACCAAAGCCGCCGACCGGCTGGGCCACCTGCACACGGCCGCGCGCCACGGCCCGCACCGGATCGCCCCGCTTGCCGCCGATCAGCCAGCCGGGCCGGCGCAGCTTGCCGCCCGCAGCGCTGCGAAATCCGGCCAGCAGCTTGCCCTGCACGGGCCAGGGCAGCTGTCCCTGCTGGGCCGAGAAACCCGAGGCCTTCAGGGCCGCGAGCTCCGGCGGCAGGGCCTTCAGCAGGGTTTCCAGGCGCCGCTCGTCCTCACGCAGGCGCGCCAGTTCGTCCTCCTGACCGGCGATCTTGCGCTCCAGGCGCGCCAACAGCTCGCCGCGCGTCGCCGCCAGTGCCTCCAGCCGGGCACCCAGCACCTGCTGTCGCTCCCGTGCCTGCAGCAGCTGACGGCGGGCCTCGTCGACCTGGACGCGGGTCTGTTCGAGCGCCGCCAGCGCCGTGGAGAGCGCCTCGATTCGGCGCCGCTGGGACTGCTCCAGATAGCCGTAGTAGCCGAGTAGACGGGCACTGGCGGCCGGATCGGCACCGCCCAGCAGCAGCTTGACCTGCGCCGGCCCGCCCTGCTGCTGGATCGCCCGCAGCTGTGCGGCCAGGGCCTCGCGCCGGGACGCCAGCTGCGCCAGCTCCTCGGCATGCGTCTGCTCCAGCGTCTGGAGCCGGCGCTGCTGCGCCTGGACCGCGGCGGCCAGCTCACGCTGCTCCCGGCGCAATCCGGCCTGCTGCGCCTCCAGGGCGGCGAGTTCGGCCTGCAGCTGCGCCCGGCTGTCGCGATCGCCGAGCAGCACATCGCGCAGCTCACCGATGCGGGCACGCACGGCTGCCAGCCGGCCTTCCGTCTCGCTCGGCTGCGCGGCGGCAGCGAGCGGGAGCAGGCAGAGCAACAGGGCGACGAGCGGACGTACGACCATCGGCTGGGAGTCGGGGCGGGGAACGCGCTCATTCTAGAGGCTGTTCAAGGCGTCCGCAGCGGCTGGCTATACTGTCGGGCTCATTTGCCTCGACCACCGCCATGGCCCAACTGCTCGAATTCGCCGGCAATCATCCTGTTCGCATCGGCGCCTTTGTCCTGTTCGCCAGTCTGCTACTGGCGCTGGAGCTGTGGCGCATGCGCCAGGGCGGCAGCAAGATCTCGCCGATGAAGGTGGTCAGCCTGATCAACCAGGATCAGCCGGTGATCCTGGACCTGCGCGCCAAGGCCGACTACGAGCGCGGCCACATCGCCGCAGCGCGCCACGCGCCGCCGAGCCAGCTGCCGCAGGTGATCAGGCAGCACCCGCCGGGCGATCGGCCCGTCATCCTCTATTGCGGCAACGGCATGCAAGCCGGCGGCTTCGCGGCCAAGGCACGCGAGGCGGGGGCGAAGGAGGTCTACGTGCTGCAGGGCGGAGTGGCCGCCTGGCAGGAGGCGAACCTGCCCCTGGAGCGCGGGTGAGCCGGCAGGTCGAAATCTATACCCGCGCCGGCTGCGGCTATTGTGTCCTGGCCAAGCGCCTGCTGGATGACTACGGCGTGCGCTACGAGGAACACCGCATCGATCGCGAGCAGGGCCGTCGCGCGGAGATGATCGAGCGCTGCCGGCGCCACACCGTGCCGCAGATCTTCGTCGACGGACAGCACCTGGGCGACTGCGACGCCATCTATGCCCGGCATCAGGCCGGACAGCTGGCCGCGGCGCTGGGCGCAACGCCGGATCAGGACTCAACTCAAGGAGAGAGCGACGATGAGCGATGACAACGCTGCCGCCGGGCAGCAGGACAAGAAGCAACTGCTGCTGCAGCGGATCTATCTGAAGGATGCCTCGCTCGAGGCTCCCGAGCCGCCGGACGCCTTCGCCGGCCAGTGGCGTCCCGAGATCAAGGTCGACCTGGACACGCAGGTCAGTCAGGCGCCGGACGATCGCTACCAGGTCGTGCTGCGCGTGACGGTGACCGCCAAGGTCGAGCAGCGCACGGCGTTTCTGGTCGAGGTCGACCAGGCCGGCACGTTCGTGGTGCGCGGCCTGAGCGAGCAGGAACTGGGGCCGGTGCTCGGCAGCTACTGCCCGAACACGCTGTTCCCTTTCGCCCGCGAGGCCGTCGCCGATCTGGTCGCCCGGGCCGGCTTCCCGCAGCTGCTGCTCGCGCCGGTGAACTTCGATGCCCTGTACGTGCAGCGACTGCGGCAACGACAGCAGAGCGAGGGCCAGGCTGCAGCCGAAGGCTGACACGCCCGTGCAGGCGCGCGAACCGGCGCCGGTTGCCGTCCTCGGGGCGGGCTCGTGGGGCACGGCACTCGCGATCCATCTGGCGCGGCAGCGCCACGAGGTTCGACTCTGGGGCCATCGGCCCGCGCACGTGGCGGCACTGGCGCAGGCGCGCTGCAATGCGCGCTACCTGCCGCAGGTGCCCTTTCCGTCCAGCCTGCGGCCGGTGGCGACACTGGAGGAGGCCGTCGCCGGCAATGCCGCGGTCCTCATCGCCGTGCCCTGCAGAGCCCTGCGCGAGACCCTCCGGACGCTGCTTCTGGCCGCGCCCGAGGTCGAGCGGCTCGCCCTCGCCTGCAAGGGACTGGAGCCGGAGTCGCTGCGCCTGCCGCACGCGCTGGCGGCCGACAGCCTCGGGCAGGCGCGGCCGGTGGCGCTGATTTCGGGTCCGACCTTCGCCGCCGAGCTGGCAGCGGGCCTGCCGGCAGCGACCACCGTCGCCGCGACCGACCTGCGGGTGGCCGATGACTGGGCCCGGCTGATCCACTCCGATCGCCTGCGTGCCTACACCACCACCGACGTGGTCGGCGTGGCACTCGGCGGCGCCCTCAAGAACGTGATTGCCATCGCCGCCGGCGTCGCCGACGGCCTCGGCTTCGGCGCCAACTCCCGGGCGGCGCTGATCACCCGCGGGCTGGCCGAGATGCGCCGGCTCGGGCAGGCTCTCGGCGGGCGGCAGGAAACCTTCATGGGGCTCGCGGGCATGGGCGACCTGGTGCTCACCTGCACCGACGATCAATCCCGCAATCGGCGCTTTGGCCTTGCGCTGGGGCGCAACGTGACGGTGAGTGCCGCCTTGGCGGAGATCGGCCAGGTGGTGGAAGGCATGCGCACGGTGAGCCCGGTGCGCGCGTTGGCGCAGCAGCACGGCGTGCGCATGCCGATCACCGAGCAGGTGTATCAGCTCGTGCACGGCCGGCGCACGGCGCAGGAAGCCGTCGACCGGCTGATGGGCGGACAGCACCGGCACGAGGCCGGCGAGGGCACGCCCGCCGACTAGCCGGCGCCGGCGAAGTCGTGCTGTCGCCAGGCTTCGTAGACCACCACGGCGACTGCGTTCGACAGATTCAGGCTGCGGCTGTGCGGACGCATCGGCAGGCGCAGGCACTGCTCGGCCGGCAGCTCCCCCAGCACGGCCCCCGGCAGGCCGGTAGTCTCAGGCCCGAACAGCAGCACATCGCCGGCGGCGTAGGTCGGCGCGTCGTGGCGCCGGGTGGCGCGGGTGGAGAAGGCCAGCACCCGGCGAGGCTCGCCCAGGCTCGCCAGCATCGCCGCGAGCGATGTGTGCACGCGGAGGTGGGCATACTCGTGATAGTCGAGTCCGGCGCGGCGGAGCTGGCGGTCGGTCAGGTCGAAGCCGAGCGGTGCGATCAGGTGCAGCCGGCAGCCGCTGTTGGCGCACAGGCGGATCACGTTGCCCGTGTTCGGCGGAATCTGCGGCTGGTAGAGCACCACCTCGAACATCAGCGTTTCCCGACAGGCGACGTAGAATGGCGGCATCTTACTGCCGACTGCGCACGATGACCGCCGATCCCCGTCTCGAGGTGCCCTTTTGCGGGCTGACGCTGAAAAACCCGCTGGTGCTGCTGTCCGGCTGTGTCGGCTTCGGCCATGAATACCCGCGCGTGGCGGGCTTCTCGAATGCGCAGGTCGGGGCGGTCTGCCTGAAGGGCACCACCGGGGCGGCCCGCCCCGGAAACCCGGCCCACCGGGTCGTGGAAACGCCGGCCGGCATGCTCAACGCCATTGGCCTGCAGAATCCTGGCGTCGCGCACGTGGTCGAGCACATCCTGCCGACGCTGGACTTCGGACAGACCTGCTACATCGCCAATCTGTCCGGCTCGACGGTGGAAGAGTACGTGGCGGTGGCACGGCAACTCGACGATACGCCGCTGCAGGCGCTGGAGATCAACATCTCCTGCCCGAATGTGAAGGAATGCGGCGTCACCTTCGGCAACGACCCCGACATGTCCGCGCGCGTGGTGGCCGCTGTCCGGGCCGTCACGGACAAGCCACTGATCACCAAGCTGTCGCCGAACCAGACCGACATCGCTGCCAACGCCCGGCGTTGCCTGGAGGCCGGCAGCGATGCCTTCGCCGTGATCAATACGCTGCAGGGTATGGCGGTGGACATCCACACTCGCCGACCTGTGCTTGGCAACGTGCAGGGCGGACTGTCGGGGCCGGCGATCAAGCCGATCGCGCTGCTGAAAGTGCATCAGGTCGCGCAGGTATGCGGGCCGCATGGCGTGCCGATCATCGGCCAGGGCGGGATCGCCAGCGGCACCGACGCGCTGGAATTCTTGATTGCCGGTGCCAGCGCCGTGGGCATCGGTACCGGGCTGTTCTACGACCCACTGCTGTGTCACAAGGTACTGGCGGACCTGCAGGCCTACCTCAACACCCATGGCTTCGACACGATCGGTGAGCTGACCGGCAGCCTGCAGCATTCCGCCTGAGCCGGATGCCCGATGCCGGCGTGCAACAAAAACTTCTAGTGTGGCTCCCGCGGATGGGTGCATACTGAGCGGGCCGCCCAGGGTGAGCGGCGTCGCGTTCAGCGCGGCCAGAGATTACGGCCCGACAGGGGCCCTTCGATCGCTGCCGACGGCAGCCAGTTGGTGAGACTTATGACTTCTATTTATGTGGGCAATCTCCCGTTCTCGGCAACGGAGGACGAGATCCGTTCGCTGTTCGAGCCGCACGGTGAGGTGCAGTCCGTCAAGCTGATCTCCGATCGCGAGACCGGTCGTCCCCGGGGCTTCGGCTTTGTGGAGATGGATCCCCAGGCGGCCAACGCCGCCATCGAGGCGCTGAACGGCGCGCAGCTGGGCGGGCGCAGCCTGCGCATCAACGAGGCTGCCGATCGACGTGGCGGTCCCGGCGGCGGCGGCCGGCGGCCGGCGGGGCGCTTCTAGCGCGCCGTGGATTGCGTGGCTGGTGGCTGACCACCGGTAGAAAAAGGCGGCCATTCGGCCGCCTTTTTCGTCTTCCGCCGTCGCGGGGCAGGCTCCGCCATCGGAGCGTCGGCCGTGGCCGGCGGCGGTCCGTGGACTGCCGCCGGCCAATCGATCTACATCGGGCTGACGCTGATCGACGGCTGCGCCTGGATCATGCCTGCGACCTGCTGCGGCCCCATGCCCCACAGGTCGTCGGAGAAGAACAGGTTCACGCCGATGGTGATGTCCTGCCCCTTGGGGATATCGCTGACGCGGTACCCGACCTCTGGATGGCTGCCCTTGTAGCGCTCCGGGCCCACCGCATCGTCACCGCGGGCGGCATCGTAGTAGAGGATATCCAGCGTCGGGTTATAGGCCTCGGCACCGACGAAGAACGCCGCGACGTCGAAGCCCTTGCCGGAGCTGCCGACGATCCAGCTGTTGGCTGCGCTCGCACCAAGCTTGGCCGGATCAGGCCCACTCTTCGTGCCAGCCACGACCGGCTGCTGCGGCCCCTCGGCGGTTACGACCTTGGTGCCTTCCAGTTCGTGGAAGTCCAGCGAGATGTCGATGTTCAGATCCGGGGTGATACCCGGAATCGAAAGGTACACCGGCACGGCCAGGGTCTGCGGGCCGGCAGTGACGGTCGCACCTGCGTTGATCTTGACGACCACCAAATTCAAGGAGGCATCCACCGCGATCAGGCTGCGGACCGGTCCGTTCTTCACGGCCGCCACACTGTGCGGCAGCAAATTGTTGGTGATGGTTGGCGCCATGAACAGATCGGGATCGATGCGGATCTTCATCGCATCGAGTACGGTCTTGCCGCCGTTGGCGCCCTGGTAGGTCAGATCGTTCCAGATCAGCGGTTTGTTCGGCTCAAAATCCAGCGCGTAGAAATCGGTCTTGAGCTTTCCCGTGCTGTTGTCGTAATTGACATAGCGCTTGTCCGAGCGCTGCGATGAGCCCTCGACGACATACACATAGCGAGTCTCGCCCCGCTCCGTCACGGCGACTTCGGCCACCGCGGTGCCGCCGGCACTGCCAAGCGCGTCAGCAGAAACCTGCTCACCGGCGTCCTTGAACATGAATACCAGCATGTCCTGCGCTTCGAAGACGTTCTCCTGCCCATCCACCGGGATGCTGCCACCCGGCACGTACGGGAAGCCACGCTCGTTCATTTCGTCGAACTGGAACGGAATCGGCTGCAGCTGGCCGTTGCTGGAAGCCATGACGGTATAGCCGTCAAACTGCTTGCCGGTCAGCTGTGTCAGCTTCTCCCCGGTAACCGTCACGATGCGCATTTCCTGGACTGCGTCCAGGGCCAGCGCCGGGGTCGCGGCTGCCGCACAGGCAACCGCCAGGCCGCCAAGGCCGAAAGTGCGCCAATGATTCTGCTTGAACATCATTTCTCCTCGTTTCATTCCATTCCCTGGTGCGCGCTGCACGGGGTCCGTGCGGCGCCGCGATGCCTACCTGCCGTAGAAAAAACGACGTCTGGCAGCCCTCCCGGTTGACCGCTGCCTCACCGAAGGGCGGACGTCGGCCGCGACCGGATTGTTCCGGGCCCGGCAGGCCGCCGAAGCGACCGGCGCGGGGCAGAGCCGCTGGCGAACATAGCACGATAAGGCGGACGAACAACGTCACCGACCTGTCGCGGCACGGTCACCGGACTGCCGCCCGCCTCCCACAGAGTGTGTCGACATCGATTGCTTTTCTCTCTTGATGACATTCCCGGAGGCATCATGGTTCATCTACGTCTGACACAGGCCCTGACGCTGGCCGCGGCGACGAGCACTGCCCTGGCAGGCGGCGCCGACCGGCTGGAACTGGCGGACCGGCTCGAGGGCAAGATCGTCATCGCCCACCGCGGCGCCAGCGGCTATCTGCCCGAGCACACGCTGGAAGCCTACGCCCTGGCCTACGGCATGGGCGCCGACTACATCGAACCGGACCTGGCGATGACCCACGACGGCGTGCTCATCGCCCTGCACGACATCCACCTCGAGGGCACCACCGATGTCGAGGCCGTCTTCCCAGATCGCGCCCGCGAGGACGGCCGTTGGTATGCCGCCGATTTCACCCTGGCCGAGATCAAGCAGCTGAGCGTGGAGGAGCGTGAGGACGGCGCCAACGGCGCGCGTGTCTTCCCGCAGCGCTTCCCGGATGAGGCCGAAGGCTTCACCGTCCCGACCTTCGAGGAGATGATTCGGCTGGTGCAGGGGCTGAACGCCGTTACCGGCTGCGACGTCGGCATCTATCCGGAGACCAAGCTGCCGGCCTTCCACGACGCCGAAGGCCTGGCGATGGAGCAAACGCTGCTGACGACACTGGCCGAGTATGGCTACCGCGGCCGCGATGCGCGGGTGTTCGTACAGTCCTTCGATCCGGCGAACCTGCAGGAGATGCGCTTCGAACTCGGCACCGACCTGCCGCTCGTCCAGCTGATCAGCGGTGGTCAGCAGGAACTGACCGAACCCGCCGCGCTGCGCCGGATCGCCACCTACGCCGACGGCATCGGCCCGAGCAAAACGCTGATCGAGGACTCGGCGGGCGCACTGGTGGCGGCCGCGCATGCCCTCGATCTGCTGGTGCATCCCTATACCTTCCGCGCCGACGCCCTGCCGGGGCAATATCAGAGCCTGCGCCAGGAACTGGCACAGTTCTACTTCGGCTACGGTGTCGATGGCCTGTTCACGGACCAGCCGAACCTCGCGGTCGACTACCTCAAGCTGCGCCAGCCCGCCCGCCGGCTCGCCGAACGCCGTCGCTGCAGCCGCTGAGGCAGCGGCCTAGGCCCGCCCCGGACCGGCCGGCGGGGGATCGTCCCCGCCGGCCGCCTCACTGCGCGTCGATTCCCAGACGATGACGTTCTGAATCACCTGCAGCATCGCCGATTGCAGCAGCCCCCGTGCCGCGTCGGCATCACCGGCCTTCAGGTGCGTCCAGGCCGGCAGCGTGAAGCGCAGCTCCGGCCCCACCACCCCCGCCTCGACCAGCTCGGCATAGGCCTGCCGCAGCGCCAGCAGGCAGCTCTGCGCCGCCGGTCGCGGCAATCCGGCTTCCTGCAGCACCATGGCGCAGACGGCAGCCGGCGCGGCATGCACGACCAGCTCGCCCGAATGCGCCGGATGGTGCAGCCGCTCCTGCCAGTAACAGCCGGCGAGCGTCTCCAGCACCGTGCGCAGCGCCAGCATGCTCGGCAGATCGCCCGCCAGCTGCGGATTACCCCGCCGGGCCGCCACGTCTGCCGCCACCGCCAGCGGCTGCGCCACCCATAGCGCGTACTCGGCGTCGGTCAGAAAATTGTGCTCAGTCATGCGCCTCGCCCCGTCGATACGCTTCAATGATCGCAGAGTCCGCACCGGAGGATACCGATGACCCTGATGCTCGCCGCCGCACTCGCCCTGGCCCTCGCCGTCGGCATCGTGGCGATTGCCCTATGGGAGCTGTTCCGGCGCCGCGCCTTCCTCGGCGCCGGGCTGGTGGGCCTGGCTGCCGTGATCGCGGGCCTGGGGCTGGGCGTGGTGGGCTGGAATCGCTATCACGATGCGCTCGCCGGCTTCACCAGCGGCGAAAGCCAGATCACCGTCAGCAGCGAGCGCATCGACAATCAGCATTACCTGCTGCACCTGCGCAGCGGCGACGAGCATCGGGTGGTCGCCGTCGATGGTGACGAATGGCGCCTGGATGTGATGACGGTGGACTGGCCGTTGCTGCAGCCACGCTATCGGGTGCGCCTGCTGCGCACGCGCTACACCGACATCCACCAGGGTCTGCGATACCCGCCGACCCGCGAGCCGCTGGACGCCGGCGAGACCATGGCGCTGCAGCCGCTGCAGCGGGCCGGCGAATGGCTGCCGTTCCTGCGGATCGCCCAGAACACGACGCCCTACGAGCCCCTCGACCCGAGCGAGACCTACCTCGTGCAGATCGATGCCAAGGGGCAGCCCCACGTGCGGACCACACGGGCCGCCCCCTGACGACGCGCCGACCGGATCAGCCGGGCCGCGCCGCGCGAGTGGTCAGAACAGGTCGGGCGGCAGGCCGAGCTGGCGCGCCGCCAACTCGATCAGCTGCCCACGAGGCTGCCCATGTGCCAGCAGCCAGCCGTCCTCGAGCGCCGCCTGCAGATGCAGCGTCTGCCCCTCCCGTCGGACGTAGCCGGCCGCCAGCAGGTCCGTCAGTCTCGCCTCGGCGGCAGGCGTCAGCGAGGTGGCCAGATCCGCCGGCACCTGCCCCTGCAGCTGCGCATCCAGACCGGCGAACAGACGGGCGGGGTTCAGCAGCGCGAAGCCGGTCGCCTCACCACGGAAGGCGATCCGGCCGCGGCCGGTCATCCGGCCTGCCGGCGTCTCCACCTCCAGTGACACCAGCTCCAGCACCGGCTGCGCCGCCAGCAGACGCTGCAGTTCACCGATGCCATTCAGCAGCGCGCCCAGCTCCGGCTCTCGCTGCACGGCCTCGCGGCCCAGCGCCTGCAACGTCGCCGGCGGCAGATTGGCAAAACGCAGCTGCAGCGAGCCACCTGCGCTGCCCTCGTGCTCGCCTTGGGCCAAGCGCTCGAACGCCAGCCGAAGCTCCCCTGCCAGCCGGTTCAGATCGTCGAGCTGGGCGACAGGCTGCAGACGCAGTCCGTGCACGGTCACCGGCACCTGTCCGGCCGGCGCCTGCACCAGTCGCTCGAACGTGAGCTCGCCGTCGAGACGACGCAGCCCGGAGGCCCGGACGTCGACCGCCTCGGTGATGCGCAGATCCAGCGCCAGCCCCTGCCAGCCCAGTACGGCGCCGTCCTCGCCGTGCCAGCTGAGCGCCGGCCAGCGCAGTGCCATCCGGCTCTCGCCTCCGCGCTCATGCGTCCAGTCGACCCGCAGCGGCGCCCAGCGCAGCAGGCCACCGCCGGCCGCATCGGGGGAGACCGACGGCGGATGGCCGGCGTAGGCGGGGATCTGCAGGGTCTGATGCAGCGAGCCGTCCAGACCGATGTGACCGGCCATGCGCGCCATCACGCCATCGGCGAAGTAGGGCGTCAGCCGATCGGCGAGAGCGGGCGGCACGTCAAGATCGGTGTCCAGCCCCGCGGCACCGAACTGCCAGCGGCCGCCGGTGCGGAACAGCGGCCCGTGGCGAATCTGCTGCCGCAGCCGCAACGGCACCGCGCCGGCCAGCACCGGCTCGCGCTGCGCCAGGACCGCCGCCGGAGCACCGTGTAACTGGGCCTGCACTTGAGCGGTGCTCGTGAACCAGCCGCGCTGGTAATCCAGCTGGGTCAGCGTCAGCTCCGGCTGCTCGGCAAGGCTCTGCCACTGGGCGCGATAGCTGCGCTCGGCGAGCATGCCGGCGCCATAGGGCAGCGCCAGCACCGCCAGCAGCAGGCTGATGATCAGGATGAGCAGGCTTCGCATGGAATGATCCGGGGCGGCGCCGGCACGGGGACCCGCCGGCTGGGCAGCGACAGGCTAGACGCTCAGGTGCTGCTGCACCAGCGCATCGGTCAGCGCCGCGATCGCCCCCGAGCGCACCACACTGCCGCGCTCGACGATGTGGAAGTCGCTGGCCACGCGGCGGGCGAACGGCAGCTTCTGCTCGACCAGCAGCACCGTCAGCCCGTCCTCCTCGCGCAGGCGGCGGATGACTTCGCCGATGTCGTGCACGACGTTCGGCTGGATGCCCTCGGTCGGCTCGTCGAGGATCAGCAGCTTCGGTGCCAGCACCAGCGCCCGGCCGATCGCGAGCTGCTGCTGCTGCCCGCCGGAGAGGTCGCCGCCGCGCCGATGCAGCATCTCGCGCAGGACCGGGAACAGCTCGAACACGCGGGGCGGAATCCGGTCGGTGCGCCCCGCGCCGAGGGGCACCTGCAGATTCTCCTCGACGGTGAGCTGCGGGAAGATGTGCCGGCCCTGGGGCACGTAGCCGATGCCGGCCCGGGCCCGGGCCACGGCCGGACGGCCGCTGAGCACGTCGCCCTCGAACAGCAGCCGGCCGGCGCGGATAGGCAGCAGGCCCATGATGACCTTCATCAGCGTGGTCTTGCCCACGCCGTTGCGCCCCATTACGCAGGTGCACGAGCCCGCGGGCACCGTCAGCGAGAGATCGCGCAGGATGTGGCTCTCGCCGTAGTACTGCTGGATCGACTCGAGGGCGAGCGTGGGCGTCACCGCCTGTGCGGCTGCCGCACCGGTGGCGGCGCTAGGCACCGAGGTAGACCTCGATCACGCGCGGGTCCTGCTGCACCTCGGCCATCGATCCCTCCGCGAGCACAGCGCCCTGGTGCAGCACCGTGACCCGCCGGGCGATGCTGCGTACGAATTCCATGTCGTGCTCGACCACCACCACGGAGTGCTCGCCGGCAAGGGCGGTCAGCAGCTCGGCGGTCTGCTCCATCTCGTGGCCGCTCATGCCGGCGACCGGCTCGTCCACCAGCAGCAGTGCGGGTTGTTGCAGCAGCAGCATGCCGATCTCCAGCCACTGCTTCTGGCCGTGCGAGAGCTGGCCGGCCAGCCGCGACCACTCCGCCACCAGCCCGATCGTCTCCAGCACCTGCTCGATCTGCTCGCGCTGCACCGGCGCGAGACGAAACCAGACCGAGGCCCATACGCGCTTGTCGGAGTGCAGCGCCAGCACGAGGTTGTCCCACACGCTCTGCTGCTCGAACACGGTCGGCTTCTGGAACTTGCGCCCCACCCCTACCTGGGCGACCTCCGGCTCGGACAGGCGCAGCAAATCGATGCCATCGCCGAAGAACACCTGCCCGGCATCGGGTCGGGTCTTGGCGGTGATCACGTCCATCATCGTGGTCTTGCCCGCGCCATTGGGGCCGATGATGCAGCGCAGCTCGCCCTCGTAGATGTACAGCGTGAGCGCATCGAGCGCCTTGAAGCCATCGAAGCTGACGGTCACGTCCTCCACGTGCAGGATCGTGCCGTGACGGGTCTGACGGCGAACACGCTGCGCCGGAGGTACCAGCGCGTCGAACACCCGATCGCGCTCGGTGAACGGGCGCAGCGGCGTGGGCAGCTTCATGCGCGGCTCCGGCGCAGCAGACCCACCAGCCCCTGCGGCAGGAACAGGGTCACCACCACGAACAGGCCGCCGAGAAAGAACAGCCAGGCCTCCGGTGCGGCGCTGGTAAGGAAGGTCTTGGCATAGTTGACCAGCAGCGCGCCCAGCGCCGCCCCATACAGCGTCGCCCGCCCGCCGACCGCGACCCAGACGACCATCTCGATCGAGTTCAGCGGCGAGAATTCGTTGGGGTTGATGATCCCCACCTGCGGCACGTACAGCGCGCCGGCCACGCCCGCCAGCATGGCGGAGAACACCCACACGAACAGCTGATAGTTCTCCACCCGGTAGCCGAGGAAGCGGGTGCGACCCTCGGCATCGCGCACGGCGTTCAGCACCTGCCCGAACCGCGTGACCGTGAGATAGCGCGAGGCGAGGAAGCCGAGCGCCAGTGCCAGCGCCGAGGCCACGAACAGCGACACGCGCATCGCCTCGCTCTGCAGATCGAAGCCCAGCAGATCCTTGAAGTCGGTCAAGCCGTTGTTGCCGCCGAAACCCATCTCATTGCGGAAGAAGGCGAGCATCAGCGCGAAGGTGAGCGCCTGGGTGATGATCGACAGGTACACGCCGTTGACGCGGGAGCGGAAGGCGAAGAAGCCGAACACCAGCGCCAGCAAGCCCGGCGCCGCCAGCACCATGAGCATGGCGAAGGGGAACAGATCGAAGCCGTGCCAGAACCACGGCAGGCTCTCCCAGTCCAGGAACACCATGAAATCGGGCAGCACCGGATGGCCGTAGACGCCGCGATCGCCGATCTGGCGCATCAGGTGCATGCCCATCGCGTAGCCGCCGAGCGCGAAGAACGCCCCGTGGCCCAGCGTGAGGATGCCGCAGTAGCCCCACACCAGATCCACCGACACCGCCAGCAGCGCAAAGCACAGGTACTTGCCGAGCAGCGCGACGGTGTAGGCGGACAGATGGCCGGGTGCGCCCGCCGGTACCGCGAGGTTCAGTAGCGGCACCAGGATTATCGCCGCCAGCAGCAGGACCAGCAGGACCTGCCCGCCACGGTCGCGCCGCAGCGACGCCCAGAGCAACCCCATGCTAGGCCTCCGCAGCGCGGCCGCGCTGCGGGAACAGGCCCCGCGGCCGGCGCTGGATGAACAGGATGATGAACACCAGCACCAGGATCTTGGCCAGCACCGCGCCCGCCGCCGGCTCCAGGAACTTGTTCGCCAGCCCCAGCGTGAGCGCGGCCACCAAGGTGCCCCAGAGGTTGCCGACGCCACCGAACACCACCACGAGGAAGGAGTCGATGATGTAGGCCTGGCCGAGGTTGGGGCCGACGTTGGTCAGCTGTGAGAGCGCCACGCCGCCGATGCCGGCGATGCCGGCGCCGAGACCGAAGGTCAGCGCGTCCACCCATTCGGAGCGCACACCGAGCGCCTGCGCCATCTGCCGGTCCTGCGACACGGCCCGCACCTGCAGCCCGAGCCGGGTGAAGCGCAGCAGTGCCAGCAGCGCGAGGAACACCGCCAGCGCGAACAGGATGATCGCCAGGCGATTGTAGGTGAGCGCCAGCGCCGGGTTGATCTGCCAGGCGCCGCTCATCCACGCCGGAGTGGCGACCGAGCGGTTCAGCGGCGAGAAGATCGTGCGCACCGCCTGCTGCAGGATCAGGCTGAGGCCGAAGGTCAGCAGCAGCGTCTCCAGCGGCCGACCGTAGAGGTGACGGATCAGGCCGCGTTCGATGGCCACCCCGACCAGGCCCGTGACCGCAAAGGCCGCCGGCACCGCCAGCACCACGGCCAGGCCCACCTGCCCCGGCAGGAGCTGCTGCAGCACGTAGGCAGTGTAGGCGCCGAGCATCAGGAACTCGCCGTGGGCCATGTTGATCACGCCCATCACGCCGAAGGTGATGGCAAGGCCGATGGCTGCCAACAGCAGCACCGAACCCGCACTGAGGCCGAAGAACACCGTTTCCATCAGCCGGTAGAAGCTGCGCCAGCGATCGATGCTGGCCACGGCCTGCCGCGCCTGCGTGCGCAGCGCCTCGCCGGCCTCGGGATCCGCCGCCAGCGCCATTAGCCGGACCCGCGCCTCGGGGGTCAGGCTGCCATGCAGCGTCTGCACCGCCGCCAGCCGCGTGGCCTCATCGGCCGCCTGCAGGTCGACGAGCGCCAGTGCCTCCCGGATCATGCCGCGCACGCCGCGATCCGGCTCCTCCGCAAGGCGCGCCCGCAGCGTCGCCGCGAGCGACGCATCGAGTTCGCCCAGCATCTGCGCCACGGCCGCGCGCCGCACGGCCGCCTCCGGCGCCGCCAGCGACAATGATGCCAGCTGCGCCGCCAGCACGTTGCGCAGCGTGTTGTTGATGCCGATGCGCTTGACGTCGCGCCGACCGGCCTGCCCGGCCGGCTCACCCGACAGCGGGTCGACCAGATCGTAGCCGCCCTCGCCCTTGCGCACGATGAACACACGCTGATCCGCCTTGCGCACGTACAGGTCGCCCTCCGACAGCGCCCGCAACACGGGGACGGCACGGGGATGACCGGTCGCGGCGAGTTCGCGTATCAGCGTCGCCTTGACCTCGTAGCTCGCGCTCGGCAGCGCCTGCAGAATCTCACCGGACGGCCGCTCCACCGCCGCTGCCGGACCGAGAATCAGCAGGATCAGCAGGACGGCCGCCGTGGCGACGCGAATGCACTCGTAACCCAAGGACACCTCCAGGGCGGTCAGGCGCGGCGAGCGATCATGCCCGCCGCGGCCTCGTCAGATCGCTACTCGACGTTTTGACCCGAGCAGCTGCCGGTCTTGACGTTGTAGTTGCCGCAGCGCAGCGGCTCGCGCCAATCCGCGATGATCTGTTTGGACTCCGGCAGGTAGTCCGACCAGGCATCGCCGAGCACCAGACCCGGCGTGCGCCAGACCACCTGGAACTGGCCATCGTCCTGGATCTCGCCGATCAGCACCGGCTTGGTGATGTGGTGGTTCGGCATCATCGCGCTGTAGCCGCCGGTCAGGTTCGGCACCGCCACGCCGACGAGCGCATCGATCACCGCGTCGGTCTCGGTCGTGCCGGCTTTCTCGACCGCCTGGGCCCACATGTTGAAGCCGATGTAGTGAGCCTCCATCGGGTCGTTGGTGACCCGCGCGTCGTCATCGATGTAGTCGAGCCAGCTCTCGACGAATTCATCGTTGCGCGGCGTATCGACGGACATGAAGTAGTTCCACGCCGCCAGATGTCCCACCAGCGGCTCGGCATCCAGCCCCGAGAGTTCCTCTTCGCCGACCGAGAAGGCGATGACCGGGATGTCCTCCGGCGCGATGCCCTGGTTGCTCAGCTCCTTGTAGAAAGGCACGTTGGCATCGCCGTTGACCGTGGAGATCACGCCGGTCTTCTTGCCGGCCGCGGCAAAGCGCTTGATGTCGGCGACGATGCTCTGCCAGTCGCTGTGGCCGAACGGCGTATAGACCTCGCGCACATCTCCCTCGGCCACGCCGTTCGACTTCAGGTACGCCTGCAGGATCTTGTTGGTGGTGCGCGGATAGACATAGTCGGTACCGACCAGCATCCAACGTTCCACCCCCAGCTCGTCACGCAGATAGTCCACCGCCGGAATCGCCTGCTGATTCGGCGCCGCGCCGGTGTAGAACACGTTGCGGGAGGACTCCTCGCCCTCGTACTGCACCGGATAGAACAGGATGCCGTTGAGCTCCTCGAACACCGGCAGCACCGACTTGCGCGAGACTGACGTCCAACAGCCGAACACGACGTCCACCTTGTCCTGGCTCAGCAGCTGGCGGGCGCGCTCGGCGAACATCGGCCAGTCCGAGGCCGGATCGACCACCACCGGTTCGAGCTGGCGGCCAAGCAGGCCCCCCTTGGCGTTCTGCTGCTCGATCAGCATCAGCACCGTGTCCTTCAGCGTGGTCTCGCTGATGGCCATGGTGCCGGACAGCGAATGCAGCACGCCGACCTTGATCGGCGGCTCGGCGGCCGCCACCGGAACGGTGAGCAGCGCCAGCGGCAGGCCGACCACCAGGGCGGCGCGGCGGAACATCGACTTCATGTCATCTCCATCGGGTGAAACTGGCCTCGTGGCCGGATCAGATCTGCAGTTGGACGCCCAGGATCAGGCCGTCGGCACTGACCCCGCCGAGATCGTCGGTATCGAACCAGACCAGCGCGAGTTTCGCGTCGTGGCCGTCGATGATGTAGTTCAGACTCACGTCCCAGCGCTCGCCGTCGACGTCGAAGAACGTCCCTTCCTGGTAGCGCACGTTCGGCTGCAGGCGGCCCCAGCCAAGCGGCTCGGGGAACAGGTAGCTGGCGAGCAGAAAGTAGCCGTCGCCCTCCAGCGCCTGCTGCTCGGTGCCGTCGAAGCCCAGCCCGTCATAGTCGTAGTAGGCCCCCTCGAAGGTGAGCGTGCCGATGCCGTCGAAGTAGCGTTCGGCCAGCAGATCCACGCTGTAGGCGGCATCGTCGCCCTGCTGCTGCGCCACCAGACCCAGCGCCAGCACGTCCGCCTCGCCGAAGTAGGTGCTCGCGTTGTAGTAGCCCGGGATGGGATCGAGGAAGTTGAAGGTCAGCCGGCCGGCGTAGAGCAGATCGTCGTTGTCGTCGCCCTCCAGGGCATCCTCGGGTTCGGGGCCGTCGAAGGCCCCGACCTGCCACTTCACCCGCCCGCCTTCCCACTGGCCCCAGTAGGCGGCGCCCTCGTCGCGCCCGGCGATGATGAACGGATACGCCTGCACCGCCGGGAAGTCCCAGGCATTGATGTAGAACGGCCCGGAGAGGTTGGAGCGATCCGACGGCGGCAGAAAGCGCCCGCCCCAGAAATTTAGGTAGTCGGAGAACTCGAAGCGCACGATGGCATCGAGCACGTCGACGTCATCGTCCGGGCCGCGGTCGGTATTGAAGGTGAGGAAGATGTCCTCGGTCACCTGACCGTTGACGTACAGCCGGATGTTGTCGACGTCGAAATCATCGCTCTGCTCGGTGGCGGAGAAGCCCGCCTGATCGAACACCTCGGCCTCTTCGCTGCGAAAGCTCGTGCGGATGCCGGCGCCGACGCTGATCTCGCTGTCATCGTCGATCACGATCACGGCAGCGGCCTGGGTGGCGCCGGGCAGCAGACAGGCGAGCAGGGCGGCCGCCAGCGGGCGGCGCAGCAGAGCGGGTTGCATGGCACGTTCCTTATGCACAGCCGGCACGACGGGGGGTATCGCACCGATCGCCAGCCGTGCTTACAAGGGCCGTGCCAGCCCGCCACGTGTTACCGAATGGTCATGAAACCCGCATCTGCGCCACCCGCGGCGCCCGTTCGTGCCGCCTGGCGCACCAGGATGGTGCGATAGCGGCCGCCCTATGCACCGGGCAGCAGCCCCTCGGTGGCGATGAAGCGCACGATCTCGGCCACGCCCTCGCCCGCCTTCAGGTTGGTCAGCAGGAACGGCGCCTCGCCACGCATGCGCGAGGCATCGCGCCGCATCACTTCCAGCGAGGCGCCGACCTGGGGCGCCAGATCGATCTTGTTGATGACCAGCAGGTCCGAACGCGTGATGCCGGGGCCACCCTTGCGCGGAATCTTGTCGCCGGCGGAGACGTCGATCACGTAGATCGTCAGGTCCGACAGCTCGGGACTGAAGGTGGCCGCCAGGTTGTCGCCACCGCTCTCGATGAAGACCAGATCGAGCCCCGGGAAACGCGCCGTCAGCGCATCGATGGCGGCGAGGTTCATCGAGGCGTCCTCGCGGATGGCGGTATGTGGGCAGCCGCCGGTCTCCACGCCGACGATCCGCTCCGGCGCCAGCGCCCCGCTGCGGGTGAGGAACTGTGCGTCCTCGCGCGTGTAGATGTCGTTGGTGACCACCGCGACTTCCCAGCGCTCGCGCATCGCCTTGCACAGCGCGTCGACCAGCGCCGTCTTGCCCGAGCCGACCGGTCCGCCGATACCCACCCGTAGCGCCTGCTCTCGTTGCATCCTTGATCTCTCCGGCTGATGTTCAGGAGCGGAACAGCCGCACATACTGCGTCTCGTGCCGGGCGCTCGCCAGCGCCAGCGCCGGCACCCCGCCGCCGATGTCCGCATCCACACACGCCGCGGCCGCGCGCGCCAGCGCCGGCAGCGTGCCGGCCAGCTCGAAGAGCAGGCGCTGACCCTGGCTCTGTCCCAGCGGCACCAGCTTGACCGCCGCCTGCACCTGATTTTCCAGCCAGCTCCAGGCGTAGGCGAGACAGAGCCGATGCGGCGCGATGCCGAAGTGCTGCCCGGCGACCGCCAGCGCGAACGCCTGGCTCGGCGCGGCCGGCAGGAGCTCGACGGGCACCTCGAGCGTCGGCAACAGCCGGCGCAGCGCGCCGCCTAGCGCGCGATCCTCCGCCTGCAGCTCGGCACTTTCCCGCGCCGCCAGGAGCCAGTGATCCCACGCCCGGGCGGCCGCCGGCTTATCGGCGGCCAGAGCGGCCTGCAGGCGGTGCAGCACGGGCAGGTCCAGCCGGCCGATGCCGCGCCGCAGCAGCCCGTCGAGCCAGTGCCGGCAGCTGGCGGCATCGTGCACCCGGCCGGCGGCAACCACCTGCTCGAGCCCGTGCGAATAGGCGTAGGCGCCGACGGGCAACGCCGGGCTCGCCAGCTGCAGCAGCCGCAGCAGGCGCAGATCGACCGATGCGGTGTCGGGAGCGGCTGCCTCAGGCGCCGTCGGCATCGGCAACGTGATGCGTGTGGTGGGCAGGGTGACCGGCACCGTAAGCGCCGGCCTCCGGCTCGAATGGCGCCTGCTCGCAGCACACCGTCAGGCCAAGGCCGACCAGCATCCCGTCCAGCACGTGATCGTGGCCATAGCGCAGCCAGCCATCGCCCACCTGCAGCGCGACATGGCGGTTGCCGAGATGATAGGCGCCACGCGCGAGCAGCACGGGCGAGCCGGCGCGGGCGGTGCTCACAGCCTCGTCCGCCGCCCGAACCTGCACTGGCGGCGCCTGTTGGCCGCCGAGCAGGTCGCCGTCGCGCAGGACCGTGCCGCGTGGCAGCAGCAACGCGGCTTCGCGCCCGTCATCGAGCCGCACACGCTGGCGGCTGCGCTGACGCGCGGCGAAGGGCAGGGTCAGCGTGGCGGCCGGCAGGATGGGCGCCGTCGGCAGCAGACGATCGAAACGGAGCATGTCGCCTCCCGGCAATCGGAGGCGACCGATGATAGCCCGCCTCAGCGCGTGTCGAACTGCTCGATCAGCTGTCGGTAGGCCGCCCAGCTCGGCTTCGGCGCACGATCTTCCTCCACCAGTCCGCTGGAACGCTGCCGCTCGGTCGGCTCGCCGGGATTGTCGAGATACTCGTACCAGAAGAAGCCGACCGCGCCGGCGCGAATCGCCGCCAGCGCAGCCGATTCCAGGAACGCCGCCTGGTTCTCCAGCGTGCGGCCCTCACCGGGCGCACCCTCCGAGCGGAAGCCCGTCTCCAGCAGGATCACCGGCTTGCCGCCGCTGACCAGCCGCGCGAGCGCGCTGGTCAGGCAGAAGTTGCCGTCGAAGCCGGCGGTGCGAGGCTCGGCGATGGAGGGATAGTTGTAGAGGCCGACGAAGTCATAATCGATCTGGGGTGCCAGCCGCAGCAGGTAGTTCAGATAGGTCGGCACCGCGACGGCCGTGAGGATCGTGCTGGCCTGCGGGTCCTGCTCACGCACCGCCGCGTTCAGGGTGCGGATGATGCGGTTCTCCGCCGGCAGCGACCACTGCTGCACGCGGGAGCCTTCCAGCACGTGGGCGATGTCCAGATGCAGCTCGTTCTCCAGCGCCCAGTAATCGATGGCCTCGGCGTAGCGGGCAACCGTGGCCTGAGCGTAGGCCGCCAGTTCGGTGGTGTAGGCCACCACGTCCAGCCCTGCCGTCCAGCCCGGGGCGATGGGCCGGGTGCCGTTATAGCCGGCGCCCAGCTGGGCAATGATGCCGAGCCCGGCGCGCTCTGCCTCGGCGACGATCATGTCGAAGTAGGCGAACTCGAAGGGCGCATCGCGCGTCGGCTCGATCAGCGCCCAGGCGAAATCGACGCGGATCCACTCGATACCCTGCGCGGCCAGACGCGTGAAGTCGCCGGCGAAACCCTCCGGCAGCGCCGGCGGCGACCCGGTGAAGCCGACCAACTCGCCCGCCGGGTAGAGGCCCGGGTACTGCCCGGCGTCGGCCGGGTCGGGGTAGAGCTCATAGCCCGGCAGGACCACGTGCGAGGCTGTCACCCCCCACATGAAGTCGTCCGTGACGGCGCCGGGCTCGAAGGCGTCGCCATAGCGACAGAAGGATTCGAGATCCGGCTCCGGCAGGGACAGCTGCGCCATGGCCAGCATAGGTGCCGCTGCCAGCACGAGGGAAGAAAACCAGAAGAAATGTCGCATCATGCCTACTCCGCACGCACAGGAACGACGGGGGCCATCGCCTGTCGCATTATTCGTAGTCGTCCGATAGCGTAACGACTTGATCACCAAGGCGCTGCCACAGGAGATGGAAAATGTCCGCGTTTGCAGGATGCCTCGTAAACGCTGCGCGTCACCAGCGCTTGCAGGTGAAGCTTGCAACCGCTGAAATGGGCTATCGGCCATCCGCCAACGATAGGGTTCGGCTATGCGAGAAGCAGAACATGCCGTCATTCCGCCATTGCAGGTCGGCGACGCTCTGCTGTTGATCGACCTGCAGAACGATTTCTTTCCGGGCGGCGCGCTGCCGATCGCCCGGGCCGAGACCGTGGTGCCGGTGCTGAACGACTGGATCGAAGCCGCGACCGCGGCCGATCTGCCTGTCTACGCCTCGCGGGACTGGCATCCACCCGATCACGCCAGCTTCATCAACCAGGGCGGGCAGTGGCCGCGACACTGCGTGCAGGACACCTTTGGCGCCGCCTTCCGCGATGACGTGGCGCTGCCGCCCCGGGTGATTCCGATCAGCAAGGGCGCCGCCTTCGACCGCGACGCCTACTCCGCCTTCGATGGCACCGGCCTGGCCGCAGCGCTGCATCAGCGCGGCGTGCGCCGGCTGTGGGTCGGCGGGCTGGCGCTCGATGTCTGTGTGCAGGCCACGGTGCTCGATGCGCTCAAGGCCGGCTTCGAGACCCACCTGATCCGCGAGGGCAGCCGCCCGGTGGACGAGCGCGACGGTCGGGAGGCCGTCACCGCCATGCGCCACGCCGGCGCGCTGCTGGAACCGGACGCGCCCGAATCGTGAGCCGCGACTGCACGGGTAGCGACCACGCCCTGCTGACCGACCTCTACGAGCTGACGATGATGCAGGCCTACTACCGCGAGTCCATGACGGACAACGCGGTCTTCAGCCTGTTCTTCCGCCGGCTGCCCGCCGGGCGCAACTATGTGCTCGCCTGTGGTCTGGGCGCCGTGCTCGACTACCTGCAGAACCTGCACTTCACGCAGGACGATCTGGACTATCTCGCCACGCAATCGCGCTTCGGGGACGATTTCCTGCACTGGCTCGGTGCCCTGCGCTTCACCGGCGCGGTGCGGGCGGTGCCCGAGGGCAGCGTGGTGTTCCCGCAGGAGCCGCTGCTGGAGATCAGCGCGCCCCTGCCACAGGCGCAGCTCGTGGAAAGCTACGTGATGAACCAGATGCACCTGCAGAGCGTGCTGGCGAGCAAGGCGGCGCGGGTGGTGGCGGCAGCGGCCGGACGGCCGGTGGTGGACTTCGGCATGCGACGGATGCACGGCGCCGACGCCGCGCTGCAGGGTGCGCGCGCCTATCATATCGCCGGGCTCGCCGGCACCAGCAACGTGCTGGCCGGCAAGCGCTACGGCATTCCGATCACCGGCACGATGGCCCACAGCTACGTGCAGGCCCATGCGGACGAGATGAGCGCCTTCCGCGCGTTCACCCGCAGCTATCCGCAGACCACGCTGCTGGTCGATACCTACGACACGCTCGCGGGCGTGCGGCGGGTGATCGCGCTGGCCGCAGAGCTCGGCGCGGACTTCAACGTCCAGGCGATCCGGCTGGACTCCGGTGACCTCGCCGGGCTGGCCCGCCGCAGTCGGCAGCTATTGGACGCCGCCGGGCTGCAGCACGTGAAGATCATGGCCAGCGGCGGGCTCGGTGAGGAGAAGATCGCCGGGCTGCTCGCCCAGGGAGCGCCAATCGACGGCTTTGGCGTCGGCACGCACATGGGTGTCTCCGAGGACGCGCCCACGCTCGACTTGGCCTACAAGCTCACCGAATACGCCGGCACCGGCCGGCTGAAGGACGCGCCGGGCAAGCCGATCCTGCCGGGCCCCAAGCAGGTCTACCGCCAGTGCGAGCGCGGCGAGATGACGGGCGATGTGATCACCCGCGCCGATGAGCACCATCCCGGCAGGCCGCTGCTGCGCCAGGTGATGGCACACGGACGGATCGTCGCGCCGGATGCCGTCGATCTGGCCACCGCCCGCGCCCGGGCCGCGGCGGAGCTGGCTGCGCTCCCGGCCGCCCAGCGCGCGCTGGCGCCGGCCGGGACCTCCTATCCGGTCCATGTCAGCGAGGCGCTGCAGGCCGAACACGAGGCCGTGCTGGCGCAGGTGCGGGCCAGCGCCGGTGCGCGGCCCGCGGCGGCGGATGCCGCCGGCTAGCGGTCGGCCAGCTCGATCCGGCGCCCGTCGGCCGAGACATCCAGGTCCACCTCCTGCCCGTCCAGTTCGCCGAGGAACTCGTAGCCGATGACCTTCTTGGTCTCCGAGTGGGTGGCCTCGATGAGGCTCGGCTGAAAACCCGGATAGCGCGCCGCGACCGCCTGCAGGACCGCATCGGGCACGAGTGCGGCGGTGAATTCGATCTCGAACTCCTCCACCTCCCCGTTCGCGAACAGGTCGACCTCCACGCCGCGGCCATCGGCGAGCCGGCCCTGCAGCTCGTAGATCACCGTGCCATCGGCCTCCGTCTCGGTATTCGCCGTGACAAAGTGCGCGCCGGGCAGCAGACGCGCCGCCCGCTCGCGCAGCGCCGCCGGCACCTCGTCGAGCCCGACCACGCGCTCGACCCCCGCCTGCGCCGCGGCGGTGCCGAGCAGCATGACGACCAGGGCCATCCGGCTCCGGCGAGTCCCGATCATGACGCGCTCCCCTCATCGTCCTGCCGCGGGCCGAACATCTCCCGCAGTTCCTGGGCCACCACGGTCCAGAAGCTGCGCAGATTCTGATACTTGTGATCGATCTGGGCGAGGTAGTCGTCCAGCTCGTCGATGGCCGCATGCTGCTCGGCCTCCTGCTGCGCCCGCAGGCGCGCCTTGAGCTGCGTCAGAGCGCCTTCGAGCTCGGCGATCCGCGCCTCCAACTCCTCGCGCTGTGCGCGCCCCTCCTCGTCTTTGCCGTGCATCGCCCTAGCCTCCCATGAGCCGGCTGGCCCCGATCGCCACGCCCGGCAGCACGAAGAACACCACCAGGAGGTAGACCAGCGCATAGATCTTGCGCCGCATGGTCGCCTCCGCCAGGCGCTCGGCCGCCCACAGCGGCAGTCTGCGCAGCCAGGGGATGCCGTAGATCACGATCACGCCCGCCACGTTGTAGAGCAGGTGGATCAGCGCGATCTGCAGGGCGAACACGGCATTGGCGCCGGTGACCGCCGTCGCCGCCAGCAGCGCGGTGATGCAGGTGCCGATGTTGGCCCCCAGCGTGAACGGATAGACCTGCCGCAGACTGAACACGCCCGTGCCGGCGAGCGGCACGATCAGGCTGGTGGTGGTGGAAGAGGACTGCACCAGCACGGTCATCAGTGTGCCCGAACCGATGCCCGCCAGCGGCCCCCGACCGACCGCGGCGTGCAGGATCTCCTTGGCGCGACCGACCATCAGCACCCGCAGCTGCCGGCCAATCACGTTGATCACCAAGAAGATCGCGACGATGCCCAGCACGATCATAAGCACGCCGGTGAGTGCCGCCGGAAAGGGGGCGAGCAGCGTGTCCTCCACGAACGTCACCGGCGGCTCGACCAGGGGCTTGATGAAGTTCAGCCCCTTCGGCGACATCGACTCGCCGCCGACCATCAGCCGCGCGAGATAGGCGCCGGCCTTCTCCAGCACGCCGAAGGCGATTTCCAGCGGCAGGAACACCGCCACGCTCAGCAGGTTGAAGAAATCGTGGATGGTCGCCGCGGCGAACGCCCGCCGGAACTCATCGCCCCGGCGCACGTGGCCGAGACTGACGATGGTGTTGGTGATCGTGGTGCCGATGTTCGCGCCCATCACCATCGGAATGGCGATCTGTACCGGCAGGCCACCGGCGACCAGACCGACGATGATCGAGGTGACCGTGCTCGAGGACTGGATCAGTGCGGTGGCGATAGTGCCGACCACCAGCGCGACCACCGGATTGGTGGCGAAGGCAAACAGCTCCTTGGCCTGATCGCCCGCGGCGAGCTTGAAGCCGCCGCCGATCAGCGATACCGCGATCAGCAGCAGGTAGACCAGCAGGCCGACCAGCACCCAGCGCCGGCCGGTGCCCCCCGCACTCGTCTGCGGCAACGCCTGCCCGTCCGCAGGTGCCGCTCCGGTAATCGCCATGCCCACTCCCTGCCTGCCGGCTGATCCTCGCCGATGTGCCGGGCAGGGTGGCCCGCCGGTGTGACAGCATGGCCGCTCGCAGCGAATGGTCATCGAACGGTCATGTGCGGCCGGCCGGCGGCGCCGCTGCAGCCACCCGCGCCGGCGACTACGCTTGAAACGACGCCGCTGCCACGGAACGTTCATGCCAGACGCCGCCATCGCCACCCGCACGCTCGCCGCCGCTACCCGTTGGGAGCACCCGATCGAACCCGGCCTGACGCTGCGCGGCGGCCATCTGCCGGGGCCGGGGCCGCTGCTGCACTTCCTGCCCGGCACTGCCTTCGGCTGCCGGCTGTACGCGCCGTTCCTGGAGCCACTGGCCGCCAGGCAGGCGCTCTTCTGGCAGGATTTGCACGGCCACGGCGATGCCGATGCCGGCGAGCGCCCGTTCGCCGGCTGGCGCCAGAGCATGCGTTGGGCCTTCGCAGTGATGGACGCGCACGGCATCGGTACCCGTACCGGCCCGATCGTCGGCCTCGGCCACAGCTACGGCGGCTGCCTGACGCTGATGATGGCGGCGGCGCGGCCGGCATATTTTTCGCGCCTGATCCTCACCGATCCGTTCATGGTGCCGCCGGCGCAGGAGCGGCCCTACCGCCAGCTGATCGCCGCCGTAGTCGAGCGCACGCGCCGGCGCAATCCCGTGTTCGCCGATGCCGGCGCGGTGCGGCGCTACCTGGCTGGCCGGCTGATGTTCCAGAACTTCGCCCCCGCGGCCGTGGAGGCGTTCATCGACGACAACCTGCGCCGGCAGGCCGACGGGCAGCTGCGGCTGCGCTGCGAACCGCACATCGAGGCCGGCGTCTACGACGATGTGGTCGACGGACTGTGGCCGGCGGTGGACGCGCTCACGGTGCCGACGCTGATCCTCTCCGGTGATCGCACCGTGCCGTTCTTCGCCGCCGGTCACGCCGAGGCGGTGCAGCGCAATGGCCAGATCCGCCGGCGCACGCTGGCGGGCGGACACAACTACATGCTCGAGGCGCCCTCGGTAGCTGCCGCTGCGGTGGCCGCCGCACTGGCCGACAGCGCCGAGCAGGCCGCGTGAGTCGCGATCCCCATCCGCCCCGTGAGCCGCGGCCGCTGGCCAAGCGCCTGGGCGACGTGCTGGTGCAGCTGCGCTGGCACCTGCTGGTGCTCGGGCTCGGCCTGATCGGCATCGCCATGTATCTGGTGCTGCTGCCGCCGAGCGACGTGCAGAATTTCCTGCGCACGCTCGACCTCAACCGCCAGCCGGCCGTGCGCGGGCTGCGGGCAGCGGGACTGCTCTGCCTGCTGCTGAGCGGGCTCGGCGCCAAGCTGCACGTGGATCGCAGGCTCGCCCGCGGCGACTATCCCGGCCTCGACGATCCCCACCGCTGAGGCGAGCCTGGCGCCGGCGGAACGGCGCCAGTACAGGATGGTCCCAACCGCGGGCGACACCACAGGATCGCAGGGGAAGCACATGCTGAAGCAAATCGGCGAACTGACCGCCATCGGCCTGATCGGCGAGGGCGTCGTCGGGCTGATGGCACCGGCGCGCTACACCGCCAGCTGGCGGCTGGGCCCGGCGCCGCTGCGCGATGCCATCGACGAGGCGCTGGAGCATCCAGTGGCGCTGCGCTCGGCCTATGCGACCGAACTGGTCGCGGGCCTGCTGCTGGCGGCCGCCATCCACTACGACTGGCGCTAGCGGCAGGGCGGACGCCGGCAGCGCCGCCGCCTATCTGCCGAGCCGTCGCACCCTGCCGGCGCTGCGCGAGGCGGCCGGCGGCTGTCGCGGCTGTCCGTTGTATCGGCACGCGACCCAGACGGTCTTCGGCAGCGGCTCGCCGCGCGCGATTGATGCTCGTCGGCGAACAGCCGGGCGTGGTGGAGGATCGCCACGGCGCCCCCTTCCTCGGCCCGACCGGCCGGTTGCTGGACGAAGCCCTGGTCACGGCCGGCATCCCCCGCGAACAGATCTACCTCACCAACGCCGTCAAGCACTTCACGTGGGTACCGCGCGGCAAGCGCCGACTGCACCAGCAGCCGGCAGCGGCCGAGATCCAAGCCGGCCGGCCGTGGCTGCAGGCGGAATACGCAGCCCTGGCCAGTGCCGTGATAGTCGCGTCCATCCCGGATCATGGCGCCAGCGAAGCGTCCCTGACCCGCCGCTACGACGGCGCCGCGCGGCAGGCGGGCGGACGGGCGAGACCGCTGCAGACAGCGGGCGCGCCGACTAACCCGCGGGCTGGAGCTCGCCGCGGACCAGGTCGATGAGGCTGCCGTGCAGCAGCATCTGGCGCTGCCGCTCGCCGAGGTCATGGCGCACGGTGTAGCGCTCCTCGCGCGTCCGGTTGTGCAGCGTCAGCGTCGGCTCGTTGCGCTCGATCGACGCGCGCGCATCGTCCAGTTCCAGCACGTCGTCCTGCGCGATGCGCGCATAGTCGGCCGGCGCCTCGAAGGTGAGCGGCAACACGCCGAAGTTCAGCAAGTTGGCGTGATGGATGCGCGAGAAGAACTTCGCGATGACGCAGCGCAGGCCGAGGTAGCGCGGCGCCAGCGCCGCGTGCTCGCGGGAGGAACCCTGCCCGTAGTTGTCGCCGCCGACGATGAAATGGCCGCCCTGCTCGCGCTGCGCCGCGGCGCGTTCGTGATAGTCAGGGTCCACCTGGCGGAAGGCGAACCGGCTGATCGCCGGGATGTTGGAGCGAAACGGCAGCACCTCGGTACCCGCGGGCAGGATCTCGTCGGTGGAGATGTCATCGCCCACCTTCAGCAGCACCGGGCCGGCGATGCGCTCTGGCAGTGGCTCGAATTCCGGCAGGCTGGCGATGTTCGGCCCTTTCACCAGGTCGGGCCGCTCGGCCGCGGGCGGCGGCGCCAGCAGCATGCTGGTGTTCACGCGGATGCGCTCGGGTTCCCGAAAGCGCGGATAGGCCATGTCCAGCTCCCGCGGGTCGGTGATGCAGCCGCGCAGTGCAGAGGCCGTGGCCGTCTCCGGGCTGCACAGGTGCACCGCGTCCTCCGGCGTGCCGGAGCGGCCGGGAAAGTTGCGCGGTACGGTGCGCAGGCTGATGCGGCCGGTCGCCGGCGCCTGTCCCATGCCGATGCAGCCGTTGCAGCCCGCCTGATGGATGCGTGCCCCAGCGTGAATCAGCTTGCCGAGATAGCCGGCCTCGGCGAGGTTCTCCAGAATCTGCCGCGAGGTCGGATTGACGTCGAAGGAGACCTCCGGATCGACGGTACGATCGGCCACCATCATCGCCGGCACGGCGAAGTCGCGCAGCCCGGGATTGGCGGATGAGCCGATATAGCTCTGGTAGATCGGTTGGCCAGCCACCTCGCGTACGGGCACCACCTTGCCCGGACTGCTCGGCAGCGCGATCAGCGGCTCGAGGCCGGATAGATCCAGCGTCTCGACCGCGTCGTAGCCACAATCCGGATCCGCCAGCAGCTCGCGGTAGTCCTGCTCGCGGCCCTGCTGGCGCAGGAAGTCACGCACCGCCTCGTCGGCGGGAAAGATCGTCGCCGTGTGACCCATCTCCTGGCTCATGTTGGCGATCACGTGGCGGTCCATCGCCGAGAGTTGTGCCAGGCCCGGCCCGTGCCACTCGAAGATCTTGCCCTTGCCGCCGTCGACGTCGTAGCGACGCAGCATCTCCAGGATCTCGTCCTTGGCGCTGACCCAGTCCGGCAGCTCGCCGGTGACGTGCACGCCGACCACGCTCGGCATCGTCAGATGAAACGGCTGTCCGGCGATGGCCATGGCCACCTCCAGGCCGCCGGCGCCGAGCGCGAACATGCCGAGCGAGCCGGCGGCGCAGGTGTGGCTGTCCGAGCCGAGCAACGTCTTGCCCGGCACGCCGAAGCGCTCCATGTGCACCGGATGGCTCACGCCGTTGCCGGGCCGGCTGTACCAGATGCCGAAGCGCTGGCAGGCGCTGTGCAGGAAGAGGTGATCGTCCGGGTTGCGGTAGTCGGCCTGGATCAGGTTGTGATCGACGTACTGCGCGGACAGCTCGGTCTGCGCCCGCTCCAGCCCCAGCGCCTCCAGCTCCAGCATCACCAGCGTGCCGGTCGCATCCTGCGTCAGCGTCTGGTCGATACGGATGGCGATGCTCTCACCCGGCTCGAGGCGGCCGGCGACGAGGTGCTCGGCGAGCAGCTTCTGCGCGAGGTTCCGGGCCATGGCGACACTCCGGTGGCGACGGGGGACGATCGCGGCACGGCCGCCGCGGCCTTATCTGGCCGACCACCGCTGCCGCCGGAAGTTCACCACCGCCTTGCCCGGCGCAGCGGCCTCAAGCCCGGCCTTGGCGCCCGCGAAGGCCCCTCAGCGCGGCCAGCACAGGGCGAGGTAGACGCCGTAGCCGGCGAGCAGCAGCGCGCCCTCCCAGCGCTGCAGCTGCCGGCCGGAGATGAGCAGTGGCAGCAGGGCGAGCGCGAACAGCACCATCGCGCCCAGATCCAGCCAGCGCAGCGCGCCGGGCGCGAGCGGGCTGACGAGTGTGGCGATACCGAGGATGCCCAGCAGGTTGAACAGGTTGGAGCCGACCACGTTGCCGACCGCCAGATCCGGTTGCCGGCGCAGCGCGGCGGCCAGCGAGGTGGCCAGCTCCGGCAGACTGGTGCCGGCAGCAACGATGGTCAGGCCGATGATCGCCTCGCCCACGCCCAGCACGCGGGCGAGGGTGATCGCGGCCGCCACCATCAGCCGCGAGCCGATCACCAGCAGCGCCAGCCCGACGAGGATGTAGAGCACATCGCGCAGCACCGAACCGCGGATCGCGGCGTCGGCCTGCGCCGGCTCGCCGGGCGCCTGCCGCGTCTGGCGTACGCTCAGCACCAGATAACCCGCCAGCACACTCACCAGGCCAAGACCGGCGAGGCGGCCGAGTTCGCGGTCCTGCAGCAGCCAGAGCGTGGCCAGCGAAACCAGAATCACCAGCGGCAGATCGCGCCGCAGGATATCCCGATGCACTGTGAGCGGCAGCAGCAGCGCCGTCAGGCCCAGGATCACGCCGATGTTGAAGATATTGGAGCCCACGACGTTGGCCGCGGCGATGTCGTCCTGGCCGGCCAGCGCCGCCTGCACGCTTACCACCAGTTCCGGCGCGCTGGTGCCGAAGGCGACCACCGTGAGCCCCACCACCAGCGGCGTGATGCCAAGGCGCAGCGCCAGCGTGGCGCTGCCGCGCACGAGGCTCTCCGCCCCCAGCGTCAGCACCACCAGGCCGGCGGCCAGCAACAGCAGATTCAGCAGCATGATCGCTCCGGAAGGGCCGGCCGCCGGCCGGGAGGGCCGGGCGTGGGGGCCGCGCGATCATGCGACGGGCAACTGCCGTCGGCAAGGGCCGTCGCTGGCGTGCGGGAGCGGCAGCCGGCAAGCCTGCAGGCACACTGAGGCCCCCGCGCCGCTAGTGCGCGTGAGGCCCGTGCTCGTGCCCGTGGCCGGCCCCCGCCGCCTGCGCCTGGGCCACCAGGCGCTCGTAGGTAGCCGCATCGGCGCCGGCGATGTGCGACAGGAACGCCACCAGCTCCCAGCGCTCGGCATCGGTGTGGGTCGGGCCGAAGGCGGGCATCCCGCTCATGCGCACGCCGTGGCCGATCACCCAGAACGCCTGCGGCGCCGTGCGGTACTGCAGCAGCCGCGCCGCCTCCGGCGGCGGCGGGTCGAGGCCCTGGCTCACGACGGTGGGCGGGCGGCCGGGCGGGGTATGACACGCCGCGCACATCTGCTCGAAGGCGCCCGCCCCGGCCTGGATCTGTGCCGGGGCCGGGAAGCCTGGCGGCGGTTCGAGCCCCTGCGCCTGGCGCGCGACCGTTCGCTCGTATGCCGTGTGCAGCGCCCAGTCGAGCGGCACCGGCGACGGCCGCAGTGCCGACACCGGCGCGCGGCCGGCGAAGATGACCACCAGCGCCACTGCCAATGGCAGCACCAGCCCGCTCAGCACACCCAGCACGTAACGCCCCATGGCCAGCCTCCGATGCCGTGGTCTTCCCCAGCGTTGTAGTGCAACCGGCGCCGCAGTTCATCCGGGGCACCCGTGGGGGAGCGAACTGTCACGGTAGCGTGTCCGGCGCCGGCGGGCACCGTCGCACCATGAGAAGGATCCCGACATGCCGCTCCCTGCACTCATCGCCGCCGCGCTGCTGGCCGGCGTCCACCTGTTCGCCCACCGCCTGCGCTTCCTGCACGGCATCCCGCGCAGCCGCTGGCTGTCGATGGCCGGCGGGGCATCGATCGCCTACGTGTTCCTGCATCTGCTGCCCGAGCTGGGCGAGGGGCAGGACACCTTCGGCGAACACGCCGGCGAGCGGTTCGCCTTCCTCGACCACCACATCTACCTGATCGCACTGGTCGGCCTGGTGCTCTTCTACGGGCTGGAACGGCTCGCCCGGACGCACGGGGCGCCATCGAAGGACCAGGCGCCGCCGGCGGTGTTCTGGATTCACATCGGCAGCTTCACGCTCTACAACGCGCTCATCGGCTATCTGCTGCTCCACGGGGAGGGCGACGAGCTGCAGGCGCTGGCACTGTTCGCGCTGGCGATGGGGCTGCACTTTCTGGTCAACGACTTCGGCATGCTGCAGCAGTACGCGGCGGCCTACGAGCACCGCGGGCGCTGGCTGCTCTCGGCCGCCGTGCTCGGCGGCTGGCTGCTCGGCTGCCTGACGCGGGTGCCGGCGCTGGCATTGGCCGCGGTGACCGCCTTCCTGGCCGGCGGCGTGATCCTGAACGTGATGAAGGAGGAACTGCCCGAGGAGCGGCGCAGCCGCTTCTCGGCCTTCCTGCTCGGTGCCGCCGGTTACGGGCTGCTGCTGTTGCTCGGCTAGCCGCTCGAACGTTAGCCGCTTGTGCGGGTCGCAGCGGAATCGATCCACGTCAGCGCGAGGCCGCCATGACCGATTCCTACGAGCGCCAGCAGGCTCAGCGTCCGGCCCAGCAGCAACCCCGCCAGCCGGGCCGCGAAGGGCAGATGTCGCCGCCGCCGATCATCATTCGCGAGGGCTACCGAGGCAGCGGCAGGCTCGCCGGCAAACGTGCCCTGATCACCGGCGGGGACAGCGGCATCGGCCGGGCGATCGCCGTGCACTTCGCGCGCGAGGGCGCCGATGTCGCCATCGCTTATCTGGAAGAGGACGAGGACGCCCGCCACACCCGCGAACTGGTGGCGGCGGAGGGACGCCGCTGCGCGCTGATCAGCGGCGATCTGGGCGAGCCGGCCGTCGCCGAGCGTGCCGTGGCGCAGGCGGTAGAGGCGCTCGGCGGTCTCGACGTGCTGGTCAACCACGCCGGCGAACAGCATCCGGTCGACCGGCCCGAGGCGCTCACGGCGGCGCAGATCGAGCGCACCTTCCGCACCAACGTCTTCGCCATCTTCTACGTGACGCTGGCGGCGCTGCCGCACCTGGGTGCCGGTGCCAGCATCATCAACACCACCTCGGTCACCGCCTACCGCGGCAGCGGCCATCTGATCGACTACGCGGCCAGCAACGGCGCCATCACCGCCATGATCCGCTCCCTGGCCAAGTCGCTGGCCGAGCGCGGCGTCCGCGTGAACGGCGTCGCGCCCGGGCCGATCTGGACGCCGCTGATCCCGGCGAGCTTTCCGGCCGAGCATGTGGCGCAGTTCGGCAGCGACACGCCGCTCGGCCGCGCCGGCCAGCCGGCGGAGGTCGCCCCGGCCTACGTGCTGTTGGCCAGCGAGGATGCCAGCTACTTCACCGGCCAGGTGCTGCATCCCAACGGCGGCGACTTCATCAGCACCTGAGCCCTCACCGGAGCAAGCACATGGAACCGACACCCCAGATCCCCACGCTGCGCCTCGCCGATGACGCCGCGATGCCGGCATTGGGCCTTGGCACGTGGAAGTCGGCGCCCGGCGAGGTCGGCGCGGCCGTGCGCCATGCGGTCGAGGTCGGCTACCGGCACATCGACTGCGCCGCGATCTACGGCAACGAGCGCGAGATCGGCCAGGCCATCGCGGACTGCCTGCGAGCCGGCACGGTCGCGCGCGAGCAGCTGTGGATCACCTCCAAGCTATGGAACGATGCGCATGCGCCGGAGCACGTGCGCCCGGCGCTCGAACGCACGCTGGCCGACCTGCAGCTCGAGCGGCTGGATCTCTACCTCATGCACTGGCCGGTCGCGCTGGCACCGGGTGTGGGCATGCCGCGCCGGCCCGAGGACATCCTGCCGCCCGAGACGATGCCGCTGGAGCGCACCTGGGAGGCGATGGCGAAACTGATCGATGCCGGGCTGACCCGGCATATCGGCGTCTCCAACTTCAGCCGGCAGAAGCTCGCCCGGCTGCAGGCGGGCCTGCCCCAGCCGGCGATGAACCAGATCGAGCTGCACCCCTACCTGCAGCAGCGCCAGCTGGTGACCCAGTGTCAGGCGCAGGGCATACAGGTGACCGCCTACTCCCCGCTCGGCTCGGCAGACCGCCCAGCAGGGATGAAAGGACAGGACGAACCCATCCTGCTGGCGGATCCGACGATCGGCGAGATCGCCCGCCAACACGAGGCGAGCCCGGCCCAGGTGCTGATCGCCTGGGCGCTGGCCCGCGGCACCGCGGTGATTCCCAAGTCCACCAATCCGCAGCGGATCGAGCAGAACCTCGCCGCGGCGGGGCTTGCGCTCACGCCCGAAGACCTGCAGCGGATCGAGTCGCTGGACCGCCACCGCCGCTACGTCGAGGGCGACATGTGGACCCCGCCGGGCAGCCCCTACACCGCGGCGAGCCTCTGGGACGAGTAGCGAACCTGCGCCGGCTCAGCCGAGCATGCGGCCGGTGGCGATGGCCACCCCGGCCAGGCTTTCGCCGGCCACCAGGCCGGCAGCCAGCGTGATCGTGCGCCGCGCCGCCCAGCCCGGGCGCAGCCGCCACAGCGCCGCGGCGAGCCCGGCGCCCAGGCACAGCGTCAGGCTGTTCCAGGCGGGGATGATGAAGGCCAGCCCCAGCGCCGGCGCGCTCGGCAGCCAACGGGCGAGCCGCGCCGGCGCCAGGCGCTCGACCAGCGCCAGCGCGAGCCCGGCGGCGCCGGCGATGAGGGCGGCGACCGGGGCGCCGGTCGGCGCGGCCGACCAGCCCTCGGCCAGCACCTGCGCCATCGCCGCCCAGGTCGCCACCGCCGGCGCCGGCCATTCCGCCGTCACCAGCATGCTGGCCGGGTCGGGAATCAGCAGCAGATAGACCAGACTGCCCACCAGACTGCCGACGAGCACGCCGAACAGCTGCGCCAGCAGCTGCAGCCGGGCGGTGGCGCCGATGATCTGCCCGGTGCGCAGGTCGTGCATCAGGTCGGCGCACTGGCCGGCGGCGCCACCGGTGACGTTCGCGCTCATCAGGTTCGCCGTCAGATCGCCCGGCGTGAGGGCCCCGTAGGCCAGCTGGGTCATGTTGCCCATGGCACCGATGGGCGTGATGCCGGTTTCGCCGGACACCCGCGCCGCCACCACTGCCAGCACGAAGCTCAGCAGCGCGGCGAGGCCGGCCGCCCACCAGCTGATCTCGAAGATGCGCATCTGGGCGAGGATCACCACCCCCAGCGCCGCGGTCAGCGCCAGCACGAACACGCGTGGCGCGAGGATGGCGGGCGCCGACCCCTGGCCGCGACCCTGGCGACGGCGCCGGTACAGCCGCCCGAGGGAGATGACGAAGCTGGTGAGGGCGGCGACGATCATCAGGCTCACGCCCGGCCAGAGCAGCCACTCCACCAGCGGGCCGAACCAGCGTGCTGCCGCCGGCTCGGGCGGACTCGCCAGCCAGCCGCGGGTGAGCACCAGCGGCGCCAGGGCGCCCCACGCCAGCAGCGCGCCGAACAGCAACGAGAGGCCCGCCCGCAGGCCGATGATGGCGCCGAAGCCGAGCATCAGCAGCGAGGGATCGAGCACGAAGCCGAGCTGGCCGGCCCCGGCGCCACCGGGCAGCGTCACCGGCAGGGCCGGCCGCGGCAGAGCATAGCGCAGCGCATCGATCAGCTTCACCGCCCCGGCCAGCGCACCGGCGCCCAGCAGCAGCCGCACCCGCGCGGCGGCCTCCGCGCCGGAGGCATGGATCTGGCGCATGGTTTCGGCGGTCGCGACGCCGGCCGGGAAGGGCAGCCGCTCGCGCAGCAGCATCTGATTCCGCAGCCCGGCAGCCACCACGATGCCCAGCACGCTCACGGCGAAGACCCACAGCGCCAGCAGCGTGAAGGGCAGCGTGCCGCCGGTGACCAGCGTCAGCGCCGGGATGGGGGCGACCAGCCCGCTGGAGATGATCGAGGCGGCCGAGGAGGCCGTCGTCTGATTGATGTTGTTCTCGTGCAGGCCAAGCCCGCGCACGCCCAGCGGCGCCAGCGCCTGCCAGAAGGCGAAGCCCAGCAGGCCAGCGGTGATGGACATGTTGAACGACCAGCCGATCTTCAGCCCGCTGTAGACGTTGCAGGGGGTGAGCAGGGCGCCAAGCAGCATGCCGGTCAGTACGGCGCGGCGGGTCAGCTCAGGCAGGGCGGTCACCGCCGGCGAAGCGTAGGAACGGCACTTGCAATCGGCAGCGCACTCACCTGCAATCGAGGCAAGTATGCCCGGCCGCGCCGCCCGGCCGGCAGCCGGCAATCCCTGGGCGGCGGAGGAAGCCAATCATGAGCACCATCATGCCCGATCAGGGGGCGTCGCTCGATCGTGCCATCGTGCCGCGCCCGGTCCGTTTCAACATCACCGACGACTCGCCGCGCTACTGGTTCGGCGACGATCCCTTCCGCACGCATTTCTTCAATGCGCTGTTCACGACCTTCCCGCCGGGGGAGAACTTCTTCGTCCGCAGCGTGCTGCACTTTCGCGATCGCATCACCGATCCCGCGCAGCAGGCGGACATCAACGCCTTCGCCGGGCAGGAGGGCACGCATGCGAACGTGCATCAGGATCACCTGGAGGTGCTGCTGCGACAGGGCTATCGCAGCCTCGCGCGGCAGAACCGCATCATCGACGGCTTCCTGCGGCTGACCAACCGGGTCGCGCCGAAACTGGCACTGGCGCTGACGGTGGCGCTGGAGCATTTCACCGCGATGCTGGCCCATCAGGCGCTGAGCGAGCCGGCGCGCTTCCACGATCCGGCGCATGCCGATTTCCTGCCGCTGTTCGACTGGCACGCCGCCGAGGAGATCGAGCACAAGGCGGTCGCCTTCGATGTCTATCAGCAGGTGGATGGCAGCTATGCGCGCCGCATCTTCGCCATGCTGCTGGCGACGCTGTTCATGGCCGCCATCCTGGTGCCCTGGCGGATGACGCCGCTGCTCTATCGCGACGGCTTGCTGTTCGACGGGGGCACTTGGCGGGACGGGCTGGCCTTCGTCTATGGCCGGCACGGCATCTTCCGCTCGCCGTGGGCGCATTACCGGCAGTTCTATCGGCGCGACTTCCACCCGTGGGACGTGCAGGACTACGCTCTGGTCGAGCGCTTCCGCCAGCGCTACGCCAGCGGCGAGTGGCAGGCCAGTCACGGCCTGCAGCCGGCCTGAATCCTCGTCCGGCGCGCCGTGCGATCACCCGCCCGGCGCGGGCAGGCCCGGCCGGCCCCGCGGCCAGCCGTGCCGCGACGCACGTCGTTAGGCGACCTCTCGATGTTGGCGGCGCTCACGATTGAGCACCGCCAGCACGGCCTTCAGTGAGGCGCTGACGGTGTCGTTGTCGATCGCCGCACCGCTTACCCGCTGGCGGTCGATGTTCATCTGCACGTAGGCGATGGCCTGCGCGTCGGTACCGGTGCCGAGCGCATGCTCCTGATAGTCCACCACGCTCAGCTGGCGCCCGCTGTGGCGCGCCCAGGCGTCGATGAAGGCGGAGATCGCGCCGTCACCCTCGCCCTGCAGCACCTGCTCCTGCCCGTCCACCTGCAGACGCACTTCGATGTGATCACGCTCGTCGCGTTCGAGCCGGTAGCCGCGCAGCGTCACCGCACCCTGCTCGGCCATGAAGTGCTCGCGGAACAGCGCATGGATCGCCGCGCTCTCCAGCGCGCCGCCATCGGATTCGCTTGCCTGCTGCACGTGCTGGGCCAGCTCGACCTGGAGCCAGCGCGGCAGCACCAGGCCGTAGTCGCGCTCGAGCACGAAGGCCACGCCGCCCTTGCCGGACTGGCTGTTGACGCGGATCACGGCCTGATAGTCGCGACCGATGTCATGCGGGTCGATCGGCAGATAGGCCACCTGCCAGGGCTCGTCCTCGCGCTGACGGTGCAGGCACTTGCGGATCGCATCCTGGTGGCTGCCGGAGAAGGCGGTGTACACCAGCTCCCCGACCCACGGGTGACGCGGCGAAACCGGCAGGTTGGTGCATTCGGTATAGACCGCGATGATCCGGTCGGGATTGGACAGGTCGAGCTGCGGGTCGATGCCCTGGCTGTAGAGGTTCATGGCCATCGTCAGGATGTCCATGTTGCCGGTGCGCTCGCCGTTGCCGAGCAGGGTGCCCTCCACCCGGTCGGCCCCGGCCAGGATCGCCAGTTCGCCGGCGGCCACGGCGCAGCCGCGGTCGTTGTGCGTGTGGACGGAGAGCACGATCGAGTCGCGCCGGCCGATATGGGTGGCGAAATATTCGACCTGATCGGCGAATACGTTCGGCGAGGCGACCTCCACCGTGGCCGGCAGATTGATGATGGCCGGCCGCTCGGGCGTCGGCTGCCACACCGCCAGCACCGCCTCGCAGACCTCGACCGCGTAATCGACCTCGGTGCTGGTGAAGCTCTCCGGGCTGTACTGGAAGACCCAGTCGGTCTGCGGATAGCGGGCGGCCTCGTCCTTCACCCACTGCGCTCCCTGCCGGGCGATGGCCATGACGCCCTCGCGGTCGAGCCCGAAGACGCGCTCGCGCTGCACCGGCGAGGTGGAGTTGTAGACGTGCACGATGGCCCGCGGCGCCCCCTGCAGCGCCTCGAAGGTGCGGCGGATCAGATCTTCCCGCGCCTGCACCAGCACCTGCACGGTCACGTCTGCCGGAATGCGCTCGCCCTCGATCAGCCAGCGGACAAAGTCGTAGTCCAGCTGGCTGGCCGAGGGGAAGCCGACCTCGATCTCCTTGAAGCCAAGCTCGACCAGCAGACCCCACATCTGCTGCTTCTGCGCCACCGTCATGGGCTCGAGCAGTGCCTGGTTGCCGTCGCGCAGGTCGACGCTCGCCCAGATGGGCGCACGCTCGAGCCGGCGGGTGGGCCACTGGCGGTGCTGGATCGGCACCGGCGCGATCGGCCGGTACTTGCGGTGGTCGAAAGCCATGGGCGGTCTCCCTGGTCTGGTCTGGTCTGGTCTGGCGTTCTAAGGTGCCGTGCCTGCCCGGGTAGGGCGGCGGTGGCACCGGCGCAGCGGGGTGGGCCGCGCCGGCAGTGCCCGATGTTTGCGGGACAGGCACAAGTTTACGCCTGCCGGCACGATGAATCATTGCGAATTTACCGACAATACCCGCGCTCTGCGCAATCCCGTGCTGTAGATCTAGCGATGTTAGGCATAATATGGCGCAGCGCTACGCCAAGGGATTCTCGCCATGCCGCTCGATCGCCTGGATCGTTACGACCGCCGCATCCTGGCCCTGCTCCAGCAGGACGGCCGCATCAGCAATCAGACGCTGGCCGAACGGGTCGGCCTGTCGCCCTCGCCCTGTCTGCGCCGGGTCCGGGCGCTGGAACAGGCCGGCATCATCGCCGGCTATCGCGCCCTGCTCGACGCCCGCCGCCTCGGGCTCAACCTGATGGCGCTGGTCTCGATCTCCATGGACCGCCATACGCCGGAGCGCTTCGCCAACTTCGAGGCCAGAATCGCGCAGCTGCCGGCAGTACTCGAGTGCCTGCTGGTGACCGGGCAGGATGCGGACTACCAGCTGAAGGTGATCGTCGCGGACATGGACGCCTACCAGGCGCTGCTGCTCGAGCGCATCACCCGCATCGAGGGGGTGACCGGCGTGCATTCCAGCTTCGTGCTGCGCCGGGTGCGCGACCACACTGCGCTGCCGGTGGAATAGCTCGTCCGGCCCGCCGCTGGTGTCCTCCGGGGTGGCCGGGGCTGCGGGCCGCAGGCGTCCGGCCGGCGGCGCTGCGGTCGCGGCCGGCGCCGTCTCGGCCACCGCGCCGCCGAGCACCCCACTCGGCAGCTCGTCCACGCGCAGACGGTAGATCGGTTCGGGCAGGCTGAAGCCGGCCTGCTCCAGCGCGATCTTCACCGCGCGGATCGCCGCCGAGCGGCTCTTGAGGAAGTCGGTGTCCGTCTGATCGATCCAGGGCGCGAAGGTCAGCACGATGTTGCTGTCGCCGACCTGCTCGATCCAGGCCACGGGCCGGGGCTCGGCGAGCACGAAGGCCAGCCCGCGCAGCGTCGCCAGCCCGGTGTCCATGCCGGCGCGTGGGTCATCGGCCGCATCGATGCCGAGCGAGAAGGTGAAGCGGCGCTCCGG